>Ga0194132_10000526_pt1 | contig 78406 bp, 76 predicted proteins | sample TA2KigOf80mmetaG_FD_148612 | JGI IMG/M metagenome (GOLD analysis project Ga0194132, IMG submission 148612) | Freshwater microbial communities from Lake Tanganyika, Tanzania - TA2015054 Kigoma Offshore 80m | ecosystem: Environmental > Aquatic > Freshwater > Lake | place: Tanzania: Lake... | reverse complement strand
TGGCAGTAAGGGAGCGGTCCCTGGACCGGCCGCGACAGACAACGTGAAGTTTTTGCGCGGCGACGGCACATGGGCAACGCCGGATGCGACGGCTGCGGGGTCTAGCAACCAGATACAGTACAACAGCAGTGGGACGCTCGCTGGTGGTGCTAACTTTGTTTACGTCGGAGGGAATGTAGGGATAGGGACTACGGCGCCGCTTAGTGCTTTGCATGTGAGCGGCAATGCAGCAACTTTAACACTCGAAGGCGGTGACCACACGTATATTCAGTGGTATCCCGACGGTTCTAGCGCAGGACGCAAGGCTTGGACTGGATTTGGCAATGGCACTGACGACAACTTTACGATTGCCAATCAAACAAGCGGGGCGCATATCAACCTGAAACCAACTGATGGCAACGTCGGCAATGTAAGGAAAGCATCGCCAGCCAACTCGCGGAGCGAGCGCTGGTCTCACTCTGCAGAGTGCCAAGTTTGATGCTTTTGAAAAATAATCACGGATTGCTTTGAATCTGGCCAAAGTGTGCAGGAGGGTTGCGCTTCAACCGGCGTGACCTAACAGCCACTAGGCTCTCTAAGTAGCATTATAGTGTCAGCGTTGAAACCAGGGCCTCGAAGGCCAATGACAGCTATAAACGGAAGGAGCGCAACCCAATGTCAATTTATATCGGAATGGATGCCCACAGCAAGACTAGTGTTTTTGTCGCCGTCAACAGTCGAGGCAAGGAGCTTGCCTCAATCCGAACAAATACCGGTGAGAGTGGGATCTTATCATTCCTCAGGAGCCTTAGTGGCCGGAAGAGTCTAGCAGTGGAGGAGTCACACATCACGAACTGGGTTTTTAGGACAGTCAAGAATGAAGTCGATCAATTTGTCGCCTTTGATGCTTCTCAAATACAAAAAAGAAAAGGTCCAAAAGATGATTTCATCGACGCCCGCAACATAGCTCATCAGTTACGCGGCAACTTTCTAACAAGCGTCTTTCACGAAGACAGCGAGCTCTCCGACCTTCGCACTATAGTCAGCGCGTATAGAGATGTCGTGCGTGATGGCACTAGGCTTAAGAATCGCTACAAGGCCGTATTTCGGTCTAATGCGATCGATACGACAGGCTCTACTATCTACACCGACAAGGACCGCATTGATGAGCTGACAAAAGACACTGATCGCTTTGTCACGACAACGATGTATGACCAGCTGTCCCACTACGACGAACTTAAATCACGATATGACGACGCACTAAAGAGTGCCGCTTCGAGACTGCCAGTGATTAAGCTTCTTTCGACTATCCCAGGAATCTCCACTGTACGGGCATCAATTATTGCCAGCGTTGTGTGTTCGCCTCAAAGATTTCGCAGTAAACATGAGTTTTGGTCCTATTCAATGCTAGTGAAACACTCCCAAGTCAGTGACGGCGTGAAGTACGGAAGTATCAAAGTAGCTGCCAGATCGGACTTCAAGGAAGTTTTTGTAGGTGCAGCGGAGACCGCAATTCAAGGCAAATCAGAACTACGAAAATACTACGACACACAAATCGAACAAGGCAAAGATCATTGGGACGTTAAAAGAAACGTAGCGCGTAAAATCGCAGCCATTTCACTGGCGGTGATGCGTAAAGAAATACCATGCAAATTCTCAACCGATGGGAGGACTACTAAACGTAGACACCGAATCAGCTAGGCAATGGAGCGGGGCACTAACTAAGGTGCCTCGCTCTTTGCGGCAAATTTAGTCGCGTTCACTGCCCAGATGGAGAGACAGGCCCTACCAATCCCATGACCTTCGAGGTCCTAAATGTCGGCTGGCCCTCTCCGCCTAAATCTAACATTGCAATGACCTTCGAGGTCCTAGCAGACGGGTGATGGCGTTTCGGTAAATGACCATCCGCAAGCAATACGTGGCACAAAGAACGACTGAACAAGCAGAGAAAAAGCCCTACAGTGATGCTCGTGATAACTCGTGGCGTTGGCTGCTAGCAAAAAATGGAGCGGCAAGTATGAGTATTGTTTTTTCACTTGCTTTCCTACAGCAGGGATTGGGACGACAAGCCCGGCTACTCCCCTCGATGTAAACGGAGAAGTGCGCTTAGGTAAAACTGGCCTCTCCTGTGCTGCTGGCACGTCTGGAGCCGTCCGTTATAATTCCAATGTAATGGAATATTGCAACGGAACAAATTGGGTCGATACAACGCCCTCCGGAACGCTATGCGGAATGCGAGCGGTCCAGTGCTATTCAGGATCTAGTGTTTACATTGACAATGCATCCACGACCTCCGGTGCGGCCTGCAAAGGCAATACATTGACAGTTGCATCCTGTAGTTCCAACGTTCCGACCGGTACCAACGGTTGTCCGTCAGGATACACCGGCATGTATTTCCAGGGTGGTCAAAACGGCGCCAGCTATAATTATCTGCTGACATGCATCAAAAACTAATCAAAGGGATACCGCTACGGCGAACCCTGTCCAGACTATTGCGGTGTGCGCATCGTGCCGGGTCTTGCCGAATCCCATTGCACCACGTTTCTGCCGGCTGAAGCCCGTTACGCGCGTCGTCGGGCCCTAGGGGTTTTTCCGCTATTCGCCCAACTGCGCATGGCATCGGGGCATAGTTCCAACCCATTCGGCCAGGCCAATGCTCCTGATTCGAGGAAGCACTTATCAAACATTCCACCGCGCAAGATCTCAGTAGCTAAGCCCTTCGGCTTATCAAATATGTGTCCCATGCGGACATCTATAATGGCGCCGTCATCGTACTCGACCTTGACCGAAAAAGACTCTGCATTTGTGTCTAAAATTCTTATGATTTCACGCCCAAGTTTGACCATTTTTCCTTACTCCAGTGGCTTAATGCGTTTGGGGGCACCAAATTGCTCTGCTACTTCCCAGGCCTTCAACACTTGCGGACGACGCAATTTAAGCCATGCTTTCACCATCTGCAGTGAGCGTGGTGGCAATCTGCCGGCCAAGACGCGCCCCGTGGCAATCTCGATCTGTGCCTTGAATTCACCATAGGTAACGTGAATATGCGGGGGATTATGATCACCTTGAAAAATCTTAATCGTGATGCCATAGAAAGCTGATATTATTGGCAATTATCACCCCCGGACTTCGAACGATCCAAACCTTATCCTCAGCTCTCATACCATATATGATTATGGCCCGTCACTGCGCTGGTCCGCAAGGAAGCATTGGAAAACCTCTTGATCTCATGTGGACGCGCCGCCCTTCTTCCACTTTAGCCTTCCTACTTGGGTTAACCACTGGCGTACCAAGAAATGTTGAGTTCGTGAGGATTAACCCGAACAGGGGCAACGGTGGGATTGGGACCACGGCGCCCATTACTAAATTCGATCTTTATGGCTCACCTGCTCCTGACTTTGGGCTGCGAGATCCGAATGGCGGTCTTCGTTTGACGACACAGGGAGGCTAGAATTACATCCAAAGCGCAGGCTCTGGATTCGCTGGTGCTGCGCCACTTTTGTTTACCGACCAAGCCGCTGCACATACGTGGATGTCCATCGCATCTAACGGCAACGTCGGCATTGCGACGACGGCGCCAAGCTCGCAGCTGCACGTCGCGAAGGCCAGCGGAATTTCTCAACTGAAGGTCGGTGACGATGTCGCATCGACATCGAATAGTCTGAACGGTCTCAATTTCATGTCCTACAATGATGGCAAAAACTACATCGACTCCAAAACTTCAGGTGGGTATCTGTTCTTCCGCAGCGGAAACGGCTCAGAAAATGGCTGGGCGCGAACCTGGATGACAGTTAACGCCGCCAACGGCAACGTCGGCATCGGTACGACGGGACCAGGATCGAAACTGCAAGTTAACGGCGGTGCACCGGTTGGTTATGCGGCGGCGACGACTGCACCAGTTAACGGCTTGGCAGTGTCGGGCAACGTCGGAATCGGCACCACCGCTGCCTCCGCTGCCTCATTACCATTTCGGATGTGCATCCGGGGCAACGGTGTGATTCGAGGCGGCGATTTGGGCAGTGGTGGCGCCCTCTAAATAAATCCCCAGAATATCAACATAATCTGCTGTCATTAGATTTTACGCTAAACGTTTGCCCGCTAAATGCCGATAGACCGGCTTCGCCTACGAAGATTGTATCCATAGAGGAGTCTATCAATGGGTTTTCACAGTCACTTTTTGGCCATCCTGACACTAACGATGACTATAGGTCTTGGCACCGGTTGCAGTGGATCAGAATTCTCTGGCAACCCCAAAACCCCATCGGCCGGTCCGCAGGGTGCCAGGGCGACGCCTCCTCCACAAACGGCTAACGCGACGCCCTCTGCAAATACGCCGGATCCATTGCGCACTACTGCAGTCCCTAGCGATTGCACAGCCAGCGACAAAACTTCGTGTGAGGCCCAGCCGGGATTGAAGACCGGCATTGCCAAGTGCTTACAAATATGGGCATCAAACGGCAGCAAGCCACCGTTCACTGAAAGTTCACCGCATCGAACGATCGCTGCCAGCGTCACTGTTTTTGGCGCGGGCAACGCCATCAATGATGAAACGGCCACCAACGCTCCCGAACTCGTGGTCATCATTGCCGGAGTTAATGTGCTTAGCACCCCTCGATACCGTTTGCTCAATCCCAACGGATGGTACTGCATGATCGCTGATGTAAATGTACTGTCCAATCTTACAGTTGATCTGCATAAAACAGCCCGTCTCGCTGATTCACGCGTGAACGTGGGAGTGCTCAGTAGCTCCAATGGCCAAACTGCGAACGTCGATGTCAATGTGCTCGCTTCGGTCACTAAAAATCGTGTGGAGCGCTAACCGTGAACCCATTCGGGTCGTTCGATCATTGGCGGTGTTGGTGGCGGTGTTCCCAATGACGACGACCTGATTGGCACAGTTAGACTCTAAACTTATTCCTCAACTTAAATTTCGCCCACTTAGGCCACCATAACTAAATAAATCCCCAATTTATGCCGAACTATCCCTAGGCAGAGGACGCGCCTGACGCGTGAATCTTCGTCTAGGGAGTAAGTTTGATATGGCCCTACCCGGCCGTCGACCGCATAGCACATTTCATGCAAGTGACGACAATGTCTCTTTGAGTGAGCAGTATCACTTACTGATCGGCCGTGCTTTGGTCGAATTCCGTGAGATGGACATTCTAGCGATGCGGGCAGCGCGCCGCGAGAATCAGCAGAGCACCAATTTTTCGCTGGAAGTAACTCAGATAACATTAGATGCGATTCATCTGAGTTTTGATGAGGCTGTAGTCCTGACGCTGATTGGTGAATTTGCTCAGGCCCACGCGATATTTACAACGGTTGGCGCAAAGGTGGAGTACGCGGCTCAGCGCCTACCCGCATCCGTGCTGATCTTCGCTGGTCTCGCGATCGCTCATATTCTACCTAACAGTGGCATCTGGCAAAGGGTGAAGCTGAGGCGCTACTTCCGTCTGCTGCGTCGCCAACTCCACTCACTAAGTGCGGCTGGTCGAGAGCGCGTGAGACACAAAATTGCCTTTCTCGACGCGCTGGATCTTGCCATGCATCAGCGTCATCTAGGACTAATCGTCACCAAGCTTGAGGATGCACTATATTTGGCACGCGTTCAGGGCGACACTAAGGACGAGGCTTGCATTGCTGAATACCTGGGACGTTATCTCCTGGCGCAGCACTGTCCAACTATGGCAGCATCAGCCCTCACCGCAGCTCGTGATGCCTACCAAAAGTGGGGACTCACAGCTAAAGTGGTGGAGCTGGACGCACTCCGCCAGGTGGCACCGCTATTTTTCACACAGGACCGTCGCTAATGTGTTACTCGGCTATGGTGAAACGCGACCTTGACGCACTCCGTAAAAACTACGGCGCTGTCTCCATCCGCCAGGATATTGAGGACTACGACCGTCGCTCTCAGACTGAGCCCAAATTATTTCCACCGCTGCACAGTCGCATTTATCCAGGTAATTTTGCACCGGTGATTATTGCAGGTAATGGCGACCGTCGTGTCGAGATCCAACGCTACGGTGCCTATCCGCATCCCAGTATTCCTCACCCAGAGCGCTATACAAGTTTCAATGCGAGGCGGGATAATCTTACGAGCCACTTTTGGTCCAATGCTTATCTGCACCATCATGGATTTGTCGTGCTCAGCGGCTTTTTTGAATGGGTAGAAGTTCGCGATTTGCTGCGCGCCGGTTGCGTGACTATAGGCGAGATAGAAGCAGAATTTGCCAGACAAACGAACGAGCGTAAGGCCAAAATACTCCTTGCCGGTAAGCCCTACAAAAAGACGCCGACAGAACTAAAACCGGCCCTGCAGCGCAAGATCATCATCCAATTTAAGCCTGAGGACGAGAGTGATTTACTGGTACCGGTGATTTACTCAAGCTCGGGGGCCAAGGACGCATTCGCTAACGGCTTTGCAATTATCACTGACGAGCCACCAGCTGAGATCAAAGCTGCAGGGCATGATCGCTGCCCCATCATCTTAACAGCCGACGCCCTGGATGCATGGCTGCACCCAGAGGGACGTACGGCTAGAGATATGGACGAGCTCCTGACGCGGCGGCAGCGTCTGACGTTTAAACACCAGCTACCAAAAGCCGCGTAATACGAAACTACAGCTAAAATTGAGGCATCAACCCTGGTCCATGACTCTTGGCTGCCGCCACCTCGACCTGTCTCACGTTGTCATCAAGGAGAATGCGATTGGCGGCCTCTCGCCCTGTGCTCACGGCACGCTCCATTAGTGCGTTGGGATAAGGCAGAGCAACCCAGTCACCAGCAAGTCCCATATTGCCTATACCAGCGTCACGTGCTGAAAGGGGTGTCGGCCTACCTACCCCTTCCCCAACACCAAAGGAGGAGAAGTTTTCAAATCCACCGAGTGTGAAGTCCAATGGTTTTGCTTCGGTGAGCTCAGGCAAGGACTTCAGGGCTTCTGGCTTGATCTGCTCCCAGATTGCATCGGCACCTAAACCGGAGAAGTTAGGCGTATTGTAGAGATGGAATTCGAAAATAGAACCATTAGCGCTCTTGGCCCAGCTCATGCTTTCCTCTTCCAACATCCCGTAATTCGCTATGAGCGTGATGGGACGGAACTGAGGCGTTTCGATTACAGCATGACTAAATGGCCTCTCCCTCGCAGGCTTATCAAACCAACCGCGCAAGATATGATATTTGGGTGCTACCGACATCTTAGACACTTTTTGCTTAAGATTTGCCAAGGCCTTGGCACTGAGGTCGTCGTTGGTTTTTGAGCCCGCGAGCACTTTTTTGGTACCTGGTACGTCAGCAGCGAGAACCACATAATCGTAAGTTTCGCTACCGCCTACCTCCCCCACAGCCCTACCCTCTTTAAACACCAACCCGGCCACGGGCGCACCCACCTGCATCACCGCACCGCGCACCTTCAGGGCGCGTACCCACGGATCGATCACAGCGGTACCATGATCAACCTTGGGAATCTGACGCATGAAGGCTTTCGGATTACCGATGAAGAAATAATGCATGTAAAGCAGCATTTCAGCCGCACTGATCTTATCTGGGTCATTTAGCGTCACGGATGCCGCGGGCTCCATGATAATGTCCCAGAACTTTTTGTTTACCCCCGTGCGCTTACCCCAAGCCGCAAAGGTCTCATTGTCGAATTGCTGCCAGTTGCGATCATGGTTGTAGAAGATGATATCCTTCACGGCGCCAATAGTTTGGATGGCGTTAAGGATATTGAGGTTAGGTGACTGCTTCAGAATATTAAGCAGATTGATCGGATAGGGACCACGAGACGTTACCAGCTCGGGTTTGTAGTTATTAAACTCGTAGTAGACCTCGTTAAAGGGGACGAAGTTAGACTCAAGCGTGCCGAGACGCCTGAGGATATCAAAAAAGTTGTAATACTGATGAAACCACATATGGAGGCCGTGTTCGACCCGAAAGCTCCCGGTCCGCAGGCGCTCAGTACGCGTATGCAGTCGCCCACCAAACTGCGGTCCCGACTCCTTAACCGTCACTTTATAACCACGTTCAGCGAGCTCCAGCGCTGCCGAGAGACCTGCAATACCGCCACCGACGACCAGAACCCGCCGCTCCACACCACTGGGTAACGTGATTGGGGCATCCGGGTTTGTAGCAACATATTTTATCGGAGCAAAATATTCGTCCGGGAGCGTCGGACCTTTGTAGTCTGAGAGACCATCTGTCTGAGACGCCTCACTCTTGCCACCACTGGTACGACAACCAGCGGCCACAGTCCCAGCACCGACTACTCCACCCACGTAGCGCATAAAGCGGCGACGGTCCATCGTCTCACCTCCTGAGTTTAGACTCGTAGAATAAAATTAGACTTGTCGCGGATCAGTTGCTGCAACTGCCGGCTGCACAGCGGCCGATTCGTAGAATGTTTGCAGGGCAGGAACAGCCGTCTTCATGTCGATCGTTTCACGAAAACTTGCCCAATCGAGAAGGCTGTATAAACTCATCGCCGGATAGTCCCAGCGACTAAATTCGCCCTTCACAATGGCCGAGGCTAGATAGGTCGTCACGAGTTTTTGCCGCTCGGCCATCCGCTGATAGTAACTATTTTGCCCATCTACTGGGTGACCGCCGCGCTTAAGCAGGAATCCTTGGATAAGTTGATCCTGCCAAGCATCGATGGTGCTGACCAGGTTCTCCTCGGCCAGACTTAGAGACGGCCTGCCGTGGGTCTTCTGCAAATAATTAAAAATGACCCGTGATTCAAAAAGTGGCCGGTCATCGATCATGAGGACGGGGATTCGTTTGATCGGATTGATGCGGCTGAGGCGCGCGTCCTCCGCTGGGTCGACGATATTGACCGCATCGAAACTGTAGGGAATGTCGCGAAGGTATAGCCTGATGCGACGCACGTAGGGCGAGGTTTTCGAGCCAATCAGCGTGTAGGCCATAGCGTTGCCCCGTCAATCAGCGAAATCATTAAAATCATTAATACAATCAGAGGATTATCTAAACATAAAGGCTAACACTGAATGCTCCGCCTGTAAATAGTGGTGGCTGCTTTTTTGCTAGAAATGCCGGGGTTTTCCGTGTACCAAGGGGGTCATTTGTGTCTGTATAACCAAGGGGTTTAGACCTGCAATGATCATCAATGACCGCCCGCTCATCACGCCACCCGCCTCCGGCCACAAGCGCGTTTTGCTGCATTCATGCTGCGCTCCTTGTTCGGGCGAGGTCATGGAGGCGATTCATCACGCTGGCATCGACCTCACGGTGTACTTCTACAACCCCAATATCCACCCGCAAAAGGAATACTTGCTCCGCAAAGAGGAAAACATCCGATTTGCCGCGAAGATGGGCATTGCTTTTGTCGATGCTGACTACGATACCCCGCGGTGGTTTGAGCGCACGCGCGGTATGGAGAACGATCCAGAGAAGGGCCGGCGGTGTTCAACCTGTTTTGACATGCGCTTTGAGCAGACCGCTGATTACGCCCACGAACACGGATTTAAAGTGTTCACGAGCTGCCTAGGTATCTCAAGGTGGAAGGACATGGACCAGATCAACGGCTGTGGCGTCCGCGCTGCCGCCCGCTATCCAGACATGGAGTATTGGACTTTCAATTGGCGCAAGCAAGGCGGTTCACACCGGATGTACGAAATCGCCAAACAAGAAGGATTTTATAAACAGGAGTATTGTGGCTGCGTCTACTCGTTGCGTGACACCAATACTAGACGACAAAACTACGGCAAATCGCGCATCCATATCGGTGTCGAACACTACGGCCCCAATGCCGCCGATGGCATTGATGATGCTTCCGAGATCAATGAGCCGAAATGACCGCTGCTAGTTGGAGCTGAGTCATCCGGGCCGTGTCACCGACGACCCACAAGAGATCATCAGGCAATAGCCGTAGATCAGATTTGGGAGATTGGATTCTAGCTCCCTCGCGTTCGATGCCGACGATGATACAGTCGAATGCTTCACGGATCCCAGTTTCCTTGATGCTACAGTTGGCAAAGGCAGACTCCTGGCTGACACGCATGGGACGCAGAACATAGTTACTCACTTTTGCCGCCTCGGCATGTTCATTCTCCTGCAGCTTGAGCTCTTGCAACAGAAGATCTATTGCAGCATCGGATGCAAAACACAGGAGCACATCATGTGGGAACACCCGCTCCGTGGCCTTGGGCGCAACGATCTCCTCCGGCCCCCGCTTAATCACAACCACATTTAGGCCAAATCTCTCACGTAACTGCAAGTCCATCAGCGTCCTACCAATGAGGAAGGTCCCGTGACCCACGGCAATCTCGCATAAATGACTATCCCAAGGCACGAGATGATCATGCGTCGGCACTGGTTTTAGCGGCACGCCGTGATTAGACTTAAGACCAAAACTGGCAACAAAAGATCGCTCCAGCCATTGATAATAGCGCTCAATATATCGTCGCAGAACCAAAAGAAGAGCTAGCGCCACTCCGATGGTCACAGCGGTGGCAATACGCGCGGGAAAAAATGCACTGCTCAGCATCCCCAAAAGAACGATGGTCAAGATGCCGCTTATGAGCATCGCTCCACCGCGCCTACGTGAGCGTCGATGCGCCAGTGTGGTCGGCCTGTAAGTCGTCAACATCCCCCAAAGGAAGGGCGCACTGGCGACAAAAGGAATCAGCCAGGTAACCAGCGGCACCAGGGCCTTATTGGCGATCGTTCCGCTGATGACAGGCGTTAATAAATCAGAGGCCAACGTGAAGAGAGTGATCACCAGTACAGCATTCGCGAGCCAGCGGAATAAGAGAGGGCGCATCGAGGCCGTATCAGCTGATGCCGCTCCCTCGCGCTGACTCCAGGCCTCGTAAGTGGAAATCGCGGAGCCGATGCGCTCAGGCAAAATACGCTCAACGAATTTGGCGAAGGGCTCCGAAGCCTTGATAAAATACGGCGTCGTAAACGTTGTAAGTAGCGAGACACCGACAATGATCGAATAAATCTTGGCATCGATGATGTTTGATAGAACCCCAAGATTGGCGATGATGAACGAAAACTCGCCGATCTGCGCCAGGCTGAAACCAATACTGATAGCCGTCCTTAGTCCCTGACCAGCCGCCATAGCAACCAGTGGGACAATGAGGGTGTTGCCGACGACTACGACCGCCGTGAGCATCAGTACGACCTGGAGATTAGCCGCAATTGCTGCTGGATCAAGGAGCATCCCGACGGAGACGAAAAAGACGGCTCCAAAGAGATCTTTGAACGGCGCTACCAGCGTCTCGATCCGCTCTACCTCGCGCGATTCGGCTAGGATGGAGCCCATGATAAATGCGCCGAGCGCCACTGAATAATTGAACTGGGCTGAAAGTACGGCTAGAGCTAAACAAAGACCTAGCGACGACACTATCAGGAGCTCGTTAGTGCCGCGCCGCGCCACCACGCGCATCGCCCGCGGCACGACAAACCACCCAACGAGTAGCCACGTTCCGACCACTAGACCTAACTTAAGTCCCGCCAGTAGCAAGGCGATGCCATTGATTGCGGCCGAAGTTGCGAGGTTTGTCAGCGCCATCAGCATCAGGACGACGGCTAAATCTTCAACCACGAGTATGCCGACCACGACCTCAGCGAAGCGCCTTGTCTTTAATTCAGCTTCATCAAAAATCTTGAGAATAATGGTCGTCGAGGAAATAGAGAGAGCACAACCAACAAATACGGCAGCAAGTGGCTGCCATCCCAGCCATCTAGCGACATTGTATCCACCCAAAAGGAGTGTGGCAATTTGCGCCACGGCCGTGATGGCCGCGGCCCCTCCTACTTTACCTAAGCGGCGAAAACTAAACTCAAGGCCGATCGCGAACATGAAAAAGATAACACCCAGCTCGGCCCAGGTTTTGACGCCATCGAGGTCGATCACCGAGAGCCACGACGGACCCGAAGGCCCGAGAATCATACCGGCAACGATATAGCCAAGAACCACAGGCTGCCTGATGTATCTAAAAAGCAAGGTAACTACGGCAGCCACGCCAAGAATGAAGGCTAAGTCAGTAATGAGCGGCGGTAAATGCATGGTGTTTCACCCTAGCAGGGACGATTCCCAAGATTTTCGAATACCAGATTCTAGATGGAATGTTACTAGGCCCGATTTTTAAAGTCATGCCAGAGTGCACGGAGGTCACGTGGTAGTTCTGCCGCCATGTGGATTTCTTGACCAGTGAACGGATGAGTCAGGCTAACGCGTGCCGCGTGGAGGGCATGCCGCGAGAATCCGGCCATGCGCCTCACCGTTTCGCTATCACCTTGGTGACGATAGGCGGCATATACGGTTGGATCAGGGTGATAAACCTTATCGCCCACAATTGGGTGCCCCATCGCTGCTAAGTGAGCCCGAATCTGATTGGTCCTACCGGTGCGCGGCCTCACCTCCACGAGGGTGGCTCCTTGGGCACGTTCGAGCACCAGCACATCACTACGCGCCGCCAGACCGGACAGACCGATCACGTACCGAGGCCTATGTGCCTTCGGGTCAGGTGCGAGCGGTGCATCGATCACTCGCTCGTCCCACGGGACTGCGCCGTAAACAATGGCTACGTAGCGTTTGTCGACCTGTTGCTCCTCAAAAAGTGCGCTAAGCGCACTGCGTAAATCCGCAGAACCGGCACAGATCACGACACCGCTGGTTTCCCGGTCAAGTCGGTGCACCGGATGCCAATTGGGATCGCGCACACTAGCCAAGGCGGCGGCAAAAGTGCGCCGCCGGAATTCACCGCTCTCATGCATTGGCAGGTTGCCCGGCTTAAGCACCGCCAACACCCCGTCTATTTCGGCCATGATTTGAATGCGGTCGTCCACCTCAGGCTCGGCACTCAAGGGGTGGTACACAGCGATTTGCTCCCCACCTTGTAGGCGGTGTGAACCCCTCACTGGACGCCCGTCGACCAAGAGCTCACGCCGATGGCAAAATCCCTTCCACTCACTGCGGCTACGAAATGGGTAGAAATGCGCTAAATACTGGTCGACGCGCAATCCACGGGCAGCTGCCGTGGTCGGTGGACCAACGTGACGGTATTCCTCATGACTCGTACGCTCGCTCATAACTCAGCCGACTTGACCGCCACCTAAGGCGCGGAGGCTCACCAAGGCGAGCGACGCGAAGATCCCATCGGCGGCGGCAAAATCGCTACCTGCGGTGATGCGATTAGGGACGATGAAGCAGCGGGCTCCTGCGGACTTGGCAGCTCTAAGACCGTTGGCAGAATCCTCAAATACCACACATGAGCTTGGGTCCACCCCAAGGCCAGCTGCTGCACTGATAAAGAGATCTGGATGCGGCTTACCGCGCGCCACATCACCGCGGGTGCGCGTCAACTTAAGCAGTGAACGCAGCCCCAGACGGTCTAGGTGCCCGTGCACCCAATCTGCTGCTGAGCTGGATGCCACGGCTATTGGCAGGCCCATGGCCTCCGCTTCCGCCATACGTTCCACAACTCCAGGAAGTGGCGGGAGACTGTTGCAGACGGCAGCCTTGCGTGCTTCCTTCTCGGCCATCAGCTTCGTCTTGTCTAAGGGGCGCCCGATCAGTTTGGCCAGGTGAGCCACAGCATCAAACGGCATGTCGGCAGCACCGACACAGCCGACCCAATCCTTTAGGAGGAGCTCGGCCCCATGCTCACGGTAGATCGCCGACCATGCCTCAAAGGCTGCCGTCTCCGTGTCAACGATCAGTCCGTCGAAATCAAATATTACTGCACGCATCTTGGGTTCCCCCTAATTTCTCTGGCATGAGGCCTCGGTGTCGTCTAGATTGGGCGCCATACACGGCAAGAAGACCTCTAGAGGAGACTGCATCATATGGCTGACGGCGCCGATAGCAAGGTTATTTGGATGGATGGCGAGCTGGTTCCATTTGATGCCGCCAAGGTCCATGTGCTGTCGCACAGCCTGCATTACGGGTCTGCAGCGTTCGAGGGTATTCGCGCCTACGAGACCACCTCTGGTCGTACCGCTATCTTCCGCGCCGAGGAGCATATGGAGCGCTTTCGTCGCTCCACTAAGATCTTTGGCTCGGAGCTAGCTTATAGCAACGGCGCCCTGACGGAAGCGGCGGCCGATGTGATCCGCGCCAATGGGTTTAAATCTTGTTATATCAGACCCTTGTCCTATATCGGTCACGAGACCCGGGGTCTGAAACTGCCTAAAACGCCGCACGTGCACGTAGCGATTGCCACCTGGCAGTGGGGCAAGTATCTGGGTGAGCAGGGTCTGCAGAAGGGTATCAAGACCTGTATCGCCAGCTTTCGCCGGCCAGAGGTTTCGAGTTCACTGCCATGGGCTAAACTCTCGGGCAACTACTTAAATTCGATTATGGCGCGCCGCGAGGCGGCTTTAGCCGGATATGACGAGGCAATTTTGCTCGATCAGCAGGGCTATGTGGCTGAGGGCTCGGGCGAAAACATCTTCATTGTGGAAAACGGTTCTCTGCTAACACCGCTCCCTGGCGCCATTCTGCCAGGCATCACGCGGGATGCGATCATCACCCTGGCGCGCAGCCTGGGTCTGAGTGTCAGCGAACAACCATTGACACGTAACCGCCTCTACGAGGCCGACGAGGTCTTTTTTACTGGCACGGCTGCCGAGGTGACTCCGGTCACCAGTATAGACGGCCGCCCCATCGGATCCGGCCTGCCGGGACCGGTAACTTTGCGCCTGGCGTCCAGCTACGAGGCAGCAGTGAAGGGTGAGCTAAGTGACTTTAGTCACTGGCTCAGTTTTGTTTAATTGTCAATTTACCAAAGCTTGCGGCACGTTGGGTCCTAAAGTCCTTAGCGTCCTGGTCCGAAACGCCAGTTAGACGAGTCTGGTAAGACTCGCTACTGCGCCAAGGCGCACCTGGAGGTAAGACCCTGATGAAAATCAGGCTAGCAATGGTAACGATGCTTTTCATCTGGCTACAGTCGGCGATCGCGACTGCTGCCGGTGGTCGCATCTTGCCATTCTCGGGGCGCCTCCTAGATGACCAGGGCAAGGCCGTCACTGGTCCCGTTGATCTTCAGCTAAACTTTTTTAAAACCGAGGCCGACGCCACCCCACTGCCTTTACCGCCGTACAATTTTTACAAGATGGATCTGACAGACGGTGTCTTCCACTTGAAAATCATGGCATCGGAAAACGACATGGTGACGCTCAGCAATCCCAACAACCTAGTATACCTGCAGGTGCGCGATGCGACTCACGACCGCGTCTACCGGAGGCAGAAGTTCGATTTGGCGACGGCAGAAACGCCGCCAGCTGAGACTGCGCCAGCACCCACTCCTGCCCAAGTAACGAGCAGCGTCACAGCACCAGCGGCAGCGTCTGGCACGACTGCAGGAGTCAGCTCAGGTACTGGGATCGACCAGGAGATGTTACGGGCATCCACTGGCGCCTGCCTTGCCAGTCCCGGCCCCGGAGCTAAATTTGTCACAGTTCACGCGGAGGCTAGCGGGAGTCAAACGTGCGGCGCCGTATGCAGCCGTGCTGCGGTCGGTGCAGCTTGCATCCGAGGCTGGACAGTGTTTGCCGATAGTCAGCAGCTCGAATTTGGCAGCGAATGCTCCGCCACACCCGTGCTCGCGAGCACACCCGTTGTAGGCCGACTCTGCTGCTGCCTCAATTTACGCGGGCCCGCCCCTTTGCAACTTCAGGGAAACCAGGGAAATCCCGCCAATCGCTGAGCCTTTCGCTTTGACACCGGCGGTGATGGTCTCTAGAGTCTTAGGAATGTTTTCGACTCTTATAGGGTGACTGCGCATGTCCACCAACCCACTACTGCAGCCCTCTAGCTTAAGACACGGGGCTGTTCCGTTTGGCGATATCAAGGTCGACCATTATCTACCGGCCTTGGATAATGCCATCATCGAGGCTAAGAAATGCCTCGATGCGATCAAGGCGGATACTGCTACCCCCAATTTCGCTAACACTTTTGTCGCACTTGAAGCTGCAACGGCCAAGGTCTTTGACATTGCGTACGTGTACTCAAATTTGCGATCAGCTCATGGCGACGCGGCCATGCAGGCATTGGCTCCGCAAGTCATGCCTCGGTTGATCAAGTTGGAGAGCGACATCAATCTGGACAGCGCTTTGTTTCAACGCGTCGAGACAGCCTTTCGTCACTTGCCGTCGACTCTGACGACTGAGCAAAAAACTTTAGCCGAGAAGACTTATCGCAGCTTCCGTCGCAATGGAGCCATGCTCAGTCCTGCCGATAAAGATAAACTGCGTGCGCTTGACGAGGAGCTCTCAATCCTTGGCCCCAAATTCTCCGAGCATGTGCTTAAGGCGACCAATGCCTATACTTTAGTGATCACTGACCGTACTGAGCTCGCAGGCCTACCAGACTCAGCGCTGGAGGCCGCAGCGGCAGCAGCGGTTGAAAAGGGTCAGGTAGGAGCTTGGCTTTTCACGCTGCACGCGCCCAGTGTCTTGCCTTTACTTAAGTATGCTGCTAACCGCGAGCTACGCCGCACGATTTGGTATGCGTTTAATGCCCGAGCTTACGGCGGTGACCATGATAATCAAGCTGTGCTAAAACGCATTGCCACCCTACGTCGTGAGCGGGCTAAACTTCTGGGCTACAAATCGCACGCGCACTTTCAGACCGAGGAGCGGATGGCCGAGAGCCCAGAAAACGTCCGCACCTTCCTCGCTCGACTCCTTGGCAAGACCAAACCCGCCGCCGACCGTGAGATGCAGGAACTTCGCGCTTTCATGCTCTCTAAAGGCTGCCAAGAGGAATTGCAACCTTGGGATTACGCCTATTGGTCGGCTAAACTCAAGGAAGAGAAATTTCAACTCAACGCCGAAGAGACTCGTCCCTACTTTCAACTAGAGCGCGTACTTGCCGGCGCCTTTGAACACGCGCGCCGCCTGTTCGACCTCGAGTTTAGTGCAGTGACGGACCTACCGGTCTATGCCGAAGACGTCCAAGTATACGAGGTACGACGTCGCGACACCGGTGCGTACATGGGACTCTTTTACACCGATTTCTTTCCGCGCAGCACAAAGAGCGGTGGCGCCTGGTGCACGCGCTTTAAATCACAGTTTAAGTCCGGCGAGATCAATCACCGTCCGCACGTTAGTATCGTCTGCAATTTCACTAAACCAACGCCGACTAAACCATCACTACTGACGTTTCAGGAGGTGACCACACTTTTTCACGAGTTTGGTCATGCACTCCATTCGCTGCTGTCGGATTGCGAGTATCGCAGTTTAGCTTGCACCAACGTTTACAGAGATTTTGTCGAACTACCGTCGCAAATCCTCGAAAATTGGGCCCGGCATAAAGACGGTCTCGCTCTGTTCGCGACGCACTACGAGACCGGAGAGCTGCTACCGCCTGAGATGGTGCAAAAGATTATCGACGGCGAAAATTTCCACGCAGCCTATTTGATGATGCGGCAGCTACGATTTGGTTACCTTGACATGGCTTGGCACGCTGATCCACCGGAAGGCGATGTCGATGTCGCAACTTTTGAGCGCGCGGCAGTGGCACCCACGGATTTATTACCCAACATTCAAGGGACCAATATATCGTCGGCCTTTGAGCACATTTTTGCCGGTGGCTACGCTGCTGGTTACTACGGCTATAAGTGGGCTGAGGTTTTAGATGCTGACGCCTTTGAACTGTTCGAGGAGCGCGGCGTCTTTGATCGTGAGATAGCCGACCTTTTCCGTCGTCACATTCTTGAGCGCGGCGGCAGCGACCACCCTATGACACTGTACAAAGCGTTCCGCGGCAGAGCCCCGGATCCAGATGCTTTACTGCGACGATCACAACTAATTTGAGTCACCCTTAACGGAGGCCGACAATGAGCTTTGAACAGGAAAAACGCGAGAGCCTAAGGCTCCTAGCCGGTCTAGAAAATGGCACCCTTACGTCTGCTGACGCCTTCAATGTCGCGGACAAATGCGACCCTGTGGTCGTCTATCTGGTGCTACGTTATTTGAGAGAAAAGTATCCTGCTAATGAGCCGGCCTCGGCCGGGGTGACCCGGCGCTTAGTGGAACTCACCTCGACCTACGACAAGATCGTCGCCAAGGCCAAAAAGGGTGAGAAGGACAGTATCGGGCAGTGGTTCGTTGAGACCTACAACATGCGGGAGTTCTTCAACGCTCCCGAAGGTCTGATCGATCTCATCATCGAAAAGATCGAAGGCTAATCACCCTGCTCTCCGTGTTTAGTCCTCACGACTCGAGCACCTCGACCATGGTTGAGGTGCCGCGAGGTTCACGGTCTTTTTGATCGCCTCACTACCTACTGTCCCTTCAATATTAAAGGTCGACTCGCCAAGGTAAACACGCTCAACTGCAACTCTTTCCAGCTTATCCCTGCGCAGGTAGACGTCTATACCCTGAGTGAGTGATATCCATGCGCCGTTCACCTCGCGCATGTCTTGCACCTTGAACGCATGCGGAAACGATACGATCAACGTCGATGAGCCTAGCGGCGTTTCGCAAACGACATTAGTGTCAAGTGGCAGCTCAAAGGTTACACCCTCAGAGTCCTCGGCCTTGATTCCCAGCCAGGAAAAGTTGCGGATAGAGCTCAGCAGCGATTTAAATCCTGTACCTACCTGTTTAAAGGTGCTCTTTACGGGCTTTAGTGTCGCATCGATATCGGGATCCCAAGGCTCATACGGACCGCCGTCTTCTTGACTTAGAGGTTTATCCTTAGAAAAGCGCCAGTCCCGATCAACGACCAAGCGGTCGTACGGCTCATTCATAGAGGTAATGCCATCAGTACTACGGCAGAAGGGTCGCGGCTTTCCTACATGATCTTTGACGAGCTGCCAAGCTGCGTCAGCGTCGCCACTACTAAATCCACCACGCTTTACGATAGAGGTAAATAGATCAAACGACGGCCTCTTGGTGCGCTTTAAATTAGCCGCTCGATCCACAGCTACTAAACCAAACTTAGGACAGTAGCCGTCCGCCCACTCCCAGTTATCCGAAATAGTCCAAAATATATACCCGAGCACAGGCACACCGTCGTCCATCACGGCCTTAATGGCGCGCAGATGTTCCGTGAGGTACGCTGGTCGCAGGATGTCCGATGCATCGGAGATGCCATTTTCCGTAATGATCAGTGGCAATACTTTACCTGCAGGGCGATTGACGAAATCGACATTGTAGCGCTGATGGATCTTACTCAGTGTCAAATACATGCCTTGCGGATCTATAACGCGTCCAGACTCGCTATATTCAAATCTGGGATCCACCACGGTTCCACTACCCTTAACAATCTCGGCGCCGTAGTAATTGAGGCCGATAAAGTCCACATGAGAGATGACAGCATCCAGGAAACCGTAATTGACGGTTTGGCGAGCAAAGGTGGCCGAAGCAATATCGAGTTTGCCAGCCGCCACATGATGCCCAATGTGCTGGGCAATACCAACGATCGGACGACGCGCGGCCTTGGCACCAACGCTATGGATGTGGTCATACAACTCTCGGTGACTCGCCGTCATATTGTCGATCGCTTTAAAATAAGCGCCCTTGAGAGCCCCTGGGAGCGGTAGAATCGCCATAGGGTTTGGTTTACCACCAGGCCAAATACCCGCAACATTAGACAATAAGGCGAATACAGACGGTTCGTTAAAGGTCACCCAGTAGTCGACACTGGGACCGAACTCATCGACCATAGCCTTGCCGAATGCGACAAAAGCGTCACGCACCTCGGGCTTGCCCCAACCTCCCATTTCGATGGCCCAAGGCGGCAGGCTATGATGAAAAAGGGTGAGCATCACCCGCATCTTTTTGGCTCGAATCATGGCAACGATGTCATGATAACGCTCGAGTGATGCTGCATCGATCTTGTCACCATGGCGGGGAACGAGCCGCCCCCAGTCCACACCGAGGCGAAAAACCTCCACTCCTGTGGCAGCTGCCAGGTCAATTTCCATAGCCGGATTGGACCAAAAATCGAGGCGCCGGTCTGGCTGTGCCTGATTTTGCCAGGCCGCGACGCGTCCACTGCGCGCAAAGGCTAGCCAGCTGTCGTCTAGCTGATCCTCGACGTGGGCTGGTGCCGTGGCCAGACCAAAGAAAAACTGAGATTGACTGCCAAATTGGACAACTCCTTGGGCACCTAGCAGTGCGGAGCTGCCGTCGCCTCTGTCGCGCCCATGTTTACAGCCAAGCCCCCCCGCCATGACGGACAGTTGTAGGATCACGGCGAAGATTGTCATTTTTCTCATAGTCATGCTCTTGCTATGTTGGGGGAGCCTGGAGGCCTGCACTCATTCTAGCCGCCAGCTCCGACAGCCACAAGTTTGAGGGCTCGCGCAAGCTTAGCCCTAGAGTTACAAGGACGCTCACTCATGCCCCAATCCCGACAACCCACTACCCAGGATAAGGGCGCAGCTAACCAAACAAAATCAGCTTGGGGCGATGCACACACCCAGTATTTTTATCAACTCACACCGGACCGCATTCTCGACGCCGTAGAGTCGTCCACTGGCCTGCGATGCACCGGCCGCGCCATGGCTCTCAATAGCATGGAGAACCGCGTCTATGAACTAGAGATTGAGCTTGATCACACTCCGGCCAGCCCGTCAGAGCGCTTTCTGATCGCTAAGTTTTATCGCCCTGGCCGTTGGAGTGAGGCACAGATCCGTGATGAGCACACTTTTCTGGCTGATCTCGCCGACCTAGAGATACCAGTCGTGGCCCCTAGGCAGTTTGTTGATGGCGACACGCTACACAAGCTCAAGGACGCTGATATTTACTATGCCGTCTTTGCCAAAGTCGGGGGCAGATCTCCGGACGAGCTAAGCGACGACCAGCTAACTCAGGTAGGGCGTCTACTCGCACGGATCCACAATGTCGGAGCCACCAAACTGGCACCGCACCGCATCGTCTTGTCGCCGACGACTTACGGTATAAACAATCTGCAGCAACTCCTTGACGACAAGATCATCCCGCAGGAACTAAGCTCTGCCTACGCCGAGACGGTGAGATCCATCTGCGCCATCGCCACGCCTTGGTTTGCTACAACGGCCATCCATCGCATCCACGGTGATTGTCACCTCGGCAACCTACTCCAGGGGCGTGAACAACTCTTTTTTGTCGACTTCGACGACATGGTGATGGGGCCTGCAGTGCAAGATATTTGGTTGCTGATTCCCGGTCGCGACTCCTATGCGAAGCGACAGTTGTCAATCCTGCTCGACGGCTACTGCAGTATGCGGGATTTTGACCACCAGAGCTTGCGACTTATCGAGGCGCTGCGTGCCCTCCGATTCGTCCACTTCAGTGCTTGGATCGGCAGGCGATGGCAAGACCCTGCGTTCCCGCGCGCCTTTCCGCAATTTGGCACACCGAGCTACTGGCAAGGTCAACTGCGGGATCTCAGAGAACAACTAGATTTGCTTGCCAATACTTCGACATATAGTTGGTGAGCACTTACGGCACTTTAACGTCCACCCAAGTCTCAATAGCGACGCGCACCCAAGGTGTGTAGTGCGTCTGATAACTAAGACGGAGTTCGTTATCCGGTGTGTTGTGTCGTATTTTTTCGCTCTGAAAACCGACATCAAAGGCACCGTAAAGAATCCCTGCAAGACGCTTACGTATGCCGCCATAACCCGTGATAGCCGCCCCTATCCGCCAAACCTCGTCACCGTACCAGCGACCGAAGTAATCCCGAGCGTCACCTTCGTAACCTAGATAGGCCCAGAGGTCTTGGTCAGGCGTAAAAAAGTCTAAACGTCCCCCAGCCGTACTAACGAGCAGCTGCCAAAAGGTGTCGGAGAAAATCTCCTCGCCGACATAAAGCAAATAATTCTTGTGCGAGGGATACCAACGCAGTCGGTACCCAACTGTAGTCCGGGCACGGTACTGCGGCCAAAGGGGCAGGCGATGACGCGAAGTGAAACCAAAGACAAACTGGTCCAAGCGGTTACTCTCGCGTTTCACACCCGGAGCTTGAAAAGTCGTCACCCAAAGTAATGGCACGAATGACTCGCCGCGCCACTTATACATGTAGAGTAAACCCTCAGACGCGACTAAATCATCAGACGTGGCATGGCCGTCTGCCGCGCGATGACGACGGACTTCTCTCATAAAATCAAGAGCCAGGTACAGATTATTACCTTCAGGGGCCGTCATGACTGGCAGTAGGCCATAAACCCGTCCCCGTGTCCGCTGCACTGAGCGGTAATCGGTATGAGACGGCGCCCTGTCAGCATATTCAACCTGCAAGGTAGGGCCCCGCGCTTGCTCGGCTTGTGCCGTTGGGAACGTCATTAGCAGGGAGATTAAGGCTATTAAGTGGTACACTTAACTTTTGGTCCTTGGGCGATGAGTCAAAAAACATCTTACCAACAATTAAGTGGATCAGTTAGTGAGAGTTAACTCCTATAAGCTCCGCATCTGCACGTCTCCTATTCACGTACCCTTTACGATCTCGAAGGAGAGCCTCCCCAGTGCCACTGTGGTGACTTGCGAGGTCATAACCGATACTGGTCATAGGGGGCATGGAGAATGCGCACCGTTCCCTTCATTGACCTACGACGATATTGCAAGCGCCAAAGCGACGGCAGAGACCATACTTGGTCAGTGCATCGGCTTGAGCGTAGATGAGGCGCTGTTATTTGTAGAGCGCCATTTTAAAGCATACAGCGCCAAGTCGATCACAGGCGTGGTGGGCGTAGAGTGCGCCCTTTGGGATCTCAAGGCTCAGGCGCAGTCCTTACCGTTGGCGCGTCTATTTGGCACTTCGAGAACCGAAACATTATCCACTGACATCACCATGCCCATCATGCCGCCACAAGAAATTAAGGGCTTTTGGCAACTGTACGAGCCCTACGGTTTTACAACCATAAAGGTTAAGATCTCGGGCAATGTCAGAGGTGACAGCGACATGTTGGCTGCTCTCGTTGCTTTAGCTCCAGCGGGCCTCAGCTACATACTCGACTGTAATCAAGGCTGCAGCGTCGCATCAGCGGTCGCCATACTCGACGTGGCGCAGCGTCTTGGCATGAATGTGCTATTTTGCGAGCAACCATTACCCGAGCGCGACCTTTCAGGCCTTAGTCAACTGGCGAGGCTGACCGGAGTGCCGCTGTGCGTTGATGAAACTGTACGCTCCGTTGCTGATCTGCACGCGATTCTTGAGCTTGGCTTAAAACCTATCGTCAACATTAAGATCATGAAGTCCGGAGTGTCACAGGCCCTGCAAATCATTAAGCTTGCGGTCTCAAGCGGTTGTCCCCTGATGATTGGTGGCATGCTCGAGAGCGAGATCGCTATGGGCTTTTCGCTGCATATTGCCTGCGGCACCGGAGCCTTCACTTACGCAGATTTAGACACACCGTTCTTTTTTAAACAAAGGCTGACCCTCGACAGCCCGTGGCACAGACATGCCGCGCTACTTCAATTGCCCAAAGGCGATGGGCTTGGTCTTGCGCTTGCGATCAGCGACTTGTATAAATAAGGCGGCTTAAGGCACCCATAGCTCAGTTGGATAGAGCATCAGGCTTCGAACCTGAGGGTCGGGCGTTCGAGTCGCTCTGGGTGCGCCACTTCATGACTTCCTGAACAAAATTAATCGGGTCAGTGATATGCTTGGTCAGAACGCGCCAAACGATGGACCAGTCGATCCGCTGATATTCGTGCACGAGCAGATTACGTAAACCCGTAGCTTTTACCATTCGCTCGCTGACACTTTTGGAAATGACTCCTGCCTGATGCAGTTTAACAAAACTATCAGCCATGGACGATGCAACGGGCAGCGGTGTATAGGCGATCACATGACTAGCGACATCAACGCAGGCTTGGACAGCACGCTCTAAATTAAGCACTATGATATCCTGAGCATCAACGTCACTTGTAAGTTCCTGCTGGGTCTTCGGACACTTGCTTTTGACGCGAGCCAACGCTCTTGCCACGACGTCAGCCTTTTCCCGAAGTAGTTGCTCGTTTACTGCTTCCACCTTGCTAACCTCGCTTCTACAGTGCGCTGCCGGAAACGGCCGTCGTCCTCTTTGTCATACCACATACGCGTCAGCAGCTTGGCAAAATCCTCGGGCGATCTCTGCATCAACCGTTCACCCTTGACCACAACCTCTTCTAGGATGGCACCCCGCACTTTGCTGAGGTCCACGATATCAACGTCACGGCCTAAAAACTTACCGAGATCATGCGAAATCTCGAGTTTTTCATCGATCGTCAGTGCACGACCTAGGTCGAGTGCTAAATCGATATCAGACTCCGCTGTCATGCGACCATCGATCGCCGATCCAAAAACAACTAATAGCCTCACTTCGTCTTTGGTAGCGAAATAACTAATCAGCTTGTTCCGGATTTGATGATCCATCAAAGATTTACTTCGTGCACGGCGATCACGTTGTTGATCTTATTCATAGCCGCCACGCCATCGGGCGATAGCGGTGAGTCTATTCTCACGAGAGCCATCGCGCGGCCACCCTTACGGTTACGGCTCAGCTCAAAGCTATCAATATTGACACCACGGGACGCAAGGAAATGACCGACGTCGCCAATAACGCCAGGTCTATCGTTATTCTCGACAATGATGATGTCGCCTGTGGGCTCGAGTTCAAAGTAGAAGTCGTTGATGAGCGAGATACGTGAGTAGCGATCGTCAAAGACCACGCCACCAACCGTGAGTTCAGCACCGTCGGCGCCGCGGCATCGCACTTTGAGGGCCGACTTGTAACTTTGGAAGTTAGGATCTTTGGATTCCGTGATGGTTAAGCCCATCTTCTCAATGTGGGTCTCCACATTCACGAACGACACGTAACCATCCACTACCTTACTGGCATAGCCCTTCATGAGACTCAAGCGCACGATCGAATGGTCTAATGCCGCCAAGTCACCACGGTAGCTCAGTTCGACCGACTTCGGATTAAAGCTGATGATCTGACCAATGAGTGAGCCCAGCTTCTCTGCAAGGACGGCATAGGCGTTGAGAAGCGGATTATCGATCACACCCACTTGCGGCAGGTTGACTGGATAATCGACGACGCCACCGGCGACGGCCTTTTCAACTTGGCGCAAGATCGTATCACCGATGGCAATCTGGGCCTCAAGAGTTGAAGCACCGATGTGCGGGGAACACCAGACTTTGTCACTTTGCAGCAGATCAGGCAGCGGTTTAGGCTCACTCTCCCAGGTGTCGATACCGGCACCCGCAATTTGGCCATTCTGTAGACGGGCGACCAGATCCTTCTCGGCGATAACACCGCCGCGCGCGACGTTTAACACGTAACTGCCACGGGGCATCAGGTCCAGTTGGGGACCTTTGATCATGCCTTTTGTCTCTTTATTGAGCGGTACATGCACAGTCAGGATGTCGGTGACGCGCAGCATGTCGTCGAGATCCTTAAACTGCCGTGCTTGGTGCCGCTCGAAGACCTGCGGTGCGATGTAGGGGTCGTAGGCATACACCTCCATGTCAAAGCCTCGGGCAAACTGAGCCACCCGGTGTCCGACGTTACCGAGACCGACAATACCTATGCGCTTGCCGCGTAGCTCCCGCCCCGTGAATCGGTGACGATCCCAGCCGCCGCTCTTCATCGTCTGATGGGCCTGCGGCACGTTTCGGAGCATTGCCAAGGCTAGTGCAAGCGTCAGCTCAGCGGCGGAGTTGGTATTTTTGCCCGGGCAGTTGATTACTAGGATGCCCTTTTGCGTCGCCAGATCGATATCGATATTGCCAACACCAACGGCAGCGCGGGCGATCACTTTAAGCTCGGGTGCATGCTCAATCACTTCACGGTCGACGTCGGTTTCGCTACGGGTCACGAGGACCTGGGCCTTTGGCACCATGCGCAGTAGCTCAGAGCGCTCACAGTCAGGTGCATAGACCACGTGAAAGTCTTTGTTAGCCTTAAACCCTGCGATAGCCGATTCGTGCAAATGACCGGTGATCAAAACGTGCGTCGACATAGGTACTTCCGCGGCAATGGGATAGTTGGGGTGTGGGGGCCGCTAGCACACCTGGGCGCGAGGCGACCGCTGATACCCCAATGTCAAGTCTGAGGCCGGATTTGTCAACGACGGGATAACGGCGCTGAAGGCAAACTGAGTACCGCCATACCAGTACGTTGACCTGCAAGCCTAAGCCTGTGAAGCACTTTGCCCTCGCGCTCAACCGTGACGATGCCCGGGACTTTGGGATTGCTCCAGTATTCGTAGGTGCTTTCCTCAACCTTACGCACGGCATAGCCACCAACGTAGATGGTGGAGCCGGGGACTACATCACCGAGCACAGTGAGACGCCCTCTATTCCAGTCGCTATGGGGCGGTGCGCGGTCAATACCAGCTGAGGTGACCACACACCGGCTATCGTTATCGCAGGGACGACGGTCAGTCGCCACTAGACGCATGGCACCGGTGCCCTCACCCTCTACGGCAAATGGCTGCCCTGATTTATTGTAGACGGTCTGGCCTGTGCTAAGTTGCCACAGCTTGGTTCCCGTAGACCCAATATACCAGGTGTCGCCGCGGCGCTCGATCGCGTAGGGCTTCGACATATGGACGGTACTCTCCCAAAGTGCCGCCCTTGCTGTCGCCATGGGGGCATCATCGTAATTGCGCAGGAATGAGTATAGGCGCTCTGACCCACGTGAACCGGTGAGCCTTCCCTCGACTTTGAGGATGTGGCTAGGTTGTCCCGAAGGATTTTGCACGGCAAGATCCGTGAGATTAATTTGCCATTGGCTAGCTGCATTGAGGGTGACACCGAGTTCACGGAGACGCTGCCGCATAGCTTCAGCGACTTGCCGCGTTGCCGTTGTAGCTTGACCAGATGTTGCCACCCAAACACTAGTGAAACTAGTATCGCCTACTATCGGAACTTCACTTGCTGGCGTTGGCGCCGACGTCCCCGCGGCAACGGCCGCAGCCGTCACGTTTGCTAATGGTTGAGCGCTGGCAACGGTCTCGCGCTGGACCGTAGATTCTATAGGCGCGGCCGCAGTCTGTGGACCTTGAGGTTGCGCGGCTGTCAGTTGCTCGTCCCCGCTCACGCGACTATCCACTACATTCGCTGCCCCGGCATCACGCATGAGCACGCGTGACTTCAGTTCGAGTTCACCATTAGCCGGCAAGCGCAGCGGTATCGCCAAATTCTTGAGCGCTTTGAGGGTGCCATTCTCCGTCTTTTTTGTCAGCGTGAGCACCATGGTACCACCGAGGTGTGCGCGCATAAAACGCCGCCACTCGCCAAAGCTATCGGTAACGCCGAGTTCTTCACTGCCACTACGCACAGAAGCGCCAGTCACAGGGCGGCCGTCCGCACCGATGGCTTTGATTTCAAAATAGGCGAACGGATCGTCGGTGCGCTCACTGCCGCGCTGTTGCATTTGCCAGAAAACCACGGTTGCAACCGCCGTTGCAAACACGAGTCCGACGGTGATCGCCCGGAGCATTTCGCCCCGCGTGCGGCGCGGCGATGGTTGCGGTGTATCAACCGTAAAGAGATCGTAGGGATCTCTGATGAGCACTTCATTGAGGCCGTCTTTGATACGGAGTACACCCATGGCTGGATTCCTCTGAAGAGATGACGTGGAGGGATGGAAGAGAAAGAGAGAGAGAGATAATGATGAAAGAAGCTGATGAAAGATGGTGACGCAGGCACGTGAGGGGCATCAAGCGCGTCTCCTATTAACCAGTCTAGCGAAGCCCTCGGCAACAAAAAATGGGCATGTTTTTCCCACCGCCAACTCTTGCCCGGCAAGGGTTTCAGGCCAGTGGTAAATTTTTGCACGCCGCCCGACTGAAGCTGCGCTAGAGTAAAGTCATGATCAACGTCTGGAAAAGTCCGGTTAGCGTTCAGGCCATTAGCTTACTTATATGTGGCTTTGGCGCTGCTGGAGACCCATTGCGCGCCCAGTCAGAAAACATCCGAGCCGCACCCATTTCTATCGACAGGCTAGATTCTCCACCTCCGGCCGCAGCGCCGCGCATCGACCACGATAAACTCCTTGAGGGCGACTACAAACGCATGCAGAGGCGACGTAAAAGCCATGAAAAGGAGGAAGCCGTCGCTACCCCAACCTACGGCGACAAGTTGAGTAAGGCTCTCGATGATGAGACACAAAAGCCACATGCGCGGAACTTTTTCCTAGAGGTCGCTGTCGTTGGCAGCGCTGTGGCAACCCTGGAATCACGTCAAGGCTATACTAGCGAACCCACGATGCACTTTGGCGGTGCTTATCGATTGACCCAAAAATCTGATTCCCCTGCACAAGCCTCCGCGCGCCCCGAGAAAACACCCGATCTCTGGCTAGGACTGCGCGTAGCCCCCTTTAATGGCAGCGGTTTTTACAGGGGCCACCCGGGCAGCTATGGTTTGACCTACTTTGGTCCGATGATAGCTGTGGGCAAGATTGACCCACCCGCAAGTGAGGGTAGCAGCGAGGCAGGAACGGCCTCTGCGCAAGCTACCAAACGCGGCCGACCGATTCTGAGCGGCTGGCTCGTTAGCGGAGGGGTTGCTGCAGTCAGTAAGCAAGGACGTAGCGATGTTGCGGGAGATGCTAAAAGTGATTTTCGCGTCAAAGGGGTAGCATTCGATGCTCCAGGGGTTTGGGTCGAATTTAGGCAGATGGCGGTCCTTTTTGGGGCGCTTGGCTGCAATTTGGTCGCAGGCCTGCAGACGGGGCAAGACAAAGTATTCTTCTACGGTGGCGTCGGCTTCGCCGGTTGGGAATAAAGCGCACGCCGTAACGACCCTAGCCCTTGTGATGACAGTGTTCGTTGCCGCCCTAATCAGCTTCAATTCTTGCGCCCGCAAGCGCGTAGCCGGTGCCGCCAGCGACCCCTCGAGACTGGAAAGCTCCGACGACGATGCCAGCAACGAGGGCGAAGAAACCGGTAATGAAGAGGATGGAGCTGACTCCGCAGACTACAGTGATAAATCAAGATACCCGCACCCCAGTAAGCCTACTGCCTGGCACACGCGTGCCTTGCTTTATACCACTCCGCAGCCCACACCTGAGGAACTATACCGCTGTATAGATCAGGTGAAGAGAATTGGTGAGCAGGCTGGAAATCAACACGACATGATGACGTTGACGCCACAGGTGACCGCTCTAGCTGCAGCACAGACGCGTATTTTTCATTTCTGTTTCTACCAAATGGCCTTGCGACTTGATGAGCGGATGGACAAGGGGGGGCCTCTGATCGCCGATCTCGCGCCCACCTTTTTAGCACATATGAAAACGCTCTGGATATTCGCTCGCGGTTTAGATGCTCTAGACGGGAAGACGCGCTATTACGATTACCTGTATAAACGCTACGTAGGTATGTCAAAACAGTACTTTGGTCGCGACCTAGATCAGTTAGGCCCACCGATGGGCAACTATAATCCAGACACGGCTACACCGTCGAGTATCATGGCCAAACCGGCGGGTTCTACCGCAGCGCCCTAAAGATACGGTGAACAAATCCGATACCGAATGTATGGAATGGTTTAACCACGGTGATAGCACTGATGCGCATCGATCTCTTAAAACTTGTGCAAAGGACTTCAGCGGTCTTACTGCTGCTACTCTCATTTGCCGCTCTACCGTTAATTGCGGCTGAGGATAACGAGTATAGAGAAGAAGACGACGAGAGCGCTCAAATAGATGCGACGGCGACACAGAAGTCCGGATCTCGCGGCCATGTCGATGAAAAAAAACGCTCACCGTCAGAGACAACGCCTACCACGAATTCACGAGTTGTACGCCGCTTTCATGCCGTACTCGATGAGCTTCTAGCCGAGTTTGGTTATGACGTTAAGATAGGTCAGATCAAAGGTCTATCAAACATCGCCATACGTAAAGTACGCGTCAGTAATGCTATCCCAAGGACTTACGAGGAATATATTGAAACGCTGATCATTGAGCGTATCCGCGAGAATAGCCAAGTCCGTGTCATCGACTGCATTCCCTGTAAGACCAAAACCTCATCGTTAGTGGATGGCAAGTTGATGATCTCGTCACCAGCGACGAACTTAGCCAAACTCGATTCTGCCGCAACGACGCTTGGAATTGAAAATTTCATGGATGTGATCCTCGTGTACCACACGACTCACATGGTACTCGCTGTTAATGTTTTCAATTCTCAATCGAAAGAAACAGTCTGGGCGCGCAGCTACAATAGCGAGACTCTGAAATCACGGTTTCAAAAAATGGCTGTGGACTATAGCCAGGTTGAGCCTAAAAAAATCACGGATGAATACACACCTGAATATCGTTTGATGCTGGGTTTAGGCGGCGCATCGATACCAAACCTCACAGGTAAACCAGCTGATTCTGCCATGCTAAATCTGCAAATCCGCTCAACGGAAAAGTTTAATAATCGTCACAACGAAGTTGGGCTATTACTTTCGATTAACTACGCGGCATCAAAACTGGTCGGAACCGCCACGTCCTCAGGCACCTCCACCACTGATACCGCAACTACCGAAACCACGACGCCGAAACCAAACGCATTCCGTACGGGTATTGGTCTTTATGCCTTTTTCTCTTACCTTTTTGTGGGTCAGGTCGAGTCGTATAACGATATTCGGACGGGGCTCGGTTTGGGACTAGGCACACTCGTAGCCACGGGCTACCTCGCACCTGCGGCCCGCGTCGGTATCGACTTTTTTCTCGGACGACGATTCTCTCTATCGTTCTATGGCAACTACATCCGGCCAGCATCGGTCAATGTCAACGGAGCCACTGCTAAAGTCAACGGCGGCCGTGGTGCCGATGTCGTCTTTTCGACCAATTGGTAGGCGTGATGGACTTTAACCATAAAGGTAGCACGTTACGATTTTGGGGAGTGGCCTCGTCGCACCTGCTTGTCTCAGTTTCGTCACTATACTTAGTGACGTCATGCGCTGCTAAAAACAGCATCTTTGGTGGCGACCCCGAGACCGACACAGCCATCGCTTACCCCTTTGTGGCGGAATCACCTGTAATTGGTAAAGACGGTCCGGGTGAATCATTCGTTATTAAATCTGCCGTCGGTGATAAAGAGTACAGTATCGAAATTCCTGGTGCCGCCAATGACTACGATGTCCAGGTACCCATCGCCGATATTGGCGTTACCGATCCAGATGTCCTGAGCGGCAAAAAGTCTAAAGACACACCTAATCCCGTCAGCACCGACCGTGAAATGCTTGCCAACATGCCTCGTATTGACCGAGAGCACCCTACAGATACCGCACTTGTCGACTCCGCCTTTGGGGTTGGCAGTGCTGATGGTCCTAAACAAGCTCCGAGCTACACGTTGGGACTGGCAAAAATAAAGGAACTGTTCAAAAGACGGCAATATGAGCTAGCGCTCGTCGAAGTAAATAGCCTCTTAACCTTTTACGCCAATAGTCCTCAGTTGAATAAAATGAAGGGCACCTTACTCTTGCGCATGCACAACCAGCCACTTGCCGAAAAGTCGTGGATAAGAGCCCTTGAGCTAGATCCGGATGATCGGCAACTCAGGGCCGCTTTAGAGCGCCTGCAACGGCGCATGGTGAACTCTGGACGGGCCTTCGGCCCTACCCGCCCACAGGGTCCGCCGAAAGGGATACCCACTCCTATAGGCTCACCACCACCGCGGGATGAAGGCGTGCTATCGGGGGGCGCCAGAGTCGGCAAATAATCAAAATACTTCGGTACAATTACGCTTAGGACGCAAGGCTTCGCAGCGGGTTCTTACCTGAGCCACTTCATCTTTACTCAAAGATTTAACTTTAGTGACTTCAAGCTGAAAAGCCGTCCGCCCGGTCATTTTGAGCGTTCCCTCAACGGCGTAAAAGTTGTCTCCTTGTGCCCAGGTATTCTCACGGCCGTAAAGACGCACCTGAATCTTCTCGTTTTGCTGAAAACGACGCCAAAGTCCTTCAACTGCCGGGGCTTTTCTGAGTTCGATCACATAGCCAACATCAGCGTCGCTAACTCCAGCTACCTCCCAGTACTGCACGACAAAAGGCGTGTAGGCCGCAAGCTTCATAGTCGCAGGCAACTCATAAGCCTGAGCAATCGTACTCTGAGCTATCTCGCGCGTAGAGGGTGACATCGTACAATCTGTACCAAGTACAAACACGATCAAGTTTGGATTATTGTAGTGCCCCTTAATTTCTATGCGACCGCTACCTCCGGTGCAGGGAAAGCCCATGGCCAAGTAAGGCGAACTGCGCTCCACGCCGCGCTCGCCAGCTGGGGTCACACAAGGCTTCAAGATTTTCGTGAGAACCAGACTCTTGCCAGTCAAGATCACCGGTGGTTGGCTCGGCAACTTCGGGACCTGCACGCAGTTGGCGTCGACCACCGACTTGGTGTCTTGATCCCCACCTGCACGCGGCGGCGCTTTGATCGCCCGATCTGCACCTGCACCCTCAGCTTGCGGCGTCTCAGCACCGGCAAGCACCGGCTCAGTGGCTTTGGCCGCTTTATGTTCGCAGCCTAAGAGCAACAAAATTAGCACTAGCTGAAGCCGCTTCACCCCTCACCCCCAGTCCACAGTTGTTGCTAATCTGACTCCGGAGCTCCGCTCCTACCGCCCCGCGACGGACGCTGCGGCTAAATTAAATTATTCCCCAATTTCGGTACTTTAGGCAATCTGACTATCAGCAGCCTTGAGCAAATTATAGATCCCAGCCACACCAAAACTGAGCACGGCAGGCTCCACCCAGAAGCTGACACCACGCGGCTCAAGTCCGAGTAGCCAGGGCTCGGCATCACCATAGGCAAAGAGCCCCTCGAGTAATTGAAAGTCGAACAAGTCACTCATGAATCCTGCCGTGGCTACGATCACGAGCGTGACCAAATTGAGCCAGCTCCACTCGAAGAAACTAGGCAGTCCAGCCGCTGGAGAAACCGTAGCGCACACGATCAAAACCAACAAGCTGGCTGCCAAATGGGTGTCCAGAAAGCTGAGACCGTGCCACCACCAGACGACAGCTTCGAGCTGACCAGCTGCCCCTTTGCCGGCCATGCCCTCGAGTTGCCTGATGCTCTCAGTGCCAAGCAGCAACCCGACTGCTAACAACAAGACGCCGCCTATCAGCGTCCCTGAGGCTAGCCAAATCCAAGTCCACCGCAGCCAGCGCCTTCGCCAATAGGCCCACAGAAGAAACGGTATGGAGAGCGTCCGAAAGAGCCCGCCCGCCTTAAAGTTCAGGCGCCAGCCAGGGGGCTGAACTGGCGGAAACTCAAGACCGAGAAACCACCGAAGTGACCGCGTCGCGCGACTAAAAAAAGCACCGTGTTCGGCAATCTCGGACCAATTGGAACTCCCACGCCGATCGAGACCGCGTAAAATCCGCTGGCGCCGGCTCACTACGCGTAGGCGCTTTACTACCGGTCTTGCGATCTGGCGCCTGAAAAGAAAGCCCATGATGAGCACGAGGGGAAAACATAAGAACAAACTGATGAGACTGCGATCGGCTACCATGGCCAGAGTGGCTGCCGCCACGGCAACCAGGGCAGTTATGATCGCTCCAGTCCGCAGAAAATGTGCCAGCGCTGTCAGCCACAGCGTAAATCCAAACATAGCCAGATAATCGGGACTTAGGGTGCCTATAGACGACTGCAGCCGCCCACGGCTTAGCAACATTCCGGCAACAACCAACGCAACCGTCCACGAGCTGCATATAAATCGTGTCATTAATGTTGCTAAGAATATAGTACTAACTAATAGAATCTTATTTACACTCAGCAAGTGAGCGTCCACCTGCTGACCCCAGCGACACACACCGTAGACCACCGCATCATAGCCCAAAGGGGCGAGCACCTCCTTCAGGGCAAGGCTACGAATGGGCCGTATGCGCTCCCGCTCCATGATGTCGGGAGACACGGCAAGAATCGGTGTTGCGGTGTAAACGAGTTGTCGACTACCCAAACAATCGCGACCACTTAGGGCCTTGACGACCTCACTGACGGCCAGCCCTCGGACGCTGTACTGCAACGGATAATGCCGCAGTTGCAGCCATACCAGCCGCATGAGAATTACTACTAGCAGGACGAGCGGCACCGCCACTCGCAACCGACTCATGCTACGGCCAGCTATCATCCTTGACCTCATGAGACTCCCACTCTAATATTTTCGCTGTAATCACATATCTTTATGATAAAGTAACAATAACGATTTTATTGCAAATTGAAACTTGACATTATAAAATCATTCTTATAAGACGCCGACCATAAAGTGGTAGAAGTAGCTTGCGCGATTTTGAAGATTGCGTATAGAACAAAAGTTGTAAACGGACAGTTTTCAATACGGTAGTCCTAAAAGTTGACCAGGCGGACTTTTTAATAGTCCAAATGGCTGGCAAAGCACTGGGACGCAAGATTTTAACGGCCGGTATGGGAATCGGCAATCGGGGAGGGACAATGGCATCGGTAGAATTGCGACCTGGCGACACGCTGAACATCATCTGGAGCTCGGTTCAGGACACGCCGCTAGGAGTCAAAGAAGTCGAATCCAAATTTGCCTACTCCTACGATGAGTTGCTGGCTCGCCTTAAGGCTAAGGGCCGTGCTGGCAAATCACGGCGTTCGGGCACCAGTGGCGCTCGCTTTAGCCGCGTCGTCGCCTTGGCCGCTAACGCCATGAAAAAGGGCAAATGGTCGACCGGTGCTGATATCGATCGCGACGAAGTCTTCAATAAACTCATGAGTCGTTTTGGTGAGCTCGATGCCACCGAGTACGGCAACATCACCGGTAACGCCAAGCAGTCCCTAGTGGCGCTTTATCAAAATAAAAACATCCTCAAAGGCAACCAACGCAAGGACTTGAAGGATGCCATCGATGCCATCGGACTCGGCGACCAAGTCTGAATCATCGCCAGCCCGGCAGTATATCGTCGGGATCAATCACCTCGGCCTAGCTCCCAAAGACCCGGAGCGGGCCCGTTGGTTTTTCCAGGACATCTTAGGGTTACCGCATCTCGGTGACGAATTAGTGAACGAACAGCAGACATTGACCCGGATGTTTGCGGCGTTCGTTTCGCCCCCCGACCCGGTTGAGCGCCTTGAGATCTTAGTGCCATCGCCCGAGGGGGCCGGTGCCGTAGGTGCATTCTTGGCCAAAAAAGGTTCTGGAATCCATCATTTAGCGCTGACAGTCCGCGACCTAGACACGCTGATCGCCCATCTTATCAGTAAGGGTGTACGTATGGTCGATCAGGCGCCTCGCAACGGTGCGCACCAGACCCGCATTGCCTTTGTCCACCCAGAGTCTACAGGGGGCCTCCTCATCGAACTCGTTGAGCCCCGACCTAGCGCAAAGGTTTGACTGAAGAGCGCCGCACCCGTTAAACTATTATGTAATCATATCAACAACATAATAGGTGCGTGTGCATGCGTATTCGACTACCCCGCTTGCCGCTCATGTCATTCACTGCAATCGCGCTCGTTGTGGCCGCGGCAGCATTAGTGACGGAACAAAATTTACAGCAGCGTCGTGCAGATATTTCCGCTGCGCGAACGACGTATCTTCTAGCTATCGCCGATACGAAAAATCAGCTGCTGAATAGCCTATCTAAAGTGACGGGCGACGGTACCTTAGTGCAAAACATGAACTGGAAGCTGCAGCATTCGGTGAAAGGTAACCTCGAGGGTAAGCTGCAAAAAGGCTCACTCGATCAAATTGCCATCATCAGTCGCGGCTGTAATGAGATTGGTCATGCTGCCTTTAATCACATGGCACAAGTGCCATGCCCCTTCGAGGCGCCACTGGTCGGACATTTAGACGAAGTCTTTTGGACCACGGCAAAAGGTACGCCCTTGCTCGCACTGGCGCATGGGCTAGGTGGCTTCGAGGGTACAGAGATCATAGCTATCGGTGCCGTGCACCTCGACGAACAATGGCTCGGTATGCACCCGCAACTTGCACTCGCTATTGAGCAACTTGGTTTGCAGATCAGTGATGCGAATGGACTTGCTCTCGCTGAACCCTCCTTAGATCTGGGTGGCGCTCCCATGCCCACACTCCGCAGCACCAAGTACATCGACCGCTTTATTCTGACCGCTACCAACAGAAATCTGTTTCTCAGCAACATCGCCTTTTGGCCATGCCTGGGCATCGCACTCGGCTGTCTACTTATTGCGATGGGGCGTGAACGCGCCAACCGCCTCGCTGCCGTGCGGGGCCTCACAGACTTTGTTAATTGGTGCTGCACCCTCACTCCGTCGAGTGAATCTATTTTAGCTTCGAGCAGTAAGCAGGAAAATTCACCGCTGAACTTGGCGAAGAAATTGGTCACCCATGCCCTGCAACTAAAGTCGGACGCCATCGCCACGCAGGACCAGAAAAAATCTGCTCTTTCCGACCAGGTAACTAAGCAAGAAGACGAACTACAAAAATTGCGTGGACGCCTCTCCGAACTTGCCGAATTAGATTCGCTTGCGCTCCAGCTGCAACACAGCACCAGTGCATTCCTCAAGCAAATGGAGCAATTTCGTGGTGAAACAGACGATCTCACCGCAGGTATTCTGACTGCACTGAGCGAACGTGGTCACTCACTACGGCTGTTTCTCGACGAATGGCAGCAGGGGATCAACGAGCGTGGCGCACGTAAATTCATCCGCGGATTGGCAGAAACGCAAATCATGGACGACGATGGAGTCACCGAGCTTGATCGTCAGTTGGGATACCTAATCGCAGTTTGTAGCGAAATCGGCGACGTCACCCACCATGCCAGACAAGTGGGCCAAAAATTAATCACACAAGCAAATCTCGCCACTAAGATGGCAGGCCTGTGGCATGGCCTCGCCATGAAAACACATGAAACCGAACCTTGCGAAAATCTCCAGCAGCCGATTGACGAGGCGCAGACACTGGTCAGACTCGCACCGGGGCTCAAAACCACAAAGTTCCTGAACCCAAACGCGGAATCACTACCGAAAAATCTTCCTGAGCTACCACGGACGGTATGGGTGTCGGCTCTTTACCATGTCTACTTGGCTTTAGCCGACTTGGCCCGCTCCTCCCAGTCAGGAGTCGTAAGTCGCATTCGCACGGAAGCAGAAAAGTCGTTACTTGTGATCCAAGTGGCGACTCAGAGCGGAACAGACACACCTAAACGTAGCGACAAACAGGCTTATCATCTAGACATAGCGCGTGCGATTCTGTCGCCTTTTCAGATTGCACTGACAGTGCTACCGGCTCTAGAGGGTCCATATCCCGTGGTGCTTTCATGGCATAACAAATCGGGAAAACGACCGAGAGCAAATACTACTGATCTACTCACAAGAGTAGAGCAGGCGCCTGGTCAAACCCGGGCCCTGCCATCTGCCAACACTTAGTGGCTGGAGTCGAATAAACAGCTGAGTTTGCCAAAGCGACGCAGGGTCGCAGCGACCGACGGCCACCTATTCGTATGGGAACCCTTGTCCTCATCGAGGAAATCGATGCCTTTACGATCAGCCTCGCGCTGTAGGTCCTTCCAACTGTGATCATCGTAAGCCGGTAGTTTGACGTTAGCCTTCACTACCTTGTGTGCACTTACCTCACGATCGATATTGAAGATCCGGTAGCAAATGCTGTGGTGCGGATCTACGAAACCACCAACTGGTACGAAGACATACTGACCGTCAGCATCGTGCCACTTATTTTTCATCAGTTTTTCGCAGTCCTTCTCGCCCAGCGACATGCCGTGCAAGGAGCTCTGCTGGCCCTTACCAAGGGAGCGCATCGCGTCAGTCACAGCGACAGGGTCCAGACCGATCTTGGCGGTAACTTCGACCGCGAAGTCATCTGCTTCTTGCTCGTATGTGTACTGCCCCAGACGCTCCTCATGGGCCTTCTCGAGCACGGTAACTGCATGGTCTTCAACTGACTCGAGGGAACGATTGAGTTTTAGCACTGCATCAGCCACCGAGCTCTCTACTGATTCCGCGCTGCTTGCACCGACTGAGTCGGCAACGAACAGGTTGAGCTCTGCTAGGGCCGTTTCCGAATCGGGTGTCACATCGGCTAACCACTTCGGCCACGTCGGTTTTGCCGCCAGATCTTTAAGCGATGCCCAGCTGTACCCGCTACCAGCGGCGAAACCCATGGAGCCGCCAAATTTAAGCGTCTTCAGGCAGGCGAGTGCTGCGCTCTCAAACGCGAGGTAAGCTTCTGCCTGTCCTGGCTTTAGATCCTTCTGGATGGGGAACATGCCCATGGTGTCTTCAAAACTGTAGCTCGTCGCCTCGACGTAAGCTGCCTTACAGGCAGGGGATGCTGTCCGCGACTTAGCAACGAGTGACCCGACCAGGAAGTAGTAATTGGAACGCAGCTGCTGTCCCTCGACTTTAACGAAATAAGTACTGCGGTCCAACACCTCGGTAGCCTTTACAGCCTGGGTACCAAGTTCGGCAAGCTTAGGCTCCGCTTGGGGCCTGTGATCGATATGCTCCGGGGTCTGTGTGTAGAAGAAACCGTAGTCAGCCTCGTGCGCTGTCACATGCGCGCGGTAATAGTGGCCGAGTTCGTGAGTAAGTACGGAGGCGAAGGCAGCCTCGGACATCATTGAAAGAATGCCGGAGTGAACGGTCACGTGATTTGCCGTCTGCAGCAAGACGATGCCATCAGCGCCAGAGACAGAACCGAGTGACGAGTCTACCTCGCAGGCCTTGCCCACGATCAGAGCACCATCACTAGCAATCGAGAACTTGCAACCGTTTGGCGAAGAGGCATTGAAACGCGCGACGAGTTGCTGCAGCGTCTCCGCTGCATCCTGCGTGCTGGCCCCGTCGATACAGGGAGCACCAGACTCCCAGGGCTGGACCGACCCGAGGCGGCTTTCAATGATCACTTTGGATACTGAAGACCCGGACCGGCGGCGGGGGCTGACACTGTCGCCGAACCGCACCGGAACGTCGTAGCAAGAAGGCACAGGGGCCACAAATGCATTAGGATCCGCCTTGGTGATCACCTTGGCGCGGGGCTTTGGCACATTAGCCAGCTCGTCAGCATGGCGCGACCGCATGGTCGTGTCAATGCGATCGACCCATGATTGCACTCGCTCGGTCAACTCATGGGTAGACGGTAAAATCGCATTCTGAGGGATCCCAAGGATCACTGCCATCACGTCGCTATACTCTGCATCACTGACGTCGCGCCAGTTCCATGCTAAAGAATTGCGAACCGGCTTGGCGGCATCGTGCTTAAGCGCGCTACGGGAGTTGTCGCTAGCTCCACATGCGCTACAAATAATGCTCAAACCAACGCTCAGAACAGAGTTCCTGACTACTGCATGCGCAGTGCCTTCTTTGGCGATGCGATTTGGATTGAGCATGATTACCTCTGGTGGTTCGGGCTCAGCGACTGGTACAAGTTGATCTCTGGGAGAATATGACTGACTGGCCAGTTATATGTAATCGTCCGGTAAATGAAAAGACTTTTTTGGCATTTTTTCTAACTCAATTTGGGTTTTTACTAATTCTGCGAGAGGGGGGCATGATGCTCAAAGATTTTGGGGACTTAACCATCAGCCACGTGGTCGCTGCGGCCGAAGGCGGCGTCATCGGCCGCTCGGGGGAATTGCCTTGGCATATTCCTGAAGACTTCAAGATATTCAAGCAAGTTACCATGGGCAAAATCATGGTCATGGGCCGAAAGACCTTCGAATCCATCGGACGCCCTCTACCCGGCCGCCTCAGTATCGTGATCACAAGAGATCCAGGCTGGTCCGCCCCTGCCGGTGTCCATGTGTGCCAGTCGGTTGAAGAGGCCCTCGCCCTCTGCCAGCAACTCAAGACCCAATGGGGCAGCGAAGTCTGCATTATCGGCGGCGGCCAGATTTTTGCCTCAACATTCAGCGTTGTGGACAAAATTTACTACACTGCCGTCCATCTACGAATCGCCAATGGAGACACCTTCTACCCGGAAATAACGCCCGAGGTATTCCAGCTTACCCACGAACAGCCAAGCACCGGTGACGTCCCTTTTACGTGGCGCATTTACACCCAGTGTAATAGGGGATAAAATCAATTATTACAGGTGGTTAATATTCACAGACGAGCCGCACTTTAGTTTTGCCCAATTTGTGCCGACAGGAGAGGCTGACGGGGGGGAGCGGCATGCGCGAAGTTCGCATCAAGGAGTCCACACGACAGAGATGTTCCATCGTGCAGCTGGACGATGTCAGCCGACAGAAGCTGGTGCCAGTAAGCTTGGAGCTATTCCACTTTCTTTACCAGGTTGAGAATCTGACTTTCAGTGTGTACTGCCGCATTCAAGACGTCCTCATCGAGTATGTGAAAACCGGACCGATGGTCAGGGAACACCTCGATGATCTGTGGGAACTGATGAGACGGCCTGAGACGGACTCGGACATCTGCATCCGAAAGGCCGACCAAGCTGCTTTTGAGCACGTAATTTCCACCATCCGCCAAACCAAACTAGCAGCGCTTTGTAAACAGTTACCAGATTTAGACCAAAAAACTCTCGACGTGTTTGCCCAGCTAAGCTCGGCCAGCCAGATGATTGTCGCCGGCGGGATTGATGCTGAAGTTGCAAGACAAGTTAAGGCAAGCGCGGCCTATTTAGTTTCCAATGCCATAGATAGCGATCTCATCGTGAACACGCTGAGCAGGATGATCACCTGCGACCCCACGCTGTACGATCATAGTGCAACGGTATCAATGTTGGCCTCGGCAATTGCGCTGCGGTTGCTGCCCAAAAAACTTTCAACCAAGGAAGCCGAACTCGTCGCTCAATGCGCCCTCTATCACGACGTGGGTAAGACCTGCGTACCCAATGAGATCCTAAACAAACCTGGAAAATTTACCCCAGCTGAATTCGAAATCATGAAGCAGCACACCACTCATGGCCACCAAGAACTGACCAAATTGATGGCAGAAGGAGTAGTGATTGACGAACTCGTGGCGCGTGTCGCCCTCGAACATCACGAGCGATGGGACGGCAGCGGGTATCCATTCAAAAAACAAGGGCCTCTCGAGCAAAATCCCGAAGCAGGAATTCACCTTTACAGCCGGATTGTGATGATTGCTGACGTTTACTCAGCGCTGCTCATGAAGCGCGTGTACAAGCCCGCTTTCGAACCCCAGGAGGCCATTACGATCATGGCCAAGGAATCCCGCGGCTACGATCCCGACATCTTCAGCCCGTTCCTGAAATGTGTCGTACGCAGTTTAAATCGCACAGCTGGCAATTCAAGTCGCTTACTCGTCATATCTAAGGACGGCAAGCTGACTGAATGGCAAAACACGGCCAAAAGCGCCTAATCAGATTGATACCGGCGCCTTGATCGGCGCCTCGGGCTCATAATCGCTCAGCTCAAAATCATCGAAATTGTAAGCGTAAATGGACTCTGGATGACGCCGGAACTTCAGTTGCGGTAGAGCTTTTGGGGTCCTAGTTAATTGCAGTTGCACCTGCTCCAGGTGATTTTTATAAATGTGGACGTCACCGCCAGACCACACAAACTCACCGGGCTGAAGCCCAGTTTGCTGCGCCAGCATCAAAGTCAGCAAACTGTAACTTGCGATATTGAACGGTACGCCAAGGAACAAGTCAGCGCTGCGCTGCGTTAACATGCAAGACAGACGCCCCTGGGCAACGTGGAACTGAAAAAAAGCATGACATGGCGCTAGCGCTCCCTTACCCGCGCGCACATTGTCATGCGGTGACATTGCCGGATCCGGCAATGTCGCAGGATTCCAAGCGCTGACTATAAGTCGCCGACTGTCAGGACGTAACTTAAGCTCATCCACGAGCTGGTCGATCTGATTGATCTCACGTCCGTCATGAGTCTTGAAATGTAGCCAATTGACGCCGTAAAGCGGACCGATACTCGGATAGGTACTTCCGTCCGCACGTTCAATCTGCGTCTCCCACTCTCGCCAAATAGAAACGCCGTGATCCTTTAAATACGAGGTGTCATCGGTACCTTTGAGGAACCAAAGAAGCTCGTGCGCGATACTTTTGAAGTGAACTTTCTTAGTGGTAAGAAGCGGAAACCCTACATTTAGGTCAAAACGCATCATCCTGCCAAACACCGAAAGCGTGCCCGTCCCGGTTCGGTCGGATTTATCAACGCCAAATTCCAGCACATCGCGCACGAGATCCAAATACTGCTTCATCTTCGAAAGCCCTCAGTCAACCAATGCTCGGCCGCTAGACTATCACGGTTCCATATGCGGCGGTCCAACTAATTGGCAAAGTTACCCGACGCGGTTGAACCATCACAACTTGTAGGTCCCACCCGGCGCGAACCGCGGAGAAACACGTGTAAAAGCTGAATGGCAGCCGGCGTGACGCCGCTGATACGCGAGGCCTGACCAAGAGTCTCCGGGCGTTGCCGTGCCAGCTTCTCCACAATCTCCCGCCGTAGTCCTGGGAGGTCCCCAAAGGCAAAATCAGACGGAATGCGCACGCGATCTAGATTGGCCTCATCTTTGATCGTCCGAAGTTCACGCGCGATGTAGCCTTCGTACTTAAGCTCGATACCCAAACGGCGAAGCACCTGCATCGAGAGTCGGCCCAATTCGGGTACGAAGGAAACCAAGTCCGTGGGTTCAACTGCGGGACGACGCAGGATTGTCGCAAGCTTGGTGCCATTATTGTCCTTAGCCTCCAGAACGGCTGCCGGTAATGGATATGCGCCGATGCTAGTGTCCTTGGCGAAACTGATGGCCTCAGCAAGCTCTTGCTCCCGCGCACGATATGCAGCATAGGCTTCGGCTGTCACCAAGCCAGCGGCATAGCCCTTGGCCGTAAGTCTCATGTCGGCATTATCTTCGCGCAGATGTAGCCGATGTTCAGCTCGCGATGTGAACATGCGGTAAGGCTCGGCCGTACCGCGGGTAATCAGGTCGTCAATCATCACGCCGATATAGGCCTCAGAACGCCCAACAGTCAGCGGTGGTTTACCTTGAGCGGAAAGAGATGCGTTGAGCCCTGCAACGAGACCCTGAGCAGCCGCTTCTTCGTACCCAGTGGTGCCATTTATCTGACCCGCTAGGTACAGACCCTCAACGCGTTTGGTCTCCAATGTGGAGCCTAGTTCGGTCGGATCGACGAAGTCGTATTCAATCGCGTATCCGGGTCGGATAATCTCTGCCCGCTCCAGGCCACGAATAGTGCGCACAAATTCGAGCTGACACGCCAAGGGCAACGAAGTCGAGATCCCGTTGGGATAAACCTCACAGGTGTTGTAACCCTGCGGCTCCAGGAAAATCTGATGGCTCAACCGATCGGGGAACTTGACGATCTTGTCCTCAATCGATGGGCAATAGCGGGGTCCGATTCCGACAATTTCACCGCTGTAAAGTGGAGACTGCGACAAGTGCTTCCGTATGACTTCATGAGTCGAAGCATTCGTGTGTGTGATGTAGCAAGGTAGCAAAGGCTGCTTAATCCGGTCGTTGGCGAACGAGAATGGGATGATGTCGTCGTCCGAATGCTGCGGCTCCAAAATAGACCAATCGATCGATCTGGCATCAAGTCTTGGGGTGGTACCCGTTTTTAGACGGCCAACGCGAAAGCCGTAGTTTCTGATGAAGTCAGCAAGTCCGAGGGACGGTGCGTCGCCGGCACGTCCAGCTTGGATTTTAAGCGAACCGATATGGATCAGCCCGTTGAGGAAAGTGCCGCTAGTAATGACCACCCGCTTGCTGCGGAAGGCACCAAAGCACTTAGTCTCAACGCCAATGATACGGTCGCGATCACCGCTAAGACCCTTGTCAACTAGGAGGCCCTCGACGCTGTCTTGCCGCAGATGTAGACCTGGAGTGCGCTCGAGCACGTGCTTCATGTGAAGCCGGTAAAGCTCCATGTCGGCTTGGGCTCTAGATGACCAGATAGCCGGTCCCTTTTTTCGATTCAGGACCCGAAACTGGATGCCGGTCGCGTCGATGGCCTTAGCCATCTCACCGCCCAACGCGTCGATTTCCTTAACGAGGTGACCTTTCGCTGTACCCCCAATCGCCGGATTACAGCTCATCGCCGCCACCCGATCCATCGATTGCGAGACCAACAACGTTTTCGCGCCGCTGCGCGCGGAGGCAAGTGCAGCCTCACACCCAGCGTGACCACCGCCAACGATTATTACATCATAAATTTCAAATGATTGGCTCACAGCGCGACCTCAAGGTTGAGGCGGCGATTGTTATACCCGATTTTGCCGGCTGTCTACGGCGAACTGTACTGATCTACTTGGTTGGTGATTTTAAATGGTAGGTCAATGAAATTGCAGTGATCGCCCACAATTTTGCTCCCACCTTAGCCATTTATCCCTAACAATCTAAATTGACTCCGATAAGAGTTACAAATCACCATTAGTGTAGATCAGTTTTCGCGACCCCCAATGCGACACCACGTTCTAAGCTCTCCGTGGTGCTTCGGCCGTAAAATAGACATTGGGCTGGGTCAGCTGAGCAAACGCCCCCTTGTTGCATCTGCCCAAAGACAGCCAAGACCAAGGCCCAACCTGGGGAAGGGTAAGCCTCAAGCTGAGCTCGAGCGAAGTTGTAGCGCCCATCGTGAGCGTTTTCCACGGTACCGCCAGTCTCAAACATGAACGAGAGATCTGTGCCAATGTATCCTGCCGAAACGCCCGCACCAACGAGGCCGTAACGGTCCTTGAACAAGGTAATTTGCGAGTCGGGACTGGCAACGAATGTTTTTTCCACGTACGGAAGTTGCGTAACCGCTCCGGTACCCGAAAACGCGAGAATCACACGTTCAATGCCCAAAAAATCCAACAAATTATAACCGATACTTAGATCACCCACGAACCTTGACTGGTCAATTCGCTGACTCTCCGTCCCGAGGTTAGCGGAGATTCTCACGTCGCGGCTGTTCTGATGCTCATGATACCGAAGAGCGCCACTCAAAATCAGCCCTCGGTTGGGGTTGACCCAAAAGCTAGCCCCACCCCCAAATTGTTGAACCGAGGAATCTACTGTCATCGCAAGTTTCTGAAACTTCAGATCTTCACGTACAACTATTCCAGAAACAGTCGTCAAAAGTCGCCGGCTTAATGCGGTCTCCTGCGGCTCGTAAGTCGTCAGCAGTCGTGTAGGTGGGGCTGAGACTACGGGCGCGGGCAAGGGCGATGGAGGGGTGGGCAGTGGCGGTAAGCCCGAATCAAGGGTCAAACTAGGAGTCAGTTGGTAGTTTCTTGTCGTCCGCACCTCCTTAAAGAAGGGTACGACCTCCAACACTATGACGTTCTTGGACGTAGGAATGACCATTGAAGCCGAATCAAGAGTCATGATGCGCGGCGTCAAAGCATTCTCTTGCAGGTAAACTTTGTACCGATCGGATCCCCTCACGGGATCCCAACTAATTTTTGCGGGCTTAACCCGTTCTAGTCCTGGATCTATGACAGCGAAGGAACCAGAAGCCAAAGCGCTGACTTCCACGCGATCGGAAACACTCGACTGAACTCCACGACGCATGAGTCGCCAGTGGTAAACGCCCTCGCGAGGCGCAGCCCAAGAAAAACCACTGCTACGCACAATGGTTCGCAACTGGATCATTGCAAAACCCGGCGAGTCAGCGATTTCGAGGTCGTAGGTCTCGCCATTCTCCAGAGGTACATCCCAAGCAATGGATACCGGCAATGAAGCGGCGAGACCAAATGGCGCCGCCAAGCTGAGAATTAGCCAGCCAGCCAAGATGCACCCAAACGTACAGGCTTTCTTGTATTCGCGCTGAATGTTGGATATTGTGTGGCAAATACTCAAGGTTATCCGCACCATGTGGACCTCGAAACTGGGCGTTGCATAGTGAACGTTGGACAGGTATCCAACAGAGCCAAGAGTTCCAACTATTGTAGCAATTCTTTAAGCAGGAAGGATTAGCGATGGGAATGTTTGACCAAGTAGGCGACATGGGCCACGAGCAGGTCGTGTTCGTGCAGGACAAGGCGACGGGTCTTCGCGCCATTATCGCCATCCATGATACCACGCTTGGACCAGCGTTGGGCGGGTGTCGTCTTTGGAACTACGAATCTGACGAAGAAGCGCTGACGGACGTTTTACGTTTGTCTCGGGGAATGACATACAAAAACGCTGTCGCGGGACTTAACCTGGGCGGCGGTAAAGCTGTGATCATAGGTGACCCCAAGACGGTCAAATCAGAAGCCCTTTTCCGTACCTTTGGAAGATTCATAAACAATTTGGGCGGCCGGTATATCACAGCTGAAGACGTGAATATTAATACTCAGGATATGGATTATGTTGCTATGGAGACCCGCTACGTTAGCGGGCTTGCCAACCGTGATGGATCGGGTGATCCGTCACCGGTCACTGCGTTAGGCGTATTCCACGGAATTCGGGCCTGCGTGGAGCACAAACTACGTAGAGACAATTTGCACGGTCTCAGAGTGGCTGTTCAGGGGGCCGGAGCCGTGGGTCGCTATCTCTGTGGCTATTTGCACGCGGCCGGAGCTCAACTTGTTGTGGCTGATATAGACGAAGCGCGCGTTCGGAGCATGGCGGAACGTTACGGTGCCAAAGTTTCCGACGTGAAGGCTATTCATACAGCCGACGTAGATGTATTTGCCCCTTGTGCCCTTGGAGCAGTGCTCAACGACAGGACAATACCAGAAATTAAAGCTCCGATAGTTGCGGGTGGCGCCAACAATCAGCTTGCCAATGAATCACGCCACGGCCAGCAGTTGAGGGAGAAAGGTATTCTTTATGCTCCCGACTACGTTATTAACGCTGGAGGCGTGATAAACGTATTTCATGAGCTAAAGGGTTACAATGCGGATGCCGCCAAGCGTCAGGCAGGTAATATATACAATACGCTACTTGAGGTATTTGCAGAATCCGAGCGACAAGGCCTGCCAACGCACAAGGCATCCGATGTCGTCGCCGAACGCCGCATTCAGTCCATGAGAGCTGCGGTTAGTCTCCACCATAACTACAACAATCAGTTGTGGCTCGCCCGCTAAATACTGATCTACTTAAGTGGTGAAAATCATCATTTAAGGTTTTGAGTTGAGCACCCTAGCCTGATCCGAGTGAATTGCTCGTATTAGGCGCTTTTTTTGCCAGAATTCTTGGTATCTTTTGTGCCTATATGACCAACTAAGTGGATCAGTTAGTGGATGTCCATTGATGTCTTTTCACATGACTCTTTTGATGTGGCAGTTTTACAGCTCCTGTTACGAGGAGCCACTATGTGTCCAAAGTGTGGGGACAATACGCGATCGGTGGTGCGCTGCGGTCTTTACCAAAGAAAAACCGGTCGCATTAAAGTTATCCAAAGATACTTGTGTCGCGTCTGCGGCTCGAAATTCTCAAACCAGACATCCACGCTCACTTATCGTGAGCGCAAGCCTCACCTCACACAAAGCGTACTGCGCCTCTTGATGGAGGGAGTTTCTCAACGAGGAATTGCCAGACATCTGAAATGCTCCCCGATAACCGTAGCACGAAAAATGGTCAGACTCGGTAGGCAAGCGCAGAGCGAGACCGCAGCAACTTCGAGCACCGAGATCAATAAGGCATCAACGCCAATTTCAACAGTGCAGTTCGACGAAATGGAAACTTTTGAACACAGTAAGTGCAAGCCGCTTTCCATTGCTGTCGCTGTAGATGAAAGATCCCGACTAATTATTGCGGCAAGTGTTGCTGTCATGCCATGTCCAGGAAAATTGTCGAAAATTTCCCGAAAAAAATACGGCTACCGTCCAGATCAACGAAAAGAGTGTATGATTCGCGTACTCAGTGAAGTCAGGCGTCTTTGCCCCCATGTCCAAGTGCTGAAATCCGACAAATGCTCAAGATATCCGCGCTGCGTCAAACTGGTTTTCGGTGACAATGTGAGCCATAAAGTATTCAAAGGGCGAAGAAGCAGATCAATCGGGCAAGGAGAACTTAAGCGAGGGCGTCACGATCCTATTTTTGCGCTCAACCACACCTGCGCCATGTTCAGAGATCGGATTAAGCGTTTAGCTCGTCGTACGTGGACTACCACAAAACGAAAAGAGAGACTCGCAGACTTAGTTTCGTTGTATGCATGGTGGCACAATAAACAGTTGATGAGCATCAAAAAATCATGCTCCATGCCCAACGTTTCTCGCTTGCGCAGTGCTGACCTAAACATTAATCCGTGTTGACAAAGTCCTGAAAATTCTCGGCATGTATTTAGCTACTGCAACGCTGAGCATCTCCAGCCGACCACCGAAAACGACGTCCGGCTTTTTCTGCCCAAGTGCTATAATAATTTCTTCCGCGCACTGCATCGCGGACATCGCATTATTGTGCTGTTTGTCAACAACGCCGTAACTACCTCCATCTGCTGTTAAAGCGTTTCGAGAAACATTTGTCTTGACGTACCCAGGATATATCATCGTTATTTTCACGGGTGATTTTGCAATTTCGTTCCTAAGACTTTCGAAATATCCACGCAGTGCGTGTTTACTGGCACTGTATGCACTTCGAGATTGAATACCGAACAAACCTAGGACGCTTGAAACAACAGCCACTTGGCCTGAGTTTACTTCCAACATTTTTCGCAAGATAGGTCTCGTCAAAGCAATCGTGCCGAAAAAATTTACATTCATGATTTTGGCATCGAGATCTATGTTCCCATCACACACCAGATAACGTTGTGATATTCCCGCATTGTTTACCAAAATATCAATAGGCCCATAATTTCGCCAAGCGTCCTCTGCGATTTTCGGAAGTTCTGGATATTTCTCTAAATCAAGTAAAAGGATTTTGTGACGCTCCGGATTCTTGCACGAGTTCAGTACCCCATTGAGCTTCTCGCTGTCCCTAGACGACAGAATTAAACTGGCGCCTAGTTCGTCTAACCTGAGGGCCAACGCCTCACCGATTCCTGACGATGCTCCGGTGATCCAAATCCTCTTGCCAACAAATTTGCTCATTGGGGTTCCTAAAGCGCTCTACTTAAGTGGTGCATATCACCATATTTTGTAAGCGAGATTGGTTATTTGTCAATTCCAGACCGATGTTCTGAAGCGAACTGGCCCCCAACCCGAATTCCGCTTTAGACTTAATCAGATAGGATTGAGTAACACCAATTAAGTAGATCAGTATATACTGAGGAATACGGCTAGGAGGCACCGCGCAATGGCAATGAAGAAAGGTATGGATCAAATTTTAGCCTGGATCATAGCTTGTGCAGCTGCTGGTGCCACCTACGGAGTCGGATACGGGGTTGTGAAAGTTGCTGGTGGCTCTGCACACGGCCATGACGATGAAGAAATTGCTGATACGCCTCACGGCAGTTCCCATGGTGACTCCGATCACGGAAAAGGGCACCACGCCACCACTGACGAGCATGGTGAAAGTGCTCACCATGAGGATACGGGCCATGGAGAATCTGCGGACCATGACAAATCTTCGCACGAAGACAAGCATGATAGCGCCGCGCATCACGATGCACACCAAGACCCGGATCACGGTCATGAACCGCATACGGCAGACACGCACGAGCCTCACAAAGATCACGAAACCCATGACGATTCGCATCATGAGAAACCCGTAGAACACGAGGCTACCAAAGCAGTGCATAGTGATCATGGCGGACACGGGGATCATGGAACGAAGCACTCTCCGCCAAAGGCAAGCAAGCCCGAGTTAAAAAAAAAACACGGCACACATCGATGAAACAGCAGACCCGCGCTGGAACTACCAAGGTAGTACCGGACCTACCGGCTGGGGATCTCTAAGTAGCCGGTTCGAAAATTGCTCGCGCGGCCGCCGTCAGTCTCCGATTGATATCGATGGACCGGTAGCAAATTCAAAACTCCTGCCAATCCGCTTTCACTACAGGGACAGTGACAATATCGTCACCAACTATGCTGGCCAGCTTGTATTGAGAACTCAAAGTGGCAACTACATAGAAGTGGACGGCGATCGTTACGATCTCGACACCATTGTTTTCCACGCACCTAGCGAGCACAAGATCGTAGGAGCTCCATACGATATGGAAATACAGCTAACTCATAAAAGTCTGGAGGGCCAGATCCTGATCTTAGCAGTTTTTATGGAGCGAGAAGCAACAAATCCCTTTCTAACGAACATCTGGTCGAGTATCCCAGCGCCAGGGGATGATGCCTCGGAACCAATTGCACTTGATCCGACGAAACTCCTACCGCAGCGGCGCAAATACTATCAGTACGAGGGATCCCTTACACACCCTCCGTGTACCGAGGGCGTCCATTGGTACGTGATGACCGACCCTCTGCCGCTGTCGGACCGGCAGTTGGCGCAATTCTCACATTCAATACCCTTCAATGCCCGTCCAGTACAGGCCTTGAACGGCCGCAAGGTATCGAGAAGCACCCGCAACTAACAACGTTGTCAGACGTCTCTAGACCCTAAACACATATCCGCTGCGGCGTCATTTTCATTCGCGTCCGGAGTAACTTCAGCGTGGGCCGGCTTATTGACAACCTTAGCCTTGGGGCTCAGCGTCTCTGGTCGCAATTGTTTACCGCTTACTGTCTTATCAGTATACATTCGTCACCTCTCTAGCACCTTCCACAGGATCCTTTAGCTTAAGGTTCAGTGGGTTAGCTAGTCACAGCAGCGGGAAGTCGCAGCTGATACCAAACATTACGCAACATCTATGCCAACTCATCGGCATTCCGATTGCCTTTAGCTCTAGGTCGGATTTTACTTACCTAGGACGCAAACTAATTTCTATGGAACCACCATGGTTCTTTGAGAACACCTCAACTGTCCCATCATAACACCCAATAAGTAGCCTCACGAAAACCGCCAGAACCTCAGCAAAAAATTCAGTGCCTCCAACTTTACGGATCTGTTTTGGACTGGTGGCCGTCAGCTGCTCTAACGCGGCCACTGGCGGAAACAGTTCATGGGAGCGGAACTCCCATGTCAAAACAACACCTCTGTCATCCTGACTCAAAGCTGCGGCGACCATAATTTCGCCCTCGCTACCACGCCGATAAAAGAGTGCTGCCAACGCAATCAAGGCAGCGTTTAAAGCTCTTAGATCGAACAACAACGGGAGTGAAATCAGAGCCTCATCCTTGGCGACGATTGGTTGAATAATTAGCGTAATACCAAGACGCCTCAGAGTATTCGTGGCGGTACCTGCTAGCTCTGCTACGATATGATCAGGTCTGCGTGCTGCTTCGCTTAAAGCACCCTCTTCCAAGGCAGCGGCAATCAAAACACCACGTATCGTTAGCTCTAACTGAGTGGCTAATGCTTCGGCTTCGTTTAAGGTTGAGCCTTTAGGAATATTTTGGACAGTCTTCCTCAGGACATCGAGCATGCCCTGCATTTTTGCAACGGGTGTGTTCAAATTGTGGCTAAGAAGCGAAATAAAATTTGACTTGAGATCCGTCACGTGAGCATGAAGGTTCATCTGAGCTTCCAGACGCCATCTTTGTATCGTAATCCACGATAGGCGCACCAAACCTGCTGCCATTAGAGCGAAGATTCCAAAATACAAACTATCGAACAGCGGCCAATAAAACCCAAACAGCCGGATTGTTAGAGCGTTTAAACTTGGCGCCAACAACGCAAACAGGCAGAACGCGAGAATTGCAGTCAGCACATGCCCGAACAACATGGCTGCTCCTAAACCGATACAGTATACTGCCGTCCAAGAAATAATGGCTTTTGCTTTAGGGATTTGAACCATGCTTTCATCAACTAGCATTTGCGCTATCAATGCCCAAAACACCTGTACGGGCGTGCTGCGCATAGTTTCAGCAACACCGTTGCTAGCGTGATCGTAAACGGTCCTGAGACCGCTGAGATTTTGCTTTAGACCGCTATAATTAACAGATTTAAGTGCCTCTTGTTGGCGTTCAATTTCCGCAGAAACTATGGCCACTCGAAGTTTATTGGGCAATGCATTAATGGATCCGAGTTTACTTAATCGCTGCCGCGAGACACCCTGGGGCGGAGTCAAATTGAGAACGTAGCCGGTGAATCCATTCGCTAGTTGATCACTAAGCCAACCGGAGCCGATAGCCGTGGACGCTAGCCCTGGATTCGCATTTTCGAAGATCCTCTGAACGACCCAACCCTCGTATTCCGGCACATAAGAGCAGTCGATCTGTATCTCTTTGGCCTCGTCACAAGGACTATCGTTAAGCCATACCGTATCTTGTCGTAGCAGGATGGGAATTTGCTCTATTTGCTGGGGCGAGGCGACAAAGAATATTTTAGTTTCGCCAGAGGTAGAGGCTACAACTCTCTGTAACTTATCAAAAACATTATCGTAACTACCGCGCACCTCAGCTTGCCAATGGATGATAACTAGCGGGATTTTAGCAGCACTCAGGTGCTCAATACTATCGGCGTAAAACTCAATGAGTTTATCACCGGTGCTAAGTTCCTCGTCAGTTAATCGCCAGAGTGGCGTGATAATGCGCACCATATCTGGATTGACTGCAGGACGTCCACTGGACTTGACCAAACTGTATTCCATCAACCGCTTCTCTAGCCTAAGGGAAAGCCGCGATTGTCTGGGCCCAGAATAAACAACATAACTTAAAGCTGCAAAAAGTCCTAAACCAAGTGCCAAAGGATAAAGAACATCAAGCCACCATAAATGTTTCCGCAATATTTCGATCATGAACGGCCGGTTCTTTGAGCTCATGACTGTGAATTATCCTCGCCCCTTCTTAGATGCCAAAAGCCGCAGTATAAAAGTGGCACCAGATCCCGGAGATGAAACGACTTCGATATCACCATTCATTTGCCTGGCGAAATAGCGGCTGAGATACAGCCCAAGACCATGCCCTTTACTTTTGTAAACAATTTCATCTTTGATCCGGTAAAATTTTTCAAAAATTCGCTCATGGAATTCGGCATCGATACCTGGACCATGATCCGAGACGCGCATGATGATCTGGCTCTTTTGCCGGACTGCTTCTACTTCAATTTCTCCCCCTCGTGGCGAGTATTTTATCGCGTTACTTACGAGATTATAGAGAATCTGCGCTATTAATGTTCGGTCACCCCGGGCCTCGGCGTCCGGAGTTAGACTAACCAAAAAACTCACCTGCGCCTCCTGAGATCTAAGCTCAAAAAGCCGCAAAACCTCCACTATCACCTCGCCGATGGTTACGTCAGACATGGTGGGTTTGACGTTATCCATACGATTTAGGTAGCCAACGTGTCGCATACCGACCAAGTAATCTTGGAGTTCAACAGCACTGCTAGTAGCTTTTTCTAGAGCCCGAGCGGCTGTCCCAGTCATGGGACTGGACATAGATTTTAAAATCGTTAAAAGCTGATCGTTCAGCTGCAATAATTCAGCAGCAAACCGACTCAGAAATTTATCTTGAATCTCAGCAAGTGCGGCATCCGAGCTAAGCTTTTCTAGCTTGCCAGCGCGCTGCTGAATATCTGCCCTCAGGCGCCAAAATGCACCACAAACAGTCGCGAGCGCAGACCAAAGAGCCGTGTCCGCAAGTGGAATATGAAGGTTTAAATAGGAAAAAAGAGCTGCATGTACAATCAACAAAAGCCCCCAGCTACATACAAAAATCAGACTGGCGGTTCGGATTTCAAAACTCCATGCGACTAGCGCCAAGAGTGAGAGACAAACGGTTTGTGTCAGGTTTACCCAATTTGAAGCGCGCTTGAGATGGGTGTCGTCAATAAGATTTATGAGACCAATAGCTGCCAGATGTAGCACCGGAATACCGCTGCTGAGGTCGGCACCCTCTGGCTGCCACGGTGTATTGACGTAGGTGGCCTCGCGACTATCGAACGTAAACGGTCTAAATCCGGTATAACCGACGAGAATCACCGAATCTGTGAGGTCCACATGTTCGGGATTACTTATGACGGAGCTTGCCGTCAGCTGTATTAGTTCATCTTTATGCGCGTAATTTAGCTCAATGACGAGGGGGTCGCCGCTATGATTAACGCGATTCGGAGATAGCACAGTTTGCTGCGCATCCTTATTGGCAGTTGCCCCTGATTTAAAACGCTCTGCCATACTGTAGACTATATGAGGATAGTCATCAGGCTCTCTAACTAAAAGTTTACGAATCGTCTCACGCCTAAAGTCACGTTTAATATCTGCGCGATACAGGCTATCAGCAGCTGTCAGAAGCAACCTGCTAGCACGGCCGCTCTCGTCATCTGCAATTTTCGAATGACCAAAAGCGCCAATAAAGATGCGTTCGTCACCTTTGGCCAGTGCAGCCAGCTTATCTAAATGGGGATCGTCGTAACTGACAAATTGCGGCGGCAAGATGACACCTATCATCCGAGCCTTACTGTTGAGGAGTCGCTCGGTCAGGTTTATAACTTTCTCTGCCTCCAGCGACTGAATCGGCCGCGCCTGCCACGGCATTGACCCTAAAGCAAGTGAAGTCTGCGGCTCACCATCATCGATGGTTATCAAGAGCACTGGGTTCTTCGGGCGCAGTGACGGTGCTAAGCGTGTCCGCAAATCGTAAAGCTCGTCTTCTGTTCTCGACCTGAGCTCAGTTGCATAGAACACATAGACCAATGACGCGATCACAGATAAAAACAGCCCGCTGATGACGACTGATTTTAGTGATCGTGACATTCCTAGATCGACTCCAGCAACGCAGGGTCTCGCGCCAGTATTGTGGTGTAAACACGCATCGCCTCGATCATCTCGATGGCTTGCAGTCTACAGAATCGGGGGTCAATCGCAAACTTATCCCCGCTGGCGCTCTTATGCTCATGCATACAGCCGCCAGCGCACCATTCACGCATCCAACATGTGTTGCACGGGGCCTTACCTGCCGAACGGAAAGCCGAGACTTCAGCCAACTTGTCATAGGAGAGACCATCGGTGATACCACCGACGCGCTCGCTCTCGTCCTCGTTAAACCGGTGGCAGAGATAAAAACCGCCCGAGACAGATACCGTCAAGTAGTTCACACCGGCGCCACATGTCATACCGCCGGTCTTACCGCGATGAATCATGCGGACCGCTTGTTCTATGTTTTCTAGCTTGAGGAGACGCGCAAAATCACCGGCCGCAATAAAGCGGTCAACGATGCGACGAAGCACGTCACCAAGGTAGGTAATGTCATCGTCACCGAATTCAACGCCACGTTCACTTGTCGCATGATGAGACAGAAATACCTTGAAGTTCTTGGAGTTCAATGTTGCCAGCAGCGCTTCTTCTGCATATGGCAGGGTCGCCTTCGTGACCGTTGCTCTGAGCCTAACATCACGCAGCGCCGCAAGCTGAGTGGAAAAGGCCGCAATTTTACGCTCGACGAGCGCCTCGGAGTTCGTAGCTCTGTCCTTGTTTAATCGCTGTTTCGCATGCATGCCTGGGCCATCGTAGGACAAGTTCAGTGCAAACTTCTTGGCCTTCAACCACGCCATTTTTTCGGCTGTTAGGAGCGTGCCGTTGGTGGTCATAGAGAAGGTGATCGGTAGCTGCTCAGCTTCGCACCAGTTGACTACCTGCTCCATGACCGCAAAATTGAGCATGGGTTCGCCGCCGAAAAAAACTACGTGAAACGAGCTCTTGCCCTGAGCCAAGAGACTGATGGCAGCCTTGGCCGTGGCGAAACTCATCATACCCTTGCTGCCGTAGTCACCCTCGCCAGCAAAGCAGTAGGTGCACCTGAGATTGCAGCCTTGCGCCATATTAAGGGAGATCGCCCTTATGTCGAGTTCAGGCTTTTTCTTGACGGGACGCGGCAACGCCTGGGCAAGGCCATCAAGTTCGGCAGCGGCCGCTGGGTCGTTTACCTCACCGCGCACCTGGGCCACCAAATAGCCTGGAACCTCAAGCACATGAGAGCTCGGGATGTGGAGTAAAAACTGGCCACTAGCAAAGCTGAATGCCTGCCATTCTGGCAGATGAGAGTGGCTGGGATGTTTTTTACCCGCCACCGCCGTATTGATTACTGATCGCTCAAGTGTCATTTGTTTACCACCTCACAGCCAAGACAACGCCGGCCAGACCGCACACCAACGAAATTATTGTCATTTATTTCAGTGGCTTGCAATCATCGCACCACAGCCGGGCCTAACCGGTTGCCATAGCTATAGCAAATCCGATACCAACCTTTGTGGCCAGACGCGCCGCCTAGCGCCGGTGCTTCATCGCGCGTTCAATGGAACGGGCAGCCTCTTTGGCGGCGGCGCTATCCCGCTTGTCGTGCGCTTTTTTACCTTTGGCCACGCCAATTTCCAGCTTGATGTGCTGACCCTTGAAGTACATTTTGAGGGGAACGATGGTGAACCCCTTTTCCTCGGTCTTGGTCTCTAACTTAGCCAATTCCTTGCGACTTAACAGTAGCTTCCGGGGGCGCGTCTCGACATGATTGGCGTAGGTTCCGTGGCTATACTTAGCGATATGGGCGTCATGCAGGTAGGCTTCACCGTACTCATCAATAGCGACCCAACCGTCGTTTAGGTTGACCTTGCCCGCTCTGGCCGCTTTAACTTCGGTGCCGGTTAAAACCATCCCAGCCTCGTAGCGTTCACTCACGACGTATTCGTGGAAAGCCTTGCGATTATTGGTAATGATTTTGTTTTCCATGAGCTCCGTACTATGTTAAGCGCCCTGCCAACGTCTTACTGGGTAATCTATTTAGCACATGCAGACCCTAGCGACATCAGACAATGAAGCGGCGACGCACGAATACCGACGCCTCGGTGGTCCTGTGCCAGTAGAGTCCGTAGGCCAGCGGGTTGATGATTACTTGGCGCGGCAGTTTCCTTTCCTCTCGCGCAACGGGTGGCAACAGCGTATTTCGAGCGAGCGCCTACTCGTCAACGGACGGCGCTGCAAGAATGCGGCGCGCCTGAAGTGCGGGGACGAACTGACCCTTTACGCACCAAAGACGGTGGAGCCGGAAGTTGATCGCGCCATTCGCGTCCTATGGCAAGACGGCCCTGTCATGGCGGTATATAAACCCGGCAACCTGCCGATGCACGAGAATGGCCCGTATCGCAAAAATACGTTCACAGAAATTGTATGGCAGGAAATTGGGCGCGAATGGGCGGCGGTCCACAGGCTTGATCGCGAGACGAGCGGAATCGTCATTTGCGGTGCCACAGCCGCAGTCCGTGGTAAACTAGCTACTGATTTTGCCGAACGTCAGCTGCGCAAGGAATACCTGGCGATCGCCCGAGGTCTTCCGCGCTTTGATCATTGGGTAGCCGACGGTGCCATTGGCGATTTAGCCGCGAGTGCGATTCGCATCAAAAAGTGGGTCGTACCCGACGGACTGCATGCCTTGACCGAGTTCTCAGTGCTCGGACGTGGACAGGATGCCTCCTTGCTCGAGGCGCGTCCCAAAACTGGGCGCACCAATCAAATCCGAATCCACGCTGCTCACGCCGGCCACGAGCTTTTTGGCGACAAAACCTATCATCCGGACGAAAACGTCTTCCTCGAATATTTCGAGCGTGGGCTGACGGAAAACGTGGTAGCCCGCACTGGCTGGCGGCGTCTTTGCCTGCATGCGCGCTCACTGGAATTTGTGCACCCGGTAAGTGGCCGTGAGGTGAGAGTTGAAGTCCCCATGCCAGACGACATGGTGGAGCTTTGGGCCCAGCTCAGCCGCTAGGGAGCTGGGCTCAAGGCCCCCCCATTTCATAGCGATCACAAATGTATACCTCTGAACACTGAGGCACTTCTGAGCATAGCTCAGAGCACACCTGGGCACCTCCTGCCGTCCCGGCTCGCGCCAGAGTCGAGCCACCCGTTGCCGCACTTGCAGCCGCACCGCCTACCGCGCACACCAGGCGACAGACGCTGCGATTATGGCACTGCGTGGCGAGATGGCCTGCCTCACAGGCCCCAATCCCCTTGACGCGATGTGAACCACTCGGTGCGCTCTCACCACCGCAACTTGCCGCCAAACAAATAACAACCGTTAATTTAAGCACATGGTGCATCATGATATCTACCACTCAAAAGAATTTAGAGGCACTTTTATAGCGCAAATAGTCAGGTTTCAGCCACTAATCTTTCGTCCCTGCGCGATGACATTTACTGCGTCAAAAAGACGATGTTTAGCGTCCGTCTGGTGATTGGCGTTTAATCCACAGCTCAGACGCAGCGGCATGCAACCGCGTAAAATCAAGACCGACAGGCAGCAAAAGACCGTCGGAGCTGATGTCACTGCTCGTAGTTACAGACGTCAAGATCTGGCGCAAGGACTGCTCGCCCTTTAGCGCCTCAATCGTCAGTATGAGAAATAAACTCTGTTGGTAGGCGCGACCGGCGTTAACGGTCGACAGGGCTAGGTAGGACGAAGCAAAAGAATCGGGTGGCAAAAAGCCCCCAGGCTGCGGCGGGAAGGCAAAACGACCGCAAGAACGGCCAGCGCATGAAAGTCGCTGCGCCACCCCTTCGCCAAACCAGGGCGGTACAGTACGGCTGTCGCCTAGCTGCGCTAAAAGGGCATGCACTAATTCGTGCCGCAGAACTATGTCGAGATCGGCCTTATCGGTCTTCTGTGGCTCAGGGCGCACGGGTATGCGAATGCGTCCGTCGTACAAACCCTCGGCCCACGCCGGCCCCCCACCCGTCACTCCTTGAAAACTAGCCGCTGGGTACATCACCACTTCAATTTGGCTCTGCGGTGCCGGGAGACCAAACGATTCGCGAAATTCATCGGCAGCATCTTCCAGCGCTTGCAGGACAAATGCCACGAGATCCTCGTGATCACCGCTACGGAAGCTGAGACGAAAGTTGCGAGACGCCTCGGTCTGCATGGAGGCGCTCTCTTTCTCACGGCTTTGCATACTCTGCAAGCGCTGCCCTATAGCAGCGCCATCCAGATTTGCCGCAGGATTTTCGGCCAGTGTCTGGAGTTGTTTCAGGATACCGACAGCATCGACGAAACGGCCCTCTGATTCCAGGACGTCAGTGTAGAGGAGTAGCATTTCGCTATCGTTAGGCTCAAGTGCTAGATAATTCAGAAACTGCTCACGAGCGAGGCTCATTTGCTTTTGTTTATAAAAGCAAACGGCCAGGCCTTTGACTGCTGCTGGTGCAGGTGTTAAGGCAACGGCACGTCGCAACCAATCCGTAGCCTGTTCGCAGTCACCTAGGCGTAACTTTGACCAGCCCGCACTTACTAAGATCGACGGCATCTGTTGACTCAGCCAGTGACGAAACGCCACTGACAACTTACTGTCCAACGCCGCAGTATCGGCAAGGCTCAGAGCCCCAGAAAAATCCCCCAGGGCGAAGGCCCCGTAGATGCGCTGCATGGCCGCCTCGTCCTCGGGACCACCGCCCTGAAGCTCGGTCACTTGGACCTTGGCGTCACTTGCCGGTGGTGACAAGACCAAGGTGTCTGCGGGGACCGCGTCCAGAGCTTCTGGCGTATCTTCCGGCTCACGGTTCTGCCGCACGGACCAAGACCATGCAAAGGTGCTAGCGGCACCAATAATGAGGGCAAGGAGCGAAGCTTTAAGGCGCATTGACTTTAGCCGTCAGCGAGCCACTGCGATCCAGGGCAGCGAGTTCAGTGAAGCCACCGATAAACTCGCGACCAATAAAGATCATCGGCACCGTCCGGTAACCACTATTGGCCTCAGAAAGTTCCTGACGTAGCTTAGGATTATGCGTCAGATCGACCTCCTTAAAGGCTAAACCGCGTTGTTCGAGCAGTCTTTTGGCTGCATGACAGTAGGAACATACTAACGTAGTGTAGACAGTAATTTCTTGCATGACTATGCACCCTAGCAAAGTTATAAGGAGGACGCAGATTCGCCCCCGCGGAAATCTCGCCTATCATCCCGAAAATGAGGATAAGCATGCAAGCCGAATTAAGTGCGGCGCTGCTTGGCCTAAGGGCCGCGGCTGATCTTGAAAATGAGAGTGAAACCGAAACCTTAGCACGCCTAAGTGTAGAGCCGCTCGGGCCATCATCGGTGTTGGCCAAGGTCGCATCCGATGGGCTCAGCCTCGATCAAAAGCTAACCATCGAGCGCGGCCTCAAGGCTGCGAGCCCAAGTCACAAGATCGAGGTTCGGTTCAAGCGCAATAAACCGCTACCAAGTGGCCCGACCAGTGGCCCAGCGCCCTTGAGCGAGCGCAAGTCGCCGTTCGGACTACAAATCGCCAAACGGGCCATCCCCGGCGTGACGCATGTCGTCGTCGTAGCCTCGGGCAAAGGCGGCGTCGGCAAATCGACCGTGAGCGTGAATCTGGCGACGGCATTAGCCGCCACTGGTGCCAAGGTAGGCCTCCTTGATGCCGACATTTACGGTCCTTCGATTCCGATGATGCTGGGAATAGCCGGACAGATGCCGGTGACTGACGGCGATAAGCTTTTGCCACTTTCGGCTCATGGGGTGAAAACCGTGAGCTTTGGCTTCCTTACTGATACCGAGCAGCCAGTGATTTGGCGCGGCCCCCTAGTGGCTAAGGCCTTTGGGCAGCTGTGCTACGACGTGAAGTGGGGCGAGCTAGATTATCTGGTCATCGATCTGCCGCCTGGGACAGGTGATATTCAATTGGCGCTGGTCGAAACCTTGCCAATCCACGGCGCGGTGATCGTGACGACGCCGCAGAACGTAGCGCTGCTCGACGCTCACAAGGCGCTGACGATGTTTCAAAGACTCGATGTGCCGGTGTTTGGTCTAGTGGAAAACATGTCTGAGTTTGTTTGCCCCAAGTGTGGCCATCACGAGCCTATTTTTTCCTCCGGTGGTGGGAGTGAGATGGCAGCGGCGCGTAAACTCAAAGTATTGGCCCATGTGCCCCTGACCGCCGCCGTGCGCGAGGGCGGCGACAGTGGCAAGCCTGTAGCACTTAGTGACAACGAGTTGGCACGCCCCTTCAAACAACTAGCGGAGGCCGTGCTGGCCCATGGCTGATTTTCGCCTCGACCCCGCGACGCTTAGGCATGCTGTTCTTGCGGCCCTAGATTTGCTCGATCAGCATCTGGCAAATTTAGACCAAACACCAGTAAAGCCAAAACTTGTGCCTGGTGAACTTGCTGCGAAAATGGCGGGCATGGTTCCAGACAACGGCAGCGACATTTCAACACTGATCGCAGCCGTAAGGACCAACTTTCTGCCAGCCATCACCCACTGGCAGCACCGGCGATTTTTCGCCTATTATCCGGCTGCGACCTCGATTCCTGCAATCGTCAGCGAGCTCCTCATCGCAGCGCTTGGATCCGTTGGCTTGCAATGGAGCGCTAATCCGGCCGCAACGGAACTAGAATGCGTCGTGATGGACTGGATTTTAGATTTACTCGGCGCACCAAACGACTCTCCATTTAGGCACACCTCGCGTCAAGGCGGCGGCATCATCCAAAACACGGCCGGCGAGGCTTTGGCGGTAATCATGACTGCGGCCCGCGTCAATCATCATGCACGCGGCTTGGGTGCCGCGGGGTCACTGACGCCTGCACAGCTTGAGGACCTTTATTGGCAGGATTCGTCATCACTGGTTGTGTACATGTCGGACCAGAGTCATTTTTCTGGCCCCAAAGCTGTGCGCGTTGCAGGGATGCGCCTCCACAAGATTCCGGCCAAACTACTACCAAACGGCAACTGGGGCATCACCGCTGACGATGTGCGGCTTGCCATGGCCGAGGACCGTAAAAAAGGGCTAAAGCCTTGCGCACTGCAGCTCAATTACGGATCCACCAACACCTGTGGCTACGATGATCTTGAGTCCTTCAAGGGCTTTGCAGACCAGGAGCAGATCTGGGTTCATGTGGATGCTGCATACGCTGGACCTTCTCTCATCTTACCGGAGTTTAGGGAGCGCTCACATGCGCTGCAGGACATTGCGACATCTTTTAACTTCAACGGCTCCAAGTGGTTTTTGTGCGGATTTGACTCGGCGTTCTTGTATGTTCGTGACCGGCACCTGCTGAAGCAAGTGTTTGCCGCTGACGGTGCTTACCTAGCTAGAGTAGACGAAGAGCAAATTTATAATCCTGAGCTCAAGGACTGGTCGATTCCGCTCGGGAGACGGTTCCGAGCCCTCAGGATCTGGATGGTGCTCAGTTATTTCGGGCGCTCTGGGCTGGAGGCGTTTTTGCGCAAGGCCATCCACCAAGGCAATCGCGCCCGTCAGGCTATCGATGTTTCAGATGTGTTTGAGCAGGTGGTCAAAACAGATCTGGGTTTGGTCTGTTTTAGGCTCGAGACAAATGACGATAATCTCAACGATCGCTGGATCAAGCGCATTGAGGAATTGAGTGACGGCGGTAAACATTTCCTCATGTACCCCTCCATACTTGAGGGCAGGCCCATTTTAAGACTAGCCCTCGGTGGGGTACATACGGAAGATCAAGATGTCGATGCTATGCTGCAGATTTGTCGCCAGGCTGCGACTGATGTGGGCTTCAAAAAACAAGTCTGAGGTCCCCATGCTCCGTTTTATAATCCTCAGTTTTTTGTGTGCTAGTTCTGCCTTGGGCCAGGATTCACGCTTTTTTGCCAGCTGTGGGGTTGATGGCGTCTACGGCAAGGGATGTGTAGAATTTTACGACGGCACATGGACCAATGCTCAGATGACGCAAATATGCCGGAGTGTAGCCGCACGCGGCAGTATGATTGAGCTCGATCGAGATCACAAATGTCTGCGCGACCAATACCAAAGCCTCTGCATCAGCCAGCAGCTCTTTTCCCTGGCCTACATCTACCTCGATCATATGGACCGGCTGAGTTGTCAGGCGGTGCTGAACGGCAGGCTCTACAGCCGGCCCGAGTCCGGATGGTAGATAGCTCATTGCTGGACGTCTAAGACGACGGCTGGCTACCCTTGAATGTCGGCTTAATCGAAGATGCGAGATAGTGATCAAGACGCTCTTTGTCCGGCACACCATGATTTAAAAGCCGCGTGCGAGCAATATAGATATGGAAGCGCTTCCAGTCTAGGAGGTGCTTCTCAAATTGCTCTAAAAGCTCTTGGAGGCGCAGACCATTAGCCGAAGGGGGTAACTCCCTCACCAGTTGGTATAGCCTCAGTTCCGGATACTGGCTCAGATCTTTAAGGTACGGCAGAGCCTCGTAGCCTTTTTGCTTAACCCTATCTTCGACAAAGTTGCAGGTATAGAGCTCGAGCTCCTTGTACTTGCGCGACTGTATGGCTCCAGCGTTTTCCGTATAGTGCCGAAACTGCATGAATTCATCATGAGTAAAGTCATTGAGTATGGATACACAAGCGACGGCCAATTTTGCGAGACTGCAAAGGTCCTCAGCAATCGTAAGCGTTTCGCCGTTTATTTTATGTGCTGTCACAGAGGTAAGAATCTGCCGCAAAGCATCGATCCACAGGTCAAAACAAATCTCATTGAGCTGGACTACGGAAAGAAAGAGAAGCTCGGATCTATCTGCTGACGTGGGTAGCAGCGAGCAGTGCAGGGCAAAGTGGCGCGGATCACGGCTCATGTGCTCCGTGATACCCTGCATCAAAGTCAGTGCATCCTGACTATAGGGTATTAAGTCACGCCCGGCACCCAGTAGCTCTCGTGCCTGGTGACTCTCGAGCTGCCGGAGCTGCGCGAGGACATGCATGCAGGCAATCATGCGCTGTGGTAGCAGGGTCGGCCGTGCGGCCTCGACCTGATACAGCCGCGCCACGATGTAACTCAAGTCCTTCATGCGTTGATCTACAGCCTGGCCAAAAGAGTCGGCCGCTGGGACCGCGTGCAGCAAGTAGTCCGAGATGTAAGTCGCGTAATCAAAACGCTTTTCGTAAACATCGCAGGCATTAGCGTAGAACTCGTAGAGTTCATCGCCGCGCGGTAGCGCATGCTGCATGTCCCAAAGGAGATTTTTGAGCACAACGAGACGACGGTTAATGTCGTCAGTGATCTTGCGCTTACCCACGCCCTGTATGTAAGCCGTCGTTGCAAACGCGGCGCGCTCAAGCGCCTGGCCATTACTGGCACGCTCGAGACTTTTGGTGATCAAACCTAGAATGGCTCGATCTAGGGTGTGCGTTAAGTCATGCACGAGGACCTCCTCGCCGTTATGACCTTGGACTTAATGATTTTTAATTAATAAGTCAATTATTATGTTTTTAATAAAAATATTGAGATTGACAATTTTTATAGATATCAATTAATAATCTAATATGATTGGTTTTTATCCAACAGTACTCCTAGTTAGCGTCTCAATGAGCATCCCGGTGTGCCTCTTGGCAAGTCCAGCCGTGGCGTCCAGCGGCGAGCCGGCCGCACCCAGACAACGTATCGCGGGAAGCCCCAGTGACAACGGTAGCTTCGCGGTCTACGAGCGATCGGTAAAAGTACCTGCGGCGCCGGACGAGGATGCCACGATCTATGCGCCGTCGCACGACGGGGGCAAGACCATGGTCGCAAATGGCCACTTCCCTCTCGTGATCGTGCTCCCGGGATTTCTCGCGCACTATAGTTACTACGAGCAAATGACACGGCATCTGGTCAGCTGGGGATTTGTCGTTCTCGGCATCGACTTTGCCAAACCTAGTGATCACGCAGGTTCAGCTAAACAAGTGCAACGCACTATCGACTGGGCCCTCTCGGCGGCAAATCCGGCTGCATCGATCATCGACAGGGACAAGATAGCCATCGCTGGCCATTCTCTAGGAGGTAAAATTGCCGTCTACGCATCAAGTGGAGATGCCAACACCAAGTATCCCGCCATTAACTTTGCTGGTGCCCCCCGTATCAAGGTGATCATCGCCTGGGATCCTGTCGACTCGGGTGGACCGCCGTGCGCTATCGCGGAGGGTGACGCACCGGGGCAGTGCCGTGGCAATCCCGTTTTGCCCGAGAATATCCGCCGCAGCGGCGCCAAGATGCTGATCTTTGGTGGTATCACAGGTGATCCTAAACGATTGACGTGCACGCCTCGAGGCCGCACCCATGCCAACTTCTACGCCAACGCACCCTCGTCAGCGATGCATGTAGAATTTCCGAAGTCTGGACACGTCGACTGGGTCGCGCAGAACACTTGGTTTGGACTCCTGCCATTTCTTGGCAATCTGTTTTGTGGGGATCATCCCAGCGCCGATCCGCTTAAAGTGCAAGCGATTGCTAAACGCACCCAGCTTGTTTGGTTACTGAAGAATTTTGGCAATTACGACGATCTCGATCAGTATCTAACGGGTGCCGTGATTCAGTCTGATTGTAAGAAAAACGATCTGTGCAAGATTGAGCAAAAGTAGACCCGATCGTCGCACCAATTAAGCTGCGTCAAAGACTGCTCACCCGAGTAGCTGTATAGGGATCAGTAAGTATCAATCATCAACAACCCTAAACGCGACGCCGTCTAAAGACAGCCAATTATTTGAGCAACCCACGCGAGCTACCACACAACCAGTCGGCATGATATCCAGGCGGCACGCTCCTGACATGACGGTCATCAATCGGTACTTCGAAGGGCGGTATCCTGTCGGTAAAGTGAAAGCGCAAGCATCGATAGTACCCGCACGAATCAGGCCACGAAAGCGCACCACGCCATCTGTCCCACGATAATACGCCGTAGGACCATATGCGGTGTCTCCGGATGTGCCGTAATCCAGCCACGAATTAGCAAAGGTCGGAGTGATCCAAGCTTCCCGCTTGATCGTGCCGCCACCGCTTATGGTGACGTTGCCTGCGACTTCGAGAGTGGTTGCCGGGGATGTAGTGCCAATGCCGACGTTGCCATGACGAATGAATTGACAGATATTTCTCAAATGTGCAATAGTCACATTTATGTTTTATATGACCACGGATGATGGCGTGAAATCACCTGAAATAATGAGACAAATCAGGTCACTGATCGGAAGCGGCAGAATTCGAGTCCTAAAGCATGCCGCGTCGAGAATGGCGTTGCGATGTTATACTTTACCAGAGATTGAACAGGTTCTTATCGGTGGATTTCACGAATTCGAAAGAGACGAGTACGACCAGAACCATTCCGTGTGGACTCACGCAATCAGAGGCTCAACCCGCGATGGTCGTGAGACTAGAGTGGTAGTGGCCATTGTCGATGAGTTGTTGGTGGTGACAGTTGTGGGACCATTGAAATAGAGGAAAGCATATGAAGGCCCGATATAACAAAGTGGTTAAAAATTTTATTTATGGTGGTCTCGGCTTCCCAGTGATTTTTAGGAGTGTCGAAGTCAAAGAAGTGATGGGCGAGTTGGTCCCGAACATTAATCACCGCAAACTCCAAGATGAGGCCTTCCTTGCACTTTTGAGTGCGAACTTTAAATTTAGTGGAGCGCATCTTTCTTTTGTTCGCAATTATATGGGATTAAAACAAGAGGATTTAGGTCTTAGGCTTGGACTTAGTGGTCATAGCATGGTTTCAAAATGGGAGAAGAAAAGAGCCGATGCTACAGGTATGTCGAGCGCTGTCGAGGCTGGTGTTCGCATCCTTATGTACGAATATTTAAATAAATCACAAATTCCTACTGAGACTGTAATCCTGGTATTGTCCGGTGATCTTGACGAACCAAAAGGGCCGGTGCCGATTGCAGCCTAAGTGACGCTTACCTTGGACATCAGTCTTAAACATGGATAAGAACAACTATGTAACTACTACTCCACTCGATGAAAACATCGCTGATGAGCTGAGCCCAATACCACCGGCCGCTGTTGGGAGCATCCCAGTCACAGCAGCCGCTTGCGATAAGTTGATCGCCCCAAACGACAGCTGTTTTTTTACTGCTAAATACTTGGTAATCCGTGTTAGAGATGAGACCAGCTGTTACCGAGGATCCCGTTGATGCCAGAGCGATATTCAGCGTATAGATATTAGCGGTTGCTTTTATCGACGGCACTGTACCGGTAAATGTGACCGCAAGAGACCCGGTGTTACCCGCAGACAATTGTATCAGTCTCATGCCTAATAGGAGTACGCTCGGATCACCATGTAAACCCAGCCACTTGAATTACTGTTACCCGCAGAGGCGGCGTCCAAAGTGCTGTTGGCATTAATAGGGATTATCTGTGATGAGTACCAAGTGCCGAAATAAGATGAAAAATTATCTGTTTCACCGAAGTACGTAAGTAAAACTTTGTGCTGTGCCTGGTTGTCATTGAAAGACGTCGACGGCCGCGCACCGCGAGTACCAACCCAGCTAGTTGTACTTGTCACCGATCTGCCGAGAAGCATATTAAAGTGATCCGAAATATTTGTAGTGAGGAACACATTAGCGAGAATATACCTCGCATTTGCGGGCACCCCGGTTAGTGCCACGTTTTGTGGCGTTGAGTTACTAAAGCTGAATTCCACTGTGAGAGGTGTCGCAAAATCCTGCCACATAATGGTCTTGTTGCCGTTGACCGCAACCGTGCCGTTGATATCGAGTTTAGCTGCAGGTGACGTAGTGCCGATACCGACATTGCCGGTATACCGGTCCGCCCAGATTACTTGAAAAGGGCAGTCAATTTCGGCCATTTGGATTGACACCTTACCCCTTCTGATGGCAATTTAACCATCAGAAGGAGCGAGCATGAAAGCTCAGAAATTGTTCCATCAAAAAGTGGTTTTAACGCATAAAGCATCGTCCCGACTCGGGATTTTTGAAGTCGCGATTTGGCGTGTGCCAGTGAATCGATCTTATCCTGAAGGCATCAAGTATCGGGCCTGGCTTTCAGAAGCAGGTAAAACTATTTTTGGTTTTGATAATCACCAGCCAAAGGGACCGCATCTACACATCGGTGAGCGGGAAGTTGGCTATGTCTTTAGGGGCATTAATGCCCTTCGTGAGGATATTTTAGCCATGATCGCAGAGGAGGGTTTCATTTATGAAGACTAAGAAGGTTTTGTTGGTGGTCGAGCCATCATCGAAGTCATTAAATCGTTCTTTCAATGCTTTAGCTAAACCAGGCAAGAAAAAGCTAGGCATCGAAACCATATGTTTCCCTGATTTTGAAACATTAGGTAAGGTTATTACAGCGTCCCGGCTCGAGTTAATGCGCGTCATAAGAACAGAGAAACCAAAGTCGATTCAGGAATTGGCTCGCGCAGTTGGACGCGACTTTAAGAATGTTTATCGTGATGTGAATATTCTCGCTGAATTCGGACTTATCGAGCTTAAAAAGGCGGGGCCTCGACGTGCCGCCGCTCCAGTAGCTCTGTTTACGGAAATTGTGTTAGCGGCATAAAATAATAATTTCTGATTACCGCGTGCAGCAGTCTAGATTGTGGATAAGAACACTTACACTTTTCTACAGAAGAGCGAAAAAATTATGAATGCAGTTATTTTCGGAAAGTGAACAGCGACCAATATCTAATATCCGATCACTACCGCTTACAATAAAGTGAAAATCTTAAACTTGTATAATTACCGGTCGCTGACTACAGCTCGCATTTAGGGAAAAGCTACAAATAACAGATCATAAACGTATACACTCGACAACAGTATATATTTCGGGTTCCCCGAAGTTGGCAGCTACTCCTAGCCCGTCGCCGGCGTCACTGTTCTGAACTCTGTGCTGGATCTCAATCGCCTTACCGGTGCCGATCGTAAATAAGCTGAATATGACCGAACTGGTAGAAGTCGGCAAGGAATCTTGACTAGAGTTGTATTCGCTTGTTCCAACATCGATAGTTACTCCGTCGGTCACATTTCTTAGACGAGCCTGGTGACGTATTGCGGAACTGGCTGGCACAGTAATTCGACACCGATAAGTGCCGGCCCTCAATGTCAATTGATTTTGTGACAATGAGACATGTCCACCAGGGTTATATTTTATGGTGTTTAATGTTCGTGTCATCCAAGTTCCTGATGTGGACGAACCTGCATCAGTTCCGGATGCCTTCTGATCCATAACCAGAAAATACGCATCACTACTCGATGCAGTAGTTTGCGTAGTTCCATCAGGGAACTTCATTCCTCCTGTCGTAGACTCAATAATGCCGGAAACAGACAGCTTTTGGCTTGGCGCCGTCGTCCCAATCCCGACGTTGCCGTTACTCTGGATTACCATCTTCGCTTCGGATATCTGGTTTGGTGCATTCGCACTAGAAACTGCGAATACAAGCTGATCACCGCCACCGGAGGAACTATTGTTGTAATGAAAAATGGAACTAGCTCTAACGTCTGTAGAGGATGCCCAATATCTGGCTAATGTGATAGCTCCGATCGGAGTATTAGAAGAGTTCGATGACTGGAGATGTAACGGAGAGTTCGGCGCCGTAGTCCCTATCCCGACGTTGCCTCCATTTGGCTGCATTACGATAGGAAAAGTCTGTGCTAGGTTTATCGATTGATTTGCTTGTAGCCACATTGCATAGGGAGCCGTCGAATAGGCCCCCACATCTAAGACGTGCGTGTAGGCATTTGTCGCACCTATTCTCAACACACCATTTTGGGTCGAACCCGAGGAAGCAGGTGCGTTATACGTGCCGCGAGCATCAAGCGGGAGACCCGGGGCCGTAGTCCCTATCCCGACGTTGCCAGTAGACGAAATATTTAATCGCGGCGCACTTGCATTGTTATCCCAAATCGAGAATGCCCCTGGAGCGTAACTTGCTGAGGCCAGGGCACCGATCGAGAAATCGGCGCCTGTACCTGCTGAGTTAGTCAGACGGATTGAAATATCGTTGCTGTTATTTCCGCTAACATGCAGTGATTTAGCCGGCGCCGTCGTCCCAATCCCGACATTTCCACTAAAATATCCATTACCACCCGATACTGCCCCAGTGACGCTTATGACTGACGCACCATCAATCGTCGCTGCTGATATAATCGGCGATACTAGAGTCTTATTACTCAGCGTCTCCACTGCAGTCTGAGTTACTATGACTCCACTCGACGGAAAAGTAGCCGATGAAACGACTCCAGTGCCACCGACAGATGTGGGGAGCACGCCAGTCACAGCCGCCGCCTGCGATAAATCAATAGCTCCAAATGAGGGCGCTCCACCCCCACTAGGGACGACTAAGCTCTGGTACGCAGCTCCAGCACCGGTAGATAAAAGATTGCCGCTACTATTTCCAATCAAAACACCGTTGTTAGTGAAGCTCGAAGCCCCCGTACCGCCGTTGCCCACAGGCACGATACCAGAGCCGATAATCGATGCCGGCAGCGTCGGAATATCGGCGACCGCCAGCGCACCACCGTAATACAGCCGCCCCTTCGTATCAGTTGCGACCTTGGTGTAAGTGCCAGCTGCTACGCCAGTCGTCGTTAGCGTCGGATTCGGAAAGTTACCCGTTAAGTCGCCACTAGCAGGTCCTGTGGGTGCTAAGCCCGATGCCCAAGACCAGGCACCAGAGCCGTTAGTGATCAATGCCTGACCGCTAGTCCCATCACTAGCTGGTAAGGTCCACGAGGTTGAAGCAGCTAAAGTGTCGGGTGCTCTCAACGCTACGAAGTTAGTTGTACCCTTGTCGTACATCACCAGCTTGTTGCCAGTGACACCGTTGCCACTGATCGTTATATCGCCATTAAATTGGCCGGAAGCCGCAGTTACAGTGCCAGTCGTGTAAACCACTGTTGAGCCGGTGATAAGCGATGCACCGGTTATTGTCCCTGCATTGACGATGGGCGAAGCCAAAGTTTTATTGCTCAGTGTTTCTACTGCAGTCTGAGTAGCCACCACACCAGAGGCCGGAAAGGTTGCCGTGGAACTAATCCCAATACCACCAGCCACTGTAGGTAGTATCCCCGTGACCGCTGCAGCTTGCGCTAAATTGATCGCGCCAAATGAAGGCGCCCCACCACCACTTGGCACGACTAAGCTTTGGTATGCAGATCCAGCCGCAGTAGAAAAAAGATTACCGCCGCTGTTACCGAGTAAAACGCCGTTATTGGTAAAGCTAGAGGCTCCGGTACCACCGTTACTCACAGGCACGATACCAGAGCCGATAATCGATGCCGGCAGCGTCGGAATATCGGCGACCGCCAGCGCACCACCGTAATACAGCCGCCCCTTCGTATCAGTTGCGACCTTGGTGTAAGTGCCAGCTGCTACGCCAGTCGTCGTTAGCGTCGGATTCGGAAAGTTACCCGTTAAGTCGCCACCAGCGGCGCCTGTCGGTGCTAATCCCGATGCCCACGACAAGCCACCAGAGCCGTCGGTAATCAATGCTTGACCGCTAGACCCGTCACTCGCTGGTAAGGTCCACGAGGTTGAGGCAGCTAAAGTATCGGGTGCTCTCAACGCTACAAAGTTAGTCGTACCCTTATCGTGCATCACGAGTTTGTTGCTGGTGACACCGTTGCCACTGATCGTTATGTCGCCATTAAATTGGCCGGCAGCCGCAGTTACAGCGCCAGTCGTGTTAACCACTGTTGAGCCGGTGATAAGCGATGCACCGGTTATTGTCCCTGCATTGACGATGGGCGAAGCCAAAGTTTTATTGCTCAGTGTTTCTACTGCTGCCTGAGTAGCCACCACACCAGAGGCCGGAAAGGTTGCCGTGGAACTAATCCCAATACCACCAGCCACTGTAGGTAGTATCCCCGTGACCGCTGCAGCTTGCGATAAATCAATAGCTCCAAACGACGGCGTCCCACCACCACTCGGCACGACTAAGCTCTGGTACGCAGCACCCGCAGCCGTGGACAAAAGATTACCGCTGCTATTGCCCAATACGACGCCGTTGTTAGTAAAGCTAGAGGCTCCGGTACCACCGTTACTCACAGGCACGGTACCAGAGCCGATAATCGACGCGGGAAGTAAAGGGATGTCGGCAACCGCGAGTGCGCCGCCGGAGTAAATACGCCCCTTCGCATCTGTCGCGACCTTAGTGTAGGTACCTGCCGCAACTCCAGTTGCTGCTAGTGAAGGATTCGGGAAGTTGCCTGTCAGGTCTCCACCAGCAGCACCAGTCGGTGCTAACCCTGAAGCCCACGACAAGCCACCAGAGCCGTTAGTGATCAATACCTGACCGCTAGTCCCATCGCTCGCTGGTAAGGTCCACGAGGTAGAAGCAGCTAAAGTGTCGGGTGCTCTCAACGCTACAAAGTTAGTCGTACCATTATCGTGCATCACCAGCTTGTTGCCAGTGACACCGTTGCCACTAATCGTGACATCACCATTAAATTGGCCGGCAGCCGCAGTTACAGTGCCAGTCGTGTTAACCACCGTAGAGCCGGTGATAAGCGACGCACCACTCATAGTCCCTGCATTGACGATGGGCGAGGCCAAAGTCTTATTACTCAATGTCTCAGACGCGCTTTGTGTGACCACCACACCACTCGATGGAAACGTCGCCGTTGAGCTGAGCCCAATACCACCAGCCGCTGTAGGTAATATCCCTGTGACAGCTGCAGCCTGCGATAAATCAATAGCTCCAAACGACGGCGTCCCACCAGCACTCGGGACGACTAGGCTCTGGTACGCTGTACCTGCAGCAGTGGACAAAAGATTGCCACTGCTATTCCCAAGTACCACACCGTTATTAGTGAAACTTGAAGCCCCTGTACCACCGTTACTGACTGGCAGGACACCACTGGTGATACTCGACGCTGACAGCGGCGGGATATCACTGGCCGAGAGTGTCGCACCTAAGTAAACGCGGCCTTTAGCATCGGTCACGACCTTCGTGTACGTACCAGCTGCCACACCTGTGTTGGATAGAGTGGCTGCTGCGCTGCCAGGACCTGCAGCCGTGACGTCACCAGTGAGGCCACTTAAATAACTGCCTGCTGCCTGCTTGCCACTAAATGCCTGGTAATCCGTGTTGGATATCAGACCAGCTGTCACCATCGCTCCCGCCGATGCCAGAGGGATACTCAGCGTGTGGATATTCGCGGTTGAGTTAATTGCCGGTGCCGTACCGGTATTCGTGACCGTAAAGGTCTGGCTGTTACCCGACTGGCCGTTGAGACTGGAGAGACCTGAGCCTGATACACCTAGGGATCGTGACTGCGTGCCGTCCCAGAATTTAATTTGATTAGAGCTGGAGTTGTACCAGGTCTTACCCACGTCGGGGGAGCCGGTGCCACTGCCGTTGAGCGCGGCAATCATAGAGGCTTCACTCGTGTTATCAAAAATGCCGAGTCCCAGAGTCTTAGCCGCCGTGATCTTTAGGTCGCCACCTACGGAGAGCCCAGCAAAAGTCGGCGTGGCCGTGGGCTTGATATCCTGCTCGGTCACCGTCGGAGGCACTGACCATATGAGCTTGCCACCGCCATCGGTGGTCAGGTACTTACCAGCGCCGCTGCTACCATTCGTCGCCAGCGAGAGTTTGCCGTCGCCGTTAAAGGCCAGCGTCTTATCATCGACGGGAATGCGCATCGCGTAGGGCACGAAGCTAAACTGCTGCCGCGGATAGGTCTTACCCCCTACGGTCAGCTCAATGTAAACGGGCTGAGATCCATCGCCAAAAATGGCCTCGATCTCAGACGCCGTGAGATCGAAGTTTAGGGAGAGCACACCCTGAGATGCAGAGATATCATTAAAGCTAAAGACGCGGCCCCTTGGTGATCCCCCAACGGCAGCCTGATAAAACCTGACCTCAACTGAGACCGTTTCTTCGACAGGTGCACCGCTACTTTGTGTCAGTCTGGCTGCATAGCTGAGGGGAAAGCTAGGTGTGTCGGCAAGTGTGGGCTGGGACGAGGTAACAGCTAACCAAACGCAGCACGATAAAGCCGCGGTGTTTAGTATTCGTTTGATCTGTCTCAGTTTGGACTGCAATCATCCCCCTGCCGTGAGGGGCACTCGGTGCTCCGGGATCAGGGCCGTAAAGCCCTGCCATCTTTAGGATTTCCATCGGCAGGGACGGGGAAATCTTGAGGCCAAAAAATAGGTGGCAAATATGCTCTTAGTTTCGGGGCGTTAGAAGCGTTTCGCCAGAAGATTTTTGGTGAGGCGCTATTGAGTCATGTCAGTTTTGCGCATCTTCGGACAAGTTTTGCGATCTTCGCATCAAGAACGTAAGACTCACGGACCAGCCTATGGTAAGACTCGCCTTGACTGCCACAGGTTGCATCAATCGCCCCCATAGCACCTTTCTGTCCCAATTCTAGCGATTGGTGACGACTAAAAAATTAATCTTCTTTGAATTATATTGTAGTGACATTGTAATATAGGTGGGAGAATTCGAGCTGATCAACGAGGTGCTTGGATGAGAATTGAATGGGACCTGTCGAAGGCCGCAGCCAATATTAAGAAACACCGGGTATCTTTTGAAGTCGCTGCAACAGTGTTCGATGACCCATATGCGATTTCAATCGAGGATCATGGTAGCTCGCACGAGGAGCGGTGGGTCACAATAGGGTTGGCTGCCGACGAGCGGACATTAGTTGTGATCCACACCTGGCGGGATACAACTGACAAAGAGCTGATCAGGATTATAAGCGCACGGCGTGCCACAAAGAGGGAGGCGAAGCAATATGAAGAAGGAATATGATTTTACAGGTGGTGTTCGGGGAAAATTCCACCGCCCCAAGAAGTTGCAGCGAACTCTAAGGATTGATGCTGACATACTTGAATATTTCGAACGAATGTCCAGGGCTGCAGGCATTCCCTACCAGACCTTGATTAATCTCTCTTTGCGTAAATTTGCTAATGAGGATGGCACCATCACGCTATCTGGCAGCAAGAAATGATAGCTCGTGAAATCCACTATTGCACGCGTCCTTGTCGTCCGCTGTTTTTGGTAGACCGTGCTTAACTTTAGTTCAACGTGATGATGCAATCCGCACGGTCGATGGGTCTTAGTTTCCGAAGTGGATCCAACGAATCGATATTAGAGCAGAGTATCCACCCGAACGGCGCGGACCGAAATAAGTTTAAATTCGTGCTTAATTCAGCGTAGATTATTTGACCCACATCGTCGCGTGTTGGCAGTAAGTGCGGCCGGTTCCTCCGTTGTATGTGACGACTCCGGCGCCGCATGTTCCAGTGTAACCACTGATTCCGAATCCCCAGGAAGTATCGTTGGTGTTGCAGTCGGCCTCGTTGTTGCCCTGAAAACCAAACCGCGTTGGCGCTCCGCCATTATAGTTTATACCACTGGCATTGCAGTTTGGTTCGGCAGTGTCTTCGATTCCGAAAAGTGCGATAACCTGAGCACGCGTTATGGTGCCGGCCTTGTAGGCGGCATTAAACAAACTATACGCAATGACGGCACCGGTCCAACTTTGGGATAAGCAGAGATTCGGTCCAGGCGCGCCACGACATCCGCGGAGGTTGGTTCCAGTGACGTTATTCCACGCATTGAACTTGCCATTGTAGTTGAGCCAAGGTTTCTGAGAGCCGCCGATGTCTTCGTCAAATAAAGTTGTATTAGTCCAGTAGGCACTCGAGTAAGCTAAAGTATTATCATTTTTGATGCGCATGACAAGCGTCCAACCACCACCGTCGTAGGTCATGTCGCACCATGCTTTGAACGCTGCATTGCCGCCGACGCCATCGGTATCGATCCAGTGGAGACCGTCGCCCTGGCTCGTATAATAACTTGAGGCTAAGTACGCGTTACAAGATGTTCAGTAAGTGCCATCGGGCATCGTCCAAGCGCCTGAGACATTTATGAGTTCAAGTTTTGCAAGTGTACTGCAATTGACTTTAACCGAATTGAGGCTACCGCTATTGTCGACCATGACCTGATAACAGGTGTTTCCATCTGCGCTTTTAACGGTGGAACCCCGTGACATCGCAACGCCACCAACCTCAAAAAGTGTTGCAGGTGCAGTCGTCCCTATCCCGACGTTGCCGCTTTTTGAAATCCTAACTCTCTCGGCCATCGTCGATCCATCGCCTGATCCAGGGTTCGTGTAAAATGAAAGCCCCGATTGATAGCCATAATTGGGTCCCTCTTCAACTGCCTGTATCACGGCCAAAGGAAAGCCACGGTCATAAAAATTGATGGTTCCGGCGCTTCTAGGCATCGTCCCTGTAGCATAGTAATCAAGTCTTAAATTACCGTCCTTTATGTGTAGAAGGTCTGATGGAACCGTCGTCCCGATACCGACATTGCCGCCATTCGGCTGCAATATGATCGGATACTTCGTGGCCAAATTGCTGCGATCCGTACCCTGGAGCCAGACACCCCAAGGACCGCCATTCGCCTGCCCAACATCGAGAACGTTGTTATTAGAGCCAGAGAACCGCGCAATCCCGGTTTGCGCTGTACCACTGGTGGCGGGGTATCCGGTAGTTCCATAGGCTTCGAGCGCGACCGCAGGAGAAGTTGTTCCAATTCCGATATTGCCGTTACTTTTGAAGGTGGCTATGTTTCCTGCCGACGAGTCAAAGCGAATGTCATTGGCGACTGCGGTGGAACCAGCCCATATTGTACCATTGGCATCGTTGCCGATGAGCCAATTGGCATTGCCACGAAGCGCGTTCCCTGTAGACATATTTATCGATCCAGCGACATCAAGAGCAACAATTGGTGACGTTTTGCCGATGCCTACGCCCCCAGCGTTGAAGTAGATATTGCTCCCTGACGTTGTCCACTGCGAAGATCCGGATCCTATGGCCGCAGTCTTCTGTAAAGTGCCATCGGGAAACATGATGCCATCAGTACCGGCGGTACCAGCTACATGAAGTTTTGCGCTTGGTGAAGTTGTACCGATGCCTACGTTGCCTGCGTTGCCGAAATTCCGAGCCTCCAGTCGCTCCATCTATTGACCAATATCCTATATAGATATAATATATACATTGAGGTTGCGTTGAGGGGTTTTCATGGCTATAAGATTCGAATGGGATGAGTCTAAGAACAAGTCAAACCGAGCGAAGCATGGAATTTGGTTCGAAGAAGCGCAATCAGTATTTGATGATGCATTTGGCCGATTATTTGTCGAGGATTCTTCGGACGAAGAGCGATTTATCCTCGTCGGAATGAGTTTGCATTCTGGTATTATAGTAGTTGTCCACTGTTATCGCGACGAAGACACAGTCATCCGAATTATTTCCGCCCGGAAAGCCACCAAGCGTGAAAGGATTTTCTATGAAAAAAGAATATGATCTAGCGAAAATGAAAGAGGTCAAGAATCCTTACCCGAAGCAAAAGAAGAAGCTCGTTGGGATCAATCTAAGTCCGGCTGTAATCGACTACTTCAAGAAGCTCGCCGAAGATTCCGATATACCGTACCAGAAGTTAATTGATCTCTATTTGCTCGACTGTGTGAAGCATAAAAGAAAAATTTCAATGAAGTGGGTAGCGTAAACTTATTGAAGCGGTGAATCAATTCAGCGATGTCACCTGGACAAAGCAGGTTTGAAGCGCTGGGGCTGTGTGGTTAGTCGATTCCTGGCCGGATACCTCATGCTCAAAGGTGCCGCATCTTGCCCGTTCAGAAGAGTCAGTACAGGATTATGTAGTTAAAATACGTTGTGTTGGCCCATCCGCTATTTACATCTACTCGCCACATTCTCAAAGTAAAGCTCATGGTTGTGGTACTTTGTACCATTGTGGCGTGAGTGTCGGGGGTAGCTCCATCTGGATTGGACAGTGTACCGATCACTGTAGCCATACATATTTCGGCAGCTTTCAAGCCTGCGCCGAGAAGTGACAGAACTTCTGATCGGACAGAGTCGGGAAACTTCGCAAGTCACGCTCCAGAATGTAACTTGGCAGCAACCACTTGCTGCCTCAAGGCCGTAACTCTAGGACCCAGGCCAAGATCAACGATGAACTGCGGGATCTCCTCTGAGCCAAGCCCAAACGCCTTACGCCATGCGAACAGGAGATTAACTGCCACCCCATTACGTCTAGCAACGTCGGAGACCGAAGCTAGTGGTTCGTTGGATTCGTCGACTATGCGCCGCTTCCCTTCGATGCTATACCGACGACGGCGTTCGACCCCAGTGATGACCTGGATCTTTTGGGCCATAATTGCGCAATGCTGAAGCAGGCCGATGGGCGGCGGCGGGATTAAGAGATAGTCATACGGATAATCTTATGACTAACTCTTATTTGCTTCAGCAGGACCAGCTGCAATGCCTACCCAATAACATGTCGCCCTCCCCGCCAAAATACACCAAAAGAATAGCGGGTGACACCAAGCACCTGACACCAAGAACCCAAGAATCACTAGCGTCTGGCGACATGGACGTGCTTTTCAGGTTTGCCATACCCTAGGTCAGCCCCGCATTAAGGCTCGACAAACACCGAGTTTAAGAACAATGCAATCCACCCCCAGGATCCAACGTCGTTGTCCTCGAGTTGCATATACACGGTCTCTCCAGAATAGGCAGATGTATCAATGGCTGCTCCAGTTGGGTTCGTATTATTATTAACACCGGTTACCGTCCCCAAGTTGGTGTTAATTAGTACCGTGTTATCTGAGGCGCGGACCAGCTTGATAACCTTCAGGGCGCCGTTCGTCGCTCCACCGCCCGACAGTAGCATATGGAGTTTACTACCGAGTGTTAGGTAACCCAGCTTCAAAGTGCCGGTCGCACCGTCGCCGCCGTTGAAGGAGTTCCAGGTAAGTCCAACGATACTGGAGTTATAGGTCACGATCCAAGCTGCTGACTTCGATATCACCACGCTTAAGGGTGAGTTGTTCGCGGCGAGAGAGCCGTTGACCGCCAGATTTGTGCCTGGCGCCGTCGTCCCAATCCCGTCTGTAGGAAAGCAAGTGAAAAAACAATACGCATCCTTGCCGCTCAATTTTTTGCTAGCAGCCAACGCCACGAGTTATCACGAGCATCACTCTAGGGATTTTTCTCTGCTTG
>Ga0194132_10000525_pt1 | contig 78564 bp, 53 predicted proteins | sample TA2KigOf80mmetaG_FD_148612 | JGI IMG/M metagenome (GOLD analysis project Ga0194132, IMG submission 148612) | Freshwater microbial communities from Lake Tanganyika, Tanzania - TA2015054 Kigoma Offshore 80m | ecosystem: Environmental > Aquatic > Freshwater > Lake | place: Tanzania: Lake... | reverse complement strand
CCTGGAGGGCTTCACATCTCGTGCTCGTTGCATCGGTCTGGCCGTGAGAGTTTGGTGCGAACAACCACGCAGCAGCTCTTGCTGTCTCTCAACCTCGGGTGTCAAGCGGCTTTACCGGAAGCTCACTGAAGTGCTCGCAGTTCGTCAGCAACAGTTGGAAGCGCAACGCGTGGCGTCTCAAGACGAACTTCCCACGACTGGAGACCATCACGGCCACATGGACTCACTCCGTCATGAGTTCTTGGATCGGATACTGAAGTTTTTTTCGTATTAGAGCGCAAGGTCGCGCATGTGTTTGTAGAGACGCCACATAGAGATCTGGAGAAATGAATGGTGTGAACCGTGGGATTTTCTGATGGGAGCTTTTCTGGGATTCCCTCACCCTAGCCCTCTCCCGGAGGGAGAGGGAATTGTTGTTGTTTAATCTAGGGTTTGAGAGGCGGTGGGCCAAACGTACCGCGTAAGAGGCAGGGAAGAATTATCGTAACTGTCTCTGCAAATCAGCGACATGCTGACCAAACTGGTTACGATTGAAGTTCTCGCGATCTTTCACGTCGTCGTAGAGTTGGTCAATTGCTTTTGCCAGTGACGTCTGCACAATCGCTGGATTGTTGCGGGCCATTGCATTGACCAGGGCGTTAATTGCCATAATCGCTTGCTCGACGGAGTGGACTTCAGATTCAACGAGATATGGTACATCGCCAGCAATGCGATCGATAATGCGTTTGGCTGCCGCATTGTCAAAGTTCGCTTTTTCAATGCTAGGAATGACTCGCCCAATGGTCGTTGCCAGGTCTGATGCCGTTGCCGCAACGCTTGCTGGTGGAGTATTGAGCTGGGCAATCTGCCCGGCGAGGCGCTCAACCTGTGAGTCGACTCGTGCTTTCTCGCCCGGAGCGAAGGTCGCGACGAGATGTTTCAATACGGCATAGCGAGCCGGGTTCCACGGTGGGCCACCGGTCTTGTGTTTGTAGCCACGCTGCTGCCGCCAATCTGAATCTTTCAGTGAGTGATGACAGGCATAACAATTCATGTCGCCAAATTCTGGCCACTGATTTGCCCGCGCCCGGCGTGCCATCTGTAACATACCTTCGCGAAATGATGAGGCTTGTCCTACGGCCCACGCCTTTGCGCCAGTGGGTTCGATATCGCCACCCGCTTTGCTTTTGGTGGTGTTCGGGGTCCAATGCGGTGGCATGACTGCAGTGTAGTTGTCCAGCTCAAAAATCATGTCTGGATGACCTGCAGCAATGAGGTCGTGGTTGACGGTCTTGGTTGCATCACCCAAATGACATGCTAAGCAATTCTTTGCGCGACTGTCTAATCCACGCAGATCACGCATCCCGGCTTTCACAGACTGTTCATGCGTCCAGCCGGTCGCTGTATGTTGAGAGAGCCAACCACCAGCCGGACCGTGACATGATTCACACGAAATGCCCTCAGCAAGATCGATCGCATTGGCCTGCAGATTTTTGGGGACATTCATCGCGTGGCAATCTAGGCAGATTTTGCTCTCGTGCGCTTTGGTCTTGATCTTCAGGTTGCGCATAATGCGCACCGATTTGTCAGCCAGCAACACATTGTATGCCTGCGTATGACGGTCTTGCTTGAGCCAAATGAAGTATTCGTTCTGCTTGACCTTGTAGAGGTCCCGCGGCTCGGTACTGCCATGACAGGTCACTGAGCCACAGCTTGCGGCGCCAACGTATTGGTCAACCTTCAGTGTTGGAGTTTCTAACGCTGCTGCAGGAGCTGTCTCTGTGGGAGGTGGAGACGCCGGTGCTGGTTCGGCTTCCTGGGCAGTGAGCGACGACACGCTGCTCATTGAGAGGACCACAGAGGCGGCTACAACCGCACTAATGAAACGAGCCATTCGGTTTTCTCGAAACATAACCCTCAACCCTCGCGTTTGATCGTTGCTTTTTCCTCGGAAGCTTGTTTACCGCCATCTTCTTTGGTTTCTATTCGGTCAATCCGGAGCGGCGGCCCTGGAGGAGTATCGGTGACCTGGAAGAGCTGGCCGTCACGCTTATACAGCTTTTGCATCTCATGCATATTGAATGGGCGTCCACCGATGCGGTTAAAGATACTGACCTGATTGCCACTTTCATCGACTGCACGATCACGATCTAAACCCTTGGCGATGAAGAGGGCAGGGCCGTGGGTGTGCCGTGTGGCAATCAATCGTGGCGATGGCCGTGGGCTAAATCCTAAGAATCCGGGGACAGTTTCCGGCGAGGTCAGTTGCAGCACTCGTAACCCGTTGTGACCATCGGCGACATAGGCGAACAAGCTTGCATTTGTCGATGCGACTTTGATGTCATGGGCATCGTTGATTTTCCCCTCGGCGTTGTACACCTGATCGATAAACGGTTTATCTGGTTTTTCGACATCAACAACGACGATACCCTGTGACCCTGCGGCCACGTAGGCATAGGTGCGAGCCACATAGACACTATGGGCATGCTCGATTGCCACTTGTCCCACAATCTTGGGACTTGCCGGATTGGTAACGTCGATAACCTTGAGTCCTTCTGCATCGGTGACAAACGCGTAACGGAACTGCACGCTGATCGAGCGTGGCTTCGACAGCGGGATCTCAGCAATAATGTTCGGCTTGAGTGGATCGTTAATGTCCACCACTACCAAACCACGATCACAACCAATGTAGACTGAAGTTCCAGCTACTGTCAGCGTTTCGGCACCTTTGAGCGCATCGCCAGGATTGAAGGTGAGGGCGCGCTCGAAGAAGTTGTTAGCAGGATCACGGTCGGCCAACGTATTGACATTGACGAGGATCAATCCTTCTTCACGGTCGCTGACATATGCGTAGTAATACAGCGAGTGCCAGGGTTGTTCTTCGTTATCTGGATCATGTTTGCGGTACGGTGCAATCGGCATGTTGGTGGGCAAGGCAACAGCGGTCGCATACTTGGTACGGATGTAGGTCCGTTGGCCAAGCGGTGAGACTGGTGCTGTCACAATCCGTTCGGAGAAGTCTTTGTTGTCGACGTTCGCAATGTCAAACGCTTCCATGCCTTTTGTGCCAAGGGCAGCGTAGAGATACTCGCCACGTTTTTCGACCTGTAGGACTTGGCTCCGTCCGTGATGATGGCGGGATTCCGTCAATTCCAAATCATGGTCCTGATGCGCTTTGTAGTTGGCAGGGTAGGCGAGTTTGTGCAGATAGCTGCCAATCACTGCTTGTGGCTCGTCCCACTCGGTGACGCCGATCGCTTCGAATCCTTCTTCGCCGGTGGCAACCCACGCGAAGCGACCCATGAAGTTGACGAAGTTGGTTCCCAAAGTGAGCAACTGGGCCATAACCGCATTGTTGTCATTGTTCTTAGAGACATGACAATCAGTGCAGGTCTTTGTTTCGGTCGTTCTCACCGTGTGAGGGAAATGGGTGTTAAACGCCTGGCTGCTATAACCCGGAGTCGAGATCGGGGGTTGCTGGATATAAAAGCGTTGTCGGTTGGTGTTGGTTGAACTCAAGATCAGTGCGCTCGACGAACGGACCGGAGCAATACGGTGATTCTTGTTAGAGCCGTGAATCCCGATCATGTAGATGTCTTCTCGGAGCACTTGGGGGTTATAGGAACTGTACTGTCTGGTTTCACCGCCTTCATAGTGCAACCGTTCGGACTTGACGTTGGCTTCTTGTGGGAGGTGACAGCCGAAACACGATGTGATCCATGAACTATGGCAGGTGAAGCAGGTCATCTTTTCGTTCGAGTGGGCGAGTTTCGCTTCCTCGACATGGCCATTACCCCAGGTTTTATTGTCACGTTGAATCGTCTTCGCGAGTCGGGCTTTCTCATTGTAATGACGATTCCCAGGAGTGATACTATCAATGATCTGCCGGACCTCCCATTCCATGCCTTTATTGACCATTGAACGTTGAACGAGAATTGGTTCCTTGGTAACGGGGTCGGTGCGCCAGGCAAAGCGCTGTTGGCCAAACGGCGTGGTGCCTACAGACAAGTCACTCCCCCCAAGCGGAGCGGCAGGCCCCGTGGTTCGCAGCGTTGCACGGGCTTTGTTGGTGCCGTGGCAGTCTTCACAGCCAATTTCGACGGCATCGGCATATTCACCCCAAATTTTTCCACCGCCGCCATGTGCATCAACTGTGAAGTGACAGTCGACACAGTGCATGCCTTTCTCAAGGTGAATATCCATGAGATGCACGGCTTTTTTCATCCATTTGGGATCACCGAACGGGACGACTTTACCATCTTTGTCGAGCAGATTACCTTTGCGATCTCGTTTATACGCGGCTTTGAAGACCCAGCCGTGACCATGATAGTCAGCGAACTGGGTGTGTTTGAGTTGCGGATTGAAATCGCTCACATTGGCGAGGAAATTCCGGTCAGTCCACAATCCGCGGGCTGCCGCGCCTTCTGGGTTGTGTTCTAGACTGATGCGTTTTTCTTGCTCTGTGGGATTTTTCTGCTCCTTAGGCCACATCATCTCACCGTCAGTTTCATAATCCCACATGTTGAAGCCATAGTAGGTGTTAACGAACTGGTTCGGTTGGTGCATGTGACAGACCATGCATTGGCTTGAAGGAATGGCGCGGGTAAGGCGGTGACGAATCGGATGACCGGACTCATTTTTCGGAATGGTCGGGTCAGCGGTGAAACTTTTGCCGAGATGACCAAACTGTGCGTATGGGCCAGAACGCACGGGATCTCGATCATTCGCATAGATCACATGACATCCCGTGCAACCACTCGAACGGTAATCGCCTGGATGGTCATTGGTGCCCATAAAAGACAAGTGCGGGTCATTCAGACGAGTCTTGTGAATGTTGAGGACGGGAATGCTGACGCGTAACCCGGTTCCTGGTCCGCGGTTGCTCAAACGGATATCTGGCTTCCCAGAATCGTCGCCTAAATTCGGGCTGCCAATTTCAGGAAAAGCAGAAGGTTGCAGGAGGCCGCCATCTTCGAATGCGCGGAAATTATCTCCTGGCTGCAGCGTTTCCCAGCGCGGAAGGGGAAGCAGAAAATCACGTTCGGCTTTTAATTTCTTTTCATACGCATTGAGGATGGGATTATATGTCTCTTCTTGTTTTTGTTCTGCCGTAGAAGGATTCTTTACCTTGATGGAAGCGGCTTCCCCATCGCGAGTGTAGGCCTCACCAACGATCGCACGCTTGGTAGAAATGATGCCGTTCGCGTATCCAGCCGCTGCCCAGAACACGGAAGCTGTGGTCATGGGGCTTTTCTTGGTCGCATTCACTTGAGCTTGATGACATGAGCCGCAGGTTTCATCGGCGATGCGTAAATCACCAGGATTGATAAAGCGAACGAACTCGGGAGACTCGCGGAGCAGACGCGTATACGTATGCTCTGGGTTGGATGACGTTGGCTTTCCATCCCTTTGCCAGAATTCAGGATGGCGGGGGTGGACATGCGCTTGTTTTTTTACGTCTTCGTATGCCGCTGCGTCTTTTGCGCTGCCAGGAGCAATGCTGGGTTGACTATTGCCGCCATGACAGTCCGTACATCCCAAGCGCACCACTGATGAGAGATGCATGGGCTCGATACCCTGGTGACAACTCAAGCAACCTGCACTCTTTTGGTCGGCTTCGGCTTGCGTTTGCAGCATCAATGCAGATTGTTCGGCCTTCTTTGGAGAAGAACCTGTACTGACTGCTTGTTCGCCTGACGATGGAGTCCAGGCGATGAGGGTAACAAATGAAATGAGGATCGCAGCGAGCGCTAAACCCCCTCCTGACCGCAGGAACCAGGATTGTGATGGCGATAGCATCCCCAATCTCTCCTTAGAATGTCAAAATAACGTTGCTAAAACCGTGGAACTGCGCTGACCCCTGGCCATAAATATCACGGAACCCACCGCCGGGGAGAAACACCGCCGTTCCAACAAGAATGATGACGTTGTTATTAAGATACGGCCGGTATCGTAACCCTGCACTGAAATCCCACCCAAGCTCGTCTCCGACCCGCTTCTGAAACAGCAGAAACTTGAGCGGTTTGGTTGTGTCGAAGACCATGTAGTTCACATTAAAGATGCCTTTGACTTTTGGAGTGAACTCGGTGTCGAGGCCGACGTTGAACAGGTGAATACCGGGATTGACGAAATTGGGCTGTCCTTCATCTTTGCTACTCCGTAGATCAGGTAGCAGGCTGCCGCGATTGACGAGATTGACGCCGGTGCCGGTGAGTTTCACGCCGAGGCGGTTCCAGTAGCTGAATCCGCCGCCAGCAAAAGCTGGGTTGTCAAAAATTGCGTCAAAACCAGTCCCTCTGCCGTCGAGAGGGTCACCGTCACCAGAAGCGTGGAAATACGAAATCTTCGGACGTAACCAATCGCGATCAATCGAGAGTTCGAGGGCACCCATATACGCGGCAATGTTAATACTACGACCGGCAATGGGGTTACGCGTGTCGCGCCCAAGAACATAGTAGAAGGCCGAGTCGATATTGATGCGTTCATAGTGGCCAAAACTGGTCCAGCCTAAATATGTCGCATTGAGGGAATGTGGGCGAAAGGATCCCACTGGGTCTGGGCGTACTAAGAAATCATTTTGATCGAAGTGAAATGATTTCCCTTCCCACAGATGATGGACACTAAACTGGGTCGTGTACCCTTTCACGAGAAAATCTTGCCGGTAGTAGTTGGCAATCAAGAGTTTTTGGTCACGCAGACGATAGCGGTTCAATCCGCTGTTGGTATCTTTCTCCAACCGATCAAAATACACCAGGTTGTATTGATCTAAATTGTTATTGTAATTGCCAAACAACCGCACCCCGAGGGTCGTATCGGAAAAGACGAAGCCCTTGAAATCGCTGTTAAACGGCTGAATACCTGCGCGTATCGAAATGAAATCGTAATTGGGGCTGAGGTCGGCCAATTTGGCTTCCACAAAGGCTTCTTGTAAAGCTGGGTGCCCGTCGGTGCGGGTCGTGCCTCTTCGTACGCCAGGGAAGAGGGCGCCGCGCTCTTCGACTAACGCATAGTTAAGGTTGCCAATGAAAGTGAATTTCGCGCGCCAATCAAACGGTTTGAAAGCGGTATCGCCCTTGAACAGATCCGCCGACAAAATGAAATTCTGATTCAGGAGGAATTGGGTGTCGTTGCCAAGGAACTGTGCGCTGCCTGGGCGTTCACTACTAGGGCCGCTTGGGACCGGTGTCTTGCGGACCTCGGTCAGCGTATCCCAGGCACCAGTAAGGTTCAAAAACACATCTTGTGTTCCCCAGATCGGATAGTCGCCTTTCAAGACGTTCTGATTATAGGGATCCCACAGACTGCCTTTGACGTTCACTTCGTACGGTGGCGGGGTAATACGCCAGCGGTCTGTTGTGGCTTGGAACTCTGCCTCTGCGGATTCCTCCAGCGGCACGGGTTTGAACTCATCGGGAGGGGAGAGGAGCGGGCGCCGAACCGCAGTGCCTGGAGGACTGATGGTGACAGTTTGTACCGCGCTCGAACTCGCTCCTTGTACGTCACTCACCGTCACTGTCAGTTTGTAATTGCCCGGTGCGAGCCGTTCCGGCCAATCGATAATCCAGGTGCCTCCAGGGAGCACGATCGTCGAGGCGGTGGTCTTCCCGATCACCGCTATAACGCGTGACCCTTGGGGCGCGGTCGACGTACCGTGAAGACGAGGAGACACATCGGACGTGTAGATTGGTAAGCCGCGATTGATCGCGAGTGTGGGTGTTCCAGCCTCTGCGCCCCAGCTCTGGTGGGTCGCAGTGACGATGAGAAGCGAAAGGGCTGCAATCAATGCTCGCTTCCGTTTCATTTTTCTGAATGTGCTTGTACGCATGACGACCCCCCTCATTTCCCCACAGCTAGTGACATGACCTTATTTCGTGGCGTTTCTTGGGAACTTGAGATAGGCGAGACGGGCACCCCGAATAAAGAACTGATCCGCTCGGATCTTATCCGGTGGTTCGAATCCAACTGCTCCCGCAGCCGTGACAAAGTCATCTTGTTCAACTCCGTCACCACTGATTCCCAGACCACCGATAATCTCTCCGTTCCTGTATAACGGCAGACTCCCTGGGAAGAAGACAATGCCACTCTGATTCGGATTCGGCGCCTGTGTTCCTTGTGTACACGGGGTGATGGTGTCTGGGATATATAAAGAGCGGAAAAATGGTCCTTCGCCACCGGTATCGATGCCAGGTGGATAGAGGGGTTGGCTGCCGAAACTGAGCGTGCGATTACTAATGGACGTATCTTGCGGTACCCCAGGAAGGTCATCTCGGACATTAGCGTCAGCACCACTAAAATAGATCACATTGCGTGACTTGGCCGTTGCCACATCAATGCTAAAAATTGTCGCATCCGGCATGCGGAAGACGGCAAGGAGACTACCATCTACATCAGCCACCGAGATCATCATCTTGGTTTTTTGCCCACGTGGAAAACGGATGGCGGCGCGTGTCTCATTTGCGGTCCGCAGCGAATTCTGTACGATGCGGTCGACTTCCTCGACCGAGAGTTTCGAGCCAGCTTTGGGGCCAATCAAATACCCTTCAGGCGCAGCGCGACACACACCATTATTCTCGTCGCGATCAAAACACTGACCGTCGCGCGGACCACCTTGCGCAGGGAAGATGAGTTCTCCAGTTGGAGCTGGGTCTGGGTTGATCGCTTTGGGCAGTTTACCTTTGACAGCGAGATTGGCCACATCGCGATTCACGAATGGGAGTCGAATCCCATCAATGAACACACGCTCGCGCAAATCTCTGACAAAAAATGCAGGTACGGGAAGCACGCCCGTCTTCTTCGGCTGAAAGGCAGCGAGGAAAGCGACCAGTTCAGCGAAATCATTCGATGCATTGAGATTGGGAGAAAAATTTCCGACGACCCCGACTCCGCCTACAGCGGTGTTGCCTTTGAATAAGGGAATGCCGCCGCCATTGACGGCGACGATGTCTTCGTCGACAGGGTCTTTGTCAAAGAAATTCAATTTTCCTGTGGTAATACCAAGACTACAGCCACGACGATCACTACTATTGCACGAGAGACCACTGAGTGCCTTGGCACGCGGAACCTCTTTGCCGTCATTAAACGTGGCGTTAAATTCACACCCGCGATTGGTATTTTCGATGCCGTACAAGGCGGCGTTGGGAGTGAATCTGACTGCAGGGGGAAAATGGATGCCGCTGATGAAGCGGACGGTACGCGATGACAGTGGTGCTTGGTTGTGGCTAAAAAACGCTCCTGTTCGCGCAAGAGAAAGCGCAACTTCTGCAGCGTCATAGCGTGGATTACTGAGCAACGCCTCACCCGAGAAGTTTCCTGCAACCTGTGTCGGCGCTCCACTCTTACGGAATACTGCGAGCGGATTCCCGACCCGATCGACGACAGCCACGACCAGAGGCTGGTCAGTGACCGCGATGGCTGTGTCAATAATAGCCTGGACCTCACTAGCGCACAGCGGAGGGGTTGCTGGGTTACACGCCTGTGCGGCTGTAAAAGAGGGGAGACTGAAGCTAGATACAGAAAGCAGTACAAATAGCACTCCAGTCGAGAGTCGTATTCTCAGCATACGTGTTGTCCTTCCTACCCACCCGATGCGCTGATCAACGTAGAGTAGCACAAGTGGTGAACTGTCGTAAAGTCGGTCAACTCGGCCTGTGGAGCACTCAGGGAATTGCCTGAAGTGTGGTTGTCGAGAATGAAGAGTCGAAAGTGTTCCGTGAACTCTTGCGCTTACTATTTTTTCGTTTGCCCTACTGCTTTGGGGTCGTCTCCTTCAGTTAAGACTCGCTGCACGGTGAAATTCCCTAACCAATCGATATCTTTCGTCTTATCGTGATACAGATGGCAGGAAACACAATTCGTCGTCGCAGTGTGTTGCGACGACGAGGTGGCCGTCGCCACTTGTACATCCGCGCGATGACACTGTTGGCAGACTTTAATGCTGGGCAGGTTGACGTCTTTCGCGGATTTGCTCTTCGCCATATCGGTATGACATGCGGCGCACTCTAACAGTCGGTGATCTCTATGGGGATAGAGGCCATAAGGGAGCCACACCTTCGGAATAGCAACGCGTGCAATGGTCGGAATGCGTGCCTGCGGATTTTCTACCGCATGGCAGAAATTGCAGGTGATCGTGTACAAATGTTTTTCTGCCGCAGCCACCGACTGGCCTGAAGTCGGGGCCGTCACTACAGGTGACACCGATTCCACCGGTCGCGTGAGCCGCCCAGGAGAAAGGAGCAGCGGCGGAGTAGAAGGGGAGGGGGGAGGAGTATCCGCCCGCCGTTCTGCAAAGGTTACGACTAAGAAACCGTGCACGATGGAGGGCTCAGCGTGAGGTGCAGGCCGATTGTTCTGCATGCCAGGGAACACCAATTCATGGCAGCTTTTGCAGTGCTTTTCATAGACGATCGGAGCAATTTGTTTCCCGTCATCTGCCGTGGCATGGCAATCTTTACACGCTAATGTCACCTGACCCTTGGGGCTTTTGAGGTCCGCTTTAAGATGTTCATCATGGGGGAACGTCAATGTCGTGCGGTCACTTTGGTTCCCACCTGCTTCGTTCAGGCGTACCCGTTTTATCCCGATGCCACTTTTGAGTGAAATGGCAAACTCAGGGTGATCGCTCGCGAAGCTCGTGACTTTTTTCGCAAAGGTTGGCGCACTATCTTTTACCTTCAGGTCTTTATGGCAGGTCACGCACTGTTCGTTGGTCACCGCCGCGAGCTTTTTCTGTTCTTTGTGTTCGACGTGGCAAGAAATGCACGGTGGGGTCACGGTCTGTGTTGCGGCATGCAGTGGGCCCGCATGACACTTGATGCACAGTTGTTCCGGGGCTCCTTTGAACGGTTCGTGACACAGCCCACACTGCTTGCCAAACAACTCATGAGCAGTGGATACAGGAAGAGCGGTCTGAGAGCCTTTGTCATCTTGTGCGATGACCACTGAGCCCCAGACCATCGTAACGGCGCACACCAAGGCAAAAAGCAAGTGTCTCATATTCCATTGCTGCACAGAAGCGACGACAGGTAGTGATGAGCAGCCCCCTGGGGAAGATTGTCACACAAATACAATCCGTGATGCAAGGGTCAACAGCTCTTTTTCTCTAGCGCTTCCAGCTCCTATCATCCTGCGTGCAAAAAGTCTCGTGGCTTTCGGTTTCCCTTCTGAGAATTTTTATGGAATTTTATGAAACGAGGCGAACGAAGAAAAAAAGAGGGCTCAGGAACTGCCTGGCCCTCACGTGAACAACTACGGGGATGCCCTGGTACAACGGTTACGGACAGTCGATCACGCGACAGCCAAGTTCTTTTGCCCGGGTGCAGGTCGCTTCGCTTGCTTTGCCGTCCTCCTGAATATCCGAGGCTGGGGCTTCGATTGCGCAATCGCCGCTTGCCGCCGCGCGGCAAATAGCATCGAATGGGGCAATCGCTCGTTTCAATTCTTGCTGCGTGGCGTCAGGTGTGAGACGGGGAAGGGTCACAACGTCGGTGATGAGATCGACGTCAAAAAACGTGACTTTCCCATCCTGATTCAGATCAGCCTTCTGGTTGAACTTCTTCCCTCTCTCGGACTTGTCTGTTTCTTTGAGTACCGCGAGCACGTCGTCCCGATTGACCAACTTGTCGCTGTTGACATCTCCGACGGTGCACAGCTGAAAGCCAGGATCGCGTAAAAAGTCCACTTCCGACGTGTTCATCAAAATATTGATGTTGCTGACTCGCTCTCCGGGTTTGACATCGATCAACGAGTATACAAAAGGGTTATCGGTGGCGTTCGGCTTTTCGTCCCCACAGACAGTGATGTCGGAACCACAGCCTGTTATCGGACCGTTGTAGAATTCACCGATCTGTGGGTTGGGAAAGAAGGCAAACTTGGTGTTGTCATCCGTGTTGATCACAGGATCTAACTGACCGGTTAAGCCAATGAGCCCTGAAGTGCTGCGCACCGGAGATGAAAATCCGCCTTGAAAAACCGGGGTAGCGTGGATCAGGTACTTGCCAGGAGTGAGGTTTGCCAACGTATACGTATTTTCTTCTGGTGCTCCCACTGGGCGGGGCAAGCCGAAGCCAAGCTTCAAGAAGCCGCAGAAGCCGCGGAAACGATAGGCAGCCGAAGGAAATTTCCCGTTCAATTGCGTTTTACACTCCTCTACTCCAGCGCCGAATGGGTCATCGTTTCGCGAGCATGCGCCGAAGAGGCCACGAAACTGCACTTCATCAGCACCAGGTTGGTTGTCGTTGTTGTCGTCACTGAAAAGGACACCATTACAGCGGCTTGGGGCAAAAGAACTGCCTGTGATCTGCGAAACTGCTTCGCGCAAACTGCCAAACGTGTCTCCTGGATCGATTTTCCGGGCAACAACCAAGACGCCTTGTGCGGGTTTCAACTGACCAGGCATGTTCGGATCGGGGATGAAGACACGACCGGCAATCGTTCCGGTCGACGAGGTCGGGCGCGAGCAGCGCTGACTGGCTGCAGCCTTAGGGGTGCAGGGGTACAGTGTTGCCAGTGCACTTTCATCATCGCGTTCTGGAGTGCTGAACTGGTTACCGCTCAGGAGCGTAGGATACATTGTCTCAACGTGGATGGCATTGACTGCCGACAATTGATCGACGGGTGCAAAGATGAGTGTGCTTGGGGCTACCGGTGCTACTTGTGTGGCCAGGCGGCGCACTGAAGGATTCAAGAGGGCGGTGTCGCCGTTCACCGATCCATGGCCGATACCAAGGAAATGACCGATCTCATGGACCAGCACGCTTTCAAGAAAATTTACATTGGTATCAGCTGGTTCATTTGCTATCCGTGCCTGCTCAGCTTTAGCAGTAAACTCGGCGCCATTGATCACTGCAGAGCCGCCAATGATAGCACTTGCGGACGGGATGAATAATTCGGGACCAGAAACACCAACGACCCCGCTATCTTTTCCGAATATAAGCTCGATGATTTGTCCATCGTTGTCGAAGACAATGGGACTGGGGCAGTTTATAAGATTTTGATCGAGGCACGCTTTGCGGACATCACAAGCGAAACGAGTACGCTGACGATCAGGACCGTCGCTCCCAAAAACTTGACATGGCACCATGGTAGTGAAGTCCTCGATTGTGAGATCACGTTGGAACGGCGCGAGTACGGCAGGTGGAAGGGGAGGGAGAATGCGTTCTAAATTGTCGGCCTGTAGGACCACCCCTGGAAGGGTCACCCAGCGCTGAAATGCGCGGTCGACGATCTCTCTTGCCTGAAGATTACCAATTGTACCGAGATCGCCAGTCTCCACCACATAGAAGGCACGGCCATCAACCCAGGAAAAGGGTTGCCCAGTGGATTCATTGTAAAACAACGGTGCTCCAGCATGGGCTTGGCTGAGCAGAGTGCAAAGGTTCAGGACCAGCAGTAGCAAGGCAGTCCAGAAAGCGCCTAAGAGCCTCAGTATTTTTTGCATGTGCGTTCTCCTTTTATGGTTCTCCTTACTGCTGCCGTGAGCCTGCGATCGTGCGTAGAACAGTCAAGAAGCGTTCATACCGTGCTTCCTTGCCAGGCTCTGGGAGAGCACTGTCGGTGAGAGCGCTTTTGCGTAAGCTGCTGTTGGTGACGACTTTTTGACCAGAGGCAAGCGTAGTCACTGGTAACTTCCCTTGAGTGAGGCCAATCGGTGTGGTTAACCCGAGCTTGCCTGGTGCGGCAAGAAACACCACCGCTTCTTCGCCTACACTGTAGGTTGGTAGGCCAGCAATCTTGGCCGCAGAGAAAATACCCAGAGGCGCTTCACTGATGCGTTCGTCTGGGTGTGGTTTTGTTGTCGGCAGGCTCTGCCCTTGGGGGTCAAGTTGCTGGAAGGTGACTGTTTGACCGACGTCGCCTTTCACAGCTTCGGTCACAGTGAACGTGACTTCCAGCACTGGAATGTCCTGCGCGTTCACGCTGCGGGAGACCTTGGTACAGGTGCCGACAAAGACTTTGTCCGCGCGTTGCGTCAGTTCTTCGATGTTGAACGGCGTGACCATGACGGCGTCGGTACGAGTCACGAACAGCAGCGCGGTTAGGAAAGAGCCTAAGAGTCGCAGAGTGTTCTTCATGAGCGTTCTCCTTGGTGCGATCTTGTTTGTCGTAGATTGTCTCCCATGTCATTCCCGCAAAGGCGGGGCCCCAGAAAGGGAAAATGGCAAAGGCTAGAGCAATTTGCGATTGAACCTACCATAGGACCTCCACTTACGACCCTCACCCTATCCCTCTCCCTGCCAGGGAGAGGGCAGTACGAGCGGAGCGAGTACGGGTGAGGGTAATGCCTCAACTTAACTAAAAAGTATTTTTAAAAGTCGTACTCCAATCCCGCCAGATAGACGAGATCGGAGCGGAGTCCGTCATTGGTAACGGGAAGACGGAAGCTGGCGTTGAGGATGAGACCCGCAAACGGATTCACCTTAAAACCAAAGGCTCCATCCAAGAAATGACGCGGCAATCCTTCCGGGTCCACACGCCACGAACCCAACATTTCTGCTACTAACGAGAAGCGAGGCGTAACCATGAAATCGACGGCAGTAGCGTATTCGAGCGTGTTTTTGTTGGATGATTGGGTTGTAATCTTTCCACCACCGTTGAGATGAAAATTGAGGCGATTGGCAAACAAGTTCTTCGAATAGAGGATCAAAAAGCGCGCTTTGAAGGCATCGTCGCCAAGAAAATTGTTCTTATTCCCAGTAGGAAAAGTCAGCTCGGCTAAACTCCCGAATGATCCCCAGTAACTGTCCAGCAACCGCGCTTTTGCTCGGATCAGCAAATCTCCCACCCCAAAGCGGCTCTTATCGACGGTGTTGCGCTGGGTCCGTTGAAGGAATGAAAAACGAGTACCCACGCCTTCCCTTGGTGAGCCACGGAGAATAATAAAATCAGAAATGCGGCATTGGTTGGCTTTGGCGCGATCGATGCCGCACCGTGGATCTGGCAGGAACGCTGCAAAGTCATCTCGGAGTGTCTGACTGCCCTGCTGCAGTGTCGACCTCGCGCGTAACGAGATCTCCGTGAGTGGTAGTAAGAGGCTCACATCGATCCAATCGGTGATCCCGTAAATGCCGTAGATAGCGACGGAATTGGTTTTGACCTTGAGATTGACTTGTCCTTGGACAATGCCGGTGTCTAAAAAGGGGCCGAGGGAATCTTGACCAGGAAACAGCTTGTTATTTAACTGTAATCGCGACAATGGCTGTCCGTTGAAGGTGTCGAAGTCTTGTCGAACATAAGAGACTCCAAAAGCGAACACCCCTTTCCCGAGGGTATTCACGCGCTCACTAAAGATGGCACCGAGTCCAATCGAACTCCGCTCGAACACACTCAAGGTCGGGTTAAACGTATATTCAAAACCCGCACTCCCAGAGGGAAGCGGAATTACTGCACTCTCAGTGAGGATGTTTCCGCTCAAGCCGCGCGAAAAAAGGCGGGCGATACCGCCAGGGCCTGCAGTTTGGATCGGTCGACCAAAACTTTTGGAGTTGCGGTCCGCCGAAAGTAATACGAGCGAGTCGGGCAAATCAGAACCAGTGAAAAATGCCTGGTTGCGAACAGTAAGAAAAATCGATTGTGAGCCACCAAAGAGGGAGTTCTCCAATGAGGACCGTAAGTTGCGAGCAAACGCCGGAGCGGTGAGAAGTACAGCGCCGAGCACCACCCCGATAGCCAACAGTATTTTCTTCATGCTCCTCCTCCTTCCAAACGGCAGACGGCGCAACAGGATGTGATCGTAACAAAATTGTCGAGCGAAGGCGAATGGCACCCCGAGTGAGTAACTTCCTGTAACTATCCTACTTACGTTCCTACCGTCAAGAGTATTTGGCTATACAAGAAAAATCCATAAAAATTCCACACAAACTCTACCGATTGACGTAGCCCTATCGTGTGCGGTACGACCTTTCTTCTTGACGAAGGGGATTATACAGTTTGATTACGCTTATGTTGGGCTCGCGAAAATCGAAACAGGGGGTATGCGTACACTTTACGCTCTGACCTTTCGAGTGTGTCATTCTCTGAGCGCAGCGAAGAATCTCTCTGAGAGACCCTTCACTTTGTTCAGGGTGCTAATTCCGGTGTGCCAGTCTGCTGTTCTGATTGAGTGCGGGGAATGTGAGTCTTCTCTGGAGGTGCAATCGTATGAAATGTTTCAACCGCTGTGTGATCGTTCTCATTGTGGTGCAAATAGTTGCGTGGGGGGCGTGGTCGCGGAGTGAGGCACGCAACTTAACAACGGTGCTCGGTGAAGGGTTTGATCTGATTCCACGAAATCCACTCCTGATTACGAACCTGGTATTCCCTACTGCCGCTGATGGAAGGGCGGATTTTTTTGCCTTCTCCACCGCAGGGCAGGGGTTAGCTCCAGCGCTTTCCGCTGCAGTTGCGCAAGCTGTGACGCAACAATCCCCACTGGCGTCAGTTGCCCCTGCTTTCAGTTATCGTTACATCCCCTCGTTGAGTGTGTTTGAACGCTCCACCAGTGTGCCTGGTCCCCTTTTTAGCGAGCGCGCGCTCACCCTTGGGAAAGGGCAACTCAACTTCGGTATTGGCTATTCCTATGTCGGTTTGGATGACGTCAACGGCGGGAGCTTGCAGAACAAGCGTAGTCCATTACTGCTCGAAGCGTTTTGCCCATCTACGGCTGGATTGCCGTTGTTCCTTGATCCACTGTGCGGGCGATTTCTCGATGATGGATCGTTGCTGAGGATTGCTGCCCTTGGACTTTCTTCGGTCCGCACCCGGATGCATATTCAGACGCATCTGGCCGTGCCTACCTTCCGCTACGGACTCACGGAGAACTGGGACGTTGGCATTTCTATCCCCATAGTGAATACCTTCTTACGGGTGCGCCATGATCTCATTCCCGTAGCTATAACGGCCGATGCGTTTCTCGTGTCGAATGTCGACCGACAAGGGAATGTCAACCTTGCGTTACTCAATTCTTCTCTCCAACCAGTTGACCTGACCCAAGCCCGCTTTTTTGCTGCCAATCGCGGACGACGAACATTAACCAAGGTGGCGGGAAGTGCGACCGGGGTCGGTGATATTTCGCTGCGAACGAAATACCGGCTCTGGGGTGGGGAACAAGGTGGTGCCGCAGCGGGCTTGGAACTGCGCCTCCCGAGTGGAGACGAGGACAACTTTCATGGTACCGGTGAAACGCACGTAAGCCCGTTTATTTATTTGTCGCAAGTGATGTGGGATCGCATTGAACCACATGTGAATCTGGGGGTGGATTTTAACACTAAGAATATGGATCGCAGTGCATTCCTCTACTCTGTCGGTGTTGCCGCGCTTGTATGGAAACGGCTCGGCGCGGGGATCGATATTATTGGCAGGAGCGATTTTGGTCGGCTGCAACCTGGCAAAGGCAGTGGGCTTGCCGGATTTTCTCTCTCCCGTCCGGCTTCATCGTGCTCACAAGCGAACCCCTGTACCCTCGGCGACAGCCCTCCCTTCCGTTTTCCCTTTAAGTTCAAACGCAATGATGTCATCGACATCTCTTTTGGTCTGCGTTACGTGTTGGGGGTCTCGGGGTCAATCTTTTTTGGCGCTATTATGCCTCTTAATGACGATGGCTTCCGGGCTGATTTTATTCCATCTGGGGGGATGGGGTATACGTTTGACGGTAGAGAAGATAGAAGCCAAAGCTCCACAGTGTAGCGGGCGCTGCGTGCACGCTGCCATTCAGCGTCATAATTTGTGCGCATGGCACGCGCTACTACAGACTCCGTGTTTGTACTTAGTGTATGGGACCTTCTGTGGTATGAAAAATCTCTTATTTTGCAAAGAGTAAAATGTATTTGCTAAAACTGACTGAGGGGGCTAAAAAAAAGGATAGAAACAGCCGATTCCTCAAAAATACTGGTATTGTTGTGAAAGGAGCGTTCCGTGTCCATCTGTGGCGCAGTTAAAACCGACACGGGTAAGGTGCGTGTGAAAAACGAGGACTCCTCCGGATTCTTTCCCGAGGCGGCGTTTTATATCGTGGCGGATGGGATGGGGGGGCATCTCGGGGGAGAGCGCGCAAGTGCCTTAGCTGTAGAAACGATGCATGGGGTTCTCCAGGAAACTGAGGGAGAAGATCTGACGCCCATCACAACCGAGAATGGCTGGTCGTCGGTCGCTGGTCGTCGTCTTTTCCTCGCAATCCAGGGAGCAAATAACAAAGTTTTCGAGATGAGCCAGCAGGACCCGGCCCTCAATGGCATGGGGACAACGGTGGCTGCTGTCTTGTTTGATGAGCACGAAAGCGTTGCCGGGATTTGTCATGTTGGCGATTCTCGCGTCTATCGCGTTCGTGATGGTACGATTGAGCTCCTCACGGAAGATCATTCGCTTGTGCAGCAGTTACTCCGTGAAGGCAAAATCGGACCAACAGAAGTCAAGACATTTCCGCACCGTCATGTGTTGACACAAGCCGTTGGGGTGAGTCCACTTGTCCAACCTTCAGTGCGGCTCGAACGGCCCCAATCCGGAGATATTTACCTCTTGTGTAGTGACGGGATTCATGGGGTGGTTGAAGATAGCGACATGCTTCGTATCATTAACGAGACCGCTCCAGATTTCGAAAAATCGTGTGATGCGCTGGTCAATCTCGCCAATGAACGTGGGGGCCGAGATAACAGTACGATCATCATTCTGTCGTACATTGAAGATCCAACCGTAGCTGGCTAACTCGGAAGTCCACCCATGGCAACTAAGCCGATGGTGATTTCCCGCAAGTACGAGGTTGTTGGCCAACTGGGTCAAGGTGGCATGGGGCTGGTGTATAAAGTTCGCCACACCGCCCTCGACACCATCTCTGCCCTCAAGGTCCTGCCTGCGTATTTGATGGAAAACGAAGACATGGTGAACCGCTTCTATCGGGAAGCGCGCGTCATGGCTCGGCTTAACCATCCCAATATCGTTCGTGTCCTTGATATCGAGCGCGATGAGACTCTGAACCTCTACTACTTTGTCATGGAGTACATCGAGGGGGTGACGCTTGGAAAATACATCCGTGAAAAAGGCCCGTTGCCGCTGCCGGAAATTCTGCGTATCTCGCGCCAGGTCGCTGAAGCCCTAGGCTATGCCCACGGCCATACCCCGCCGATCATCCATCGTGACATCAAACCCGCCAACATCATGATTGAGGACCATTCGTCACGCGTGGTGGTGATGGACTTTGGCATCGCCAAGGAACTGGGCGATGGCGATTCCACCAAGACCGGCATGGTGATCGGGACCTTGAAATATGCCTCGCCTGAGCAACTGCGCCATGAGCAGCTTGACGGTGGAGCGGATGTCTATTCGCTGGGTATGGTGATGTATGAGATGTGCACCGGTAGGCAATTCTTCGGCGGGCTCGATGAACATGCCGTGCTGGGCAAGGTCTTGTACGATACCAAAGAGAACGAGCCGCACTTTGATCGCCCAACGCCTGCCGCGTTTGCTGACCTGTTGACGCGGGCGATCGCGAAAAATCGTGCCCATCGCTACCACAGCATGCGGGAACTACTGCAAGCGCTAGAGAGCTGTCGGAATTTGAGCGCTGATGGAGAAGACACCGGTACGCTGATTCTCTCTGGGCTGGGAAAAAAAGAAGAGAAAAAGCAAGAGGCACAGGCTGACGACGATATCGAAGACCAGATCCGCAAACTTGAAGAAGAACGGGAGCGTCGTCGTATTTTGTCGCTCCAGACGCAAGCGCGTGAGGCACGCGAACGCGCGACTCGTGACGGTGCGTCAGAATGGGCTGCCACCTTGCTTCAGCAAGGAATGACGGCGGAAGGACACGGTGCGAAGAGCTTACGGGACAAGGACTTTACCGCAGCTCAACAAGCATTCGATGAGGCCATCCAGATCTTCACCCAGGCAGCCGCAGAAGCGCAAACCGCAGCAGCCAAACGGAAAGCCGAGCAGGCACGGGGTAACATGGCCGCCGCCAAGGAAGAGGCTGAGCACTACGGCGCACGAGGGCACGCGCGCACGCGATACGCGCGTGCCCTCACCCTGGAATCGCAAGCTGATGAATTTCTTGAGAAAGGTGATTTTCAGCACGCGGCGCACGGCTATAGTGAAGCTGCACGTTCCTTCGCTGATGCTCGCGAGCAAGCGTACCGTGAGACCCTAAAAGACGAAGCAGAGAAAGCGCATGCGCGGGCGACCGCTGCAAAAGCGGCGGCGGAAGAGCAAGGTGCGACACGACTTGCCGCTAACCTCTTTCGTGAAGCTGCAGATCAAGAACAACGGGCAAGTGCAGCAATCACGCATGAAGAATTTACCCAAGCGCGTGAGTTATATCTTGCTGCTGCGCAAAAATATGAGCGTGCGCAACAAGAGGCAGTCAATGAACAGCAACGGTTAGAAACCGTCGCCGTCCAACAACAAGCCAAAGAAGCACAGCGTCAAGCTGAAGACGCGCAGGCGCGCGATCTTGCCTCTCCGTTGTATCAGCAAGCTACCTTGTTCCAGAAGCAAGGTGACACGCAGTTGCAAGCGAAGGCGTATGACAAGGCCAAGCAGGCGTATCTGCAGGCGCGCGATCGCTATGAGCAAGCCACCCAAGAAGCCGCTACCGAACAAGATCGACAGGCTACTGCTGCAGTCCGGCAACAGCTGCAACAAGCCCAAGTGCAAGCTGACCAAGCGGAAGCAAAGGAACGCGCGGCTTCCTCCTACCAACAGATTCAACGCTTGGTTGCCGAGGGACAAGAGCACGAAAAGCGAGAGCAATATCGCGAATCTCGCCACCGCTATACAGAGGCCGCCCAGCGCTTTCAACAACTCGCGCGTGAATGTGCCGTGCTTGCTGCCCGTGAGCAGGCTGATACCGCGCGGCAGAAAATGGCAGAAGTGGTGCAGGGGAGTGAGCCCCTGCAGGCCTGGGCTAAGGAGAACTGGGCGCAGGCGCGTGAACGTGTGCAGCGTGCGGACCAGGCCTACCAGAAGCAAGAATATCGCAGTGCTACGGATCTCTACACTCAGGCTGCGAAGGCTTATACCCAAGCACGCACTAACGCTGAGCAAGAACAATTACAACAGGAAGTCCGTGATGCACAGCAGCAAGCGCAGTCTGCAAAAACGCGCGCTGAACAACGCGAAGCAACGCGTTACGCTGCTGAGTTGTGGCGCGATGGGCTTGCTGCACTGAGCGACGCTGAAAAACAGATTCGCACCAAAGAATTGCGGGCGGCGATTCAACGCTATTGGCGCGCGGCAGAGCTGCTGGCGAAAGCTGCTGACGATGCGCAACGGGAACGTCACAGACAGGAAGCCGTAAGCGCTCGACAACGTACAACGGAAGCACGGCAGATTGCCGAGAAGTCCGGGGCTGCACAACGCTTTGCCACGGATTTTGCTAAAGCCTCACACCTTGTTGAGCAAGCGGCCCAAGCGGAAACGCAAGAGAATTTCTCTCAGGCAAGCGAGGCCTATCAGCAAGCACGTCAACTCTGGGAGCGTCTTGGGGGCGAAGCCTTTCGGCAAGCTGAGAAGGAAAAGGCGGAAGCCGCACGGAAACGTGCGGCTGAATCTAGGAATGGATTGGCGGGGCTCACTGAATGGCGCGGAGCGAAATGGGCTGACGCGGAACGAACAGAAGCTGAAGCGAACGCCGCCTGGGAAGCCCAGCAGTATGCGAAAGCAGCAGAAGCGTATGATCGCGTCACGCAACGTTACATAGAAGCGCGAACAGAGGCCGAGAAGGCTCGACACGCAGCTGAGATCGAGCGGCAGCGACGCCGCGCACTCGATGCGCAGCAACAAGCGGAAGAAGCTCGCGCTGAAGCGCAACGAGCTGAGGCGGAAAGGTACGCTACGGCGCTCTTTCAGCAAGGGGCGCAGACTGCTCAACAGGCCGAACAACAGATGCACGCCCAGCACTGGAACGATGCCAGCCAAGCGTTTGCACAAGCACGGTCACTGTGGTCACAAGCTGCGCACGATGCACAACAAGAAAGAGCGCGGCAGGCTGTCATTGCCCTGCGTCAGCGATTGGAAGCTGCTCAGGTTGCAGCCACTGAAGCGGCAGTCCACTCACGCTTCGCACAAGAGTTTGCTCGTGCTCAACAGGTAGTTGTCCGGGGACAACAAGCGGAAACACAACAAGACTTCTCCCAAGCGAGTGATTTATACGAACAGGCTCGTCAGCAACTGTTGCGTCTTCGTCGTGACGCAGACGTTGAGGCTGCACGCGAAGACGCTGCAGCGGCGCGCCAACAGATGCTGCAGGCGAAAGAGAACGCGAGTGAGCTGAAACAATGGGCCAACGCACAATGGGAGGCCGCGCAGAAGCAAGAAGCCGATGCCGAGCGAGCGTTCTCAGACCAAGACTACGAAAACGCACTGGCGCAGTACACACAGACGGCGCAGTTATACACGACGGCAGCGACAGCAGGAGAACAGGAACGACTCCGACAAGAAACCGCTGCGGCAGAAAAACAGGCTGGTACTGCGAAGAAGCAAGCCGAAGAAGTTGATGCCCCACGCTATGCGGCCACGGATTTTAACCAGGCGGCGGCGGCTCTCGATGAAGCGAGTCGCCACCAACGACAGCAAAAATTTAGTCAAGCTACACGTGAGTATCGCCACGCAGAAGAACTCTTTGTGCAGGCGAAGGGTACGGCACAGCATGAGTACGCTAAGCAGGAAATGCTTGCTGCTCTGCAACGTGCAGAAGAAGCAGGATCTGCCGCAACCCAGAGTTCTGCCGAGCAACGTTTCCCGCGCGAGTTTGCTCAGGTTCGAGGACTTTTCGAACGTGGCCAGGCTGCGCAAAAAAAAGATGACTTCACTACAGCCCGCCAGAATTACGAACAAGCGCAACAACAGTTTATCAAGCTCGTTCAGGCGGTGCAGCAACAAATTGCTCAGGAAGAGGCCGATGTTGTGCGGCAGCAAGCCGCACAGGCAAAACAAGCGGCCAGCACCCTAGCTCCTCGTTTTGCCGCAGCCCGGTGGAAAGAAGCGCAAACCTCCGAGACCGAAGGTGAGAAAGCGTGGCAGGCACAGGCGTATGAGCAAGCCCGCGCGCATTATGCGCAGGCTGCACAGATCTATGAGTACGCGCAAGCTGAAGCTGAAGTAGAGGAGCAGCAGCAACGTGCCCTCTTGGCTAATCAAGAAGCGAAAGGACGTCAACGCGAAGCTGACGCCGTGCATGCTCCACAATATGCTGCAGACCTCTATCGACAAGCACAGGAAGTGCGAGAGCAGGCGGAGGCTGCGTTAGCTGCAAAGCAATTCGAGGAATCGGTTACGCTCTCAGCGCAAGCAGGAGAGTTGTTTGGTCAGGCATTGGGAATTGCCCGGCTTGCCCGAGCGAAGCAAGCCGCGACAGAGTCGCAGAAACGGGCCGTTGCAGCCCAGGCAGAGGCCCAGGCGGTCAGGAGTGAAGAATTTCTTCCTGGTCAACATGTCGAGGCGATGTCTGAGTTGCATAAGGCAGAGCAGGCGCTTGCCGACGAAAAGTTTGATGCGGCACGAGACCAGTTTGACCGTAATGTTTCGCGCTGGAAACAGATTCGCCAAGAGTCTGAGGTTGCATGGCAAAAGCATGAAGCCGAGGGTGCAAGAACTCGCGCGTACGAGCTGCGACAACAAACGCAGACTGCGAAAGGGAAACAGAAAAAGTCAGCTGAGAAGTTTATCACTACAGGCGATCAGTCGTTTCAGCAAAAACGCTACCCACAAGCGCTCGCGAGCTATAATGAAGCCTCTGCACTTCTCTCCGCATTGCAGCAGCAAGAAACAGAAGTCCATCCGCTGCTTGATCAGGGGCCAACAACGGAAGGCGAGCGTACCAGTCGTCCCGTTCCCGTGGATGCCCCTTCTCCTGCGCGTCAATCTTCGCCAGTTGTCGCAGGTATCGCCGCGTTTGTCGTTGTTGCTGCCTTAGGGTTTTATTTCAGCCGAGGAGGAGAGTCAGTTAACCCGCAGAAACCGTCGACTCAGCAGGCGCAGGAGGAAGAAGCCCGAAAGGCCGCCCAAGCGAATGCAGCACAAGAAGAAGAGGCGCGTCTGAAAGCTGAACAAGCCAAAGCCGACCAATTGAAAGCAGAGGAAGAACGTCGTAAGGCCGAGGAGGTAGCTAAATCCCAAAAGGCAGAAGACGATCGCCGCAAAGCTGAAGAAGTAGCCAAAGCTCAGAAAGCAGAGGAAGATCGGCGAAAGGCGGAAGCAGCAAAAGCGGAAGCCGATCGTGTGAAAGCCGAACAAGCCAAAGCTGAGAAGCTTAAGGCGGACCAAGAGAAAGCGGCAAAAGCGGAAGCTGACCGCCTAAAAGCTGAACAAGAAAAGACCCTACGGGCCGAGGCGGAACGACTCAAAGCTGAACAAGAAAAGGCGGCAAAAGCGGAAGCCGATCGTGTGAAAGCCGAACAAGCCAAAGCTGAAAAGCTCAAGGCGGATCAAGAGAAAGCGGCAAAGGCGGAGGCCGATCGGTTGAAAGCGGAACAAGAGAAGGCAGCAAAGGCAGAAGCTGAGCGCTTGAGAGCTGAACAAGAGAAAACTGCACGAGCGGAAGAGGAACGGCGCAGAGCAGAAGAGGCCGTTCGCCAGAGAGCTGCAGAGGAAGAGCGGCGGAAAGCAGAAGCCGCGAGACTGGCGGAAGAGGAACGATTGGCGAAGGTCCAACGCGAAGAAACTGAACGGGCAAAGGAAGCCGGACCTCCCAGTGATAGAGAAGCCATGAACTGGCTGGAAACCATCTATCGCCCGGCATGGGAAAACAAAAATACGGATGCCCTGGTGCAGCTCGGCGAAATCTCAGCACAGGACGCGACCAGACTTCGTGGGATCCTGGAGGGGTACAAAAGCTACAGTGTATCGTTCCGGGATGTGAGCGTCCGCAACGAAGGGAACCGTGCGGTGGTCCGCTTCATCCGAGTTGACACGATAGATGGCAAGACTCTTGCCCTGCCACCGAAAGAAGTCAAGTTAGAAAAAAGTAATGGCGGGCGTGTTGCTCGCACGCGATAGGCTTTTTTGTCTACCCCGCCTGAGTGGTGCGCGGCACTAAGGCAAACGCGACCTGATCAAGGCCGCCGAGCCGCCACCCATTTGCACCATATTCAAGAACAGTCGACAATTGAATACTCTTTTCGATCTGTCGTTCTGTGAGGCGATCAATAAAACGATCGGTGCGGAAAAACGAGACCGTAGCGGTATTCGCCGTGAGCTGGACTTGTACATTGCGCACATCGATGTGTAAGTCACGAATCGTGTGAGAAAAATAGCCTTGCAAAGTAGAAAGTTGCTCTGTCGTCAGGGTGGGGTGGTACTGGGCCAGTTTATTCACCTCGCCTTGGGCTAACGACGAGAAATAGCCCTGCAAAAAGGTGAATAATGGAGCTTGTTGTTGGGCCTGTTCTGGTGAGGCTGCAATAACCGTAGCAGGCTGTGATGTTTCCCCGAACGAAGAGGATGTCGCTGTCAAAAGGCCCAACCACGGCACGATAACAAGAGTGGCGATCCGGTACAGGTTCATACGATACCTCTTTGTACTGCAAATTACTGTACCCTACTTTATCGGCCTATTCTAGAAGTATTTTATTGTCAGACGGTGGGTACTGTAGGGGCGTCGTCTGCGACGTCCCTACGGCATTTGTACGGGGGAGGTGGCGAGGCCTTAGATCGTTTTCTCAACAATCACGTATTTTATCCCCATTTTTTCCAGCCAGGCCTTTGGTGGATCAGCACCGATGAGGACAAACACGGCGTCATTGTCGAGTTCGTGGACTTCGTTCCCTGCTTTGATTGAGACCCGTTTCTCTTCGATTTTTGTGACGTTAGAATTCAATAACACTTTCAGTTTTCCGGCTTTTTCTTGTTCTTTAATGGCTTCGACGTTTCGTGCTGCCGCGCGCGAGAAAGCCCCGCTTCTATACGAGATTGTCGCCGTGGCCCCTGGCTGTTTGGAGATCGCTACTGCCGCCTCAATGGCGCTGTCACCGCCACCGACGGCCAGCACGTGCTTCCCTTGCCATTCTGCAGGGTCGTTGAGGTTATACGATACTTTAGGAAGATCCTCACCCGCTGCACCGAGTTTGCGAGGGTTGCCCCGCGCACCTAAGGCGAGAATCACATACCCGGTCTGATAGGTGCCTTTATTCGTGGTGACGGTTATCACGTTGCCGTTCTTCTTGACTTCGCTGACCTCTTCGTGGGTATTCACGTGCAAGCTTTCCTTGCGGACAATGTCTTCCCACAGTGCGACGAGGTCTTCCTTGGTTGCATCTTTCATCGGTAACAAGCCGTAGACTGCCATCTGCACTGGTTCGGCGAGCACGGCTTTATCTCGTGGGTAGTTCTGGATCGTATTCGCCAAACTCTCGCGTTCAAGCACCACGTACCGAAGACCACGTTGTTTGGCTTCGAGACCGGCAGCGAGTCCACAAGGACCAGCACCGACGATGATAACGTCGTACTGGGCTTCAGGAATCCGCGGTTTACGAGTATCGATGTAACGAACAATTTGTCCGCCCTGATTGACGACCTTTTTGATGAGAGCGTTGCCCAGAATTTCTCCGCCCAAAAAGATGCCCGGAACATTGTGACTTTCGCTGTTGGGGTCAATATCCGGTCGTTCAGATTTTCTGACGATCGGCACAGGCGAGATACGGATCGCGCCGGTCGGGCAGTTCTCATGACAAATGGTACAGCCTTCGGTGAGTGACCGACATGCACCAGGAGTGACAACCGCAGCCTTGTGTGTCGCTGGAGACAGTGCCAGTACTTTTCCGGGACATGAGTCATAACAGGTACCGCATGGCAGACAGGCGTCGGAGTCAATTGTCGGATAGGGGTACAGGGCTCCCTCACTACTCGGAGTAGGTGGTGGGATCGCCGCTGCTGGTGCCGCTGCTGCTGGTGCCGCTTCTCCCTCATGCCCGTCGTGTCCTGCTGCTGCTGGTGCCGCTTCGTTTGCGGGGGGTGGCGTAGCCGTTTCTAATGACGCCAGCCATCGTCGAGCGAGGCGCATGTCTGCGTAGATATAGGCACCGGTCGCACCTACGAGTCCAAGCATAGAAAGAAGCACGCCGTTCAATGACAGACCACCAAACCAACCCCAAGCCAATTCGGTCGTCGATGGATAACTGTGATGTTGTCGATGGCAATCTAAGCAGGCGATCGTTACTTTCTTCTCTTCATGACACGAATAGCAGGCGTCCATCGGCATCGGATATGCTGCTGAAGAGCGGAGGACCGGGCGATACTCAGTCTCGCTTGTCACAACCGCATGACACTGAACACAGCGCATTTGCCCATGATCGTTATGCTGAAAGACGACGTAGTTGATATTTCGTGCGACATGGGTCACACCCCCGTCGGCCTGGGTGTGGCACAACTCACAATCTTTCGAGGCGCTCTTCTTGGCGATCTGGGGATCGACGTTGGCAACCTCTTTGTGACAATCGATACACTGAGCATGTGTGGGGAATGGCGCAAACTGCCCGTCTAATAACTTGACGTGGCAATCCAAACATTGCTCCTGCTTCTTGTTTTTCTCTAACACCTGCGCGCTGTGGAGAGCGTGTGCATACTTGAGCCCAGTCGGCTGCGCAGAGAAATCTTTCTGCCAGGTCTCTCGTGCGGTGGAGAGTGCTGCCGGTTGTATCCCTTGCGTCGGCACTTTTCCGGGTTGTGGGATCAGCTGTTCAGCGACAGAAAAGACTTGCGTGTGATACACTCCCATCGGACGTGAGGCATACGCACGGACGTTCATGCCTGCTTCATGACAACTCCAACATTGCTCTTTTCCGCCTTTGATCGCGAAGGTCCGGCCTCGGTGTTCAGTATGACAACTGACGCAATCGTCACGCCGGTCGTCTCTCACTTTCAATACATCAGCGTGACAGTCCGTGGCGGCGCAGGTGGCATTGACTGGTTGAAGACCCCAAGTGGGATGGCACGCTGTACAGCGCTGTTCAAAGGTGCCGTTCTCTAGCTTGGCGTGACTTTCTGAAATTGGACCACCGGCAAAATAGTCAGACCGTCCGAGCACCGCGAAGCCATACGAACTCAGGGCTGCAACCAACATCAAGGCAAATGTGGCCCACTGTCGAGGAGTGCCGGGAACTGTGAACGGTCGTAACGTCACTCCACTTTGCCGAGCGATAATAGCTAAACGATCTTTGAACGCCGCCGAACGTGACCTGACATTCTCGGTGGCGGGCTGCTCAACGACCACAGGTACTGGTGCATCCGGTGTTGCGGCTGGTGGAGTTGGCGCATGATAGGGAACATACGAGGTCTTTTCATCGGCACCCTCAGCGGCGGCTGCGGCACCTTCAGGAAGGGTGATCTCAACCTTGAACCGAGTGTCTGCCAGCAAGACTTCTTCGCCGCCCTTGAGAGCCACACGAGTAATACGCTCGGTGTTCTGTCCGATAAACGTCCCGTTCAGGCTTCCATCATCGACTAGGAAAAACCCAGCGGGGGAAATCTCGATTGCGCAGTGAATACGTGATGCTCCGCGATCTTGCAGACGAAACGTTGCTTGTTCGCCACGACCGATGGTGTAACGTTCCACACCAGGAAGAGGAGTGAAAACCGTCCCTTGATCTGCTCCTTCGATCACCCGTAGGGAAATTTTAGGACCAGCCGGAGCCGCGCTCGTCGGTTGCTTTGGTGGAACCGCAGGTTGCCTAACAAAACGGGTTGCTTCATCAAGAGGTGGGGTACTGCTTTGTGCCATCGCAACGCGAGTTGCTTCATCGGTTGGCACTATCTGCGTTGCTCGTGTGCCGCCGCTGAGCGCGCTCAGGGTGAAAGTAAAGTTTTTGCCGCCGACGGTTCCAGTAATGCGCATGGCTTCTTCACTGCCAACTTCTAAGGATACAGGGGGATGCGTAAGATGGATTTCGACGCGAAATTGGTTCTGGCCAACGAAAAATGTATCTCCATCAGCGAGGTCGGTTTGATAGACGCGAGTTTGCGGGGTGCTTAAATACACACCATTGACACTATTGTTATCATACAGGCGGTATTTCCCTGCCTCCCGCTTAATCGTGGCATGCACCCGAGAAGCGGTAGAGTCATTGACGGCAATGTCACATGTTGTTGCACGACCGATGGAAATAACCTCTCGTGCCGGAGAGTAAACCATGCCGCGGTTTGGGCCACCAACGATAGTCACAACGATCGGCACGTCTGGTTGATGAACGGCATTGAGACCGTCCGTTGCAGTCGGCGGCGTTGGACTGACCGGTGGGGTTGGGCTGACCGGTGGCGGTGCTTGGGCAATACGAGTGGATTCGTCTGTCGCAGCCGCGGGTTGTCCTGCACTGGCAGTGTTGCGCGGCCCCGGACTTTCCTGCGACTGCAGCGACAGGTCTACACGGATACGACTTTTCCCGATGAGGATTTCATCGCCGTCTTTCAGCGTATAGGGCTCGGTAATGCGCGTTCCTTGTGAGTTGACAAACGTCCCGTTGCCACTTTGGAGATCGGTCAAGATATAGTCGTTACCGCGCCGTTCAATGCTGGAATGGCGACGAGACACTGCGGCATCATGGAGCACGACCGTACAGGTGCTACTCCGTCCGAGAATAATCGGATCGCTTGAGGGGGAGATCTCTTTCCCTGTTTCTGTTCCGGTCTGTACCGTGAGCTTGATCATGGCCGCTATTCCTTCTGCGTTTAGTAGTAGAGGATCGAGACAATGTGAATGAGTGAAAAGATCATCAGCCCAGCGGTTAACGGAATATGCAAACTGAGCCAGATCTTCAGCAGATAGTCGTACCGCAACTGCGGGTAAAGTGAGACTTCAAGTTTCTCTTTCTGGAAGAGTAACCGCACCATCTGGCGGAAATCTTCTTGTTCGGTGCCGGGAATTTCTTTGACGATCAGACGTAGACGATCCGGACGGGTCGTATCGCGGGCAATTTCTGCTGGTGCCCACAACCAACGCCACGATGGCTTGAGACTCACCCCAGGGATAGCGGTTTCCTGTTGATAGATTTCATTGAACAGTTGGGATTTGCCTTGGATAATCGTTTCTAACTCTTGGGTCACTTCTTGTAACTCATCGCGCAACTCTTCTGGCGTTTTTTCGACTCGTTCTTCCACCTTGGTCAAGGCCGTGGGAACAAGTTGATAAATGATGTAGCCCCAAGTCCCTGTCGCTACGACGCCAATCAGGCAGATGAGAGCGAGGACGGCGACCAGATTACCGAAACGAAAACCCGCGTGCGTCAGAATGAGCAAGATCGAGAGGAGGCCAAGCATCAAGTGCCAGTAATACCAGGTCTGTAAACGGCCTCCCCACTCGCGTCGACCAATGGCCAACCGTACACCACGTCCGCCTGGACCGGCATCCACTTGGGCATAGAGAAAACGTTTCATCCCGGTTTGTCGCAGGATGGCGCTCGCTTGACGACGAACTGCGGAAACCGTCAGTGAGGCATTCTGCATGACCTGGCGTTGCAAGTTTTGCAGCTGTTCAAGTGCGGTGCGCTCGCCTTCTTTAATCTTCCGTCGTACATCTGGATCAACGCGGATCGCGTTCATTGCGCGACTGAGAAAGCGACGGCGGACACTATACAGCAGCGCACCGATCATGGCCGCAAACCCGAGATTCCCCAGAACGAGCCCTTCAAACGTGCGGCCCGACGGCGGCCCGACCAAGTGTGCCGTATAGTGATCGTAATACGCGATGTTGACCAGAGCTACTAATATGGTAGCGATAACATACCAACGTGCGGGTGACCGCATACGCTTCTCGTCTCCTGCTGGCGTTAAGACTTCTTGTTACGTTGTCCAGTGATGATGACGTCAAGTTCATCGGCCCGGTAGCGCCGAATGGCTTGGGTTGGGCAGTTGTTCACACACGCGGGAAAGAGGTGGCCCTTATCGAGGTCACACTTGACCGGCACCTTTTTCAACCGTGGGCGTTGCTCAGCCCCAACGGTTTCGCCGCGTTTGTGGGCAGCGATATGAAAAAGCTGATCCGCTAAGGTCGGTGGTGTCAAATGCTCCAACTCTTCGATGTCGACCATAATAATGTTGCCGTACGGGCAGCGTTGCGCACACCCGCTGCAACCAATACAACTATCGGTGAAGTAGATATCTCCGTCTTTGTCGCGTTTGATACCACCTGACTTGCACAAGAGGCACACGGGATCCTGGCAGAACCGACACGCTGTGGGTAACAGCATCTCCTGAAAGATCGTTCCCTTACGAATAAGGCGAGAGATGCCATCATCGTGAGCGGCGGCACACGACTTTACGCAGTTATCGCAACGAACGCAGAGGGTTTCATCGATGGCGAGAACATCCAGGTTCGGCATCACCTCGGCTTTGAACTGCAACCGTGCACCAATAAATGTCACGTCTTGTGCCATGTCGGCATCTAACCGACGTAGATTGGCAACGCCGCGACTTTCCTGGATCGCTTGTGGGTTGGCATTGACCAGTATTTGGAACTGTGGACCTGGCACGACCAGCAACTCCGTACGGCTCATGGCTGTCGCACTTGCTGCGCGTGGGGCATTGTTCAGGACGCCGATTTCGCCGAAGCAATCGCCTTCACTGAGATAGCTGAGAATGCGCTGTCGGGCTTCGCCGCGCTTCGAGATTTTGACGAACCCTTGATGGATGACATACAAGTCGTCTGGTGGATCGTCTTCTTCAAAGATGATGTCGCCAGCTTCAAACGTCTTCAACTCCACTTTCTCTAGGAGACGTGTGATGTCGTTGTCGGAGGTGAAACGCAGCATCGGAATACGACGAAGCAGGGTGAGCACTGCTCGTCGTACATACTCTTGCATGATCGGGCCACGGAACGCATCTTGAGTTTTTGCGAGTTCTTGAACGATAAACTGCGGCACCAGGAGCAACAGTGTCGGCGTCACCGCCTCAGCCGTGATGAGATGGGAATTCATGGAGAGCGCAGACATCTCACCAAAGAAGTGCCCGTCTTTGAGGTCTTCGAGCGGAACCATTGCTTTACGTTCGTTATCTAACGAGACGCTGGTGTTGGTGCGTACCGTTCCTTTGAGGACGATGAAGAGATGCTCGCCGAAGCTTCCCTCCTGAAAGATGACCGTCCCTGCTGGCACTTCGTAGAAATCGGCATTCTCAACCAGCGCGTCCCGGACGTAAATGTCACGTCGCTGTTTGCTACCGTCAGGCATGAGGACAGGACGCATCTTTTCAAAAAGTTCATCAAGCACATCGCCAAAGATTGGCAGGCGGGTAAAATAATCCAGTTTTTCCCGCGCGTTCAGGGTAATCTGGCGCGCGGTGTCACCAGAGGGATGATAAAATATCGGGCGATGCTGCCCAGCAGATTCAGTAAATGGCATATGTTCTACCGTTGAGGAAAATGAAGGAAGCGCCCTAACGTAACAAGAGACATTTACGATCTCAAGTGTGCAAAAGAGAACGTCTTCATTTTCGTCGTTGTGATTAAAGTTAATTTAGCTCATCAACTGGAATATCACCAGCTGTATCGAACACATAATGCGGACGGAAGGCATACGTGGAGATGTCTTCACGTCTGGTGACGCCGGATAACACGAGAATCGTACGCATACCCGCTTCAGTGCCAGCGATGACATCCGTATCCATACGATCCCCAACCATAAAGGTATCTCCTGAATGCGCACGTAACCGACGCAGGGCTGTGCGCATCATCAACGGATTTGGCTTACCGACAAAATAGGGATGGGCTCCGGTCACGAGCTGAATAGGTGCAACCAATGCGCCGCACGCTGGAATAATTCCATGATCAGATGGGCCAGTGACATCGGGATTGGTCCCGATAAGCCGTGCTCCACCACGAACGAGAGCTACAGCTTTTTCCATGCGGTCATAGTCATATGTCCGGGTGGTGCCGACGATGACGTAGTCGGGGCGATCTTCGGTAATTGTGTATCCTACGGCGAGGAGCGCTTCGCGTAGCCCTTCTCCGCCGATGATGAACGCACGGCCATTGGGCAACTGGTTGTTGAGGAAATCAGCGGTGGCCATGGCTGAGGTGAAAAAATGATGTTCGCTGACCTCGATTCCCATTTTGCTGAGTTTGCGCTGTAAGTCCGGCGGCGTCAGATTTGAACTGTTGGTGAGAAAAAGAAACCGATGGTTTCCCTTCGTGAGGCGGTCAATAAAGTGCTTTGCGCCGGGAATGAGTTCGTTACCAAGATAAATCACCCCGTCCATATCGATGACATAATTACTAGGCATAGGTTCCTCACTTACTTGTGATGTGTGTGTTGTGCTGCATGGTACGTGTCACGTGTCGCTGGGGCGGTGTGTGAGACCGCTTGCTGCCGTTGCCTCCACCAACCACTGGAGGCTTTCCGGTGCGGGTTGAATCAGTTGTGAAGGAAGGCGGTCGGGTTGAAACGGACCTTCGAGCACTTCTTTTAACGTCAGTGCTTTATCTGCTCCGGCAACGAGAAAAGCGACGTGCGCAGCAGCATTGAAGACTTTTGCCGTGAGTGTGACACGCCAGCTTGAGAGTTTTTCGACGTAATGGGCGACGGCGAGGCGGGTTTTTTCCTGTAAGCCACTTGTTCCAGGAAAGAGGGACGCGGTGTGGCCGTCAGGCCCCATCCCGAGGAGTGCGAGGTCAAAGCACGGGGTGCCGTCGGATGGCAGTGAAAATACCTCTCGGAGTTTTCGCTCGTAGTTATAGGCTGCCTCAAGCGGCTCCAGTTCTGCCTGAATGCGATGGATATTCTCCGGGGGAATAGGAACGTGCGCGAGTAACGCCTCGTTTGCCATGTGATAGTTGCTATCTTGATGCGTTGGTGGCACACAACGTTCGTCACCCCAGAACACATGCACGTAGGGCCAGGCGATCGGTTGCATGCGAGGATTACCGTGAGCAAGCAAAGTGTAGACGCTTTTGGGAGTGGATCCTCCAGAGAAGGCGACCGTAAAGCGTCCTTGGCTGGCAATGGCCTCGTTCGCCAAGCGTGTGAACAGGGCCGCGGCTTCGGAATATAACTCTTGGGTATCCTGGTATATGTGAAGGTTTGTCATAGGTTATAAAAAGTAAGCCATAGGCTGTAGACTTCACAGCCGCGTTTATTCGTCTCGTCTCCATTCATCAATCAATGAAGCTACCAGACCGGTCCAGCCGGTTTGATGAGAGGCGCCGAGGCCCCGCCCGGTATCAGCATGGAAATGTTCGTAAAAGAGCAGACAATCACGCCAGTAGAGGTCATCACGAAACTTCTGAGCTGCCCCGTGGACTGGACGTTCCCCGCGTTCATTGCGAGTAAACAAATTGATCTGACCATTGGCAAGCCCACGTGCTAACTCATCGAGAGTGACTTGCTTGGCAGGATTTGTAGGGTCAGCAATCGTCAATGCAGCCCCGTAGGCTTTCCGAAGTTTGCGCAAGGATTCGATCAGGAGAAACGTCGTTGGCAACCAGACCGGTCCGCGCCAATTCGAGTTCCCGCCTTTATGCATGGCTCGGGATTCGCCGGGCTCATACTCCACTCCGTCGTTGCCGAAGGTAAACGGATGCTGCTCGTGATACCTGGAAAGGCTACGAACCCCAAACGGCGAGCGAAACTCCTGTGGATCCCATACTCGCTGCAGGAGCTGGCGGATCTGCTCAGGATTCATGATGGCGAGAACATGAACCTGTTGCCCGTCCTGTTGTACGGTCGTGACACACTGTTGCACTAAATCTTGGCGATTGCGTAAAAACCAGTGCAGGTTGGCACGGAAATCTGCGAAGGGCACAATCCACTCTTCTTCGAGGCGTTCAATCGCATATAAAGGAATCAACCCCACCAGGGAACGCACGCGGAATTTGTGAAACTCACCGTTCGGGTAACGTAAGACGTCGTAAAAGAATCCGTCTTTTTCATCCCAGAGCTGGTAGTCGCGGCTCCCCATGTTCTTCATCGCCGCGCCGATATAGACGTAGTGCTCGAAGAATTTCGTGGCTAAGGCCTCGTAGGTTTTGTTCTCTTTGGCCAATTCCAAGGCAATACGCATCATATTGAGACAGAACATGCCCATCCAGCCGGTTGCGTCAGATTGTTCGAGCTTGGCGCCGTGGGGTTTCTCATGGCTGCGGTCGATCACGGTGATGTTGTCCAAGCCGAGAAAGCCACCCTCGAATACGTTATTCCCTTCACTATCGACTTTATTGACCCACCAGGTGAAGTTCAACAACAATTTGTGACAACACTGCTCTAAAAACTGGCGGTCGGCACTGCCGGAGCGGACACGGTCCATGTTGTACACCCGCCACACTGCCCATGCTTGGACTGGAGGGTTTAAGTCAGAGAATTCCCATTCGTACGCAGGGATCTGCCCGTTCGGGTGTTGAAACTGCTCGAAGAGTAACAACCAGAGTTGTTCCTTGGCAAATGCAGGATCAACGAGGGCCAGCGGGAGGCAATGAAACGCGAGATCCCAGGCGGCGAACCAAGGAAATTCCCATTTGTCTGGCACGGACAAGATGCGCTGTGAATTCAAATGTCGCCAGTGGACGTTCCGAATGTGGTGGCGTGATTCTGGGGGTGGCCATTGCGGGTTGTCACCGTGCAGCCACACGTTCACATCATATAAATAACTCTGCTTGTTCCACAGCATGCCGGCGAGGGCCTGGCGTTGAATCAGACATTCATCTTCAGTGGCGTTCTCAGGATGAATCGAGCGGTAAAAGGCATCAGCTTCTTTTTTCCGCTCTTTGACAATGGTGTCCACTTCAGCAAGCGGACTCGCAAGTTTCGTATCCGTTAAACGGAGGCGGACCACCACTGACCCATGAGCAGGAACAGTGAGGTTTGCATAGTGGAACCCGGCTTTGGTACCAATTTGCTTAGGGTTGAGACAATCTTCACCGTTGATGATATGGCGATGAAAGGCATCTTTGACATACGGGCTACGGGATTGCACCTGTGGACCCCACACCCGTTCTGCATTGGTCTCATTGTTGGTGAACAGCAGTTGGGCCCCAGCTTCGCCATACAAATACCGTGGCCCGAGCTGATAGGACGTCAACAAGTTGGTGAGTGGTTCAGCAGCAGAGTCATTGGCGCGAAGGCTCAGGAAGTTTTTCCCACGCGGGCCGACCTCAATCACAGGTTCGGGCTTTGCCGTGGGGTCCCAGGCCCAGCGATTACGGAACCAGAGTTGTGGGATAATATGAACCGGTGCTGCTTCTGGGCCGCGGTTGCACACCTCAATGCGAATGCACAGGTCGTCTGGTCCAGCTTTGGCATATTCAACAAAGACATCGAAGTAACGGTTCTCGTCGAAGATGCCGGTATCGAGGAGTTCGTATTCAGTCTCCCCAGTTCCTTGTCGTCGCTGATTTTCCTCTATCAGTTGCACGTAGGGATACGTCGCGTGCGGATACTTGTAGAGGTACTTCATGTACGAGTGCGTAGGGGTAGAGTCGAGATAGAAGAAGTACTCTTTCACGTCCTCGCCATGATTTCCTTCAGTCGGGACCAGGCCAAACGCCCGCTCTTTGAGAATAGGATCTTTCCTATTCCACAGTGCGAGCGCAAACACTAACAGTTGGTACCGATCGCAAATTCCGGCGAGGCCATCTTCCCCCCAGCGGTACGCGCGAGATCGCGCATGATCATGAGGAAAGTAATCCCAGGCTGTACCGTAGGGGCTGTAGTCTTCACGAACCGTGCCCCAGGCCCGTTCGCTGACATACGGTCCCCAACGTTTCCAGGACGCTTTGCCTCGGGCGTCTTCGGCAAGCCGTTTGGCTTCTACAGTGACTGTTTTTCGTGGAGCCTTCGCTCGTTTGGCCATGTGTAGCGGTTCCGTTCTAGTGGTTCTCAGCTAATAATTCGCGAGCAGCATGGGCGGCACCAAACTGTGAGGCCTTGGCATTAAGAATGATCCGTACGGGAATGTCAGCCATGAACGAGGCGTAACGTCCCTTTGCCAGGTAAGCATCCATAAACGCGCCGGAGATAGCTTTCGCAAGCAGCTTTACAATGATGCCACCACCTATGTACACACCGCCGAGCCCCATGATTGTCAGTGCGAGATTGCCAGCCTGGGCACCATACACGCCAAAAAAAATGTCGACTGCCTCGGCGCACGTCGAGCAGAGATCCTCGACGCCTGCCTGGCCGATGACTGCAGCTGGGTCCTCGTTGACCAGACGTTGGCGAACGATAGGAGCGACGGGCTGATGCAAATGCTGATCGAGAAAGTTGAAGATATTGACGAGCCCAGGGCCTGACAGGAGACGCTCGTACGATACGTGCGGGTAACTCCTTCTGAGAAAATGGAGTAACTCGACTTCTTTTTCTGTCCGAGGAGCAAAATCGGCATGGCCTCCTTCGGTGGCAATTGGCCGATAGCGGGTACCATCCCACATCAAGAACGCTTGCCCCAGACCGGTCCCGGCCGCTATGACGACGCGGTGACCGTTGCGTGTTTTCCCTTCGTGGAGAATCTGGATTTCCTGGGGTGGAAGGAACAGCGACCCATAGGCCGTTGTTTCCAGATCATTCATCAGCTGAATGCGCGAACAATCGAGTGCTTTGGCAATGCGGTCAGTTTCTACCTTCCACGGCAGGTTCGTGGCCAACACGACGCCATCGAGCACCGGCCCGGCTATACCAAAGGCAGCGGCGGAGACGTGTTCTCGGCCTTCCTTGAGGAACTCACCCAGCACTGATTCCAATCCATCGTGTTGTCGACTGGAAAAGGAGGACTCGCGGACAAGGGTAACGTGCGCAGGTCGCTCGACTGCGTAGATCGCCAGGTTCGTCTTGGTACCACCAATATCACCAGCCAATATATACTGTGCCATGCGTGCCTCGTTGCTCTCTCCCTGTGCATGATCTACATGTCACGAATCGATCGCCACTGTGCTTGTGTCCCGTCGAATAACTTCTGCGCTTCATCCGGCCCATCGGTAAATGGGTAATAGTTGGGAAAAGTCGGGGAAGGAAGATTTGCCCAGCCATCATGAATTGATGAGATAACGCGCCAGGCATACTCGACTTCATCCGAACGCGTGAACAACGAGGCGTCACCACGCAACGCATCGAGTAAGAGCCGTTCGTAGGCTTCGGGTGAGCGTTGCTGGAATACTTTGTTATAGAAGAAATCCATGTGGACATCTTCAAGATGAATACGCATTCCTGGCTGTTTGCAGGCGAATGAGAGATTGATGCCTTCGTCAGGCTGAATCCGCAGAACCAGCACATTCGATTTTGACCGGGAGACATCTTCGTTGCCATTGTTTTCGAGTTGGCCAAACAAATGGAGCGGGGGATGTTTAAATTCTACCGCGATTTCCGACACGCGCTTGTGCAAGCGTTTGCCCGTGCGCAACAAAAACGGGACACCGGCCCAGCGCCAGTTGTCGATCTTCAGACGCATAGCAACATAGGTTTCGGTGATGGACTTCGGATTCACGCCTTCTTCTTGTCGATACCCTTTGACAATCGTGCCGTTGTTTTCTCCGACACCGTACTGACCACGCACTGTATTGGCCGCGACCTCTTTGCGCGAGAGTGGGAGTATGGCACGCAGCACTTTTACTTTCTCATCACGAATGGCACGTGCTTCGAGTGCGGCTGGTGGCTCCATGGCGAGGAGACACAGTAATTGCAGCATGTGGTTCTGCACCAGGTCACGCATCGCTCCAGAGGTGTCATAGTACGCACCACGTCGGCCTTCCATGCCGAGGGTTTCGGCGACAGTGATCTGCACGTTGTCGACATATTTTTGGTTGAACAGCGGCTCGAAAATCGAGTTGCCAAAACGGAAGCTCAAAATATTCTGTACCGTCTCTTTGCCGAGGTAATGGTCGATACGGTAAATTTGACTCTCGTCGAGGAGTGCGGTGACATCCGTATTCAATTGCCGGGCACTGGTGAGGTCTCTACCGAACGGCTTTTCGATAATCACGCGCGACCACGTCTTATCTTGGCGTCCACAAATCAAGCCTGCAGCGCACAGGTTCTGAATAATGACGGTAAAAAACTCTGGTGAAACCGAGAGATAAAACAGCCTGTTTCCAGGCAGATTCCGCTCCCGATCGAGCTGTTCGAGTTTTTCTTTCAACGCTTTGAACGAAGCCAGATCATCGTTACTACCTGGGTGATAGTGCAACGCTTGCACGAGTTGGTTGTCGGCAGTGACAGTATGCCCTTCACTTGCCAGTTGTTCTTGCAACGCAGTACGCATGTTTTCGCGATAGGCTTCATCGCTCATCGAGGTACGTGAGAAACCGACTACGGCGTATCGCTCTGGCAGGTACCCGGCCCTTTGCAACTGATAGAGCGCAGGGATGAGCTTGCGCTTACTGAGATCGCCAGACGCACCAAAGATGACAATGGTAACAGGATCTTTGGCGCGAAAGACCTCGTCTCCTACCTCAACTCCTGTGTCGCGGTTTCCTGTGACCGATGTTTTGACTTCGCCTGCGCTGTCCATAGTATGTCCTCTTATGATTTACATGTCGGAGCACGGTATCCCGGGCGCCGCGTATTGGGAGGTGCCTCGGCACCTCCCAATACCAGACGTCACAAAATTCGTACACCTTCCGCGGTACCTATTCGCCATTGTCATTCTGAGCGGAGTGAAGAATTCTCTAGGAGAGACCCTTCACCTCGTTCAGGGGGACAATTCTGGGGTGCCAGTTCTCTGCTATTGCCAGAGCGAAGACGGACGTGTTTACTTCGCCTTCACCGCATGCCCACCAAACTCATTACGTAACGCCGCGAGTACCTTCTCGCCAAACGACTCCGCCTGTCGCGAACGAAAACGGGTGTACAAGGATTGGGTAATCACAGGGGCCGGAACATCTTTCTCGATCGCGTCAAGAATTGTCCATCGACCTTCGCCTGAATCCTCGACGTAGCCTTGAATCTTTGCCAGTTGTGGATCTTTACTCAAGGCACTGGCGGCGAGGTCCAAGAGCCACGAACGAACAACGCTGCCCTGCATCCACATATTGGCGATGAAGGGGAGGTCGAGTTTAAAATCGCTTTTTTGCATCAGCTCGAACCCTTCGGCGTACGCTTGCATCATGCCATACTCGATGCCGTTGTGAATCATCTTGACGTAGTGGCCAGAGCCGTGTCCGCCCATGTAGCCGTAGCCGTTCTCCGGTGCAAGCGTTTTGAAAATGGGCTCATGTTTGTTGAACACTTCGCGGTCACCGCCAACCATCATGCAGTAACCGATTTTGAGTCCCCAAATACCGCCGCTGGTACCGGCATCAAGATAATGAATACCTTTTTGCTTCAGCATGGCTGCGTTGGCTACGTCATCTTTGTAATGAGAATTGCCACCTTCAATGACTGTGTCTCCAGCGCTGAGAAGGCCTGCCAAGGTATTGATGTTGTCAGTCGTCGCCTTTCCTGACGGGACCATGACCCATACGGTCCGAGGGGCGGGAAGCTTTTTGACTAGCTCTTCAATCGAGAAAGCAGCCGTAGCCCCGAGTTTTTCCACTTCACGAGTTGGTTCTGGGCTACGATTGTAGGCAATGATTTGATGCCCACCTTGCAATAAACGCCGAACCATGTTGCCACCCATACGTCCCAAGCCAATGAATCCTAATTGCATATGATGCCTCCTCATTAAAAAATTTATGAATTAAGAATGGAGAATGCCAAATGAAGAATATAGATAACCGCATGTGAGATTTTGTCGCGTGCCATTTGCAATGTTCATCATCTTCATCGTGCATTCTCAATGCTTCACTGTTTTGCCGCCGCTCCTGCTATGAGATCGCACACTCGCTCAACGTGTCCTGGGTCTGGGGAGTCGAGGTGCACATGCACCACCCGTCGCCCGGTCGCTTCAAGTGAAGCAACATCGCCTAGTGCCTGCGCCAATTCCAAAGTGGCAAAGGAGAAGGGCTCACCTGGAATGGCCAGGTCTTCCTGCGGTGTTGCTGTAAGCACGATAAACACACCACTATTCGGACCACCTTTGTGTAACTGGCCGGTTGAATGGAGATAGCGAGGGCCGTAACCGCCCATCGTTGCTACACGGCACAGGTCGCGCAGTTGGCTACGGACACGCTGCAATGATGCTTCAATCTTGTCGTTGACTGGCAGATAGGCAAGCAGTCCGAGGTAATCGCCTTTCTCCACCGTGCGCAGAAACTCTGCCAGCGCACTGAGAGGGCGAGACACATCGTTACCACTGGCTTTGATCTTTTCCCAACTGGCCTGATCACAGGTCAACGAGGTGCCGTGTATTGGTACCTGGGGTGTGGGAACAGGGAGCTTTCCCTCGGTGGTGAATCGTCGCAACAACGCTTTTGTCGCATCTTTTGCTTGTTGAACATTTGGTTCATCGAACGGGTTGATATCCAAGATGGCACCGGCGGTAGCGGTGGCGATCTCCCAACGTACGAACTCTGCACCAATTGCGGCAGGAGCATGCATACTGATCGTGATAATGGGAAACCCCGCTGCTCGCAGTCGCTCCATTTTGCCGTCTCGATCATGTTCTTCAGGATCGCCGCCATGGAGTCGCAAGCGGACAAACAACCGATCGCCTCCATACACCTCTGGCAGTCCGAGTGGCTCACCAACAATGGGAACAATGCCTGTCCCCTTTTTCCCCGTGGACTCAGCGATAAGCTGTTCAATCCACAAGCCAAATGGACGCAGATGTGGGCCAGTAACGAGCGTCAACTTATCGCGGCCAGTACGGGCAGCCGCACCCATTGCGATACCTAAGGCGACGCCAGGGTTCTGGGCGATGGCGTTGGTTGGACCACATAAGAGTGCCATTCCCCGCCCCCAGGCCAGGAGGTCGACCAAATCAATCCCCATGAGTGCGGCTGGCACGAATCCAAAGAAAGATAGAGCGGAATAGCGGCCACCAATGTCTGACGGGTTCACGAAGATCTCGCGATAATGATCGTGTTGCGCCTGTTCATGGAGTGCAGTTCCTTCGTCGGTAATCGCGACGAGGTGACGAGCAGGATTCGCAATCCCGGCGTTTTTCAACAGCTGGCAGAAGTAGGCCGACAAAGTGTTGGGTTCGATCGTTGTGCCGGACTTACTGGCAATGAGGAAGATCGTCTCTTTCAGTGATATGCGATCAGTAATTGCCTTGATGGATCCAGGGTCAGTCGAGTCAAGCATCGTGAACGTTGGAGCCCCAGGCTGCACCCCGAGGATCGCCCGCATCACCTCTGGGGCGAGGCTTGAGCCCCCCATGCCAAGCAGGACCACGTGTTTGATACCGTCATGACGGACAGCGGCAGCAAAGCGCTTCAGCCGCGGGAGCGCTTTTGCCATCACTTCAGGTGAATCCAACCACCCTAAGCGATTCGCGATCCGTTTTTGTTCCGTCGGATCGTCTGACCACAGTTCCGCGCGTTTGCTCCACATGCCTTCGACATAGTCTTGGAGTTGCAGGTCGATATTGTAGCGGTCGAGCGCGTCACCCAATTTGGCGCCAGCAATCTGATAGCGGCCTTTCAACAGTGCGGCTTTGCGTTTGGTATCGACTCCTAAAAGAAGGGTGTCAAACGAATCAGCGAAAGCTTGGAGCCCTTCCTCTTTGAGTTGCCCGTGGACCTTGGTCATGTCGACACCCAATTCGCCAAGGCGATCAAACGCATTTTGTGCCTCTTGCGTGTTGAGTTCGATCGTGGGGCGCGCACGGCCATGATCGCGAAACGCCGCAAGTGCACCAGGAGGAACCGTATTCACCGTGTCCGGGCCGACAAGTTCTTCGATGTAGAGGACGTCGCTATATTTGGGATTTTTCGTGCCAGTGGAAGCCCACAGTGGACGCTGGCGACGGGCTCCGTGCTCTTCTAGTCTTTGCCACTCACTGCTAGAGAAGAGCGCTTTGAAGCGCTGATACACCAATTTGGAATTGGCGATGGCGGCCTTGCCTTTCAAGTTTTCGATGCCTTGGCGTGCTTCGCTGTCACGGGTGGTAGCCAGCGCTTGATCGAGGAGTTTGTCGACGAGAGAGTCAATCCGGCTCACGAAGACGCTCGCGACTGAGGCGACACGACTGATGTCTCCGCCTTTATTCAAACGGTCAGAGAGTCCACCAATATATGCCTGCGCAGCAGCTTCATAGTCGGCGATCGAGAAGAGGAGGGTGATGTTGACGTTGATGCCGTCGCTGATGAGTTTGCGTACCGCGCGAAATCCGGCTGGCGTACCAGGGACTTTGATCATCACGTTATCGCGTCGGATCTGTTGCCACAGGCGATGCGCTTCGGCGATCGTTCCCTCGGCATCATCAGCTAAACGTGGAGAAACTTCGAGACTGACATAGCCATCGCCGCCATTGGTCGCGACAGAGACAGTCTGCAGAATATCTGCAGCTTCGGTAATATCTTGCACGGCGACACGCGTATAAATGTCTTCAGCAGACAAACCATGACGAGCGAGGATGGCCATTTCCTCGTCGTAGGCATCGGTTTTGTTGATCGCCTGTTCAAGAATACTGGGGTTTGAGGTGACGCCGGAGACGCCGTCTCGGTTGATGATGCGTAATAACTCGCCAGATGCGAGGAGTTGGCGACTGATAAAGTCATACCACACACTTTGACCATACTGGCGGAGATCGAATATTTGGTTTGCCATCGTGGCTTCCCCTTCTAACGAGCTGAGGCTACTTGACGTTTGTCTTTGCGCCGAACAACCTGTTGGATAGCGCCCAGCACATGTTCAACTGTCAGACCATAGGCGCGGAAAAGTTCTTGCGGGGTGCCAGACTCGGCAAAACTGTCGGGCAAACCAACAAACTCCATCGGGACTGGACAGCGATTGACGACTACTTGAGCGACAAGCGAGCCTAGCCCTGGGCGGCTTAAGTGCTCTTCAACTACGACTAACGCTCCGGTATCACGCGCGGCAATCTCGATCGTCGCTTCGTCCAACGGCTTCGCCGTATGGAGATCGATCACCCGCGTGTGAATGCCTTTGCGTTCCGCTAATTCTGCTGCCTGGCACGCCAGGGCAACCATCAGGCCATTGGCGATGACAGTGACGTCGTCACCATCTGAGAGTGTTTTGGCACGACCGAAAGCAAACCGTTCTCCGGCAGGATAAATTTTGGGCGCGCGTGGGCGGCTGACACGAAGGTAGACCGGACCGTAATGGGCAGCCGCGGCTTGGACCAATTCGCGTGTGGCCACCTCGTCCGCGGGCATGGCAACCGTGAAGCCTGGGAGGCTGCACGCCAGCGCAATATCTTCGATCGACTGCTGCGATGGGCCATCTTCCCCTAAGCTGATTCCACCGTGTGAGCCAACGAAATTGACATTCATTTCCATGTACGAGCAACAGATACGGAGTTGTTCATAGCCTTTGCATAAGAGGAACGAGGCAAAACTCGAAGCGAACGGAATAAAGCCGTCAGAGGCGAGTCCGGCGGCGATAGAACACATATTGGCCTCGGCGATCCCCACATCAAAAAAGCGCGCCGGAAATTTTTTGCCAAACAGCGAAGTGAAAGTCGACTTCGACAGGTCAGCATCAAGGACCACAACTTTAGAATTCTCTTCTCCCAATTGTGCTAACGCGTGACCGTATGCCTCGCGTGTCGCCATCCCCAGTTCCCATTGTGTCGGCCAGCGTTTGATCATGGCGCTTATCTCCCGGTGGTGATTTCTTGCAAGGCTTGCTGGATTTGTTCAGCTTTTTCGGGGACACTGCCGTGAAACTTGATCTGGTTCTCCATGTATGACACGCCTTTTCCCTTCACCGTAGTGGCAACCAAAACTGTAGGTTTCCCTTTGGTCTGTTCGGCATGTGTAAAGGCGCTGAGGATGTGTTCGTAATTGTGCCCGTCGATTTCCTGCACGTTCCATTGAAAAGCACGCCATTTCTCGGCCAATGGTTCGAGGCTAGTAATTTCCTCGACGCTGGCATCGAGCTGCAGGCGGTTGTAATCGACGATAGCGCAGAGATTGTCGAGCTTCTGATGCGCTGCCCACATCGCCGCTTCCCAAATTTGCCCTTCTTCGCACTCTCCGTCGCCAAGCATGACGTAGATGCGAGAAGGGCTGTTACGCAGACGAGCGGCAAGAGCCATCCCCACACCGAGTGAGAGGCCGATGCCCAGCGATCCCGTCGAGGCCTCCATAAGGCCAAATTTGCGCCGGTCAGGATGCCCTTGGAGTGGGCTGCCAAAGCGCCGCAACGAGGTTAATAGATCTGGGGTAATGTATCCGGCTTCGGCCAGCGCGGCGTACAACACCGGACAGGCATGACCTTTCGAGAGAATGAAGCGGTCGCGATCCTGCCACGTGGGATCGGTCGGCCTATGGCGCATGACCTGGAAGTACAAGCAGGTAACAAGGTCAGTCGCCGAGAGGCTCCCTCCTGGGTGGCCTGAGCCGGCAGCAGCCAACATTTCGATGATCGACCGACGGATGTGTTGGGCCTTTTCGCGCAGCCGGGTAAGCTGCTCACTGTCGTGCATGCGTTTCTCCTTATTAACTCCCTGTTACACTCCGAAGCAGAGTAGCGGGATGAAGTACGGGCTGGGACCAAGAGGAAGGAGAAACAGGTTGTTGGGTGTCCCTTTGTTAACTTACTAAACCACGCTTCGTAATGTCAAATGTCCCCTTATTCATATTCGATGTATGAGCGAGTCTCTCCGTTTCAACGGCCTCGGAGAGAGACGATGGCGGGAGAGGGGGGAGATGTCTATACAGAAACAGCCTGAGGAAGGTACGAAATTTCCCTCATGGGGGAAATTTCTCGCACGCAGGTGAACCAAATCTGGCGAAATTATGGTTCGCAGACGAAATGAATCAGGGTTGGCGGATTTCCATCCAACGGGCGACCAAGGCTGATGACTCCTGTTCCCTGCAGGAGCAGTTCTTCGCGGTGGAGGTGCAACGGCTTTTCGTTCTGAATGATGACGAAAGTCCCATTGGTGCTTTGGTCGAGAAGGACGAATTTTCCACGACGCAACTCGACCCGCGCATGCAGCCGTGAGGCGAATTCATCAGCGATCACGAGGTCATTCTCTTGTCCGCGGCCGATAGAAACCGACGGACGAGATGGGGTAACTTCTACCGCTTGCTCACCAAAGCTCAGGCGTAATCGCGCGGAATGTGCTGTGGGAAGTGGAGCAAGGCTAGGCCCTTCCATGCGGGTGAGTTCATCCTCACGCCAGATGACTTCATAAATATCAACGGCTTCTTGTTTTCCCTTGAGCGGGGCACGGTCGACATGTCGTGTCATGGTTTGCAGCGAGGTGGGGAGTGTGTCGACAGTTTGACGGGAAGTAAGAATCTGATTCGCTTTTGCCAGGCCGACGATACGGGCAGCCAGGTTGACGGCATCGCCAAAAACATCCGCTGCTTCGACCAAAGCTGGGCCATAATGTAAACCCACCCGAATGGTGAGCGGGCTTTTACTCAAGGCCGCACGTTCGGCCAACGATTCCTGCATCGCACAGGCCGCCTGGACCGCAACTTCAGCACTGGGAAATGTACTCATCACTTCGTCACCGATAGTTTTGATGACTGTACCTCCACGTTGCTGAATCGCTTCGCTGAGCACCGATAAACAATCCGCAACCTTCTGCCGCGCGAGTGCGTCACCCAAGGTCTCATACAGGCGGGTACTTCCACTGATATCGGCAAAGAGAATGGCGAGAGTTGTCGTTGGCTGATCCATGCTCTGTATTATATAAACTTCATCGCGCGAGAGCTATGGCAGCCTGGCGCAAGGGACCGTGGGAAAAAAGCTATCGGCTTGGGCGAAGGCCAGCCTTTAGGCTTCAGGCTTTAGGGGGAAGATGGCAATGGACTCTCCGATATCCTTTCCACTCCCCGCTTGGCGTAGTGCTCGACCGTGAGCATCTGGTGAAAGCGCTGCAGTCATCAGGCGTTGAAAATCGATTTCTTGCTCTGTCCAGGAACGTTCAGTGAACAGTAACGCGAGCAGTGCTTGACGAACGGCATAAGCGTAGAGCTGTTCTTCGCCGCATTGTTGCGGAGGATGATGCGCACGAGTCTCGTTGATGAATTCTTCTACTGCTGGAGGGACATACGCTGAGATGGGTTGCTCGGTCGCAAGGTTGTGACGGACCTGTGTCGCCGATAAGTCGGTGATATTTGCGGGGAGAGTGAAGAAATGCACGTGTTGACGAAACGGATGATTCTCAGGCTGGTCGAATAATTGGGAAAAGCTCTGCTCATCCATATCGCCACGATTGGCAACAATAAGTGAGGTAAGACTGAAGAGTTGTTGTAGCGCTGCGTCCCGATCTTGATAGTAACGCGGGTCAAAAATCTGTAACAACTTGTCCATGCCGATGAGGAAATTCAGCTCTACCTGATTGCCAAACAATGAGTGAAATGCTTGTGCTTGCTCGAAATAGAGTCCACGATTGACGAGGGCGACGCCGAGGTTGTGATGTTGCTCAACATAGAGCGAGAGTGACAACAGACGATCTTCTAAGCTCATGCCTGTTACTTGCTCTTTATCAACTGTCACTTTAGCAAGGGTAAAGAAGACCTGATCGAGGGTAAAGGCTTCGATTGCTTTTTCTGCTAAGGTCGTGTGGGCGAAAGTGAGAGGATTGAATGACCCGCACAGGATTCCGACACGACGGAGCGATGGTGCGGTGTGAGGAGCAACAAGTCGGACGGTCGGAGGAGCAACAAGGTCGAGTGTGTCTACGGCTTCTCGTAAGCCAAAGAGGCGTGTGAGATCGTAAATTGCCTGACCCAAGATGGGCATGGTGGTTACCTATTCCGATCTAGATGCTCGTTCCGACGCACTTCTCTCACACGTGTGGAGAATCCCATACGCCGTAATAAGAATGCCCAACGTGTGAAGTGCTTTGCGTTTTCAGTGACAACTTCAGCTCCAATCGCTGCACCGGCGAGCAAAATGAGGATGTCATTGACATGTTCTCGAGGTTCAATATTCCCATAAAGCCGACTGTAGTGGCGAATCCCTTGACCTGCCCGTATCCAATCTTCTGCGGTCGGTACCACGAGAAAACCCAATGTCTGATATGTACCAATACTGTAGACACTTTTTGGAGATAGACGATTCGTAAATGGCCGACTTCTTTGAGATCAGAGAATTAAATGCAAGTCAGGGAGCATGCTAACTTTGCTTTTATTCGATTTTGTAGCCGTAACCTTCTGATTTTATAGAAATGTTCCGCCGAAAAAGTGTCTGAAGTACTGATATGTACGATAAATTACATCTAAATCCACTTTATCCCGGGCAGAACGTGTTCCAGCGTAAAGTTCACTCAATACGACAGTACTGAGACGAACGCGAGCCGTGCGGATCATGCTTTCTATAAGATCCGTATATGCCTCTTCTCGGAGGTATGGGATGTAAATCGAAGTATCGAAGATAACAGGCAAAGCAATCATCGGGGTTATTTGCGCGAGTCTGGGGCGCTCCGATGGAAAACATCCTCAATACCGCCGCGTGCACGGATGCGGCGAAAAGCGGTTTGGGCTTTTTCAAGCGCAAGTCGGTCTCGTACGGCAATACGGACTGCTTCTGATTCAGTGGCGACTTGCAAGACACGCTTTAGCATACGAACGTCTTCTTCATTGACCATAAAATTTTTTCTCGCCAGGGTTCCAGAGGTGCGCATACTGCTTGCTTCTCCACGTGTGGAAATTTCTTCCTCAATATACACACCTGCAATAGTCGGTCAATTCATTCTGCCGCTTCCCTACTTGATTAACTGGATTCGGTATATAACTTCGCTTTCTCAACCAGTAATACACGGAGGACTCATGGCAGAGGTGCGTAGTTTCGGTCGCGTCAAAGTCATTATCGGTGAGAAAAACGGCAAGTATCCGCACGGTAACTCGATCCTGGTCGAAGATGATGTGACCGCGCTGATCGACCCATCACAGACAGTGTATGAAATGCAAGGAAAGGTGACAGGCCGACCGGTGGATATGCTGCTCAACAGCCACTACCACGAAGACCACTGGATCGGCAGTCATTGGTTCCCCGAGGTACCGCTCCACATCCACGCACTCGATGCGCCAGCGATGCGCTCGTTGGAAACGCTTCTGGACTACTATGGTATGGATGAAGCGTCGAATGACGTGTGGCGACCAGTTTTGCTCAAGAAGTATCACTATAAGTCACGCGAACAGATGGTGCATTTCCACGATGGTCAGGTGTATGACTTCGGGCACACGCGTATGCGCGTGCTGCATACGCCCGGTCATACGGGCGGACATTGCTGTTTCTTTTTTGAGAACGAAGGGTTGCTGTTCTTAGGAGATTGGGATCTGACCAAATTTGGCCCGGTGTATGGCGATGCCACCTCTGATCTTATTGCTACCATCGCATCGCTAGAGCAGATTCGTGCCCTCAGTACGAACACGTTGGTCAGTTTCCATCACGTCGGGATTTGCGAGAAGGATCAAGCGGCAATAGTGCAAAGTTATCTGGATATCGTCTATGAACGTGAGCAGATGTTGCTGGAGTTTCTTGCCCAACCACGCACGTTGACCGAGATCATTAAGAAGCGAATCGTCTACCGCAAAGATTACAATAACGTCGTCTGGATTGATGCGGTCGAGAAGAATTCGATGCAGTTTCATCTCCAAAAACTGATACAGGAGGGAAGGGTGGTGCAGGAGGGAGAGCGGTATCGTGTAGCATAAGCGCTTCTTCTTGCTCTCGCTATCTGATTAAGGTAGCCTTCCCAGAAATTCTTCTGCTCCCGCCTGGTATCCTGCTAAAGCCTCGCGCGGAGTGACACGAAAGGAATCGACATGAGAGTTGGCATTCAGATGGTTATCCAGAATCACAAGGATTACTCCGACCGCGAGATGTATAAGCACGAGCTGCGTCTAGCGATTGAAGCAGAAGGCTGGGGCTACGACATTCTGTGGCCAGTGGAACATCACTTCTTTGATTACTCAATTTGCCCGGACAACATGCAGTATCTGAGCTACATCGCGGCACGGACCGAGCGCATGGAACTGGCGACTGGTGCCATTATCGTGCCGTGGAACAATCCAATGCGCGTGGTCGAGAAAATGGTTTTGTTGGATCATCTATCTGATGGTCGTGCTGTTCTGGGATTGGGGCGCGGCCTCGCCCGTCGTGAGTATCGAGGCATGGGTGTCGAGATGTCCGAAGCCCGTGATCGTTTTAACGAGGCCTCTGAGATGATCGTGAAAGGCTTGGAAACTGGCTTTGTTGAAGGGAACGGCAAATACTATCCCCAGAGCCGCATTGAAGTGCGCCCACGCCCGATCAAGAGCTTCAAAGGTCGTCGTTACATGGTGTGCATGTCGCCTGAGTCATTCTCGGTTGCGGCGTCACTCGGTCTTGGCGCGATGTTGTTTTCGCAGATGTCGTGGGAAAAAGTCGCGGACGTCATCTGGGCGTATCGCGAAGAATATCGCCAGAAGAATAATGGTGAGGAAGCACCACCGATTCACATTGCCGATTTCGTCTCCTGTTACACAGATAAGAAGAAAGCTGAAGAAGTCGCGCGCGAAAAGATCGTTGGCTACTACTTCAGTGTCATGGAACATTACGAAATGCTCGGTGACCATTTCTCTGGTACTGGCAATTCATACCAACATTATGCCAAAGCGTCAGAGGCAATGAAGGCTGCAGGGCAAGACGCAGTAGTTGAAGATTTTCTCAGTGCCAACCTGTGGGGCACCCCGGACATGATTATTGCCAAGCTGCGCAAGCGCCGTGAACTGATTGGTGACTTTGAAGTTAACGGTGCTTTCAGCTACCAGAGTATTCCGTACGACCAAGTTGAAGCCTGCATGAAGTTGTTCGCCAAAGAAGTCGGGCCAGAAATTAAGAGTTGGAAACCATCGCCGCAACCACGTCGCACTGCGGTGGATGTCAACGCATCGGCACCGGTGCGGGCTGGGAAATAATCTCACGGTTCCCCACAGTTACCCACAGCTCACGCTGTGGGCTGTATTGTGTCACCCCTAGCGAGGTTCGTTGAGCCCTGGAAGGGCGACATTATACAGCCCACGGTGTTAACCGTGGGGGCGTTGGCGAGAATGACGATCGTGTCATTTGCCGATTCCCCATAGCTCACGCTATGGGCTGCATTATGTCGCCCCTAACGGGGCTCGTTGGTGAATTGTCACTTCTTCATGAGCCTCGGAGAGGCGGCAGATTATAGCCCACGGTGTTAACCGTGGAGCATGACGATATATTTCAGCCCACGATGTGAATCATGGGACAGATGTGACCCGCCGGAATGTGACAAGACAATTTATGACGGGGCTTTTGATTGCGTATCCCATCCGTGTAAGGTGGAGGGCGAGGTGGGAATCGCTCTAGCATGATTGCTCCGATTAGTGCGCATCAGATCTTTCTGTTCCTTGTGCAGTTCGCTGTATTGTTGGCTAGCGCTCGTTTGTTCGGTGAGATGATGAAGCGCTATGGCCAGCCACCCGTCTTTGGTGAGTTATTGGCTGGGATCGTTCTTGGCCCTTCCTTGTTGGGGTGGCTGCTCCCCGAGGTTTCTCTCGCGCTCTTTCCCCGTGATGCGTTGCAATATCAACTGCTCGAATTGATCTCCTGGCTGGGCATGATTTTCCTGCTGCTGCTGACTGGACTTGAAACCGATATCACCATTCTACGCAAACTTGGCCGACCAGCAGCACTTGCCTCACTCTTCGGTATTCTTCTGCCTTTCACTCTTGGTTACATTCTCGGAACCATGATCCCCGACCGCCTGGTTGCGCGTCCAGAGCAGCGAGTGGTTTTTCATCTATTCATGGGAACGGCGATGGCAATCTCTGCCGTACCGGTGATTGCCAAGATTCTCATGGACCTCAATATGCTGCGCCGCAATATCGGCGCGATTATTATGGGATCGGCCATCGTTGACGACATCGCTGGATGGCTCATCTTGTCAACTCTGATTGGCATGACCACGAAAGGTGTTCTCGATTTTCGCGATGTGGCTGTTGCCGTTGGGAGTACTGCAGTTTTTGTGCTTGTGGCGCTTGTGTTTGGGGTACACCTTGTCCGTCGCCTGATGCGGTGGGTTGATGAACGGGTACTCGTCGAGGAAGGCCATATCACTGCGGTGTTGGTGGTTACGTTGATCTGTTCAGCAATTACCGAAGCCATCGGCATCCATGCGGTTTTTGGCGCTTTTGTTGCTGGCGTGATGTTGGCGCAATCTCCGCGTGTACGTGCCAATGCTCTGGAGAAGTTAGTTGGTGTCGTACATGGCGCATTTACGCCGGTCTTTTTTGCCTTTGTCGGGTTACGGGTGAACCTCACGCTCTTAAGCGATTGGGGCCTGATTGTTGCCGTTATTGTAGTTGCCTGCGCCGGGAAATTAATCGGTTGTACCCTCGGTGGGTTGTTAGGACGCCTGCCGTGGTGGGAGTCATTCTCGATCGGCATTGGCATGAATGCACGCGGAGGTATGGAACTCATTGTGGCGTTGATTGGGCTGACTGCGGGAATTCTTGGACCAGAAGTCTATAGCAGCCTTGTGTTGATGGCGATGGTGACGTCGTTTATGGCTCCGCCTTTGTTGCAATGGGCACTGCAACACATCCCTCTCTCCAGTGAAGAACAAGAACGGCTGGGACTCACGACGGTCCAACGGGGAATTTTTAACAAGCGTACGCTTCGCGTGCTGCTTCCAGCAGCCGGTGGACCCAATGCCCAGACCGCCATGCGTATGGCTGCACCGCTGGCAACGAATGCCGAAGCGCGAATCACAACCTTGTTCGTCGGAAAAGATCCGTCGCAGAGCTTTGGCGTCCTGCGACGATGGTGGCGAGAGAGGGCCCCGTCTGTTGAAGGAGAGCCGCTCTTTGCGTTGCAACGCATAGCTCAGGATTTTGGCGTGACGATTGAGAAACGTGTCATTTCGGCGGATGGCATGCGAGAAGGGGAACTGGTCCGACGTGAGGCTCAGCGTGGATACGACTTGATCCTGTTGGGAGCGTCTGGATATCAGAATCCGCTAGGGGGAGAGTTTCTTGGCGAGATTTTAAAAGACCCACCAACGCATGTTGCTATTGTTAAAGCACGAGATGAAAAGCCACGCTACGAGCATATTCTTGTGCCTACGGCTGACGACGTCTATTCACAGCTTGCGGTCGAATTCGCTGCTATGTATGCCGAAGACGTCGGCGCGCAAGTGACGTTGTTGCATGTCTTGCCGTCCCCAGAACCGCAGCGATTTCGCTGGTTTCGCCGAAGACAAGACGGACTTGAGGAAAATGTCCTGAAAATGATGGCTGACACCATGCTGTGGGAGATGCGCCCCACAGGAGTGAAACCTGAACTACGCTTGGCAGCTAAAGTGATTGAGGGGGCGCGCCCGACTGAGGAGATTCTCCGGGAAGCTCGCAGTGGTAGTTATGACCTGGTTGTCTTGGGGGTAGAGAGTCGCTCGGGCCGCGCCGGAACGATATTGAGTCAAGGAACCGAGCAAATCGTCAATCAAGTCCCTTGTACTGTCGTGGTGGTGTTCCCTCGTGGGTTACGAACCAGTTTCATACATTGACCGTACATTTCTCGACGTGCTAGGGTTTCTCCATGTTTGTAAAGACAGCCACGGTTATGTGCCGTGTCGTTTTTTCTTTCCTTGTCGGTCTTTCGGTGTCTGGCTGTGCAGCCTTTCGTCCGGCTCCTCCTCCCCCGCCTCCTCCTGTCGCTCCTCCAGTCTTCAAGATTCCTGGTGAGCCTGTCGTTCTCTCCCCAGCCGACCGCGCCCTGGGAAATTTTCTCAAGGGGAAAGTCGCGCTTGATCGAGGGGATTCTGAAGTTGCACTTCCGGCATTTGAACAAGCAGTGACTAATGACCCGGCAAGTACCTTTCTGCGCTTACAGCTTGCCAAACTCTATGTTCGTAAAGGGAAGCTGGCGGAAGCGCTTGAGCATTGTCGGAAGGTGAGAGAACAAGACCCGAACAACGCTGAAGCTGAGTTGCTAATGGCTGGACTTCTCTCTTCCATGAACCAAGAAGAGGAAGCTGCCAAGTTGTACGAGGCTGTCCTGGCACGTTCACCACGGAACCAAGAGCCGTACCTCTATCTTGGTACTCTCTATGCCAAGCAAGGGAAATTTGACAAAGCGATCGCCGTTCTCAATAAATTGATGGATGTGCACCCGCGATCGATCCTAGGCTTGTATTATCTAGGCCAGGTGCATGCTGCCGCTAATCAATTTGACAAAGCAGAGTCCTACTACCAAAGAGCGCTCAAGCTGAATCCTCAGTCAGAACTGGTCATGCTCGATCTGGCATTGGTCTACGAGTTACAGAAAAAGCCAGAAAAGGCCATGGAGATCTACCAGAAGGCGCTGTCGTTAAACCCACAAAGCGCGCAAGTGCGCAAACGACTCGGTGGGTTTTACGTGGGGCAGAAGAAATTAGATGATGCACTGCTGCAGTATCGCGAACTCGAAAAAATTGAAGCCGACCCGCAAGAAACCAGAGTCCGCATTGGCCTCATTTATCGTGAGAAAGGGGAATATCAGAAGGCGGAGACCGAACTAAGCCTGGCCCTTGCCGCCCAGCCGGACAATGAACGTGCACGTTACTTTCTTGGTGTCGTTTACACAGAAGGCAAAGAGTACGACAAAGCGATTGCGGAACTGAATCGTATCGCTACAGGATCGGAATACTACCCTGATGCACGACTGTATCTCAGTTATGTGTATCAACGGCAGGGAAAATTGGATGAGGCAATCGGCGAAGCCGATAAAGCACTTGCAGCGAAGAAAGATGACCTTGATCTTTTGGGATTCTTGGCATCGCTCCAGCGAGAAAAGGGAGATCGTGAGAAAGCAATTGAGATTCTGAAAAATATGATCTCGTTGAACCCAGAGAACGATCAGTTTTATTTCACTCTGGGTGCTGTGTACGATGAAACGAAGGATAAGCAGAACTGTATCCTCAATATGGAGCAGGCAATTAAGTTGAATCCCAAAAACGCGGCTGCCCTCAACTATCTGGGCTATACGTGGGCTGAACAAGGAGTGCGTCTCGATGAGGCGGAAAAACTCATTCGCCAAGCACTCCAGGTAGAACCTAACGACGGGTTCTATATCGATAGCTTAGGGTGGGTGTATTACCAGCGTGGTGAGTATGCCAAAGCTGTCCAGCAGTTAGAACGGGCGGCTGAACTTGTGGGGCAGGACCCAACGGTCAATGAGCATCTCGGTGATGCGTACGAAAAAGTCGGACGCACGATGGATGCTGCACGTGCATATCGTGAAGCCCTCGCACACGCCAAAGAAGAAAGCCAAACTCAACGGTTGCGAGGAAAAATCGATACCATCGCGAGCGATAAAAAAGCCATCAGTGACGGAATCTAACTGACTGTTCCGGCGAGGAGCTGCACGCGTGATGAACTCGGTACGGGTGGGAAGTTCGACGCCACGTTAACATCTCATGCCGCTTTTCTCTCGCCGCCCCTGGACTTCGGACTCTGGACTTCGGACGTTTACTGTCGCTTGTTTCTTCCTATTCGCCATTGTTACCAGCTGTGCCCCACGTCAACCGCTTCCCTCGACCCCACCTGTTACGTCAGGGGAAACTCCTACAGGTTCAGGGATACCAACGGCAGCGCAGCTCCTTGCCCCGTTACGCTTGCGCCAACAACAATTGACAAGCCTGCGAGGCTTAACCCGAGTGACCTACAAAGATCGTGAGGAAAAGGGGACGGCACGACAAGCCGTTGCCGTTGTTGCTCCCGATCGCACTCGTGTGGAACTCTTTTCTCCGATCGGAATTGCCGCTTTGGTGACAACGAACGGCCAGCGACTGTCTGCCTATTTCCCCAAAGAAAAGACGATCTATCGTGGAGCTGCGAGTGCAGAAAACGCTGCGCGTTTCCTCCGGATTATGCTCTCTGCCAGTGATATTGCGAGTTTGTTGTTCGGCCTACCACTCTCGACACCTCAAGAAGAGAACAGCAACGTCCGCTTTGATGCCGATCGGGACTGGTATGTTCTTTCAGTGCCTGACGAGGGGGGAAACAGTCAAACCTTAACGTTCGATGCAAAGAAACGTCACTTGTTGCGTTGGGAAACTCTCAACAGCGACGGAACGGTGTCTGCTCGGATGTCCTTAGCCGATTACCGCATCGTGCAAGGACACGAGTTCCCTTTTGAGATTGTGTTGACTGATTTCCAAGGTGGACAAGAGGTTGGTATCTACTACGAACGCGTCGATATGAATCCGGTACTTGCGGATACTTTATTTTCGCTTGCTTCAATTACCGGGGTGCAGGAAGTGGATCTAGATGTAACAGGACGAGAGCCGTAAAGAGCAAGATCGCTACTGAGAGGTACAAGGATAAGATCCTGGCTGTGTTACCCTTGGTTCATCGTCAAGTGTCTGACTGTTTTGCTCCGGGCATGAGCGAATTTTTCACTCCTCGTTACTTATTCTCCGCTGCTACCGGTTCACGTTTCCGCACTAGCGCAATCGCTCGTTGCGCAACCGAATACCGTTTGTCCTGCCAGTGTTGAAACCGCTGACCTTGATCACTGTATTGTCCTACTGTCACCCAGTCGGGATAGATACTGTCAGTGTTGACGTGATCGACTTTTTGCAATGGGAGAAGGATGATCGCCTCTGCGCCTTCCTCACACGCTTTGGCTTTGATAAGCGATTCCATCTTTTCGGCCATCTCTGCTGAGCCTGCGTATGAAATGATGTGCGCAAAAGATTCATGAGGCTCGGATGGCGGGCTGGTCAAAATGGTGAGTCGGCAGTTTTCTGGGCGTGGCTCTGGATAAATGGTGTTGGTCCGATTTGTGAGCGCAATAGGTGGATAGATTCTCCCTGCACAACTCAGTGCGAGTAACCCACAGAATAACGATAGCCAGACACAAACAGCTTTCATGATGGGCTCCCTCCTACAATAAAGATCAACTATGAACGCAACAAGGAGAAGGGCATTACAATAGTTCGTCAATTCCTCTCATGCAACTCTAGCATGAGACAAATTAGGTCTCCCCGCTGTCAAAAATTGAGACACCGCTGTCTATTTTTTTAGCCCCTTGGGAAAACATCGTCTCTGCGGCGAAAAAAACTCCAATTTCATTGAGCTTTTTCTCGAAACAAAACGAGGTCTTTTGGTATGTCATTTGCTGTGGTATAAATATAACAACGGTCGAGAAAGGAGTTTATATGATCGATCGGAGCAAAGCTGGGAGGCGGTGCCGGACAAACCAACTCGTTCGGACGGTGGAGGGAGACTTAGTCAGAACCGCGATGGGGACGATCCGTTATGAAATGGAGAACCTTGGGCGGACCCTTGTCATGGTAGATTGGGATCAGGGATTCACTGTCCCAGTCTTTCCGCATGAAATCGAGATACTGGCTGAGAACGAAGCCCACCCGTAATGGTGGGCTGAATAGTCAGTACGCGATCTCTACCTGACGCTCCATATTAGCACTCCGACTCCTTGTAGGAGGCGTCCCACACCGGACGCGACATGCGCGCCTGTGTTCCAAGCCACCGCGTCTTGGCGGGAAAGGTGGTTTTCTAAGCGCATCTTTTCCTGGGGAGTCAGTTGTTCATAGGAGCGACCGTAGTACGTGGACGCTTGTTGCCGGGCGACGTTCTGCGAGTTTGCCGCAGTGCAGCCTGTGGTGGAGAGTATTCCAAAGACGAGTACGGTCAGCAGGATTTTTTGCATACGTATCCCTTTCGTAGAAAGCTCTCTCATTTAACGTAATCTTCGCGTAAAAGTTCCTGCGAGTGAAGACGAGCATTAGTCTTTCAGCAGCGAACGAGCGATCACCCAGCGATGAACCTCGGTGGGCCCTTCAAAAATTCGCATCGGTCGTAGACGACGGTACATAAACTCCAACGGCAGATCCTTTGACATTCCCATCCCCCCATGCACCTGCATGGCACGATCGACAACCCTGGTCGCCATCTCGGTCGCAAAAATCTTCAACATCGACGCTTCTTGGCGCACGTCTTCTCCTTGATCGAATTTCCACGCTCCATGATGCGTCATCAATCGCGAGGCATAGATGTCAGTTGCTGAGTCGGCAATAAACCACTGCACCGCTTGTCGGTCAGCGAGACGTTGGCCAAAAGTCACTCGTTGTTTGGCATAGTCGATCATCATATCGAGCGCACGCTGGGCCATACCCACACACCAGGTGCCGATCTCTAACCGTCGTACGGTCAAGCGCAGTTGCATTGGTGCGAACCCCTGACCGATGGGACCAAGGATCTGAGATTCTGGCAGGGTCAAATCTTCAAAGACAATTTCCCAGGGAGCATGGCCACCGATTACCGGAATCTGGCGTTGGAGAATCAATCCCGGTGTGTCTTTGTCGACGAGAAACGCGGTGATCCCTCCTCGTGCACGTTTCTCCTTGTCGGTCACGGCCATGACGATAATAAAGTCTGCAACATGGGCGCGTGAGATCCAGATTTTACGACCATTGATGACCCACTGATCACCTTTTTTGACCGCAGTGGTTTGCATTCCTGCTGGGTCAGAGCCAGCTCCTGGTTCGGAGATGGCAATCGCCGAACGCTTCGTTCCCTGCGCATACGGAATGAGATAACGTTCGCGCTGCTCCGGCGTGCAGGTTTGCATCAACATGTGCAAGTTGGGGGCATCGGGCGGGAAGATGAATGGCGTTACGGTCTTATGTAACTCTTCGTTCGCCAGACATTTGGGCAATGCGCTCAAGTTCAGGCCGCCAAATTCCTCTGGCACGTCGAGTCCCCAGAGCCCGGCCTCTTGAGCTTTGACCAGCAGCTTCTCTTCAACATCCTGCGGCAGGATATCTTCTCCGGTATGCCCTTCGGTGTCACGTTGCAACACGAGAGGCTCAAGTGGCAAGAGTTCCTGTCGGACAAAGCGACGGACCGTGTCTTGTAACATGCGGTGTTCTTCGAGCAGTGAAAAATCCATAATAGGTTCCTTCGCAAGCGAAAATCGCCCGCACTTTACCAAGGTTGGGAACAGAAAAGAAAGGCCTACGGAACAACGCTGTCAATTAGAGATTTGAGGTGAACGTACACAGAGTGTCGTTCGCTCGGTCGCGGCGGACCACAAGCCTCGACCTTCCATAAGCCTGGATTCGGGGCATAGGTACTTTTGGGGGCATACAATGTCGCATCTTGAAAATTCTGGTGCGCAACAAGTGTGACGGTATTGTCGTCATTTTGATCGAGTGGCGTAAACGCCAGAATAATGCGCGTAATGTTGGACAATGGTTGTCCGAATTCATCGGTAATGTGTAACGAGTAAGCCGCAAGTGTTTGTGACTTTCGTTCAAAGGAGAACTTCACCTGTAGTCCTTTACATTCTTGGGAAAGAACGACAGGGGTATAAGCCTTGCCAAAGATGTCAAGAGATCGAGAGCTGGTGGTCGTTGAGGTGCAGCTCGATAACAGCGCACAGAGCGCGAAAAGCGTGGTCCAGTATCTCATAGTGGCTTCGACCATTGTGGGTTAGCGGTTGCGGACTGAGGAGGAACTGCAGACAGAGAATCTTTTGCCAAGGTTGTTTGCCAAATCGTGAGGTCGCGCAGGGCACGCTCAGCCAATGCCGCTTTTTTCTCGCGTCCACGCATGTGGCGTTCGAGTGGAGGAAACAGCCCATAGTTGGCATTCATCGGTTGAAAATCGCGGCGTTCATCACTGGAAATATAGGTGATCAGCGAACCGAGAGCGGTTGTCGGTGGCGCAGTACGTAGCGGGAGTCCTTGCACAAGTCGTCCAGCGTTCAGTCCTGCCAACAATCCGGCAGCCGCAGATTCCAGGTATCCTTCGACCCCGATCATCTGCCCGGCAAAGAACAGGTTGTGACGGTCCTTAAACTGTAAGGTTGGTAACAACAATCGTGGCGAATCGATAAACGTATTGCGATGAAGACTTCCTAGGCGAACAAACTCGGCTTTCTCTAGACCGGAAATCATACGAAACACTCGCCGTTGCTCTGGGTACGTCATCTTGGTTTGAAATCCGACGAGATTCCATAATGTTCCCGCGCGGTCATCCTGCCGTAGTTGCACGACTGCGTAGGGGCGGTTACCAGTCCGAGGATCGGTGAGCCCCACAGGCTTCATCGGCCCAAACGCAAGCGTATCCTTCCCTCGTCGAGCCATTTCCTCGATCGGTAAACACCCTTCGAAATAGATCGCTCGTTCAAAGTCTTTTTCCGCGACTTTTTCAGCGGCAAGCAGTTGATCGATAAAATGATAATATTCTTCGCGTGTGAGCGGGCAGTTAAAATAGTCGTCGCCGTGATCATAGCGTGACGCACGAAATGCCACAGCAGTGTTAATCGACTCAGTTGTAACTACGGGTGCAATAGCATCGTAGAAGTACAGATACTCACTGCCGAATAAATCTCGGAGTTGGGACGAGAGCGCAGGAGAAGTTAATGGGCCGCTCGCAACGATAGTGACCTCACTGGGCAGTGTGCGTACTTCTTCGCGACGAATCTCAATCTGTGGATGTTGGCTTAACGCCTCGGTGATATACTGCGAGAAGATCGTGCGATCGACTGCCAACGCGCTTCCTGCCGGGACCCGCGCGACATCTGCGGCCGCCATGACCAGCGAATCTAACCGGCGCATTTCCTCTTTCAACAGGCCAATCGCGGTATCGAGCGAGGCACTGCGCAGTGAATTAGAACACACCAATTCGGCAAAACTGTCGGTGTGATGCGCTTCAGTTGCCCGCACTGGGCGCATCTCATAGAGGCGTGCCGCAACACCGCGGCGAGCAAGTTGCCAAGCGGCCTCACTACCAGCTAAGCCAGCGCCAATGACAGTAACTGATTGCATAATCCGTAAAACGTAAATCGTAAAACGTAAAAAGAGGAGGGAGAGGTTACATTTTACGCATCACGTTTTTTCTCAGCTCTGTCCTTATCCTGCTTCCGCGATCGGTTCTACTACCTCTTGATAATCGCACTCTTCACGGAAACAGCGCCGAGTGGTACCTGTACGTTTGGTGGTTTTCTCGACGATGAAGGGCGCCTGGCATTGCGGACAGGGTTCAGAAATCGGACGATCCCAGAGTGCAAATGCGCATTTGGGGTAACGACTACAACTATAGAAGGTCTTGCCTCGTCGTGAACGTTTTTGCTGGATGTCGCCTTCATTGCAGTCCGGACAGGTCACTCCGAGAGAGATAGGTGCAGCCTGTCCAGTTTTCTTGATGTTCTTACATTCCGGATAGCCAGAGCAACCAAGGAATTTGCCGTAACGACTAAACCGCACTTGCATAGGTTTGCCGCATTTTTCGCACACTTCGTTGGTTGCTTCTTCTTCTTCCTTCGTTGGAGTGACGTTGCCCTGGTCGTCACGAGTGAAGTTGCTCGTCGATTTACACTCGGGATAATTGGAGCAGGCGAGGAATTCTCCATTGCGGCCCCAGCGAATCGCCATCTTGCCATCTTCACACTTTGGACAGGCGATATCGGTCATTTCCCCTGTCCCTTTGACGTCACGCATTTCTTTTTCGGCACGTTCGAGATCAGCCGAGAACGGCTGATAGAACCGTTCCATCGCCTTCTTCCAGTCCTCCTGGCCGTCTTCGATCTTGTCGAGGACTTCTTCCATGCCAGCGGTGAATTCAGCATTGAGGATGTCAGGGAAGGATTCGACCAGGAGGTCAGTGACGAGCATCCCGAGGTTTGTAGGGCGCAAGCGACGTTGTTCGTCTTCTTCGACATAATCCTTGTTGATAATCGTGCCCACGATTGAGGCATAGGTTGACGGTCGTCCAATGCCTTTTTCTTCCAATTCTTTGATCAGTGTCGCTTGAGTGAAGCGCGGCGGGGGCTGCGTAAAATGCTGATTCGGCGTCAGCTTCAATAATTGTAGACGGTCCCCTTCCTTCAGAGGGGGAAGCTGCTTTTCGTCGTCATCGTCGTCATCGGCAGCTTTGTCGTCTCTGCCTTCCATGTACACTCGCAGAAACCCATCAAAGCGCATGACTTGTCCGCTGGCTCGGAACGTACAAGCATTGGCTGCGATGTCGGCGCTAGTCTGCTCGAACAGGGCAGGGGGCATCTGGCTAGCCATGAAACGGTTCCAGATCAATGTATACAAATTGAGTTCTTCACGGCTGAGGTACGGTGCGACTTTTTCTGGCGTGTTTTCTAAAGACGTTGGCCGAATGGCTTCATGGGCCTCCTGGGCACTCTTAGAGGAACGATAGGTGTTTGGCTTCTCTGGAACGTACTGTTCACCATATGTCTCGTTGATGTAGCCTCGGGCGGCTGTCATCATTTCCGGCGCAATCCGTGGTGAATCGGTCCGCATGTAGGTAATCAAACCGACTGAGCCTTGGTCTCCGAGTTCGACGCCCATATAGAGTCGTTGCGCGATTCCCATCGTGCGGCTGGGAGAATAGCCAAGTTTGCGTGATGCCTCCTGTTGCAATCGGGAGGTGATAAACGGAGGTGCAGGGTTGCGTCGCCGGTCGCGCTTTTCGACCTTGTTGACAATCCAGTCGGCTTTATCGAGATGTTCGAGAATCTCTTTGGCCTCAGCCTCATTGCCAATACGGAAGGTTTTATTATCAACGCGTTTATCGGCAACTTTTGCGAGTCGTGCTTCAAATGGCGGTGGGTCCTTCCCTTCGAGGTTAGCGATAATCGACCAGTATTCTTCTGGTACGAAGGCTTGAATCTCGCGCTCTCGTTCTGTGATGATGCGGACAGCGACTGACTGAACGCGCCCAGCGGAAAGCCCGCGTCGCACTTTCTTCCACAATAACGGACTGATTTGGTATCCAACGAGGCGGTCCAAAATGCGACGAGTCGCCTGAGCTTCGTAACGGTCACGATTGAGATCGGTTGGGTTCTGAATGGCTTCCTGAACGGCTTTTTTGGTGATTTCGTTCAGCAGCACTCGGTGAATCTTTTTACCTTTTTTGTCGAGCTTCTCAGCGATATGCCAGGCGATTGCTTCACCTTCACGATCAGGATCCGAGGCAAGGTATATGTGTTCTTTGTCTTTTGCTGCCTTTTTCAGGTCGTCGATGATTTTCGACTTGCCCTTGATGACTTGATATTCGGCAGCAAATCCTTTTTCGACATCGACGCCAAGCTTACTCTTGGGTAAGTCAACGACGTGCCCGACTGACGCTTTCACTTGATAGTTCCGGCCCAAGTATTTCCCAAGGGTCTTGGCTTTGGCCGGAGATTCAACGATCACCAGATTCTTTGCCATCCCAACTACCTTTTCTGTTTTGTACTGAAGAGCGTACCGGCAAGCGCAAAATGCATTCCCGGTAGTTGCGTTACTCCACCCTTTAGCTCTAACGCGAGGAGAATCTCAAGCACGCGTGCGGCCCCCAAGCCACTTTTACTAATCAACACATCGACATGTAGTGAATCATCCCTCAACAAGTCTATCAATTGTTTTTCGTGCGGTTCAAGTTGTAGCGGCGGAGTCACCGGAGCCGCAGGAGTAGAAACAAGCGAGGGCGCAATTTCAGACAAAATATCTTCTACCCCTTCAACTAGCTTTGCTCCTTCCTTAATCAACCGGTGCGGTCCCCGGCTGCGATCTGACGTCACACTTCCCGGTACCGCAAATACTTCCCGATTTTGTTCCAATGCGCAACGTGCTGTGATCAGTGATCCGCTCTTTTCCGCTGCTTCAACTACGACCGTCCCCAACGTCAGCCCGCTAATTACCCGATTACGATAAGGAAAATTCATGGCATCAGGTTTACTACCCAGGGCAAACTCGGAGATCAGTGCTCCATTTTTTGTCACTTCCTGCGCGAGGCTTCGATGTTCACTGGGATAAATGACATCAACGCCCGAGCCCAATACCGCGAATGTTCTCCCGCCAACGGTGAGAGTTGCACGGTGTGCCTCGGCATCGATGCCACGAGCTAAGCCACTGACGACGGTTACACCCTTTTCTACCAAACCACGAGCCAAGTCACGGGCAACTGTTTTGCCATAAGTGCTTGCAGATCGTGATCCGACAATTGCAATCGCTAAACGATCGGTTGGGAGCAGTTCTCCAGCAATATAGGGGAACGGTGGAGGATCATGGAGATGGGTCAAGTTGATTGGATATGCATCATCGGCTCGGGTTACGAGCCGTATGTTGGTCCGCGAAAGTTTTTGCAGCTCGGTATCAACAGTTTTCCATTGGTCGAAGGTGGCAATAGCCTGGGCAACTGTCGAGTGAATGCCGGCATCGATCAGTGCGGAAGCCGGTGTCCGCAAAATTACTTCAGGTGATTGAAAACGTTCAAGAAGTTCGCGATATGTGACGTTCCCTACTCCACGGACCAACCGAAGAGCAAGCCAATATCGCCACTGTTGCAAGAGATCTCTCCCTGCGAGTCCTTCGCCCATCGTGCCTGTTGCCTTTTCTTCTGAGGAATAGTCCCGCCTCTATTTAAGCATGAAGTGGTGGGGTGTCTAGAAACGCTGGTGTCTTCGTTTTTCCCATCTATTGACTCTCGTACTCTTGTCCTGAAAGCTGTGGACCTGACCTTAAAACGATTGAGAGTTTGTATAATGCCAACCATTACCCAGTTATTAGAGGAGAAAACCTCGGCGGCACTGGCAGTTGCCAGTGGCATGTCCGCTCCAGCCTTAGTTCAACCCACAGCCAATGCCCAGTTTGGCGACTACCAAGCCAACGGAGTGATGGCCGTTGCTAAAGCGCGCAAGGTCAATCCGCGCGAATTGGCCCAGAAAGTCATTGCTGCATTTCATCCGACTGAATTACCAGCCACCTGCGAAATTGCTGGCCCTGGGTTCATCAACTTTCGTCTTGATCCGCACTGGCTTGAGCGTACGGTGTTCGCCACAGCTTTAGATGAACGCCTTGGGATCGAACGAGCAGCTCACTCAGAAACGATTGTCGTTGACTTCAGTGCTCCGAACACTGCCAAGCCGATGCATGTTGGTCATATTCGCTCGACCATCATTGGTGATGCACTGGCAAAAACGTTTGCGTTTCTTGGTCATCGGGTAGTAACTGATAATCATGTGGGCGATTGGGGAACTCAGTTTGGCATGTTGATCGTTGGTTATCGCACCGTGCTTGATCGTGCGGCCTATGAACGCGATCCGATCGCCGAACTCGAACGGGTGTACAAAACTATTCAGGCGAAAGCCAAGGCTGACCCAGCCGTTGCTCAGCAAGCACGTGAAGAATTGGCAAAGTTGCAAAAAGGCGATTCCGACAACCTGGCGTTGTGGAAAGAGTTCTCTACCGTCTCGCGTACCGTGTTCGAGCGAGTCTATGGACGGTTACATATTCGATTTGATCACTGGCTAGGGGAGAGCTTTTACAATCCACTTTTGCCAGAAGTGGTGCAAGACTTACAAGCCAAAGGCTTAGCCCAGCCCAGTGAGGGCGCGATGTGCATTTTCTATGCGGATGACCCGGAACTGAGCGGCACGCCTTTTCTCATCCAGAAACAAGACGGGGCCTTTCTCTATGCCACTACCGATCTAGCGACCATCAAATACCGCGCGGACAATTTTCACCCTGATCGCATTATCTATGTTGTCGATAGCCGCCAGCAACTCCATTTCCGCCAGCTCTTTGCTGCCGCCAAACGCTGGGGCTACTCGATGACCTTAGAACACGTCGGCTTCGGGACGATTTTGGGTGAAGACGGAAGGCCAATCAAAACCCGTGAAGGTGAACCAATCAAACTCGAAGCCTTACTTGATGAAGCAGAGGAGCGTGCTCGGGCCGTCGTGCGCGACAAAAACCCCAGCCTGTCGGAAGAAGAGCAAGCGCATATCGCCCGTGTGGTTGGTATCGGTGCAGTGAAGTACGCCGACCTCATGCAGAACCGCACGGCTGATTATCGCTTTAGTTGGGATAAGATGCTTGCCTTGGAAGGCAATACCGCACCGTATCTGCAATACGTCTACGCACGTATTCGCTCGATCTTCCGCAGAGGCGAGCTTGAACAATGGCAACCAGAACCGAACACGGAAGTCCGACTGACCGCACCAGAAGAACTCGACCTCGCCAAACAGATGATCCGCTTTGGCGATACACTCCTGGAAGTCGAGCGTACCTATAAGCCCAATATGCTCGCTGGTTTCCTGTTCGACTTGGCGACGAAGTTCAACTTGTTCTACCAAGCCCACCCAGTGCTCAAAGCTCCAGATGATGTCCGTCCTACCCGGCTGCTCCTCTGCGATCTCACGGCACGTTACATTAAGAAAGGACTAGAGTTGTTGGGGATTGAGACGGTGGAAACGATGTAAAAACGTGAAACGTGTTGCGTGATTCGTGTTGCGTCTTATCGTCCACGTAACACGCAATACGCAACATACGTGACGCACCACGAAAAAAGGAGGCCCTATGCGCCAAGTACAACGTACCGCTGGTCCTGTATCGATAGCCTATGAAAAGCACGGCAACGGCCCGCTAGTTGTGTTTCTGCACGGCATCGGTGGGAATCGTACCAATTGGTATGAACAGCTTGATCAATTTGGTGATCGCTTTTGTGCAGTGACGTGGGATGCACGTGGCTATGGCGCGAGTGATGATCCTCCGCAAACCTTGAAATTCAGCGATTATGCCGATGATCTCAATCGTCTACTGGATCACTTCAAAGCTGAACGCGCTCATCTGGTTGGCTTGTCGATGGGCGGGATGATTATCCAAGATTTCTATGATCGCTATTCACAACGGGTCGCGACGTTATCACTAGTTGATACCTCTGCGGGCTTTGGTGTTGCCTCAGAAGAAGCCAAACGCGACTTCCTTGCTCGTCGACTCGATCCACTAGAAAAGGGCATGACTCCCGCAGATATCGCTCCTGGTGTCGTACAAGTCTTGGCGGGGAAAAGCGCCTCTGAAGCTGCAAGAGCGAAGCTTATCGCCTCACTTTCTGCGTTACGAGCCGGTCCGTACAAACAAGCGCTACATGCGATTGTTACCACCGACTTCCGCTCGGTGTTGCCCAAGATCACCGTGCCGACCTTGGTTATTGTCGGCGATGAAGATGTCGTCACGCCACCACCAGCGTCAGATTTTCTGGTTGCCAATATTCGTGGCGCAGAGTTAGTCACAATCCCGCAAGCCGGACATCTCACCAACATCGAAAAACCCGAAGCGTTCAAATCTGCGCTACGTCCGTTCCTGGAACAGCATGCCCAGCGAGCATCGGTTGTGACAATATAGCCTCGATGGAGTGCAACGGGATCGAGAATCGGCGAATGGTTGTACTCTAAAGTTGTATTACCACGTCCGTTTGCGCGGCGGTTGCCAACTGCCGCCGCTTGGTCGGCTTGAACCAACCCGGTTATTGTTGCCGAAACGATTCCCGCTGCCAAAGTGGCTGTTTGCACCTCCACCGTTTTCATAACGATTGGAGCGCCAGGCGTTGTCGCGACTGTCATCGTCTTCCATTAAGAAGACCGGCTCGATGATTTTGCGCGACAGACCGTCGAGAAAACGTGACGGTTTACTCAACACCATGCCAGTTGCTTTGTCGAAGACATTGATGGGATAGGAAATAAACAGCTTCTCTTTCGCGCGCGTCACGGCTACATACATGAGACGCCTCTCTTCTTCGATTTCATCATCGTTTTTGTTGTACAACGACGGAAAGCGTCCTTCGGTCGCCCAGATAACAAACACTGAGTGCCACTCCAAACCTTTTGCCGAGTGGATAGTGGAAAGCGTGAGCAACCCTTCTTCTTCACGTTCGGTGGCGAGCACATCTCCCACGCTATTGTTGGGTGGTTCCAACGCCATGTCAGCCAGTAATTTCTCCAAACTCGTATACCGTTCAGTGATGGCGATAAAATGCTCAAGGTCTTTCTGTCGCTTGGGGGCATCATCGCGATGATTGCGTTTGAGAATCGGCTGGTAGTATCGCACTACCGCTTCCATTTGTTCGGCTGGTTTCGACTCTGGCGCGTTCACTTCCATAAGAAGATCCGACAGCCTCCGCAACTCGTCGCCAATCACTCCTTTACCAGGATAGGTCACCAACTGTTGGGCAGGGCTCTCCCCGGCGGTTACGTGTGCTAAGATTTTCTCTGCGCCTTTCGGCCCAATCCCTTCAAGTAAGAGAATCACGCGGTTCCACGATACTGCATCTTGTGGATTGGCAATAATACGTAGATGGGCGAGCACGTCTTTTACGTGCGTCGTTTCAATAAACTTGAACCCACCACGTTTGATGAATGGCAGATTACGTTTCGCTAACTCTAATTCGAGATCGAACGAATGAAAACTCGAGCGAAAGAGCACGGCCATTTCTGTCAGCGGTACGCCTTGTTCTCGCAATTCCAAAATTTTCTGCGCGATAAAGCGCGACTGATAGCGCTCGCTCTCAGCTTCAACCAGAACCGGCTTCACTCCTTTATCCCGTTTAGTGAAGAGATTCTTGGTGTATTGATCTTTCGCGCCAACAATAATTTGATTGGAGAGATCAAGAATCGGCTGGGTGCTGCGATAATTCTCTTCGAGTTTAACGATCTTGGCTCCAGGGAAGAGCTTGGGAAATTCGAGAATGTTGCGCACCGTCGCACCACGAAAGCTGTAAATCGACTGCGCATCGTCACCAACGGCCATGACATTGTCATGAGCGTGGGCAAGGGCACGAATAATATCCGCCTGCAGGCGATTAGTGTCCTGATATTCGTCGACCATGATGTACCGAAAACTGTGCGACAAGCGATCGGCGACTTCGGTGTGACTGTGCAGCAAATCATTTAACTTCGTCAGCAGGTCATCATAATCCAGCAAGCTACGCTCGTGTTTATACTGACGATACATCCGGTCAATTTGCTGCAACTCTTCGAGTTCAGAGAATAAGTGGGGATATTGATCATCCAGGGTCTCGGCCACACTACACATCTTGTTGGCCGAGAGGCTGACAATTTCCATAATCGTTTGCTTTTTGGGAAAGCGGCGCTCTTTTTTCTCTAGGCCAAGACGAGAACGGATGAGATTAATGACATCCTCGGAATCGCCACGATCTAAAATGGTAAAAGAATTGGCGAACCCGAGCAGCTGCGCGTAACGACGCAAGACGGTATTAGCAAACGAATGAAAGGTGCCACCAGTAACACGATCACACTGCGCACCCAGTAACGCTCCCGCGCGTTCCAACATTTCCTCGGCTGCACGACGAGTAAACGTCATCAGCAGGATTGATGAGGGATCAATTCCTTCCTCAACCATGCGGGCAACACGAAAGACAAGAGTGCGAGTTTTCCCACTCCCCGCGCCAGCGAGCACGAGCATCGGACCTTTATGGGTAATTGCCGCTTCGTATTGTGAGGGATTCAGTTCTGCCTGGTAGTCAATGAGAAACCGTCGAGGTTGGGTTAATTCAGTTTCGGACTCTAGCACATACTTTTGCGGACGCGTATCTTCGTTCACCACACCACTCCTGGAAACAGGATGGAGGAACAATAACGGAAAAGGGAAAATGGTAAAAGGGGAAAGAGAGGCATGAGGCTACAAGCTTCATGCTGTAGGGAAAAAAGACAAAGCAGAAAAACAAGAACTGTTGCCCCACTTTTCTTTGCATCTTTTCATGCAGTACAACATAAGGCTATGGACGAGGTGAAAGAGCGTATTGTCTTTTCGGAAGGTGGTCGCATTCCGGTCCATCTGATCTCGGGATTTCTTGGCAGTGGGAAAACCACTCTCCTGCAAAATCTGCTTGACTATTGCCTGGCGCATGGGCGTAAGCCTGCCATCATGATGAACGAATATGGCGAAGTGAACATCGATGGAGAACTCTTGCGTGGGCAGGGATACACAGTCCGTGAGATGACCAATGGTTGTATCTGTTGCACGATCGGAGGAACGCTAGGACTCGCCTTAGTCGATGTTGTTGCGTACAAACCTGATGTGATTTTCATCGAAGCGACCGGGCTGGCCGACCCCATTGAGCTTATTGATCAAGCGACGAAAGAAGAGGTCCTCCCGCTTGTGCGTGTTGCTTCACTGGTTGCGGTTTTAGATCCGGTGAATTTCGCCCATTTTGCTGAAGTCGTCCATTCCGGTATTCGCCAGCAAACGGAACTTGCCGATTTCGTGGTGGTAAACAAATGCGATCTCGCCTCACCGTCGATGTTGGATGATATTGCGGCGCAAGTACGAGCCATCAATCCGCGAGCAGTGCTCTTCTACACGGAACGCGGGCGCATCGCGTACGAGCAATTGTTAAGTCATGCTGGGGAAATTCCTCGTCCGAGTGAGCGAACTCCTTTAGTTGCCGTGCATGATCATTTTCATACTATGACGGTTCTCTGTGCGCAGCCTTTTGTGCGAGCACAGTTCGAGAAATGCGTACGTTCATTCCCGGCGACAGTGTGGCGTGCTAAGGGATTTGTCCGTTTTACTGATTCACCGGAACAGTGGATGTTCCAATTCGTGAACGGGGACTTTGATATTGAATGGATTGATCTTCTCCCTGAGCCTCCAGAACACCTGGTGGTCATTGGCAAGGGGTTTGACCGTGATGCGCTGCGTCATGCGCTACTGGCATGTACGTAAATTGGGCACTTAGCTTGCAGCAATCAGCCAAAAGATCGAGAACAAAAAGGCCTTAAAGAAACTGCGTGCTGGTTATTGGATGCTACTCACGGAGACCTGATTGCTAAATGCTTGTCGATTGGCGTGAGTAGGGTCTGGCTGACCGCTGAAAGCTGAGTGCTGAAAGCTCAGTGTCCATAGAACAGCAAGTACCCACAGGTCAAAAATATCCCCAGGTATTTCCTGTCCACCTCTCACGGTTTTCTCGTGGCACTTTTCTTATTTCTCTTTATTGTTTTGGAAAGAAGAATTTGCTAAGGTCGCTGGAGTAATAGGCAGTCGTGTGTGCGCGTTGTTCGGTTCGTGCCGTTCGTTTGGAGTGAGTCGGTTCGAGAGTTTAGGCCCCCTGAACCCGCTCATGGGTTGAGGGGGCCTTTTTTTTGCACCGATGGAGGTGAGTCATGGCAATGAAGTTGTTCGTGGGAAATTTGCCCTTTAGTACGACCCCCGCAGAGCTCGAGTCGCTTTTCGGTCAGGTCGGTGCGGTTTCGTCCGTGAACATTATCACAGATAAGTTTACTGGCCGCTCTCGGGGTTTTGGTTTTGTTGAAATGACCAATAATGACGAGGCACAGAACGCGATCGAACGCTTTAATGGGCACGAAATGCAGGGCCGTCCGTTAACGGTGAATGAGGCGAAACCTCAAGAGCCCCGCTCCGGTGGTGGTGGCCGTGGTGGTTTTGGTGGCGGCGGTGGTGGCGGTGGTGGCGGTGGTCGTGGTGGTCGTGGTGGCTTTGGTGGCGGCGGTGGCCGTGGTGGTGACCGCGGCGATCGTGAGCGTCGTTGGTAAATGATTCCCCAACAAGCCAGCATACATAACGGCCGATAGTATGGCAGACGATAAAAAGAACTGAGAACTGAACAAAGAACCCCTCACTGCATATGTTGTGGTGGGGGGTTTTGCTTTTATATTCCGCATTTGGAGGTTGCATTGGGCGTTAGACTTTTTGTCGGTAATCTTCCCCCCCAGCTTTGTTTCCCAGAGCTTGAAGATTTGTTCACTCCTTTTGGTACAATTGTTTCCGCTGATCTCATGACTGATCCGACCACTGGGCGTTCACGTGGGTTTGGGTTTGTCGAAATGGAGTCCGGCGATGCGGCCCGTGCAGCGATTTCTGCACTGCATGGGTCTTCTCTTGATGGACAAACGCTCACTGTGAACGAAGCCAATCCCGTGCGAGGAATGGGGGCTCCTCGGGAAGATACCCGCCGTCCCTTCTCACCGAGTTCTTCTTCCGGTGGTGGAAGTGACCGTCCTGCGTCTTCGGCAGTTCGTACGTCAGGTGTACGACTCTTCGTCGGCAATTTGCCCTACACGGCAACGAATGCAGAACTCGAAAAACTTTTCTCTGAATCCGGAAAAGTGACTTCTGTGAGCATCATGATGGATCGGGCAACTGGTCAGTCAAAAGGGTTTGCCTTCGTTGACATGGGATCGAAAGACGAGGCCTCCGCTGCGATTAAACGCTTTGATGGGCGTGAGGCACTGGGACGAATCTTGAAAGTGAACGAAGCGCGACCACCAGAGCGTCGCCCCGGTGGTTTTTCTGGTGGCGGGCGACGCTAGTCTGCTTCGTAGCCGTCTCGCTTATAACTGATAGAACACCAGCCCGGTGAGTAGCTTGGGGTAGAAGTAGGTCGATTTTTGCGACATCGTCTCCCCTTGCTCACACACCGCGACAACCTGCTCAAACGGTGTGGGATTGAGGAGAAACGCCGCTTGGGTTCGACGTTCAGCAACTCCACGTAGGGCCTCTTCTTCATCGATGGTGTACGAAAGGGCTTGTTTTTGCAGTTCTGCAGGCAGGCCAAAAAATCGTGTCAGGATCACTTCGTGCAAGACGGTGACATCAAGTGCACGCAGGGGAATCGACAACGGCATCCCGGCGGTAACGCGATCGTCAAACGACAATAACCAATAGTGACTTGCCCCGGCGACTACGCAGCCAATCCGCCGCTCTGGCCCTGGTGCACGAAGGGCAGCAAGGAAATCCCCGGCCTTATCGAGCGCATACCGGGCAATACGAAAGTCTCGCTTCAGGACTGCCTGGAGATTCTGCGGGCTTGGGATCGTGGTGTTTTTTAACAGTCGATGGGTTGGAAGAATCACCAGCCCTTCATCATAGGCATTGGTCAAAAAAGCCAACACGTAATCATACGGTTCATTGTCACTCGCTCGGCCCTGAGCTGCGCGTTCTTGACGATAGCGTAGCGCGGTTTCGTAACGATGATGCCCGTCGGCAATAATCAATGACTCTGGAGCGATGCCTTCTGCAACTGCAGCGATCAGTGCAGGGTTTGAAGTTCGCCATAGCGTATGAGTCACGTCATGCTCATCGGTAAATGATGCAAGCGGAGGGGCTGAAAGTGCATGGCCTGCAACCTGCGCTAACGACCAGTCGCGCTTGCCGTACACACAGAAGACTGAACTGAGGTGAGCCTGGCAGGCGGTAAGGAGCGCGAGCCGATCTTTCTTCGCACCCTCAAAGGTCCGTTCATGCGGTCGTACAACACCAGAAGAAAACTCTTCAAGTTTTAGCGCAGCGAATACACCGAGTCGTCGACGTTTCACCCCATCTTTGAGTGTAAATTCTTGCGCATAGAAGTAGAGTGACGGTTCTGTGTCTGGTACGAGCACGTGCTGTTGTTGCCACTCGCGAAACCGCTGGGCGGCTGATCCGTACCGATCCGGGTCCTGACTCAAATCGACGTGAATCGCATTATACGGGCTGCGCAGATGCAGCTCAGTTTGTTGCTCACGAGAAATCACATCATAGGGGGGAGAGGCAAGTTGGCTGAGATCTCCAGTAATGGCGGGATTATACCGTATCCCGCGAAACGGACGAATAAGTGCCATAGGTGTACTGTACGAAACCAGAAAGAATTGAGCAAGGAAAACTAGGAAAGGGGTTTGTCAGTGAGATGCTGCACGGCGCGTTGGCCAATGTCTCGGCGATAATGCATGTTGAGCCAGGTTATTTTTTGTACCCCTGCATAGGCGGTTGAGATTGCATTACGAATATCGTGGCCAGTGGCAGTTACGCCCAGGACTCTGCCGCCCTTGGTGACATACTGATGATTAGAAAAGGCAGTGCCCGCATGAAACACAACTCCATCGTTCCAGTGGTGCAATGACTCAAGCCCAGAAATGATTTGCCCGGTTTCATACTTTCCCGGATATCCCCCAGAGGCAAGAACAACACACACTGCCGGGCGCTCGTCCCAGAGCAGTGAAATATCCGCCAAGCGTTGCTCAATGACTGCGTCCATGACGTCTACGAGGTCACTCTTGAGGCGGAGCATCAGTGGCTGGCACTCGGGGTCACCGAAACGAACGTTAAACTCCAATACTTTCAGTGTGTCTTTATTGATCATGAGCCCGGCGTACAAAATCCCTTTGTAGGTAATCCCACGGCGTTGTAAACCTGTGACGATGGGATACATCACTTCCTGCATAACCCGTTCAGTGACTGCTGGGGTAACAATCGGTGCTGGCGAATAGGCACCCATGCCACCAGTATTCGGCCCTTGGTCGTCATCAAACACGCGCTTGTGATCTTGCGCTGATGATAAAGGCAGCACTGTCTGCCCGTCCGTAAAGGCCAAAAATGAGGCTTCTTCTCCTTCGAGAAATTCTTCCACGACCACACGGTCCCCCGCGTTACCAAAGATCCGACCGCACATAATCTCGTTGATTGCTTCGTGCGCTTCACGAGTAGTCGCGCAGATGATGACGCCTTTCCCTGCCGCGAGACCATCGGCTTTGACAACAATAGGGGCACCGACCTCATCAACATAACGTAGGGCTTCGTCTGGATCAGTAAAGCTGCCAAAGTATGCGGTGGGCACGTGTTCACGTCGCATCAGATCTTTAGCAAACGCTTTACTCACTTCGAGTTGAGCTGCTTGTTTATTTGGGCCAAATGCACGCAAGCCGTGCGCTTCGAATTCGTCGACCAAGCCTAAGCTCAATGGTACTTCTGGTCCAACAACAGTCAGGCCAATGTACTCTTGTGCGGCGAAGCGACGCAGTCCGTGAATATCCTCTGGTTGCAGAGGAACGAGTTCCGCTAGCTCACTGATGCCAGCGTTACCCGGTGCACAGTAAATTTTGCTGACGCGCGGACTCTGCCGGAGTTTCCACACCAGTGCGTGTTCACGACCGCCGCTGCCGATAACGAGGACTTTCATAATGAACTCATTCGTAAAACGTAAAGCGTAAAACGTAAAGGGAAGGGGTGGGTGGTTACGTTTTAATGTCTGAAATGCCTCATCCCAGTAACAATCATTGCCATGCCATTATCATCTGCAGCAGCGATTACTTCTTTGTCTCGTAAACTGCCACCGGGCTGAATTGCTGCAGTTGCACCTGCGCGTGCGCAGACTTCAAGTCCATCCGGAAAGGGGAAGAAGGCATCAGAGCCAATGACTGTTCCCTTGGGATCGAGTCCAAGGTCACGCGCACGCGAGACAGCAATTTTGGCAGAGTCCACTCGACTCATTTGTCCAGCGCCGACGCCGATGACTTGGCCATCCCGCGCGAGAACGATGGCATTTGATTTCACATGTTTGGTTACCCGCCAAGCAAAGTGCAACGCGCGATATTCCTCCGCGGTCGGCTTTCTTTTGGTGACAACTTGACAGTCTTCGACCCGCACGCGACCAAAATCGCGATCCTGTAGTAACATGCTACCGACCACTGACTTCACTTCAAACCGTTCCGGTTGCGGATTGGTGATAGTGGGAATTTCCATCAGGCGAATGTTGAGTAATCGTTTCGAGGAGGCAAGGAGTTCAAGCGCTTGTGGGGAATACTGCGGTGCCAGCAAAATCTCGATGAAGCCTTCTTTGTAGAGGTTAAGAACTTCCTGCGCGGTTTCTTCATCAACCTCGCGATTCAGACCAACAATACCACCGAAGATCGACACCGGATCGCACGCACGCGCTTTACGAAACGCATCAGCGAGAGAAGTGGTCGAGGTTGCGACACCACAGGGGTTGGTATGCTTAATTGCAACGGCGGCAATCTCATCGAATTCTTTGAGCAACTCGAAGGCAGCATTGGCATCGACGATGTTGTTAAACGAGAGTTCTTTGCCTTGCAGTTGCCGCGCGTTGGCGATGCAGGACTCGTTGATCTCACGTCGACGGTAGAAAGCTGCGGACTGATGCGGGTTCTCACCGTAGCGAAGGTCTTGCACCTTGGCATATTGCAGATGCAGAGTTTCACCAAAGGGCACGCGTTTACCTTCAGCATCAAGACTACCGAGATAATCTGCAATCGCACCATCGTAACGAGCAGTCATGCGAAACGCCTTTTTGGCTAATACCAGTTTCTGTTCTGCAGATAATCCCCCTTGTGTTTGCAACGTTTGTAAGATGCTCGGGTAATCCTCTGGATCGGTGATGATGCCAACGTCAGCGTGGTTTTTTGCTGCAGCGCGTAACAACGACGGGCCGCCGATGTCGATGTTCTCAATCGCATCAGCAAAAGAGCAGTCTGGTCGAGCAACGGTCTGTTCAAAGGGATAGAGGTTAACGACAACTAAGTCGATCGCTTTCAAGCCGTGCGTTTGCATCGTCTGCACATGGGCTGGGTCTTCGCGTCGATGCAGAATGCCAGCATGAATCTTTGGGTGTAGGGTTTTGACACGGCCATCAAGCATCTCTGGAAAGCCAGTGAAGTTCTCGACTGGAACGACTGGCACCCCAGCATCGCCGAGAGACTTTGCTGTTCCACCTGTAGAAAGAATCTCGATACCAAGTGCAGCCAAGCCTTTGGCGAACTCGACAACTCCACGCTTGTCGCTCACACTAATAAGTGCACGACGAACTGTAGCCATGCTGAACTCCTTGCAAAAGTTGAAGGGGAATATGCATCATGAAGAAATGATAGAGAAGGCGACATAACAAAAGGCTCTAGGGTTGTAAAGAGAAATTGAACAGATTATGGTGAAACGCCATGACGGTAACACTCAACGGTGAAGAGCGAACCTGCCGTGAAGGCAGCACAATTGCAGACTTGGTCGACGAACTTGGGTTAGGAAAGAAACGCATTGCCGTTGAAGTCAACCGTGACATTCTCCCCCGCGACGAGTATGTGACGTATCGAATTCAGCCTGGAGATCACATCGAAATCGTGCACTTTGTTGGTGGGGGATAAGTGCAAAGGGCAGAACTATGAAAGATCCGTTTGTCCTCGCTGGCAAAGAATATCACTCGCGGCTCATTGTTGGTACCGGGAAGTACAAAGATTTCGCCGAAAACAAACGTGCAGTCGAAGCGTCTGGCGCTGAGATTGTCACTGTCGCCGTGCGGCGCGTGAACATCACCGACCCGAATAAAGAAAATCTGCTCGATTACATTGATCCAAAGAAGTACACTATCTTGCCCAACACTGCAGGCTGCTACACCGCCGAGGACGCAGTGCGCACTTGTCGCCTGGCACGTGAGGCCGGCGTTGGCAACATGGTCAAACTCGAAGTGATCGGTGACCAACGCACCTTGTTCCCTGACATTCCAGGAACGCTCGAAGCCGCCAAGGTTCTCATCAAAGAGGGCTTCATCGTGCTTCCCTACGTGCTGGATGATCCGATCTCTTGCAAGAAACTGGAGGATATTGGGTGTGCCGCAGTAATGCCGTTGGCAGCGCCGATTGGTTCGGGTCTGGGCATTCGCAATCCATATAATCTACGTATCATCCTCGAACATAGTAAGATACCGGTGATTGTCGATGCTGGAGTCGGAACAGCATCTGATGCAGCTGTTGCATTAGAAATGGGCTGTGATGCCGTGCTAATGAACACCGCCATTGCCGAGGCTAAAGATCCAATCTTGATGGCAGAAGCGATGCGGCTTGGTGTTGAAGCGGGTCGCAAAGCCTATCTGGCCGGACGCATGCCGAAGAAGCTGTATGCGTCAGCGTCGAGCCCAATGGATGGGCGGATTGAATAAGACTAATGAAGTGCACCTCCGTTCGTCCTGAGCGTACCCTGAGCTTGTCGAAGGGGAGGTCGAAGGGCGAACGAGGAGAAAAGCACTATCCTCAGAATCCCCTTGATTGATTTTCAGCTCTACTTTGTCACCGACCGCAAACAGACCGCTGGACGACCACTTGTTGATGTCGTCCACGCAGCGCTTGATGGAGGGGTGCGCGCCGTACAACTCCGCGAGAAGGACGTAGAAGGCGGAGAACTGTATCGTCTTGCCTCTGCGTTGCGTGCACTCACTATCCGTTACTCTGCACGATTGTTAATCAATGACCGCATCGATGTTGCGATAGCTGTAGCTGCTGATGGCGTTCAACTTGGGCAGAGCTCCTTCCCTGTTGCTACTGCTCGTACATTGCTCGGCTCAGAAAAACTGATTGGAGTTTCCACTCATTCACCTGAAGAGATCGAAGCAGCGCGAGGCGCAGACTTCATAGTTTTCGGACCAGTGTACTTCACCCCATCCAAAGCCGCCTACGGCGATCCGCAAGGACTTGAGCGACTACGACAAGCCGTAAACCAGACCCCGGTACCAGTGATCGCTATTGGTGGAATCAAGAAAGAGCAGATACCAGACGTTATTGTCACCGGTGCGCACGGTATTGGCGTAATTACCGCGATCAGTGCTGCGACCGATCCAGCTCAAGCCACGCGAGACCTGCTAACTGCGCTGTCCGTCCGATTGACATAAACAACACACTCGTTTATCCCTTCCTCACAACCATTTGCCATCCTAGCTCAGTCGGTAGAGCAGCTGATTCGTAATCAGCAGGTCGTCGGTTCGAATCCGATGGGTGGCTTCCACTAAGCCCTTGAGCAATCAAGGGCTTTTTCATGTTCAGCCTGCCCTGCCGCCTGAGCCAGAGATACTGCGGGTCCGTATAGGGTCCGTCCGGGGTCGGTCGAAACAATGTTCGTAGAAGTTGTCTGATCTAACTTGTCTACCGCTTCTCTGTTTCCCCCTGGAACAAGATGTCCGTAGATATCTACGGTCACTTGTATGGAATGATGCCCCATCTGCTCCTTAACGTAGACTAACGATTCGCCTTGCTGGTGGAGTTTAACAGAAAACCAAACCCACATATCAGCAGTCTTTCAGCCCCGGTCGGAAGCCTTGAGACCCTCGCGCGATTCCGGGGAAGGATTTCGCGCAACCGCACATGCCCATGATTGTAAGTTCAG
>Ga0194132_10000524_pt1 | contig 78595 bp, 66 predicted proteins | sample TA2KigOf80mmetaG_FD_148612 | JGI IMG/M metagenome (GOLD analysis project Ga0194132, IMG submission 148612) | Freshwater microbial communities from Lake Tanganyika, Tanzania - TA2015054 Kigoma Offshore 80m | ecosystem: Environmental > Aquatic > Freshwater > Lake | place: Tanzania: Lake... | reverse complement strand
CTCGCGGTGTGCGCCTACGTCGACCTGAACGAGGTGAGGGCGGGGCTGGCATCGACGCCGGAGGAGTCGCTGTTCAGCTCGGCGAGGATCCGGGCGGCGCGGCTCGGCGGGAGGGGATCGAGGTCCGCGACCGCGTCGGCATGGCGTCGGCTCGGCGCCGTCGGCGGTCTCGACGACGATTCGTATCTCGAGCTGCTCGACGCGTCGTCTCGGGAGCCGAGGAAGGGGAAGCGGTCCGCGGACCCGTCGCTGCCGCCGATCCTCGAGCGGATCGGCGCGAGCGCGTCGGCGTGGCGGAGCTTCCTCAGAGACGACTCCGGGCTGAGGGCAGGGTGGTGCGCGGGCGCCGCCGCGTCGATCGCCGACGCGGCGCGACGGGTCGGGAAGCGGTGGGCGTGGAACGTGCTCGGTCGGCTGTGGGCGGGCGGATCGGGCGACTCGCAGACGATCCGGGACGGGTGAGCCACGCGAGCAACTGACCAACCCGAACCCCGCGGCTTCCTAGGAGACCGGCGGGGACGCAACTCATGCAGTCGGCGAACGACGAGGTTTCGGCGGACTCGATGCCGCAGAACCCGCGGGCATCATGACGCTGGGCTCCCTCGAGCCATTGGCAGACGTGCCGCGGATCCGTCATCCAGCCACTCGAACGCCGCGCGCCGAGGTAGCTAGAGAGGCAGCGACGCGATCATCGCGTCATCGATGGAGATCAACGCCTCGTGATCGCGGAATCGATGCCTGTCCACGACTACCGCGCGACTACCTGATCGCGGAATCGATGCCTGTCCACGACTACCCCGAGGTCGGATGTCCATCCGTCTCGCGTCGCCCCGCACTGCCTCCGCGTCGCGGTGCTCCGCCGAGGACGCGTCCCGCACCCTCCGATCAAACGGCATCGAGCCTGCAGGCGTCGCCCGACGACCTCACGCCGACCGACCGCGACGCCGGAACGCGCCGCCGCCGAGCGCCAACAGCACCATCAAGCCGCCGGCGCCTGGGATGGGAGTCGCGCCGCCAGCAACGATGCTCTGATTCACGGTCGACTCATACGCCGCCGACAGCAACTGGAACGTGCTGGTCGAAGGAGTGCCCGTCCAGGTCCAGAGCACCTCGATGTAGCCATAGTTGTAGTTGACGCCGCTGCCGAACCGGAACCCCATGAAGCGGTTCGCGCCGAAGTCGGCAGCATTGGAAGGGGTGCTGACCCCGTTGTAGAAAAAGGTCTGGGTGTCGGTTCCGCTGTAGCTCGCCGTGGAGTCGATGGTCGCGCCGGAGGCGTAGTTGCGAGGACTGGAGGTGCCGCCCGTGATCGCGAACCGAAGGTTGCCGTCTCCGTCGAGGCCGATCCCGGTGGTGCTGTTGTAGAAGATGTCAAGGTCACCGCCGGTGACGAAGCTGCTGACGGTCACCTTCGACTGCCCGAAGGTCATGCCCGCATTGGCACCGGTGATGTTGGTCGAACCGGAGCCGGCGCTGGCAAGGTTGATGTTCACGATCGCGGCATCCGCCCGCAGGGCGATGACCATGACGACGCCCGCGGTCACGCACGCGGCACGCAGGATGGACTTCGAAGCGAACGCTTTCGCGGCGGGAACGGCAGGGTTCATCTTTGATCTCTCCTCTGGGTTGTGGCTGGACGGTCCTAGAAGATGTCACGACAAGCGTGTCTCAGGAAGAGATCCGCGGAGAGAATCTTGACTCTCGAGGCAGTGCCTTCCCGGAAGGCACCTTCCGGCGCGGAGCGGTCTCGCCCGCGTTCCGGAGGGAACTCCACCCCGCGGCATCGATGGAGAAGTGACGCCTCGGTTCGATCGCCCCCCCTCCCGACGTCGCGCGGCGTCATCGAGGAGGACTCGACCTGCTCGCCCGCACGCGCACTTCGTCCCGTCCACCTGACGCCGCGAGCCAAGCCCTCGGTGTTCGCGCGGTCGCCCGGTCGCGAGTGCAACGCGAGCCTCGACGAGTACGAGTGCCACCGGATCGTGATCAAGGATCCGCCGTTCGGTCTCGTCGCGTCGATCCGCTGGCGCCTGCCGGAGCCGCCGGCTCCCTCGCCCGCGGGTCGTCGCAAGGAAGTCGGGCGGGTCGACCAAGGCGGATGATGCCGGTGCGGGGCGGACGGTCGGACCGGCGCAACCGCGCTCACCAGCCCGCGTCCGCACGCAGGTCGATCGCGCGACCATCGACCGGATCGCGGAACGTCAGCGCCTCGGCATGGAGCATCAGCCGCGACGCGAGGGCAAGCACCTCGGGCGAGGCGTAGAACTCGTCGCCAAGCACGGCATGACCGAGGTGCCGAAGGTGCACCCGGAGCTGATGGCTGCGACCGGTGAGCGGCACGAGGTGGAGCCGGGTGATCGGCGAGGCGGGATCCGCGGACGACGCGATGGGCGATCCGGCGGCGAGACCGCGGTCGGCGATCGCGTCGATCGCGTCGCGCAGCCTGCCGAGCGTCGTCCGCTCGACGACCCGCCATCGCGTGATCGCGGGCTTGCCGTGGACGGGATCGACGACGTGACGCGGACCGTCGGCGAGTGCCTTGCGGAGCGGCAGGTCGATCTCGCCTTCGTCCGTGGCGAGGTGACCGGCGACGATTCCGGTGGGGTGACCGGCGGGGTGTCCGGTGAGGTGTCCGGCGAGGTGCCTGCTGGGATGTCCGGCGAGGTCATCGGTGGCGTGACGGGTGGGGTGACCGGCGAGGTCATCGGTGGCGTGACGGGTGGGGTGACCGGCCGGGTGACCGGCGAGGTGCCTGCTGGGGTGTCCGGCGAGGTCATCGGTGGGGTGACCGGCCGGGTGACCGGCGAGGTGACCGGCGACGGGTCCGGTGGGGTGACCGGCGAGGTGACCGGCGAGGTGCCTGCTGGGGTGTTCGGCGAGGTCATCGGTGGGGTGACCGGCCGGGTGACCGGCGAGGTGACCGGCGAGGTGACCGGCGAGGTGCCTGCTGGGGTGTTCGGCGAGGTCATCGGTGGGGTGACCGGCCGGGTGACCGGCGAGGTGACCGGCGACGATCGCGACGTAGCGCTTCGAGACCTCGCGGCGCTCGAACTGCCAGCCAAGGTCGCGATGCGCGTCGGCGGTGCGGGCGAGCACCATCACGCCGGAGGTCGCCTGGTCGAGGCGGTGGACGATGCGTGCTTCGGGAAACCGACGCTGCACCCGCGCGATCAGGCAGTCCGCCTTCGACGCCCCCCGCCCCGGCACCGAGAGCAGCCCCGCCGGCTTCACGACGCCGAGGAGCGCCGGCGTCTCGACAAGCAGGGTCCAGTCGGCTTGTGGGGCATGCGTGGAGTTCATCGGGCAGCGACGGTGGGCGGTGTTGTGTGGGCGGTGTTGGACAGGCAGCGACGGTGGGCGCGACTTTCCGATGGCGGAGTTCTACGTCATCGAGGAGACCGTCCATGAACGGGATCGACGGCTCCTGGAAGCAGGAGTGAGCACGCTTCTCCCCACGCGCGAGCTTGAGGTTGCACGATTGCTCGAACAGGGAATGAGCCGCCCGAAGATCGCGGAGATGCTTGGCTTGAAGCCGAACACCATCGCCTCGATGTCGAAGACCATCTACCGCAAGCTTGCTGTCAACAACCGTGCACAGCTTTCCGCGCGCATGCGATTGGCCTGAAGCGCGCGATCGCTGGAGAGGCACTGGCCACCGCATCGCCAATCGCGGTTCCAATCGTGGATCCGAGCCGAAAGGGCCGTAGCCGCCATTGAGGCGGCGCGATTCACTCCCGTTTCGATCGGCACCCCAATCTCCGGGCGCGAAGGAATCGGCCTTCACCCCCTCTGGCACGATCAGAACGCCATCTAAAATTTGGATCCGTTTCGATCGGGGAGTTCAACACGCCGCCCTTCTCGGTTCATCAAGGCCGCGAGGCGGCGTTTTGGTTGACAGAACGCCCCGCGCGAGGCCCCACGGCCGATCGCGTCGGAACTCCCGCCAAGAACGCGACTTCCAGCGACGCCCCCGAACGGGTCGCGCTCTGACTTCCGAGAGCCCATCCGAGCCTTCCCGAGCGGAACCCGACGCGTTCCGCTCGGGCTGCACCGCGGAACCCTCTCGGACTCTCGCGCTCTCTGTTGAACCCCCCCTCTTGGTAAACAACTGCGTTCCGCTCGGGGGCGCGAGCGGAACGCTGCTCGGACCGCGGCGGGCGTGGTCAACCCCGACGGACTCGGGCCGCCGGGCGACACGCGGCCGTGACCAAGGCTGACCCGGGGCGATGCGGGGTGGTCGCGGGCGCAACGCGGTTTACCGGGAGCCTCGTACCGACGGCGCTGGCTAGGTGTCGATGCTCTCGGAGGATAGCACTTGCTTGCGGGTTGCCACTGCGGAAAGGATTTCGCGGGCGAAGCGTATGCACATACACCTGCTCCGTCTGTCCATACGCGCGGGGGTGGACCGTCAGGATTTGGACGGAATGATCGTGCCAGTCGCCTTGAACGGCGCGTTCGACTCTGACCTGTCCCCAAGTCCCACAACACAAGAATATTGCCCGTGTCCGATCCGTCCACCCCATCCTCTCCGGCCTTCGGCTTGACGCCGCTGGCCACCGCGACACTGCTGCTCGCGTCCGTGCTGACGACCGCAGGTTCGATGCAGGCCGCCGTCATCTTTGAGCTGTCGGCGCCGGGCGTGAAGCGGTCGGCGTTGGAGACGCCGACCAACACCGAGATCTTCCCCACGACGGGGGACATCAGCAACAGCACGGGCACCTTCTCGATCGGCAACTACACGGTCACCGGTGGCGCGAGCATCGGTGGTGGGGGGGCCCCCTTCGATTCGCGCAACATGCTTTCGATTAGTAACGGGGGGGCAGTCAGCATCGTGTTCAACGCTGGCATCGGCACGTCCAACTACCTCGGCTTCTACTGGGGCGGCGGCGACGCCGCCAACGCGATCGACCTGTACGACAGTTCCAACACTCTCGTAGGTACCTTTTCGACGAGCACCCTGATGAGCCAGCCCGGCATCAACGCCTATCGGGAACCCTCCTATTGGAACCAGCCCTTCGCCTATGTAAACATGACTCTTTCCAACTCCACCTTCTCGAGGATCGTGTTCCGGCAAACCGGCATCGGTGGCTTCGAGATTCAGAATGTGACGGTCGGAACCTTCACGTTCGTACCGGGGACGGTCACGCCGACGTCGGTCCCCGGCGGGACCGGGCTTGCAGCGCTCGCGATCGGTGCGGCAGGCCTTCGCGGCCGTCGCCGCAGCCGGAACTGAGTCGAGACCTTCGCGAACCGCCACCACGACACCGCTTCGGGCTTCCGCCCGGGGCGGTGTTGCGTTGGGGTTCGCGAAGTTCGCCTTCCGAGTTCGTACGTCCCCTCCGCCTCGCTGCGCTCGGCACCTCCCCCGCCTCGCTGCGCTCCGCCGGGGAGGAGTTGCGCCGTTCGCGCGAATGCCCCGCGCGATCTCGCGAGCGCTCTGCGAAGTGAAGAGGTAGGCGCCCGGCCTCCGTCCGGGGTCCCAACACACCCGTCTCCGCCACTTCCCTCGGGAGGCCCGATGTCGCTGCGCGATCAACACCAGGACCCCGACGCGATGACACCGGAGGAGCGTGCGTTCGCGATCGCGTCTCCCCTTCCCCCCACCGCTGGCGGCGTCGCTCCTGCGCCACGTCCGCAGCGAGGTGTTCAAGATCGCAGTTGGGGCCGCATCCCGCGACCGCATCGAACCTGATCCCCCGGCGGAGTCTTGCCTCCCCGGTCCAACCAAGTCCGACCCGCGGATTGACGCACGGAGATCGACCGCTGAACGGTGGACCGGGCCAAGCCCTCGGTCTCGCGGGAGCAGAGCATGCCCACAGCGCCACCAATCAAGGAGATCGGGCGGTGGCGCCGCTGAAGCAGATGACCGCCACGCAGGTTGAGCGGCTGGTGGGACGCCGCTCCGCGGAGGTCTGCGGAGAGCAGAGCCGATCCGGGAACACCGACTCCCTCGTCAAGAGGATCGCCTGGCGAAGTAGCTCTCGGGTTGGGGGGCGAACGAGTTCGGCGACCTTCAAGAGGCGTCCCCCACAGGCGGTGCGATAGAGGCGGCGACGCTCGGCGATCACACATGCCGAGACTTCTGCACTTCGGACATCGCGGAGATCGGGCGAGCGTCCGGCCGACCCCAAGTCATATGCAGAAGTCGCGCCAAAGTGGCACTTTTGGCATATGATCTGGCATGCCCCACCTCGACGACTACCTGGACGGCCTCCTCTCCCGAGGGCGGTCCCACTTCTCTCGCGATGAGGCGGCGACCGCCGCGGGACTGAAGCCCGCGGCGTTGTCCACGGCGCTCGCCCGCGCAGCGAGACGGCGTCGGGTCGTGAGCCCGCGGCGGGGCTTCTACATCGTCCTTCGGCCGGAGGATTGGATCGCGGGCGCACCCGACCCGGTCCGCTGGATCGACCCGCTGATGCGGCATCAGCGGATCGCCTACCGCGTCTCCCTTCTCCGCGCAGCCGCGTTCCACGGCGCGAGCCATCAGGCGAGCATGGTGTTCCAGGTCGTCGTTCCGCGGCAGCTCCGTCCGATCGCGATCGGGCGGCACCGCCTGCAGTTCGTCTTCCAGTCTCCAGATGCGTTCGCCGAGACGAACCGGCCCGAGTGGCTCGACCGCATCAAGAGCGACGCCGGCTTCGCCACGGTGGCGGGCGTCGAGTCGACGCTCCTCGACTCCGCACGCTACTTCCGCAAGGCCTCGGGGATCGGCGGCGTCGCGCAGATCGTCTTCGACATCGGAGCGAAGGCGAAGCCGCGGATCCTGAAGGCGTTGGCCGCGCACTACGAGAGCACCACCGTGCGGCGGCTCGGCTATCTGTTCGATCGACTCGGGCACACGAGGCAGGCGGGTGCGCTCGATGGGTTCGCGCGGGAGCAGAGAAACATCGTGCCGCTCGATCCCGGGCCCGCCGGCTCGGGGCGGCGGCGCGGGCACGCTCCGAAGATCGATGCGCGGTGGAAGGTCCTCGTGAACAGCCCCGTGGAGGTCGCGAGGTGATTCCGCGGGCCTACCTCCAGGCGTGGAGCGTCCGAGCGCCGTGGCCCGACCTTCGGCAGGTGGAGCAGGATCTCGTGATCTGCCGCGCGCTCTGCGACCTCTTCAGTTCGCCCGCCCTCGAGGGCAGGGTCGCGTTCCGCGGCGGGACCGCGATCCACAAGTTGCTGTTCGCGGAGCCGCTCCGGTACTCGGAGGACATCGACCTCGTGCAGGTCCGCGCCGAGCCGATCGGCGCGACCATCGACGCCGTGCGCGGCGCGCTGTCGTGGCTCGGGAAGTGCAGCCGCGAGCAGGCGGGGCACTCGATGCACCTCGTCTTCCGATTCGCGCCCGAGGTCGAGCCCGCGTCGTCGCTCCGCCTGAAGGTCGAGATCAACACGCGGGAGCACGCCAGCCTGCTCGGCATCCGGCGGTATCCCTTCGCCGTCGCGAGCGAGTGGCACTCCGCGGAGGCGTCGATCGACTCGTTCGAGCCCGAGGAGCTCTTCGGCACGAAGCTGCGGGCGCTGCTTCAGCGGAGGAGCGGCCGCGACCTCTTCGACCTCGATCATGGACTGCAGCGGCTTCGGCTCGATCCGAACAAGGTCGTCGCCTGCTTCACGCACTACGTCGCGCAGGAGGGGCGTCCCATCCGTCGGGCGATGGCCGAGGAGCGCATGCTTGAGAAGCTCGGCCGCAGCCTGACCGAGGACGTCGCTCCGCTGCTTTCGCCTGCCGTCCGATGGGGCGACGCGGACGCGATCCGCGGGTTCGAGCGCGTCTGGACCGATCTGATCGCGCGCATTGGGGGTTCACCGTGGAAGCGCTCGGACGCGGTGATCGAGGAACTCCGCGCGACCCGTCATCCCGGTCTGCTTGAGCGGTAGGGCGCCAGCGCGGCGGGTGTGGTCGATCCCTCCGTGTCAATGATGATGAGGCGCTCCCCGTCGCGCCGGACAGTCAGAGCGATCGGGGATGTCCACCGTCATTCCGACCGCCCGTTCCACCCGCCTCCGGGCACCGGCCGGGCCTGCGACCGCCGGACCGGGGTCGACCCGGGAGAGCGTCGCGATCGAGGCGCCGCCCCAGAATCCATCCCACCCGATCCGCGGCTGCCGATGCCCGGGGCGCTCATCCGCCGCGAACATCGAGGCCGCACCATCGTGGTGCGGGTGCTGCCCAACGGATTCGACTTCGACGGCACGGTCTACCGGTCACTCTCCGCGGTGGCGACGGCGGTCACCGGGGCCAACTGGAACGGCTACCTCTTCTTCGGGCTGACCACGGACGCCAAGGGACCCCGGGAGGGAACGCGATGACGAGGCGACGGGCACCCGAGTCGGTCAACCGGATCCGCTGCGAGGTCTGCACACGCACGAGCTCCGAGGAGGGCCTTGAGCAGGAGTTCAACTCCCTCGATGCCCAGCGCGAGGCGGGCGAGGCCTACATCCGGAGTCAGGCGGCAGGCGAGGCTCGAAGCCCTCGCCGAGGCGCCGCTAGAGGTGTGGCGGGGACGCAGTCGACTGGGGTACCGACCGCCGGTGTTGTGCCGAGCCCGACGAACGCGGCGCGAGGAACTCTCAGCGGCTGCGGCGCCACCGCCTCCCGCCGCCATCGTGCAAGCGTGCGCACGCTCACCCCGAGCGCCTCGGCGAACTCCGCCGCCCCCCCGCCCCCGGTCCGACTCCGTCGATCGCGTGCTCATGCACGCATGGTGCTCCCGGATCACGCCCCGCGGAAAGGGATGCCGGGGGGCGTCGATTCACGGACGCCTACCGACGTCACCTTCAGCGACGCCGCGCGTCCGGCACGGCAACGCCCGCACGCGCTCCGTGGTCGAGAGGGCCGATCCACCCGCGAGACGCGCCCCGCCCGTGTACCGCGCCGATAGGCAATCAGCCGATTGCCCAGTAGGCAAATGGACGATGCCGTAGCAGGCAACTGGACGGACTCGGTTGACCTCGCTTCTCGACCGACCGCTTGGTGCCGCGCTCAGGGCCGCACTGCGCGACACCCCGGTCGTCTGTCTGGTCGGCCCGAGTTGCGGCGTTGCGCTGGATCCTCGCCGTCGGACCTCACGCCGCCTTGGACGCCCAGCCCGGTCCGCTGGGGTCGCCACGGCTTCGTTCCGCGCTTCGGCGCGAGCAAATCGCTCCTCGGACAGCGGCGGGCCTGGCGTACTCCGACCGACGCGGGTTCCGCCCGCGGCGCAATGCTGACCTCGCCTCCGAACGATCACGCCGCCGCGCCGGCGTCGGTCACCCGACCGGCGCGCTCCCGCGCTGCGCCATCGGGCGCCACAGGATCAGCCCCGAACGGAGCGGCGGGCACTCGACGAAGTAGCGCCAGTGCTCGAACGCCTCGTAGGTCTCGCCGAGATGCTCGAGGCCGCGCCGCAGCAGCCGCCGGTAGGCGACGCTCGCCGAGCGCAGCGGCGCCGGCAGCTCCGGGCGCGCGTCGGACTCGACGCGTGCGGTCACCTCGAGTTCAGACACGCTCGCCCACGATCCCTGGATCGGCGCGTTGGAAGGCGGCACGCACTTCGCCGAGAAGGACCCGCCCGCCGGCAGGTCGCGATGCCAGAGGACATCGAGCACGGCGTACTCCGCCCAGCCCGAGACGCCCATGCGCAAGCACGCCTCGTCACGCTCGCCCGCCTCCGCGTACACCGCGCCGAGCGCGGGGATCCATTCGCCGAACGCCAGGGTGATCCGCCCGCGGCGCGCGGGATGACGCTGCGAGAACCAGACGCCCGCTCCCCCCGCATCGCCCGATCCGTCCGCCCCACTCTTCGACGCGTGCAGCTCGACCCCCACCATGCCGGGCGATGAGAGCTCCTCGAGCAGCGGCGGCAAGGGCCCTTGCCGCCCGAGCGCCTCGCGCAGGTCGGCGCCCTCGGGCATCCACGCCCGAAGGTGCTCGTCTGTGGAGTGGACCGCGGCAAGCTGCCTGAGCCCGCCCGGCACGAGCCGCTCGAGTCCGTCGAAGAGCTGCAGCCTGGTCACATCGACCCGCGAGGCGTCGCGGCGATTGGGCGTGACGAGGTCGATGCCGACCTTCGCGTGGACCGCGGCAGCGGCAGTCTTGCGCGATTCGAAGTGCGCCCGGCGAAGCAGGCGGCCGCGGTTCGTGGTGGTGCCCGCGCGGGGCAGCCGACCCGCGATCAGCGCATCGAGGTCGAACTCCTCGCGCTCGGCCTCGATCGCGGCCTGCAGCCGCGCGACCGACTCCCGAAGCGCCGCGAGCAGAGCGGGCGGAGCGCCCACAGCGTCGAACCCTCGCAGCAGGCTCGCCCAGCCGCGGGTGCCGGGCCGCGCCTTGGCCATCTCGCCCGGCGAGGTCGCCCGTACGAGCGCGAGCAGCAGCCACGAGGTGAACTTGCTGACGCCGAGGCGTTCCGCCGCGGTGCGACTGCTCGAACCTGGCGGCAGCGTCGCCGCGACGATCGCGGCCGTCGCCCCAGCGACCTCGCGAAGCGCCGCCGCGAGCCTGGGGGAGGCCTGCTCGATCGGATCGTCATGGGGCGAAGTCATGCGGGAGCGGGCGTTGCGGCGGGGGAGCGGGAAGCGCGTTGGCGAGAGCGATCACGATAGCCGCGGCCCGGCTCGCGGCGCCTCGCCTGCCAGTGAATGGCACACCGAGCGAAACCGCTGCGACTCGCCGCCGATTCCGCGGTCCGCCGTTGCGTGTCTCGCCTTCGGGCCGAGACTCGTGCCCGACACCCCAAGCCGCAACTCCGCGGCTGGAGATCGACCGAGTTCCGGTCAACGCAAGTCATCACCCGAGAGGAAGAACGATCATGTCGACCCAGAGAGTCAATCACCACGGCCGTTCCCGTTCCGGTCTTGCAGTTCTGGCGGTTGCCGCCGCGACGGCGGTGGGCTCGGTCGCGAGCACCGCATCTGCGACGCCCATCCAGTACACGATGACTTGGAGCAACGTCACTGGGAGTTATGGCGGCACCGGATTCACCGGCCAGACCATGACACTGCAGTTCAACTACGACACGACCAACGTCGGCCTGCAGGGTCCCTTCCCCCGAGCCGTGTTCGTCAATGGAGCGGGGATACGCGTGACGCTGGGCACGGGCGGATCGATCCTGAACAATGCCGCCCTCGACAATGTGGCAGCCAACAGCTCGGCCTTGCTGGTCATCGACTCGACGACGGTCTACTTCGGGATATCTGACGGCACGACCTACACCGGCGATCGCGGCTTTCTCTTTGGCTTGACCGGCGGTCCCGCGGTCGCGAACTTCCTGACGACCGAGTGGAGTGGGGCCACCGGGCCCACCGGACAAGCGGGGGTCTCCGCGGGATGGGGTCCCACCGCCCCTGGAGTCCCCCTTGTGATCGGTGGATTGCAACTCGCGATGACCGGCGCCTCGGGCGGCGGCACATGGAGCAGCGGCTCCCCCTCGGTCATCCCCGGCTCCGGCCTCGCCGCGATCGGCACGCTCGGCCTCGCGGGCATCGCCCGCCGCCGCCGCCGCTGAACGCCGGCGACGCGACCGGACCCGCCATCACCACCACGCCACCACCACCACGACACCGCCTCGGGCTCCGGTCCGGGGCGGTGCCGCGTTGGGAGGCGGAGCGTGCTCGCGGCATCGGGCGGTGTTGGACGGGCGGTGTTGGACAGGCAGCGACTGGTCGGGCAGCGATCCGCTCTGGGGGAGTGTTGCGGGCAGTGTTGGACAGGCAGCGACTGCGGGCGGTGTTGGCGGTGTTGGACAGGCAGCGACTGGTCGGGCAGCGATCCGCTCTCGGGCAGTGTTGGCAGTGTTGGACAGGCAGCGACTGCGGGCGGTGTTGGACAGGCAGCGACTGGTCGGGCAGCGATCCGCTCTCGAGCGGCAGTGTTGGACAGGCAGCGACTGGTCGGGCAACGATCCGCTCTCGGATCGGCTCTTGGGCATTGGAACCCGGCGGCGAATCCCCAGTTGACCAAATGCTGAGCGTGGACTCGCGGGGCAGTGGGCGGGGCAGTGTTGGACAGGCAGGGACCAGTGTTGGACAGGCAGCGACTGCCGGCAGCGACTGCCGACGGCAGTGGGCTGGACGGGGATTGCTGGACAGCCATCGTTCTGCGGCGTTCTGCCCCCCCGGGGGCGACACCCGCGACCGAGCCAGACCCCCGACAAGAGGGGATTGCTGGACAGCCATCGTTCTGCGGCGGGATTGCTGGACAGCCATCGTTCTGCGGCGTTCTGCCCCCCCCGGGGGGCGACACCCGCGACCGAGCCAGACCCCCGACAAGAGGCCTGGAATCCCGCCGGTGTCGCTAGTCGAACCGCTGCGGTCTCGTACCTGCCGCCGAAGATCGTTCGGGCTCCGCCGGCGGTCTTCGACTCCCAATCCCGCGACACCCAATCCCACGACAACCAATCCCGCGACTCCCAATCCCGCGACTCCCAATCCCGCGACACCCAATCCCACGACACCCAATCCCGCGACAACCACTCCCGCGACTCCCACCCCCCGCGACTCCCATTCCCGCAAGTCCCTCGACCCACGCACGCCCGTGGCTGCCGAGGCGACCTCGACCTCCCCTCCGCTCCCTCGATTCGCCGCCGCCTCTCGTCCTTAGACTAGATCGCTTCGACCAAGGTCCCGTGGCTCGCGAGTCACCGACGCTCCCGAACCCCGTCATCGACCTTGAGGCACCGTCCCCGTCCCCGCGTGGAGATCGACCTCCGGTCCCCGTCCCCTCTCGCGTTCCGCACTCCTCTCGCGTTCCGCACTCCTCTCGCGTTCCGCACCCCTCTCGCGTTCCGCACCCCCCGCGCGTTCCGCACCCCTCGCGCGTCCATCACCCATCCGTCCGTCGCCCTTCTCCCATGATCACCGCCCCGCTCCTCACCGCCATCCTCGCCTCCGTCCTTCTTCAGGCACCCCCCGCGCGGTCCGAGCCGCCCGCGGAGGCGCCGAATCCGGAGACCGCGAACCTCCGCGAGATCCGCCAGCTCACCTTCCCCGACCGGTTCACGAAGGCGGGCGAGGCGTACTTCTCGCCGGACATGACGCGGATGATCTTCCAGGCGATCGAGGTCCCCGCCGAGGGCGCGACCGCCGACGAGTTCTACGCCATGTTCGTCGCGGACGTGGTGCGCGACGGCGACGGTCGCGTGGCGAGCCTCGCGAACATCCGCCGACTCAGTCCGCCCGGCTCCGCCAACACCTGCGGCTGGTTCCATCCCGCCGACCCGAACCGCATCCTCTTCGGATCGACGCTCGCGCCGCCGACCGAGTCCGCGCCGCCGGGCTATCAGCGCGGCAGCGGTCGCTACCGCTGGATGTTCCCGCCGGGGATGCGCATCGTCGAGTGCGACCTCCGCACCGCCGACGGCACCGCGAACACGCTGAAGGTGCTCGCGGGCGACGGCACCGCGTACGTCGCGGAGGGCTCGTGGTCGCCCGACGGTCGCTCGATCCTCTATTGCTCCCTCGCGAGCGGGCAGGGCGACCTCGTGGTGAAGGACCTCGAGACCGGCGAGGAGCGCACCATCGTGGCGGTGCCGGGCTACGACGGCGGACCCTTCTTCTCGCCCGACGGAAACCGCATCTGCTACCGCTCCGACCGCCACGGGAACAACCTGCTGCAGGTCTTCGTCGCCGAGCTCGAGCGCGACGCCGCGGGTCGGGTCATCGGCGTGCGCCGCGAGCACCAGGTGACCGACGACGGGAACGTGAACTGGGCGCCCTACTGGCACCCCGCGGGACGGCACCTCGTCTTCGCCTCGAGCGCCGCGGGTCACCGCAACTACGAGGTCTTCCTCGTGGACGCCGCGGACCTCTCCGACGCCTCGCCGCCGCGGCTCCAGTACGGCACGGCGCTTCGTCGGGTGACCTTCGGCGAGGGCGCCGACGTGCTGCCGGTCTTCTCGCCCGATGGTCGCTTCCTCCTCTGGACCGGTCAGCGCGGCGCGGACCGCTCGAGCCAGATCTACGTCGCCGACTTCGTCATGGACCTCGCGCCGCCCTCCTCGCAGATGCCCGACCTGCGCTCGGACCGCGTCGGCAGCCGCGATCAGCCGCGCGGCGGAGAGCGATGAGGTCACCCATGAGCGCCGAGGTCACCGCATGAGCGAGGAGCTCGTCGACCGCCGCTACCTGATCCCCTTCCGGTCGCCGCTGCTTCCGCAGATCTTCACGGACGTCCTGGTGATCGGCGGCGGGGTGGCGGGCATGCGGGCGGCGATCGCGGCGGGCGGGCACGGCGAGGTGATCCTCCTCTCGAAGGCGCCGCTCGAGGTCTCGAGCACCGCGTGGGCGCAGGGCGGCATCGCCGCCGCGGTCGATCCGGAGGACTCGCCCGACGCGCACGCCGCCGACACGCTCGACGCCGGCGGCGGGCTCAATGATCCGGAGGCGGTGCGCGTCCTGACCGAGGAGGGCCCGGGGGAGCTCGAGACGCTCCGCTCCTGGGGCATGCGGCTCGACCGCGACGCCGCGGGCGGCATCCACCTCGGGCAGGAGGGCGGGCATCGCCGCCGACGCATCGTGCACGCCGACGGCGACGCGACCGGCGCGGAGCTCGTCCGCGCGATGCGGTCGCGGATCGCCTCCTCCGGCTCGATCCGGATCTTCGAGCGCTGCTTCGCGATCGACCTGCTCTCCTCCGAGCGCGGCGACCGGCGGGTGCTCGGCGCGATCACCCATCACCCCAAGCATGGGCTGCAGATCATCTGGGCGAGGGCGACGATCCTCGCCTGCGGCGGGCTCGGGCAGGTCTTCCGTGAGACGACCAATCCCCGCGTCGCCACCGCCGACGGCATCGCGATGGCGTGGCGGGCGGGCGCCTCGGTCGCCGACCTCGAGTTCGTGCAGTTCCACCCGACCGTCCTCTACGTCGCGGGCGCGACCCGCGCGCTTATCAGCGAGGCGGTGCGCGGCGAGGGCGCCTGGCTCGTCGACCGCCACGGGCGGCGCTTCATGCAGGACGCGCATCCGATGGGCGACCTCGCGCCGCGCGACGTGGTGAGCCGCACGATCGCCTCGGTGCTCGCCCGCAGCGGCGGCTCGAACGTGTGGCTCGACCTGCGCCCGATCGGCACGGCCCGCTTCGCCGAGCGCTTCCCCGGGCTCGACCGCCTCGTCCGCTCCTTCGGGCTCGATCCCGCGGTCGATCCGATCCCGGTGCATCCCGCCGCGCACTACTCGGTCGGCGGCGTGCGCACCGACCTCGCGGGGCGCACCGACCTGCCGGGGCTCCTTGCCTGCGGCGAGGTCGCCGCGAACGGCGTCCACGGCGCGAACCGCCTCGCGAGCAACAGCCTGCTCGAGGGTCTCGTCTACGGCCGACGCGCGGGCGAGGCGGCGGTCGAGGAGGCGACGACGAATCCCGAGAAGGTGCTCTCGAGCATCGCGACGAGCCACCGCGCCGAGCTCGACCTCGCCGACGTCCGGAGCAGCCTTCGAAGCGCCGTCTGGCGCCACGCGGGCGTCGTGCGCGAGGGCGGTCGCCTCGACGACCTCCTCGACATGCTCGACTTCTGGGCGCGCTACTCGCTCGACAAGATCTTCGACGATCCCGAGGGCTGGGAGACGCAGAACCAGATCGCCGCCGCGACGCTCCTTGCCCGCGCCGCCCGCTGGCGGCGGGAGAGCCGCGGGACCCACGCCCGCGAGGACTTCCCGGAGCCCTGCGACGAGTACGCGGTGCACGCCGCGTGGCGGCGCGACCGCGAGTCGCCCGCGATCCATCCCGTCGCCCACGCGGAGCGACCGGCGTGAGACCCCGCGCCGCGATCCTCCTCCTCGCCGCCGCGCCGCTGCCGCGGGTGGCACGATCCTCGCCCGCGGGGCACGCCGCGCGAGGCGCGCTTGCCGCAGGCACCGCGTTCTTCTCGCTCTTCTCGCTCGTCTCGCTCGTCTCGCTCGCCGCGCTCGCCGCGCTCGCCGGGTGCCAGCCGCAGGTCGTCGAGTATCACTATCGCCCCGCGTACTACCAGCTCGCCTCGGAGACGAAGCTTCCGGATGAGGTCGTCACCGAGGACGGTCGCATCATCCGCTTCGTCTCGACGCCGATCGACGAGATGCAGAAGTCCCGCGACGCCGCCGAGGAGGGCGGCGACCAGCCCGCGGCGCCGCCCGCCGAGATCTGGAAGGAGTCGCCGGATGGTCGGGTGACCCTCACCTGCATCCTGCCCGAGCACGTCCTCGCGAACACCATGACCTGCCTGCGCCTCGAGCGCTACGACGTGATGTACTCCGAGCTCCTCGCCAAGCGCACCCGCGCCGAGTACGAGGCGAGCGGTCGGGGTCCCGAGCAGTTCGCGGCGTGGTGCGCGAGGCACCGCGGCGACCTGATGTCGATGCTCAACCGCATGGGCTTCGGCTTCATGGGCAGCGACGTCATCCTCGACCGCGCCGGACCCGACGTGCTCCGCGCCCGCTTCACCCCGCGGCTCAGCGGGCAGTTCAAGTTCAGCGAGGTCCTGATGACCTACGAGGGCTTCGGGATGAAGCTGCTCACGATCCGGTGAGCGACGGGCGGTTCACGCCCGCTCGAGGGCGTTCCGGCTGACGAAGAGGTTGCGGGCGCGGAACGCGGAGGGACTCTCGTGGATCAAGACCGCGCGAAGCGATCCGAGCATGGACGCGAACCATGGGCGGCGCAGCGCCCGCGTGGGGTCGCCGGTCCAGCAGGGGCACTCGAGCCCATGCCGGCGGGCGAGCTCCTCCGCGGTCGCCGCGAGGTAGGCGTCTCGAGGTCGTCGACTAGTTCCGTGATCCGCGCCGGGATCAGCCGGCGCTCGCGGTGGTCTCCGGCTTCGCCGTGCCCTCGCCGCCCTCGGCGGGCGTGCCCTTCGCCTCGAAGCGGAGGTGCTGCTCCTCGGCGCGGCGGGTGACGAACACGGTGTGACCGGGCTGGAACTCGCCGCTCAGGAGGTTCTCCGCGAGCGGATCCTCGATGTAGGTGCCGAGCGCCCGGCGCAGCGGACGCGCGCCGAAGTCGGGGTTGTAGCCCTTCTCGATCAGGAAGTCCTTCGCCGCCTGGTCGAGCTCGAGATGCATGCCCTTGTCCTTCAGGCGCTGGCGGACCTTGGCGAGCTCGAACTCGATGATGTGGTTGAGGTCGTCCTTCACGAGCGGACGGAAGACGATGATCTCGTCGAGGCGGTTGATGAACTCGGGGCGGAAGAACTTCTCCGCCTCGTGCATCAGCGCGGTGCGCATCTTGTCGTAGTCCTGCACCGACTCCCGCTTGCCGAAGCCGAACCCGGAGCCGCCCTTGATGAGGTCGGCGCCGATGTTGCTCGTCATGATCAGGATGACGTTCTTGAAGTCGACGTGGCGCCCGAACGAGTCGGTGAGGCGACCCTCCTCCATGATCTGGAGGAGCATGTTGAAGACGTCGGGGTGCGCCTTCTCGACCTCGTCGAGCAGCACGACCGCGTAGGGCCGGCGGCGGATCCGCTCGGTGAGCTGACCGCCCTCCTCGTAGCCGACGTAGCCCGGAGGCGCGCCGATGAGGCGGCTGACGTTGTGCTTCTCCATGTACTCGCTCATGTCGAGGTAGATCAGGGCGTCCTGATCCCCGAACATGAACTCCGCCAGCGCCTTCGCGAGCAGCGTCTTTCCGACGCCGGACGGCCCGACGAAGATGAAGGAGCCCATCGGGCGCTTCGGATCCTTGAGCCCCGAGCGGGCCTTGCGGATCGCCCGGGCAACCGCCTTGACCGCCTCGTCCTGGCTGACCACGGTCTTGTGGAGCTCCTTCTCGAGCTGGAGCAGCCGCTGGCTCTCCTCCTTCTCGAGGCGGGTGAGGGGCACGCCGGTCATCTTGCTGACGACCTCGGCGATGACCTCCTCGTCCACCACCGCGTCGATCTGGTTCATGCGGTCGCGCCAGTCCTGCTGGACCTTCTCCTTCTGCTTGCGGAGCTTCTCCGCCTGGTCGCGGAGGTCCGCGGCGCGCTCGTAGTCGGCGGCCTTCACCGCCTCGTCCTTGGCGATCGAGAGCCGCTCGATCTTCTCCTCGAGCTCCGCGAGGTCCGGCGGCTTGGTCATGCTCTTGAGCCGCAGGCGGGCGCCCGCCTCGTCGATCACGTCGATCGACTTGTCGGGCTGCACGCGACCGGGGATGTAGCGGCCGGAGAGCTCCACCGCCGAGCGGATCGCCGCGTCGGTGTAGCGCACCCGGTGGTGCTGGGCGTACTTCTCGCGGAGCCCCTTGAGGATCTCCACGGTCTGCTCCGCCGAGGGCGGCTCGACGGGGATCGACTGGAAGCGCCGCTCCAGCGCCGCGTCCTTCTCGATGTACTTGCGGTACTCGTCGAAGGTGGTGGCGCCGATGCACTGGATCTCGCCGCGGGCGAGGGCGGGCTTGAGCACGTTCGACGCGTCGATCGCGCCCTCGGCGCCGCCGGCGCCGACGAGGGTGTGGAGCTCGTCGATGAAGAGCAGGATGTTCTTCGCGCGGCGGACCTCGTTCATCACCGCCTTGATCCGCTCCTCGAACTGACCGCGGTACTTGGTGCCCGCGACCATCGCGGCGAGGTCGAGGACGACCAGCCGCTTGTCGAAGAGGAGGTCGGGGACCTCCTGCGAGACGATCGACTGGGCGAGGCCCTCGACGATCGCGGTCTTGCCCACGCCCGCCTCGCCGAGGAGGACGGGGTTGTTCTTGGTGCGGCGGCAGAGGACCTGGATGAGCCGCTCGATCTCGCTGGCGCGACCGATCACCGGATCGAGCTCGCCGTTGCGGGCAAGCTCGGTGAGGTCGCGACCGAAGCTGTCGAGCGCGGGGGTCTTGCTCTTGCCGCGGCGGGCGGCGGCGCCGGGCTCCGCGGGAGCCTGGGGCTCCGCGGGCTCGCCGGGCTGACCTCCCTGCTCCTCGTTCTCGACGCCCGCGCCGAGGAGGTTCAGCACCTCCTCGCGGACCTCCTCGAGCTTGAGCCCGAGGTTCAGGAGCACCTGCGCGGCGACGCCGTCGTGCTCGCGGAGGAGCCCGAGCAGCAGGTGCTCGGTGCCGACGTAGTTGTGGTTGAGGTTGCGGGCCTCCTCGATGGCGTACTCGATGACCTTCTTCGCCCGCGGGGTCTGCGGGAGCTTGCCCATCGTCACCATCTCGGGACCGCTCTTCACGAGCTTCTCGACCTCGAGGCGGACCTTGCGGAGGTCGATGCCGAGGTTCTTCAGCACGTTCGCCCCGACGCCGCTGCCTTCCTTGACGAGCCCGAGCAGGATGTGCTCGGTCCCGATGTACTCGTGGTTGAAGCGCTGCGCCTCCTGATTGGCGAGGGCCATCACCTTGCGGGCACGGTCGGTCAGTCGCTCGAACATGCGGTTCCTCCTGCATCTCCGCGGGTCGCGGGACGCGCCGAACGGATGGTAGGGAGCCGGGGGCTCCGGGCCGCGAGCTGCGGTCGCATCCCCACCACCGTCGGGTCATCGGCAAACCGCAAGCGACGTACCACAGGACCCGCCCTTGATCGAACGAAGGACCTCAACTTTCGTGCCCGCAAGGTCGCGCCGGGTACGCTTTGTGCAGGATGCGCCGCCTGCACGCTGCCAATCCGGCAAGGCTCCGTGACCTGACCGCCATCGCCGCCATCGCCGGGGTCGCCGCCGCGGCGCAGACCGCCCCGACCACGACCCCACCGCCACCCGCCGCGGCCCCGGTCGCTCCGACCGAGCCAGCGCCAGCGAGCCCGCCGAACTCGACGCCCGGACCAACCAGCGAGGCGCCCCCGGCGGACGCCGGTCCGGTCCTGAAGAAGGACCTCCCGGAGCATCGCCCGCGCGGCGGGCGACCCGACTCGCCCCCCACCGCGGGGGCGATCGCCAAGCGCCTGACCCCGATGCTCGCGCGGCTCGGTCGCGACGACGCGCCGGTCACCGCGCCAGGCATCGTCCTCTGGAGTCCCGGCGACCGCACCGCCGCGGCGGCGCTCGCGGTCCGCCTCGACCGATCGCTCGGCGAGATGCGGCGGCTCCTGCGGGTGCAGCGCGGCAGGCTCGCCCCGCGGGCGGTGGTGCTGCACGCCGACCGCGACGCCTTCGAGCTCGCGGAGGCGACGCTCTTCCTGCAGGCGCCGCTGCGGAGCCGGATCGCGGTCCTCCACGAGCTCGACGGCACCGGCGTGATCGACGCATGGGAGTCGAGCGACGAGCCGGTCCGCCGCGGCTCGCTCGGGCGAGCGCTCGCGACCTCGCTCCTCCTCGACGAGCCCACGATCGCCGCGTGGCCGACCTGGTTCCGCGAGGGGCTCGCCTCGCAGCTCGCGGACGCCTCGATCTCGCCGAACGGGCTCGAGCCGGTCATGCGGCAGGTCGGGCTCGCCGCGATCCGCGGCGGGCGCGCCGCGGGGCTGCTCGGGCTCCCTCCCGAGGATCCGGCGTGGATCGACCTCGCCTCGCCCGCCCAGGGCGTCGCCTTCCTCGCGGTCCAGTGGCTCGCCGAGCAGGCGCCGACCCGGCTCGACCGCTTCATCGACGCGCTCCGCCGCGGGGTGGCATGGACGGACGCCCTCCGCGAGATCTACGGGCTCACGCCGGCGTCGCTCTCGGCGGCGCTCGGGCGGCACTACATGATGAACGACTGAGGTCCGCGGAACGGCGCGTCGAGGGCGATCGCGTCGCTCCGCTCTCCCGTCAGCGTGCGGTCGCGACCAGCGAGCGCCCGAGGAAGTTCGCGAGCACCCGACCGCCGAGCGGCGTGAGGTAGCTCTCGGGATGGAACTGCACGCCCTCGAGCGGGGCGCTTCCCGGCGGACCCTCCCAGCGGATCCCCATCACGAGCCCCTCGTCGGTCCACGCGCTGATCCGAAACGGCGGTCGCACCGACGATGCCTCGACGAGGAGCGAGTGGTATCGCGCCGCGGGGAAGGGCGAGGGCAGGTCGCGGAGGATCCCGCGACCATCGTGGTGCACCGCCCACGCGCGACCGTGGATCGGACGCGGCGCCCGGACGACCTCCATCCCGAACGCCGCGGCGATCGCCTGATGCCCGAGGCAGACGCCGAGGATCGGGACCCTCCCTGCGAAGCGCCGCACGAGCTCCATCGAGACGCCCGCCTCGCCCGGTCCGCATGGTCCCGGCGAGACGAGGATCGCGGCAAGGTCAAGCGACTCCGCCTCCACGATCGAGATGCGGTCGTTGCGCACGACCCGCACCTCGAGCTCGGGCGCGAGGCGACCAACCTCCTGCACGAGGTTGAAGGTGAACGAGTCGTAGTTGTCGACGACGAGCAGCACGCGGGGATTGTGGCGGATGCCGGCGGCGACACAAGGGAGGAGGATGCCGGCGGCGACATAAGGGAGGAGGATGCCGGCGGCGACACAAGGGAGGAGGATGCCGGCGGCGACACAAGGGAGGAGGATGCCGGCGTTTCACGTTCGGAGTCCCGACGCCAGCCTCCAGTCGGACCTCGCCCGGGGGCTCGGCGCGATTCGGAACTCCTCCCCGGCGGAGCGCAGCGACGCGGGGGAGGTGCCGAGCGAACGCAGTTCGCGAGGCGGAGGGGACGTCCAATGAACGGATTGCTTGCCTCACGCACCGCACCCGCACATCCCGTTGGAGCAGGTCCCCTCCGTCCTGCTCGCTGCGCTCGCAGTCCACCTCACCCCACGGCGACGCCGTGGGGAGGAGTTCCAAAGGGCGCAACGGCGCGATGGCGCAATCTCGAACAACAGAACTCGCGCTCTCCGGAACTCCTCCCCGGCGGAGCACGCCGAGATGACGCGTTCCGGAACTCCTCCTCGCCCTACGCCGCCGCGGTGCCCGCGACGCCGTCGCGGGTCACCACGAAGAGGTTCGTGGTGATCGGATAGGGAAGCCGGCGGAACTCCTCGGTCGCCCGCTCCTTGAGGCGCTCGAGCAGCCGCTCGGGCGCCGCGGAGATCGCGAGGAACCGGTCGCGGGCGGGGGTCGCGACGTAGAAGTCGCCGCCCATCTGCGGGGCGAGGCGGGCGTGGAGTCCCGAGAGGAGCAGCCGCGCCGCGTCGTAGCCATCCTGCTCCGCGACGATCGCCGCGCGACCGCCCTCCGCGGAGTCGACCACCTGCACGCGGAGCTCCGGGCTGTAGCGGGCGAGGTTCTCGCGGGCGATCCGCTCGAGGTCCTCCGGCTGCAGCCGCCAGCGGATCATCTGCTCGGTGGTGATGCTCACGGTCATCTGCGGCATGTCGAGGACGAAGACGACGACGGTGCCGTTGACGTAGGGCACGTGGGCGACCTGCTCGCGGTCGAGGCTCTCGAAGATCGACTCCGGCTGGATGCGGGGCATGATGCGGGGCATCGCCACCGCGAGCGGCACCGGCGTGCCGCTGAGCGCGTCGCCCTCGATGAGCCGGTCGAAGTAGTGCTCGACGATCTCGACGCCGCGGTCGGGATCGCGCTGGACCATCCGGTAGAGGTTCTCGAGCCCGAGCGGTCGACCGTCCAGCGAGATGGCGAGCGGTCCGACCAGCTCGATCGTCCGCTCGGAGTGGCTCCGGGCGAGGATCTTCGCGACCTGCTCGGTGAACGCCTCGGGATGCAGCGGCATGCTCGACACGACGGATCCTCCTCCGGGGATCAACGTCCCCGCCCCCGCGGGATCGCAGACGATCCCGCCCTCTTCATCGGCATGCCCGCGACGGGACATGCCAGAACGGCCCCCGGAAGGTCGACTCCCGCCTCACGCTCCTCGGCGCCGCGCGAGGCGCGACGCCCTGCCTGAACCCCGGAAGTTCCGGACGCTCGCGCCACCGGCGCGCCGCACGCCGAACGTGCAGGCTCCGGTCCGATCCTCCGCTCCGCCCCGCCAGCGAGCGCTGCTCGATGGGGCCGTCAGATCCCGCGGTCGCCTTCGCCGCGGGTGATCGTTCCTCGTCGCGACTCGGTCGCCGCTTCGGTCTCGATGGGGGATCGACCGAAATCGGGGCGTCGCCGAGCGTCGGGATCCGCGTGTCGGCGCCCGCGGCGACGCGCGAGGGACCGAGAGTCCGCGGCGATCGCGGTCTCCTCGGAGAAAACGCAGCGCACCGCGGTCAGGTTCCCGCCCCCGCTACACTCGCCCCCGTCGCGCTCCCGGACCCACCCGCGTGTCCACGACCTCCGCACGAGAACCCTCTCGCGATCTCGACCGCCTCTTCGCCGCGGATCCCCCGCTGACGATCATCGCGGGACCGTGCCTGCTCGAGGAGGATGCGCTCAACCTCGCGATCGCCGAGCTGCTCCGCGATCACTGCCGCCGGCTCGACCTCGGGTTCGTCTTCAAGGGCTCCTTCGACAAGGCGAACCGCTCGTCGGTCTCCTCGCCTCGGGGTCCCGGTCTCGAGGCGGGGCTGCGCCGCCTCGGCGAGGTCCGCCGCCGCCTCGGCGTGCCGGTCACCACCGACATCCATGAGCCGGCGCAGGCAACGCCCGCGGCGCAGGTGGTGGACCTCCTCCAGATCCCCGCGTTCCTCTGCCGCCAGACCGACCTCCTCGCCGCCGCCGGCCGCACCGGTCGCGCGGTGAACGTGAAGAAGGGTCAGTTCATGGCGCCGCGGGAGATGCTGCAGGCGATCCGCAAGGTGCGCGAGGCAGGCGGAAGCCGCGTCATCGTCACGGAGCGCGGGACCTTCTTCGGCTACCACCGGCTCGTGAACGACTTCGCGGGGCTCGGCGACCTGATCGAGCTCGCCGCGGCGGAGGGCGTGCCGACCTGCTTCGACGCGACCCACTCGACCCAGCTCCCCGGCGCCGAGGGCACCGCCTCCGCGGGGCGACCGGAGCGGGCGGCGATGCTCGCCCGCGCCGCGGTCGTCTCGGGCGTCGCGTCGGTCTTCCTCGAGTGCCACCCGACGCCCCGCACCGCCCCGAGCGACGCGAGCTCGATGCTCGCCCTCGACGAGGTGCCCCCGCTCCTCGAGTCCCTCGCGGCGCTTCGGCGGACGATGGCGCCGTGGCTCGCGGGCGGCGCGGCGAGGTCCGCGGCGCTGGACCCTGCCGCCTCGCCGGCGCTACAGTCGTCCCGACGATGAACTGCGATCACTGCGACAAGCCGGCGGTCGTCCACGAGGTGGTGATCAAGAACGGCGCCAAGACCGAGGTCCACCTCTGCCAGGCGCACGCCGCGATGGCGGGCTACGTGCCCGAGCCGCAGCCGCTCAACGTCCTCCTCACGAACATCGCCCCCGCCGCCCGCAAGGGTCCGCCGGCGCCGACCTGTCCCGGCTGCACGATGACCCTCGCCCAGTTCCGCCAGCATGGTCAGGTGGGGTGCGAGCAGTGCTACGAGGTCTTCGGCGCGGTGCTCGAGCCGCTGATCGAGCGGGCGCACGCCGGCCGCACGCACCACGCCGGTCGGCTCCCCCGCCGCCGCGCCGCCCCGATCGACCTCCGCGAGCTCCGCATGCGGCTCGTCCGCGAGCTCGACGAGGCGGTCGCCGCCGAGCAGTACGAGCGCGCCGCGCGGCTCCGCGACCGCCTGCACGGTCTCGGCGGCGAGGGCGCGACCGCCGGCAACGGCGAGCCGCTGAAGGAGTGAGGCAGGCATGAACGGCTCCCGCACCGGCGATGCCGGCGACCTGCGATCGGGCGGTCCGTGGCTCGACGCCGGCTCGCCCGACGGAGACGTGGTCATCTCGAGCCGCGTGCGCCTCGCCCGCAACCTGAGCGGCTTTCCCTTCCCCCGCCGCGCGACCGCGCCCCAGGCGCGGGAGGTGATCGAGGCGGTGCGGCGTGCCGCATGGCCCGACGACCTCGCGAGCGGGCTCATCTGGGTCGGCATGAACGACGCGAGCGCCCACGAGCGGGACCTCCTCGTCGAGCGCCACCTGATCAGCCGGCAGTTCGCCCAGAACGAGGCGCCGCGCTCGGTCGCGGTCTCCGCGGACGAGAGCCTCAGCGTCATGGTGAACGAGGAGGACCACCTCCGGATGCAGGTCCTCCTGCCGGGCTTCCGCCTCGTCGAGGCGTACCAGCGGGTCCGGCGGCTCGACGAGCAGCTCGAGGAGTCGCTCGACATCGCGGCGCACCCCCGCTGGGGCTACCTCACCGCCTGCCCGACGAACGTCGGCTGCGGCATCCGCCTCTCGGTGATGCTCCACCTCCCCGGGCTTCGCATCACCAACGAGATCGAGCGGGTCCGCCGCGCCGCCAAGGACCTCCACCTCGCGGTGCGCGGCTTCTACGGCGAGGGCTCGGAGAGCGCGGGCGACTTCTATCAGGTCTCGAACCAGGTGACCCTCGGGATCTCCGAGGACGACCTGCTCGCCGAGTTCGCCGAGCGGGTGGTCCCCGAGGTCGTCGCCTACGAGCGGGAGTCGCGGCGGCTGCTCGCCGAGCGGAACGCGACGCTCCTCGACGACCGGGTCTTCCGCTCGCTCGGGGTCCTGCGCTCGGCGCGGATGCTCGGACTCGAGGAGTCGATGAAGCTCCTCAGCCGCCTGCGGATGGGCCTCTGCCTCCGCCGCCTCGACGCGGTCCCGATGGAGACGATCAACCGCCTCTTCCTCATGGTGCAGCCGGCGCACCTGCGGACCGTCGCGGGGCTCGACCTCAACGACGACCAGCTCCGCGAGGCGCGGGCGACGATGGTCCGCAAGATCCTCGGCGGCGACTGACCGCCCCCGGCGTGCACGTCGACGACGGCAGGCGGTACCTTCCCGCCGATGCTCGCGGGGCTCCGCCGACTGCTGCTCGGGCTGATCCTGATCGCCGCCGCGTCGGCGGCGCTCGTCCTCTCCGACCGCTCGGGACAGCGGAACGACCTGCGCTCGCCGATCGAGCGGATCGCGGTCCTCCAGATCAACTCGATCCAGTCCTTCGAGGATGCCCGCCGCGGGCTCCTCGAGCACCTCGCCGCCCGCGGCGTCTCCGCGGAGGACGGGGACGAGATCATCCTGCTCAACGCCGAGGGCGACGTCGGCACGCTCGGGCAGATGGCGACGCAGCTCGCGGGCGAGGACCTCGACCTCGTCATCACGCTCTCGACGCCGGCGACGCAGGCGATGATCCGGGCGAATCAACGCGGGACCCCCCACGTCTTCGGGCTCGTCGCCTCGCCGCCGGCGGCGGGGATCCCGCTCGGCGCATGGTCGCCCGAGTCGCCGCGCCCGCGGAACGTCGCGGGGTTCGGCACGATGCAGCCGATCGGACCGCTGTTCGAGGCGCTCCGCGCCTGTGCGCCCTCCCTCCGCCGGGTCGGCTGCGTGTGGAACCCCGCGGAGCCGAACGCCGAGGCGAGCGTCCGCATCGGGCGCGAGGTGGCGGCGAGCCTCGGCTTCGAGCTCCTCGAGGCGAACGGCGCGAACGTCACCGAGGTCGTCACCGCGGCGGACGTCCTCCTCTCGCGCGGCATCGACGCCTTCTGGATCCTCGCCGACACGAACGTCCTCGCGGCGGCGCAGACGGTGATCACGCGATGCCGTCAGGCCGGGGTCCCGGTCGTCACCAACTTCCCCGCCATGTGGGAGATCGGCGGCGCGATCAACCTCGGCGCCGACTACCCCGCGATGGGTCGCGCGACCGGGGTCATCGCCGAGCTCGTGCTGCGGGGCGTCCCGCCGAGCGACGTCGAGATCGAGGACTTCGTGCCCTCGTGGCTCTCGATCAACCTCGACGCCTTCCCCAGGTCGTGGCGGCGACCGAAGGCGCTCCTCGACTCGGCGAGCATCATGCTCGACGGCGCCGGTCCGCCGATCGAGCGCTCGATCGAGTCGCCGCTCGCCCCGCCGAGCGCGCTCGCCCTGCTCGCGGACCTGCCCCCCGTCGCCGCGCCGCGTCCCGCGAGACCCCGCATCGCCGCGGTCACCTACAACCGCACCTCCAACTTCGAGGACGCCTGGGAGGGCTTCGTCACGGAGCTGCGGCGGCTCGGCTACCGCGACGGCGAGAACTGCGAGCTCGACCTCAAGGACGCGCAGCTCGACATCGCGGCGCTCAACACGATCGCCGCCGCCTTCGCCCAGGACCGCCATGACGTGGTGGTGCCGTTCACGACGCCCGCGCTGCAGGCGGTCCTCCGCAAGGTGAAGGACCGCCCGATCGTCTTCTCGCTGATCGGCGACGCGGTCGGGGCGGGCGCGGGCAGGTCGAACGAGGATCACCTCCCCAACGTCACCGGCGCGATCGTCGCCGCCGACTGGGAGGGCATGATCCGCGTGCTGAAGGCGGTCGCCCCGAACGTGCGCCGCGTCGGCACCGCGTTCGCGCCCGGCGAGGCGAACAGCGTGATCTACCGCGACCAGTGGAGGGCGGCGCTCGCGAAGGAGGGGATCGAGCTCGTCTCGGTCGCCGCGGACCGCCCCACCGAGCTTCCCGAGGCGATCGACGCCGTGATCGCGCAGGGCGTCGAGATCGTCACGCAGATCTCCGACGTCGTCTCGGGCAGCGGCTTCCCCGCGGTCGCGAAGGCCGCCGACCGCGCGGGCCTGCCCGTCTTCGGATTCACGCCCGCCGCGGTGAGCCAGGGCGCGACGCTCGCGGTCTCCCGCGACTACCGCGAGGTCGGCGCGAACTCGGCGATCCTCCTCGACCGCGTGCTGCGCGGCGAGGACCCGAAGGGCATCCCCTTCATGCTGCCGACGCGGACCGACCTCTTCGTCGACCGCGAGCGCCTCGAGGAGTTCGGGATCCGGTTGACCCCCGAGCTCGAGGCGCTCGTGACGCAGCGCGAGGCGCCCGCCGCCCCGACGGCAGGAGGCGGGCGATGAAGATCGACCTCGCGACGACCGCCGACGCGGTCCGCCTCCGGCTCGCCGGTCGGCTCGACGCGGCGTGGAGCGATGCCACCGCCGCGGTGCTCGAGCAGGCGGTCCGCTCCGGGCGGAGCCGCATCGAGCTCGACCTCGCCGAGGTCTCCTTCATGTCCTCGGTCGGGATCGGCGTGATCGTCGCGGCGGTCGGTCGCTTCCGGGCGGTCGGCGGCACGCTCGCGGTGGTCGACGCGAGCGACGCGGTCCGCTCGATGCTGAAGATCGCGCGGCTCGAGTCGCTCCTCTCCGTCGCGCCCGCGGCGAGGAGCGCGGCGGACGCGGGCACCATCGCGCTCGCGGGCGGCACCGGCGAGGATGCCTTCGATGGATCGCTCCGCCGCCTCGACGGCCGGACGCTTCGGCTCGAGGAGCGCACCCGCGGCCGCATGGCGGTCTCCCCGGACCTCGTCGCCTTCGGCCAACTCGCCCTCGCCGAGGACGAGCCCGCCGCCGCCGGTCGCTTCGGCGAGGGGCTCGTCGTCGGCGGCACCATCGCGGTGATGCCCGCGGAGGCGACGCGCCCGGACTGCCTCGCCTCGGGCGGGCGCGAGGGCGTCGAGGCGATGGTGCACCAGGCGATCCTCGTGCGGGGCGCGCCCTGCCTGCAGGGATTCTTCGAGGCGCCCGCCGGGCGCGGGGCGCGGCTGAGCGACCTTGGGCGGGCGCTCGCCGAGCAGGCGGGCGGACCGGTCGCCTTCGTCGCGGCGGGCGAGTGCGCGGGCGCCTTCGGCGCGTGGGCGCGGAGCTCGCCGGACTCCTGGTCCTCGCCGATCGGATCAATGGACGCCGCCGCGGTGCGGCGGGCGCTCCGCTACAGCGGCGAGCCGATCGAGGAGGGGGAGACCGCGGTCGTGGCGGGGGTCGCTCGAGTCGACGCGGGGGGAGCCGCGCCGGGACGCGGGGCGACCGCCCCGGGCGGCGTCTCGCTTCACGCGCACGTCGCGGTCGCGGCGTATCGACCGCTGCCCCGCACCGCGACCGAGCTCTCGGTGGTCGGGGCGATCCTCGCCGAGCAGCCGCTCCGCATCGTGATCCATGCCCTCCGCCTCGAGCGCGACGGCGAGGTCGTCGAGACCCGCCTGCGCCGCGGCTCGGTCTGGGTCTTCCGCCTCGACGAAGGAGCCTCCGCGTGAGCCTCCTCCTCGCGACCCTCGCGATCGGCTTCGTCTTCGCGGTGCTGACCCTCGGGGTCTTCCTCTCCTTCCGCGTCTACCGCATCCCCGACATCACCGCCGACGGCTCCTTCCCCCTCGGCGCCGCGGTGACCGCCCGGCTCCTCAAGGAGGGATGGGACCCGTGGTCGGCGACCGCCGCCGCGATCGCCGCCGGCATCCTCGCGGGGATGATCACCGGCTCGATCCACGTCCGGTTCAAGATCAACGCGATCCTGTCGGGGATCCTGGTGATGACCGCGCTCTACTCGGTGAACCTGCGGGTGATGGGGGCGAGCAACCTGCCCATCGACGCGAGCCGCACCGTCTTCGCGCCGCTCGAGTCGCTCTCCGGGCGGATCTTCGGCGAGAGCGTGCAGCTCTTCGGCCGCACCGTGCCGAGCGTCGACCTCGGCATGTTCCTCGGGACGGCGTTCGCGGCGGTCCTCGTCGGCGTCGCCCTGACCTGGTTCCTGCACACCGAGCTCGGCTCGGCGATGCGGGCGACCGGCGACAACCCCCGCATGGTGCGGGCGCTCGCGACGAGCACCGACCGGATGATCATCATCGGCCTCGCCGCCTCGAACGCCCTCATCGCCTGCGCGGGCTCGCTCTTCGCCCAGATGCAGAGCTTCGCCGACGCCCAGATGGGGATCGGCGTCATCGTGCTCGGGCTCGCGAGCGTGATCCTCGGGCAGACCTTGGTCGGCCCGGTGCGTTCGATCGGCCTCGCCGTCGCGGGCGCGGTGATGGGGGCGCTCCTCTTCCGGCTGCTCGTCGCGATCGCGATCCGCCTCGGACTCGACGCGAACGACCTCAAGCTCGTGACGGCGGTGGTGGTGCTCGTCGCCATCGTCGGTCCGACCTGGCTCGCCGCCCGCCGTCCGCGGGCGAGGAAGGAGGCGGCGCGTGCTGCGGCTTGAGTCGCTCGAGAAGACCTTCAATCCCGGCACCGAGAACGAGGTGCGCGCCCTGCAGCAGGTCTCGCTCGACTTTCCCAAGGGCTCGTTCACCGTGGTGATCGGCACCAACGGCTCCGGCAAGAGCACCCTGCAGGGGGCGATCTCCGGGGCGCTCGACCTCGACGGGGGCAGGATCACCATCGACGGCGTCGACGTCACCCGCTGGCCGGAGCACCGCCGGGCACGGCTCGTCGGTCGGGTCTTCCAGGATCCCTTCGCGGGCACCGCCCCCGACCTCACCGTCGCCGAGAACCTCGCCCTCGCCGAGAAGCGCGGTCGCCCGCGGACCCTCGCGCCGCTGCTGCGCGGCGCCCGCCGAGGCGCCTGGCGGGAGCTCCTCGGGCGGATCGGGCTCGGGCTCGAGCACCGGCTCGACGACCCGATCGGTCTCCTGAGCGGCGGGCAGCGGCAGTCGATCACGCTCCTCATGGCGACTCTGACCGAGCCGAGCGTCCTCCTCCTCGACGAGCACACCGCCGCGCTCGATCCCCGCAGCGCCGAGCTCGTCATCGCCCTGACCCGCCGGCTCGTCGAGGGCTGCCGCTCGACGACGATCATGGTCACCCACTCGATGCGGCAGGCGGCGACCCTCGGCGACCGCCTGATCGCCATGCACCGCGGCGGGGTCTACCTCGACGTCGCCGGCCGCGACAAGGCGACCTTCTCGGAGCGTGAGCTCCACGGGCTCTTCGCGCAGATGCGGCGAGACGACCGCTTCGACGACGAGGCGGTGGCGCTCGCGCGGTCGCAGTACCGCTGAGTCGGTCCCGAAGCGTCCCCCGCGTCGATGACGCGCCGCCCGCGGGCGTCGTGGTCCCGCGGCTCCCTCCGCTATCCTCCCCGCGATGCCCCCGCCCCCGACATGGACGTCGGCTCCGGACCTCACCGTCGTCTACACGGCGAAGGACTCGATGCGGACCATCGAGCGCAGCATCCGGGCGATCCGCGCGGTCGCCCGGCGGGTGATCGTGGTCGACTCCGGCTCGACGGACGGCACGGTCGAGCGCTGCCGGGCGCTTGGATGCGAGGTCGTCCGCCGCGACTGGCACGGCTTCGCGCAGAGCGGCAGCCTCGCCGCCCTCAAGCAGCATGGGCTCGACCTCGCCGACTCGACCGAGTGGGTGCTCCTGCTCGACAGCGACGAGATCCCGACCGAGGAGCTCGTCGACTCGATCCTCGACGCGGTGCGGGAGGACGACCCCTCCATCGACGGCTACTCGCTGCCGCGTCGCCACTGGTACAAGGGCGGATGGATCCGCGCGGAGCGGCGGGATCGGGTGGTGCGCCTCGTCCGCCGCGGTCGCGCCCGCGTGCAGCCGAGGCTCGTGCACGAGCTCCTCGAGTGCCGCGGGAGGACCACCCGCCTGCCGGGCGTGGGCGTCCTCCGCCACGAGAGCTGGACCGGCTTCCGCGACGCCCTCGAGCGGTCGATCCGCTACGCCCACGCCTCGGCGCTCATGCCGGAGAGCCGCACCTCCGCCGCGCGGCTCCTCCTGAGTCCTCCGTGGGCGTTCCTCCGCACGTGGATGCTCGACCGGGCGTGCCTCGATGGGTGGCGCGGGCTCGAGGCGTCGATCGCCCTCGCGGCGCGGTCGCTCGTGAAGCACCTGCTCGTGCGGGAGCGCGACGCGGCGCAGCGCGAGGCGCCGGCGCCGAAGGCTTCTCCAGCCCCCCGCGCGACGGCGCCTCCGGTCCTGATCGAGACGACGCCGCTCCGGAGCACGCATGGTCCCGAACGACGCGCGGAGCCTGCTGGAACGAGCCGAGCGGGATGATCCCCGCGGGCATGCGCTGCACGTCGCCGCGGCGATGGCGTGGTGCTTCCTCGAGGCGATCGCGAACACGCCCGAGGCGATCGCGTGGGGCGGGCTCCTCGCCGTCTGGGTGCTGCGCCTGCCGCGGATCTGGCGCTGCCTCGTCCCGGCGCTTCGTGATCCGATCTGGCTCGCGTTCCTCGCGTGGTGGCTCTGGAGCCTGCTGACGCTCCTCTGGGCGCCGCCGGAGGTGGACCTCGCGCGGCAGCTTCGTCCCGAGCGGGCGATCCTGACGCCGCTCCTCCTCTTCCCGGTCGCCGCGCGGCCGTGGGCGCTGCTCGGCGCGCTCGCCGCCGGCTCGGCGGTGCAGCTCGCCGCGGTGCTCGTGCACGCGATGCTGCCGCTCGCCTCGGGCGGCTCGATCCGGACCTACGGCGAGATGGAGGGGCTCACCGCGTTCCGCTCGATGGGGTGGTACCTCCAGATCGCCGCGGTCGTGCCGCTCGCGGCGATCGTGGCGATGAAGGACCGCCGCCGCTGGCGCCTCCTGCCCCTTCCGATCCTCGCGACGATCGCGATCGTCCTGAGCGGGCTTCGGTCGGTCCTTGGGAACCTCCTCGCGGGAGCCGCGATGCTGGCGCTCCGACCGCGGCGGGCAGGTCGCGCGAGGCAGGCGATGGTCGGCGCGGCGCTCCTCGCGGGGGCGATCCTCGCGGCGTCCTCCCTCGCGCCCACCTCGCTCGAGCGCTTCGCGCGAGATCCCATCCGTGCCGTCTCGCTCCTCCTCGGTCCCGATGGACCCCTCGGCGCCGCCGCGGCGGTCACGTCGCCCGAGGACTCCTCGCGCGAGGCGGTCCTCTCGCTCGGAAGCGATCGGGTCGGGCTCTGGTGGGCGTCGATCGACCTGATCCGCGGCGACCTCCGGACCGCGCTCGTCGGCTCGGGACGCGGCTCGTTCCCGCCGCGGCTCGCGAAGTGGCTCGACGACGAGCGCGAGGCGCATCCCGGATCGGAGGAGTTCGCGGCGCGGGCAGCGTCGAACCGCCATCCGCACAACCTCCAGCTCCGCGCCTGGATCGAGGGCGGCCTGCCGCAGCTGGCGCTCGCGACGACCGCGATCTGGGCGCTCGCGGCGCGGCTCTGGCGGCGGTCGGCGAGCGACGCGGCGCTCGCGGCGATGCTCGCGGTCTACGCGGCGGTCCTCCTCTCGAGCCTCGTCGGCATCGTCGAGGCGAAGGCACCCGGCGCGATCATCGCCCTCGCGATCGCCCTCTCGCGGGCGGCGCGGGAGCCAGACCGTGCCTGAGGTGCCTGACGAGGGCGGGGCAGCGCGACCGGTCGAGCCGGCGACGATCGACGCGATCGTCTGCGTCGGTCCAGGTCCGGTCGGCGTCGCGCTCGCGGCGATCGAGGGGCTCCGGGCGTTCACCGGGGTCGCACGCATCGACGTGCTCGCGGCCCCGGACGCGGCGGAGGCGCTGCGGTCGGCGCTTCGGAGCGCACACGACGTCTCGATCCGCGACGAACGGGAGATCGCGATCGGCGCCGATCGCGCGGCGATCGAGGATCACCTCGCCGCCCGAGGCGCCGACCCGCGTCGTGCTGGCTGGTACCTGCAGCAGTTCCTCAAGCTCGCCGCCGCCGCAGCGCCGGGCGCCGACTGGCGGCTCGTCTGGGATGGCGACACGCTGCCGCTTCGCCCGCTGCGGCTCCTCTCGGACGACTCGCCGCCGCGACCGCTGCTTGCGCCGCGGGCGGCCCGTCACCCGCCCTACTTCCGGACGATCGCGCGGCTGCTCGGCGCTGGACCGCTCGTCCCCTGCTCCTTCATCCACGAGCATCTCCTGATGCGTCGCGATCTCGCGGCGGCGCTGCTCGACGCGCTTCGGATCGGGAGCGAGCCTTGGCCGCTTCGCGTGCTTGCGGCGATCGACGACGGCGACCTCATGCCGAGCGGCTTCAGCGAGTTCGAGACCTACGGCACGTTCGCCTATCGCCGCGACCCGCAGCACTTCAGGTTGCGGCCGCTGCGATCCACGCGAGAGGCGATGGTCGTGCTCGGACCGCGCCCGACTGCCGCGAACCTGGCGGTCCTATCCCGCCGCCTCGACCTCGCCACCTTCGAGGCGCGGCATCGCACCAGCCGTCGCGGTCGATGGCGGGCGAGGCTGGGTCTCCGCGCCGCTCGACGCATGCTCGATGCGTGGCATGCTGGCGGCGCGATGCTGCACACGCCTCACTCGACCGCGCTTGCAACGATGGCGCGGATGATGCAGCGGTAGCGCCTCGTGGCAACTCCTCCCCGGCGGAGCGAAGCGACGCGGGGGAGGTGCCGGGCGCAGCGAGGCGGAGGGGACGTGCAGACTCGGAAGGCGCGCGCCGAACGGAGCGCCCGCGTCACTCCGACCCCCTCCGCTACGCTCCGACGCATGCGAGGAACGACGATCACGCCCATCGACCTCGACTACCTCTCGCTCCCTGGCGCCGCCCTCGCGTTCCTCGTCGAGGTGCCGGACGAGTCCGCGGCGGGCGGGGTCCGCCGCGTGCTCGTCGAGTGCGGGCCCGAGGCGTGCCGACCGCGGCTCGAGTCGGAGCTCGCTCGGCGCGGGATCGATCCGGCGTCGATCGAGGCGGTGCTGCTTACCCACATCCACCTCGACCACGCGGGCGCGGCGGGCGGCTTCGCGTCGCGCGGCGCGCGGATCCTCGTCCATCCGCGGGGCGTGCGGCATCTCGTCGATCCTGCGAAGCTCGTCGCGAGCTCGCGTCGCGTGCACGGCGACCGATTCGACCGCTTCTACGGCGAGCCGATCCCCGGCCCGGCCGACCGGATCGACGCGATCGAGGACGGCGCGGCGGTCCGCGTCGGTGACGCCATCCTCCGCGCGATCGAGACGCCGGGGCACGCTCGGCACCATCACGCATGGATGCTCGAGCACGCCGGCGGTCGCGAGTGCTTCACCGGCGACGTCGCGGCGATGATCGTGCCCGGCTCGCGGTTCATCTCGGTGCCGACCCCGGCGACCGACTTCGATCCCTCCGCGTGGGATGCCTCGCTCGCGCGGCTCCTCGACGAACGATCCGATCGCCTGTGGCTCACCCACGGCGGGCGCGTCGACGCCCCGCACGAGTTCCTCGCCGCGGTACGCCGTCGGGTCGCCGACGAGGCGGCGTTCCTGCTCGAGACCGCCCGCGCCTGCGAGGACCGCGAGGCGGTCGAGCGCTACCGCGCGTGGCTTCATCCGCAGGCGGACGCGGCGCGAGTGCCCGAGGCGATGCGGAGCGCGTTCCTCGGTCGTGCCTTCCTCGAGATGAACCTCGCGGGGACGAGGAAGTTCTTGAAGGATCAGCTGGAGCCGAAGCACGGTTGAGGCGCGGGGCGCGAGTCGTCCGATGACGTGACGGGCGTCTTGCGAGGACAGCCCGTGCCTTGGGTCTGCGCCTCGCGACGAACACCTTCCGAGTCCGGACGAACGCCGCGGTCAGATCGCGCGAACGGCGACACTCCTCCCCGGCGGAGCGCAGCGACGCGGGGAAGGTGCCGAGCGCAGCGAGGCGGAGGGAATCCTTCCCGGCGGAGCGCAGCGACGCGGGGGAGGTGCCGAGCGCAGCGAGGCGGAGGGGTCGTCCAACCTCGGGAGGCGACCTCCGCGAACCCAAACCACGCCGAGCTCACTCGCGCGAACGCCCCGATCTGGATTCGTTCGAACGCGCGATGGACACCTCCCGACTCCCGACGGCCCCTCCGTCTCGCTCGCTGCGCTCGCGAGCCACCTCCCCGCGACTTCGTCGCGAGGAGGAGTTTCGTCCAACGCGCGAATGAACCTCGCGACGGTTGAGCGCGAATTCGAGCCACGACGGGCTCAGTCGCGCGAACGCCCCGATCCAGATTCGTTCGAACGCGCGATGGACACCTCCCGACTCCCGACGGCCCCTCCGTCTCGCTCGCTGCGCTCGCGAGCCACCTCCCCGCGACTTCGTCGCGAGGAGGAGTTTCGTCCAACGCGCGAATGAACCTCGCGACGGTTGAGCGCGAATTCGAGCCACGACGGGCCCAGTCGCGCGAACGGCGCAACTCCTCCCCGGCGGAGCGCAGCGACGCGGGGAAGGTGCCGAGCGCAGCGAGGCGGAGGGAATCCTCCCCGGCGGAGCGAAGCGACGCGGGGGAGGTGCCGAGCGCAGCGAGGCGGAGGGGACCTGCGGACTCGGGAGGTCACCGTCCCAATCCCCCGTTCGTCTACCCTTCGCGACTCGACGCCCATGACCTCCGCCGCCCCCACCGACCGATCCCCGCGCCGCGGTCTCGTCCTCGTCGCGATGACCGGCAGCCTGTCGATGATCTTCGTCGACATCACGGTGGTGGGCGTCTCGCTGCCGGAGATCGGAGCGAGCCTTGGGCTCGACGAGTCCGGGCTCAACTGGGTCGTGAACGCCTACCTCCTCGCGCTCGCCGCGGCGATGGCGATCGGAGGTCGCCTCGGCGACCTGCTCGGCAAGGTCCGCGCGTTCGCGGTCGGCGTCGTCCTCTTCGCGCTCGCGAGCGCCCTCTGCGGCCTCGCGACGAGCGGCGCCGTCCTGATCGCCGGTCGGGTCGCGCAGGGTCTCGCCGCCTGCCTCATGCAGCCCGCCTCGGCGTCGCTCGTCATCGAGCACTTCGCCCCCGGGGAGCGAGGCAAGGCGATGGCGGTCTACGTCGGCATCCCGATGCTCTTCATGACGCTCGGTCCGGCGATCGGAGGGCTCGTCACGCAGACGCTTGGCTGGCCGTGGGTCTTCTGGATCAACCTCCCCGTCGCCGCGGCGACGCTCGCCCTGCTCGCGATCGCGGGCGCCCGCAGTCCCCGGGGCGAGGACCGCGCGATCGATTGGCCCGGCGCGGTGCTCCTCGTCTCGGGGCTTCCCCTGCTGGTCTGGGGGATCCAGGAGCTCGGCGCGGTCGATGCGAGCGGCGCGTCCCGCGCCGCGTCGGCGCCGGTGATCCTCTCGCTCGCGACCGGGGGCGTGCTCGTCGCCGCCTTCGTGCGTCGGCAGCTCCGCGTCGAGCATCCGCTGCTGCGGCTCCGCCTCTTCGCCGACCGGCAGCTCCTCTCGAACGCGCTGCTCATCGCATTGACGCAGTTCTCGATGGCGGGACTCGTGGTGCAGGGATCGATCTACGCCCAGCGCGTGCTCGGGCTTCCTCCCTTCCGCGCCGGGCTGAGCCTGCTGCCGCTCATGCTTCCGGTGCTCGTCCTCGTCCACGTCGCGGGTCGACGCTACGACCGCGTCGGCGTGAAGCCGGTCGCGACGCTCGGCACGATCGCCGCCGCGACCGGTCTCGTGATCCAGGGCGCCGGGTTCCTGCGGCAGGAGTACCTCGTGATCGCGACCGGCATGGCGATCCTCGGCGCGGGGATCGCGTTCATCATGAGCCCCGCGAACACCGACGCGCTGAGCCGGGCGCCGGACTCCGTGCGGGGACAGGTCTCCGGATTGGTGCAGACCTTCCGCCAGCTCGGCGGCACCGCGGGGGTCGCGGTCGCCGCGGCGATCACGGTCCTCGCGCAGGGTCGCGCGGCGTCGGAGGAGCGGGCGCAGACGCCGATCCCGGTCGAGTCGATCACCACCGATGCCTCGGCGCCGGTGCCGACCATCGCCGCCGCTCCCGACGAGCCCGCCTCCACCGCCTCGCGCGACGCCTTCGCGCGAGGCACCGCCCTCGCGAGCCTCGCGGGCGCGATCGCGGCGCTCGGCGGTCTCGCGATCGCCCGGGGCATGCGGGGCGGTCTGCCTCCGGGACGCGACGCGACCGCACCCTCCGCCTCGTCGACGCCGACGGAGCCGATCGCATGAGCGGGCCGGTGCTCGTCCCGCTCGAGTTCAGGGAGCCGCCCGAGGGCGCCGAGGTCGCGGCGACGGCGTTCCGCGACCGCCTGCGCACGCGGCGGTCGGTCCGCGACTTCAGCGAGCGCCCGGTCTCCCGCGAGACGATCCAGGCGCTCGTCGCGGCGGCGGCGAGCGCTCCGAGCGGCGCGAACAAGCAGCCGTGGCGGTTCGTCGCGGTCTCCGATCCGGCGCTCAAGCGCGAGATCCGGCTCGCTGCCGAAGCCGAGGAGCGGCTCTTCTACGAGAAGCGGGCGAGCGCCGAGTGGCTCCGCGACCTCGCGCCGCTCGGCACCGATCCATCGAAGCCCTTCCTCGAGCGGGCGCCGTGGCTCCTCGTCCTCTTCAAGTGCATGAAGGACGACCGCCCCGACCGCACGAGCGACCTCGTCTACTACGTCAACGAGTCGGTCGGCATCGCGGCGGGCTTCCTCATCGCGGCGATCCATCACGCCGGGCTCGCCACCCTCACCCACACCCCGAGCCCCATGGCGTTCCTGCAGAGGCTGCTCCGCCGCCCCGAGCACGAGCGGGCGTTCCTCCTGCTGCCGGTCGGCTACCCCTCCTCCGACGCGAGGGTCCCCGTGATCGCAAGGAAGAGTCTCGACGAGGTCCTCGTCTTCGATCGACCGAAGGCGGACGAACCGGGCGCTCGCGAGACCGAGACGCCCCGGTGACCGCCGCCACCGAGACTTCGCAGGTCGAGGATCGCAGGCAGGGGACGACAGACCGCGCACGCAGGACTCCTCGTCCCGTCCGAGGCCCTTCGAGTCCGCGTGCGGCCGCATGGCGGGTCGAGGTGCCGATCGAGGCGCTGCCCGGGGAGAGGCGAGTCAGCCCGCCGAGGGCATCCAGCGGTCCGTCGTGCTGCGGGGCGCCGACCTCCCGGTGCTGCTGCCCCTCGTCGGGGCGACGCTCCTGCTCGCGATGGCGACCTCCGGGCTTGCGCTCCTCCGCTTCCGCCGCGGATTCCGCCGAGAGCCGCGGACTCGGTCCCCGAACCATCGAGATTGCATCCCATCCGGAGGCATGACCGAACTTCCGCCAAGCCCCATCGAATCAAGAGGGGGCACCTTCGTGCGGTCGCCTCGCGGGCCTCCGAGACCGCTACGATCCCGACCTCGCGAACGACCGCGTCCCTCGAACGATGCCCGTGACGACCGCCCAGGCTCCATCCGACGCTCCCCGCACCGCGACCGATCCCATCGGGGCGGTCCCCTCGGCGCCCGGCTGCCCGATGAGCCGCGCGACGACGGCGGCGACCTGCCCCGCGACGACGAGCTGGATGCCGAAGGACCTCCGTCGCTGGACGATCGCGGGGATCGGCATCCTCGCCACGACGCTCGCGATCATCGGGGCGATCCTGCCTGGGATTCCGACCACGATCTTCGTGATCGTCGCCGCGTGGTGCTTCGCCCGCAGCTGCCCCGTGCTCGAGCAGAAGCTCCTGCGAAACCGCCTCTTCGCCCCCTCGATGCAGATCATCGACGGGACCCGACCGTTCACGCCGCTGACGCGGCTCGCGACGGTCGGCTTCATGGCGGGCGGCGGCGCGATGAGCGCGGGATTCCTGCACTGGACCGGCACGCTGACGACCTCGATCGGCTGGATGATCGTCGCGAGCGTCCTCGTCGGCGCGGTGGTGATCATCCTCTACAAGCCGACCCCGCGGACGGATCGCTGAGTCGATCCGGTCCGATCTGCTCGACGACCGTCACCCCGCCGAGGGCATCCACCGCCACTCGGCGATGTCCCAGCGAGGCAGGTCCGGCCGCAGCTCGATCCGCTCGATCTCGGAGAAGCGGTACTCGATGAGCTGCTCGCGACCCGCGGGCGGATCCTCCAGCGTGGCGTGCGATCGCATGTGCTCGCGGTCCGGGCAGATCGCGGTCGCCATCTGGTGGCACACGCGAAGCTGCCGGCCGTCCCTGAGATGGATCACGAAGGTCGTGAACGGTCGGGCGTAGCAGATCTGCTTGAACTCCTCGAGCGTCATGGCGATGGCTCCAGCGTCGGATCGGCCCTCCCGACTCAGTGCAGCCGCGACGGACTCTCGATGGCGACGATCTGCGATCCGCGGATCGTGCAGTCGATCCAGACGTCGCGGTCGTCCCGGAAGAGCAGAAGAGTCATGGAGTTCACCTTGTCGCAGGTCAAGCACTCCGGGGTCGCCACGATCCACGTCGCCCCCGAGGATCCATGGATCCGCACCGGGAGGAACGGACGCTGCCGAAGATGCTCATCAAGCCGGTCGAAGCGGTGCATCTCCGCACCCTACGTCGACGAGGCGAGAGTCCGCGGGGCCATGACGGACACGCCGAGCTTGCTCCGGGGGTCGTCCGGGGGTCGTCCGGGGGTCGTCCGCGCCCCGCACCCGACCTCGACCGCAGCGCGCCTCGCTCACGCCGCGAGCCGCAGGCCATCCCGCCGGAGCGAGTCGCCTGCCTGGTACTCGACCGCGATCGTCGTACGCCCGTCGTAGCTCACCGCGCGGAGGACCTGCGCCTCGACCATCTCCTCGACCTTGAGGAGCGAGTCGTGCCGCCGCGCGCCCATGCCGACGCGGATGCGCTCGCCGGGAACGACGGGCATGCACTGCTCGAGGCGGACCATCGCGCCGCCCCGCGAGAGGTTGCAGGTGGTGCCGGCGACGAAGCGGTCCTCGCGCGGGGAGTAGACCTTGCAGGGCTGCTCGTGGGGGACGCGGGTGCTCGTGCGGCGGTCGGCGGGCTGTCCGAGAAGCGTGGACATGCGGGAGGCATCGGTCGATCCGGGGCGCGACTTTCGTCGCCCTCGCTCGATCGGCCGATTCGCCGAGCCTCCCACGTCGCCGCCCGCGCCCGCCGTCCGCCGCATCCCCGCGACCGCGCCTTCCGAGCCTCGCGGCTCCCCTATCCTCCCGCCCCATGCCCGATCGAGTCGTCGCGCTCGCGCCCGCGAAGCTCAACCTCGCGCTCTCCGTCGGTCCGCCCGACGCGGACCGCATGCACCCGATCGCGAGCTGGATGGTCACCGTCGACCTGCACGACGAGCTCGACCTCAGGCGGCTGCCTGCCGGCAGCCTCTCGCGCTACGCGGTCGAGTGGCATCCCGATGCGCGGCGTCAACGCGACATCGACTGGTCGATCTCGAAGGACCTCGCGGTGCGGGCGCACCTCGCCACCGAGCGGCTCGTCGGTCGGTCGCTTCCGGTGCAGCTTCGGCTTCGCAAGCGGATCCCCGTCGGCGGCGGTCTCGGCGGCGGCAGCTCCGACGCCGCGGCGATGATCGTCGCCCTCGACCGCCTGCACGGGCTCGGTCTCGACGAGCGGGCGAGGCACGCGCTCGCGACCGGGCTCGGGAGCGACGTGGCGTTCCTCCTCGAGGGCGGAAGCGCGATCGTCGAGGGTCGCGGCGAGCGGCTCGATCCCCTGCCCTCGATGCCCCGCTTCCACGCGGTGCTCGCGTTCCCGGCGGAGGGATGCCCGACCGCGGCGGTCTACCGGCGGTTCGACGAGCTGCCCGGCGCCCGGCTCGATCCCGAGAGGGTCCGCTCGCTCGCCGAGGTCGAGGGAGGACTCGATCCGCACGCGCCCTTCAACGACCTCGCGGAGCCCGCGTGCCTCGAGCAGCCGGCGCTCCGCGGGATCCGCCGCGACCTCGCGGAGGTCGCCGGTCGCCCGGCGCACGTCTCCGGCAGCGGCTCGACTCTCTTCGTCCTCTGCGACGACGCGGTGCATGCCCGGCGTCTCGCCGCCGAGGCGGAGCGGGCGCTCGACCTGCCCATGGTCGCGGTCGCGGCGGCCGCCCGCCCGGCACCGGTCGCCCACTGAGCCGAGCCGATCCCCGCCGCCCGAGCCGGGACCGGCGGTCCCCACCGGAGGTCCTTCCACTACCCTGCGTCGCTTCGAGACGCGAGGATCCGGCAAGGGATCCATCCGGCGTCGATCGCGTGGAGCCGTCATGCGCACGATCGTGACCGACTTCGTCCCCGCCGAGCTCGACGCGACCCGCGTCGAGGTGCTCGAGCCCCTCTTCCGCTCGCTCCTCGAGCGTCCGCTCAAGTGCCCGAAGTGCCTCGAGAAGCTCCTCCTCGACCGCAGCGAGCTGATGGCGGCGGTCGGCGAGGCGCAGGCGAACCTCTACATCGCGATGACCCGCCGCACCGACGACGCGGCGACGGAGAAGGCGTACCTCGACTTCGTCCGCGAGGTCGAGCCGAGCCTCCGCAAGTGGAGCTTCGACCTCGAGCGGCGCATCGTCTCGAGTCCGCACCTGCCCGGACTCGACCCGCGGCGGTACGGCGTGCTGCTGCGCGGCATGCGAACCTCGGTCGAGCTCTTCCGCGAGGAGAACATCCCGCTCGAGACGCAGCTCACCGAGCTCGACACCTCCTACAAGAAGCTCATCGGCGCGATGATGGTCGACTTCGATGGTCGACGCCAGACCATGCCGCAGATGGCGCGGTACCAGGAGGAGCTCGACCGCGGGGTGCGCGAGCGGGCGTGGCGGGCGTCGGTCGAGCGGCGGCTCCGCGACGCCGACGCGATCGACGAGATCTTCGACCGCATGATCGCCCTGCGGACGCAGGTCGCGCGGAACGCCGGCTTCTCGAGCTTCCGCGACTACCAGCACCGCCGGCTCCTCCGCTTCGACTACACGAGCGACGACTGCCTGCGCTTCCAGGACGCGGTCGAGGCGACCTGCGTGCCGCTCCTGCGGCGACTGCAGGAGGAGCGCGGCAGGACCCTCGGCGTCGATCCGCTCCGACCGTGGGACCTGAAGGTCGACCTCAAGGGTCGCGCTCCCCTGCGTCCCTTCGCGGGAGGCGAGGAGCTCGTCGCCCGGTCGTCGCGGGCGTTCCACCGGCTCGATGCGGAGCTGGGTCGGATGTTCGACTCGCTCCGGCAGGGCGACTGCCTCGACCTCGAGAGCCGCGCGGGCAAGGCGCCGGGCGGCTACCAGTACGTCCGCGCCCGCACCGGGGTCCCCTTCATCTTCATGAACGCGGCGGGACTCCACCGCGACCTCGAGACCATGATCCACGAGGCGGGGCACGCGTTCCATTCGCTGCTCGCGGTGCACGATCCGCTCGTCGAGTACCGCGACAGCCCGATCGAGTTCGCCGAGGTCGCGTCGATGAGCATGGAGCTGCTCACCTTCCCGCAGCTCGAGGAGTTCTACTCGCCCGAGGACGCCGCCCGCGCCCGACACGAGCAGCTCGAGGGGGTGGTCACGATCCTGCCGTGGATCGCGACGATCGACGCCTTCCAGCACTGGATCTACCTGAACCCCGGGCACTCCCGCGCGGAGCGGACCGCGGAGTGGCGGCGCCTGCACGACCGCTTCGGCGGACCGGCAAGCCACGCGGGCTGCGAGGAGGCGCTCGACCGCGCGTGGCAGCGGCAGCCGCACCTCTTCGGATCGCCCTTCTACTACATCGAGTACGGGATCGCCCAGCTCGGCGCGCTCCAGCTCTGGCAGCACTCGCGACGCGATCCCGCCGACGCGGTCCGCCGCTACAAGCAGGGTCTCGCCCTCGGCGGCTCCCGTCCGCTGCCCGAGCTCTTCGAGGCGTCGGGACTCCGCTTCGACCTCGGTCCAGCGGTCATGAAGTCCCTCGTCGGGGACCTCTCCGAGGAGCTCTCCCGCGCCTCTGCCTGAACTCGAGCGACCGACGGTCGGCGCCGAAGGTCGACCCTTGGGTGCCCCGCGGGATGGCTGAAGGGGGGGTCTCCAGGCTCCCCAAGCTGCGTTTTCATCGCGGATCCTTCTCCAAGGAACCGGAATTGGTTTGCAGCTTCACGGTCAGGAGTCATGATTCAGTGCTCTCCATCGTGAAGGGGGCGGAAGGTAAGGGAAGGGAAGGACGGGCGGTGTCTCACGACGCCGCCCGGTTTTATTGGCCACGTCTCCGGGTCGAGGAGATCGCCTTCGACGGTGGTCCTTCCCACGCGACCAGTAGCATCGCGGCGATGCACCCCGCGCCGCCCGACGGTCCGCGAGGCGGCGAGTCCGCCGCCCCCCACTGCTCCCCCGAGGAGTTCCGCCGCCGCGGGCACGCCGTGGTCGACTGGATCGCCGACTACCTCGCCCGCGTCGAGCAGTTCCCCGTGCTCAGTGAGGTCCTCCCGGGGTCGCTCCGCGGGTCGCTGCCCGCATCGCCCCCGGAGCGAGGGGAGCCGTTCGAGGCGGTGATGCGGGACCTCGACCGGCTCATCCTGCCCGGGATCACCCACTGGCAGAGCCCGAACTTCATGGCGTACTTCCCCTGCAACGCCTCGGGACCCTCGATCCTCGGGGAGATGCTCTCCGCGGGGCTCGGCGTGCAGGGAATGCTCTGGTCGACGAGTCCTGCCTGCACCGAGCTCGAGTCGCACGTCCTCGACTGGCTCGTGGGGATGCTGGGGCTTCCCGAGCGGTTCCTGAGCGGGTCCTCCGGCGGCGGCGTGATCCAGGACACCGCGAGCAGCGCGACCCTCTGCGCCCTGCTCGCCGCCCGCGACCGCGCCACCGGATGGGAGTCGAACCAGCGCGGTCTCGCGGGCGGTCCGACCCTCGTCGCCTACGCCTCGACGCAGGCGCACTCCTCGATGGAGAAGGCGATGGCGATCGCGGGACTCGGGCGCGGAGGTCTGCGCCTCGTCGAGGTGGACCAGCGGCACGCGATGAAGCCGGACGCGCTCGCCCGGATGATCGCGGAGGACCGTGCCGCGGGACGCATTCCGATCTTCTGCTGCGCGAACGTCGGCAGCACCTCCTCGAACGCGGTCGATCCGGTGGAGGCGATCGCGGAGGTCTGCCGCCGCGAGGGACTCTGGCTGCACGTCGACGCGGCGATGAGCGGCACCGCCGCGCTCTGCCCGGAGTTCCGCTGGCTCCACGCGGGCGTCGACCAAGCCGACAGCTACTGCTTCAACCCGCACAAGTGGATGTTCGTGAACTTCGACTGCGACTGCTTCTGGGTCGCCGACCGCGCGGCGCTCGTCCGCACGCTCTCGGTGCTGCCCGAGTACCTGCGGAACGCGGCGACCGAGAGCGGCAAGGTGATCGACTACCGCGACTGGCAGGTGCCGCTCGGGCGGCGCTTCCGCGCCCTCAAGCTCTGGATGACGATCCGCCACTACGGCGTCGAGGGACTCCGCGCGGCGGTGCGCGAGCACGTCGGGTGGGCGCAGGAGCTCGCCGGATGGATCCGCGCCGACGACCGCTTCGAGCTCGTCGTCGAGCCGCCCCTCAACCTCGTCTGCTTCCGGCTGCGGGCGGACGACGCCGCGAACGAGCGGCTGATGCACCGCCTCAACGAGTCGGGGCGGATCTTCCTCAGCCACACCCGCCTCGACGGGCGCTTCGTGCTGCGGATCTCGATCGGGACGACCGCCACGCGGCGCCGGCACGTCGTCGAGGCATGGGAGCGGATCCGCGGGACCTCAGAATCGACCGAAGGGTCGATCGAGAGATCCACCGCGGTCTGACGAGGCGAGGTCAGACCGGCAGCGACATCGCGCCGCGGCGGATCGTCAGCACCACGATCTCCGGATCGCAGTGGAGCCGCAGCGGGAACCACGCCCCGAGCCCGTTCGTCACGAAGAGCGCCGACGGTCCCTTCGCGTAGAAGCCGGCGCGGAAGCGGTGCCCAAGCGCGAGGCTCTGCGTCGGTCGCGCCCGGCGGGCGACCTGCCCGCCGTGGGTGTGCCCCGCGAGCGTGAGCGGGATGCCGCGGCGGCTCGCCTCCGGGAAGGCGAGCGGGTTGTGCGAGAGGAGGAGGTGGATCGGTCCGTCGGTCCGGTTGCAGACGCTGTCGACGCGGACGCGGCACTCGCGGACGCCGCGACCCCAGTCGATCCCCGCGACGGCGAGCCCGCTCCCGCCGACGACGCGGCTCTCGTCGAGGAGCACCTCGAGGCCCGCGGCGCGGGCGAGCCGCACGATGCCGCGGGGGTCGTCGAGATGGTCGTGGTTCCCCAGGACGAGGTAGTGCCCGAGCGGCGCCGTGAGCGAGCCCATCCCTTCGAGGAGCGGCTCGACGCCGTCCACGTCGAGGTCGACGAGGTCGCCGGTGCAGGCGATGAGGTCGCCCCGCTCCTGCCGGACGAGCTCGAGCGCCCCGAGCGCCCGCTCGATCGGGAGCAGGCTGCCGAGATGGAGGTCGCTGAAGTGGACGATGCGGATCCCGTCGTGGGAGGACGGCCAGTCGGGCAGCCGCACGTCGAGCCGTCGCACGGCGATCGGCTGGTTGAGGTGCCGCCGGGTCAGCGCAGCGCCGACGGCGTTGCTCGCCACCGCGACGATCCGGTGCCGCAGCCGGGCGCGGCGGTACTTGCCGTTCTGGCGCCGGACCGCGGGCTCTTCCGAGCCGTTCCACGCGCGGGGCTCGTCGCCCGCGGGACCGTCGGGGCGCGCTCGATCGCCCTGGCTCGACCGCCGGGCGTCCGCATCGGTCTCGTCGCGCTCGGGCATCGACGTCACGGTAGCGGCCTCGATCGCCCCGACGGATCTCCCGGGTTCAGAAGGTGATCCGACCGCCGATCACCAGTCCCTGCAGCCCGGCGTCGGAGCGACCGCCGTCGGTGTCCACGACCCAGTCGAGCAGGCGGTAGCCGAACCGCGCGGCGAAGTTCGGGCAGAGCTCGATCTCGAGTCCGGTCTCGAGCTGGGTGAAGGTCCCGCTTCCGGCGAAGAGCGCCGGACCCACCGCCGCCTGCACGTCGATCCCGAGGGCATGGAACCAGGGGAAGAGCTCCCCCGGCTGCCAGCGGAAGTCGATGCCGCCGCCGATCCCGATGCCGAGCGCCTGCGTCTCGAAGGTCGAGGTCGGCGCCGCGAGGGGCGTCAGCGACTGGGAGACCGAGAGGTAGCGGATCGCGATGAGCGCGTCGAAGTCGAGCTCGACCGAGGAGCCGTGCGGTCCCTGGTTGCGCGCCGTGCTCGTCGCGTCTCCCCACGGGGTCTGCCGCGCCTCGAAGGGTCGGTAGAGCGTCACCGCCGCCTGCCCGTAGACCGACCAGACGTCGGCGGACGCGCTCGCGGAGGTCGGCGCGGCGAGCGTCGACGCGCCGATCACCGTCCCGGTCGGCAGCGTGGAGGTGCCGCTCGTCGAGAAGGAGAAGCCGCCCACCGTCGCGGCGACCCAGTCGTTCCGCCAGGTGAGGTCGCTCGCGACGACGACCTCGGACGCGTCGAGGTCGAGGTCGCTCGCCTCGATCGCCGTGCCCGAGCCGCCCCAGGTGAGGTTGCCCTCGAGCCGCGGGAACCATGCCTCGACGATGAGGTCCCACGCGGAGGGACCCCAGTCGAAGGCGGGCATCGCCTCGGCGGAGGCGGTCGGCGCAGGAGCCGAGGGCGCCACCGGCGCCGAAGCCTCCTGCGCGGAGACCGCGGTCGAGCAGGTCGAGATCGCCGCGATCCACGCCGCGTGGCGCCTCACGAGACCAACCTGAAGGTCAGCGGATAGCGGTACCGCACGCCCGAACTCGACTTGACCGTTGCCACGATCGTCAGCACGAGCCAGGCGATCGTGAGCCCCACGAGGAGCGGGATCCCGATCAGGACGAGCACCAGCGCTGCGCTGACCAGCATCGCGATCGTGTAGGTGATGTTGAAGTTGAGCGCCTCCCGCGCCTGATCGGCGGCGAAGGGCATGGAGTCCTTCTTCACCAGCCAGATGACGAGGGGTCCCAGGATGTTGCCGAAGGGGACCACGAAGCCGGCGAACGCGGTGACGTGCCCGAGCATCGCCCAGGTCCGCTGCTCCGGGGATCGCGCGTGGTCGCCGTCATGATCGAGGATGCCGTCACGGTCGTCGTCGCGCATGCGGAGCTCCCAAGCCGCGTGAGGGTCCCGGTCCGCCTCCGACGCGAGACGACTCGGGCGGGACCGGCGGGAAGCGAGTCTAATGCCGCGGACGATTCCCGCCCGACCGTCGGAGCTCCCTCCATGCCCCGCGAGCACCGCGAGCCTCACGCATCCCCGCCGCCGGAGGACTCCGACCGCGGCGTGATGCGGCTCGGCGGAGGGGCGAGCGTCAGGATCGCGGCGATCGGCTTCAAGTTCGTCCGCAGCGGAGGTCCGGGCGGGCAGAACGTCAACAAGGTCTCGAGCGCCGCCGAGCTGCGGGTCGCCCTCGCGTCGATCGAGGGTCTCGACGAGCGGGCGCTCGAGCGGCTGCGGGCGCTCGCGGGACGGCGGATCAACGCCGCAGGCGAGCTCGTCCTCCGCGCGGAGACCTCCCGGAGCCAGCACGAGAACCGCGCGATCTGCCTCGACAAGCTGAAGGAGATCGTCTCCTCGGCGGCGCGGCGACCCAAGTTCCGGCGGGCGACCAAGCCGACCCGCGGCTCGAAGGAGCGCCGGCTCGAGCAGAAGTCGCAGCGGAGCGCGGTGAAGCGCCAGCGGGGACGACCGGACTGGTGAGGGACGCGGCGAACGACCCGCCTCAGGCGTAGCGGACCTCGCCGGTCCCCTTCACGATCCGACCGATCCGGAAGACCCGCTCGCCCTGCTTCTCCAGCTTGCGCATCGCCGCCTCCGCGAAGGTCGGCCGCACCACGATGCAGTAGCCGATCCCCATGTTGAAGACGCGGTCCATCTCGTCGCCCGCGACGCCGCCGTGCTTCTGGAGGAACGGGAAGATCGGAGGCACCTCCCACGAGCCGAGGTCGATCTCCGCGTCGACCTTGTCCGAGAGCGCCCGCGAGAGGTTTCCCGGCAGCCCGCCGCCGGTGACGTGCGCCATGCCCGAGACCGCCTTCTTGCGCCGGTAGCTCCCGAGCAGCTTGAGGACGCTCCGGACGTAGATGCGGGTCGGCTCGAGCAGGACCTCGCCGAGCGTGCGCGGCCCGAGCTCCGCATAGGCGCGGCGGAGGTCGAGCTTCGCCTCCTTCACGATCCGGCGCACCAGGGCGTAGCCGTTCGAGTGGACGCCGGAGCTCGCGAGCCCGAGCACCACGTCGTCCTTGCGGACGCGGATCGGGTCGATGACCCGCGAGAGCTCGACCACGCCCACGGTGAAGCCCGCGACGTCGAAGTCGCCCTTCGCGTAGATGTCGGGCATCTCGGCGCACTCGCCGCCGAGGAGCGCGCAGCCGGCGAGCTCGCAGCCCTTGGCGACGCCCTCGACCATCTTGGCGACGTCGGCGGGGTCGAGCGTGTGGAGCCCGAGGTAGTCGAGGAAGAAGAGCGGCTCCGCGCCCTGGACGATGAGGTCGTTGACGTTCATCGCGACGCAGTCGATGCCGACCGTGTCGTAGATCCGGGCGTCCGCCGCGAGCTTCACCTTCGTGCCGACCCCGTCGGTGCAGGCGACGAGGACCGGGTCGCGGTAGTTCCGCTTGAAGAGCTTCTCGTTGTAGTCGAGCCGGAACAGGCCCGCGAAGGCGCCGTGCGAGGGCAGCACCCGCGGTCCGTAGGTCCGCCGGACGATCGGTCCGAAGAGATCGACGGCGCGGTCCCCCGCGTCGATGTCCACCCCGCTGTCGCGGTAGGTCAGCCCCTTGCCGCGCGGCGCCGCGTCCGTGGGATCGTCCTTCGTCCGCCTCTCCTGCGCCTCGCGCGGGCTGCTTGTCGCCGTCATGGGAGCGGATTGTACGGACGGGGCGTTGCTATCCTCCCCGCCCCCATGTCGATCCTCGTCGATGGCTCCACCCGCGTCCTCTGCCAAGGCATCACCGGCTCCGCCGGCGCCTTCCACACCGCCGGCTGCCTCGGCTACGGCACCCGCATGGTCGGGGGCGTGACCCCCGGCAAGGGCGGACAGAAGGACCCGAACGGTCTTCCCATCTTCGACACCGTGGCGGACGCGGTCGCCGCCACCGGCGCCGACGCCACCATGATCTTCGTGCCGCCGCCGGGCGCGGCGGACGCCATCCTCGAGGCCGCCGCCGCGGGCATCCGGGTGATCGCCGCGATCACCGAGGGGATCCCGGTGCAGGACATGGTCCGCACCCGCGCGGCGCTCCGCGACTTCCCGACGTCGACGCTCATCGGACCCAACTGCCCCGGCGTGATCACGCCCGGTCGGCGCACCTCCGGCACCGGACCCGACGCCCGCTTCGAGGGCGGCTGCAAGATCGGGATCATGCCCGGCTACATCCACACGCATCGCCGGGACGCCTCGACCGGTCGCGCCGTCGGCATCGTGAGCCGCTCGGGCACCCTCACCTACGAGGCGGTCTGGCAGTGCTCGCAGCGCGGCATCGGGCAGTCGACCTGCGTCGGCATCGGCGGCGACCCGGTCAAGGGCATCAACTTCATCGAGCTCCTCGAGCTCTTCCACGCGGATCCCGAGACCGACGCCATCGTGATGATCGGCGAGATCGGCGGCGCCGACGAGACCGACGCGGCGCGGTGGATCGGCGAGCAGGCGAGCAAGCCGGTGATCGGGTTCATCGCCGGACGCACCGCGCCTCCCGGCAAGCGGATGGGGCACGCGGGCGCCATCATCGGCGGCGCCGCGGACACCGCGGCGGCGAAGATCGCCGCCCTCCGCGACGCCGGCGCGCACGTCGTCGACAGCCCGGCGGACCTCGGCGCCGCGGCGGCGAAGGCGCTCGAGCTCTCCTGAGTCGACTCCGGAGTCCCGCGGGGGGCTCACTCGTCGTCGCGGAGGAGGTCCTCGCAGCGGACGATCACCGCCCGCAGCACCTCCCGGTCGCCGACGGGTCGCCGCGAGTCGAGCAGCTCCTGCCGGAGCCGCTGGATCCGCCGCTGCCAGAGCGGGCGGAGCGACGAGACGTCGACCAGCGCGCCTGAATCGACCATCGCGAGATAGCGGCGAAGGCGCGCCACCTCGGGATGTCCCTCGATGGGATCGACCGGTGGCGCATCGACCTCGGCGGAGGTCCCGGCGCGAAGCGTCGTCGTGGGCGGACCGAAGCGGCGCCGGAGCTCCGCGATGAACGCGGTGCGCTCGGCAAGCACGGGGTTCTGACGGGCGAGCGGATCGTTCGCGTCCTGCTCGAGCTGCTCGACCGAGCCGAGCACCACGTCGATCTCGATCGGCACGGCGGCACCGCCGCGGTGGATGCGGAGCCGGACGACCTCGCCGGGAAGCCGCCGCTGCACGGCGCCGATCAACTGCGTCGTGGTGGGCGTCGGCGCGTCGTCGATCGCCACGATGCGGTCAGCCGCCTCGAGGACGTGCGCCGCGGGCATGCCCTCGACGAAGCCGCTCACCACCACGCCCTGCCCGACCTCGCGGGCGGTGTCCATGCGGATCCCGAGCGCTCCGCGGGGGATCCGCTCGACCTGCTCGGAGACCACGCCGACGAGGCGCTGCCGCTGCTCCGCGGAGAGGTCCTCGCGGGAGAGCAGCGCGAGCATCGCCGAGAGGGGCGCCCGGCGGACGAGGATCGCCGCCTCCGCCTGCTCCCGCACCGCGAAGGAGGGATCGTCGAGCGACGCCACGAGCCGCGCGAGCTCCGGATCGACCACGATCCGCGAGAAGTCGCCCTCGAGGAGGGTCGGATCGAAGTGGATCGGCGGGCTCGTCTGCGCGACGACCGGCGTCGTGCATGCCGCGAGCGCCATCGCGAGGAGGATCCGTCTCCGCCGAAGCATGCGGGCAGTCTAGGTCCGCGCCCGGGGTCGCGCCCCGGGGTCGGCGTCGCCCTCAGCGTCGAAGGCAGCCCGCGATCGACGACCCCGCGCCCCGGATCGCCGCGGCGAGCCGCTCGGTCGTCGCGAGCTGCGCCTCCGCCCGCGCCGGATCGAGCGATCCCTCGAGGACGAACGCCGACTCCGCGACCGCCGCCTCGACGAGGAGCGCGGGCACCGCCTCCGCCGCCCCTCGACCAAGCCCGCCGTGACCCTCCGCGAACGCGGCGAGGAGACCGATCCGAAGCGGCGCCTCCGGGGTCCGCCTCGGATCCTCCCGCGAGAACTGCAGCGCCGCCGAGGCGAACTCGGCGAGCGGCACGTCCTCGCGGACCGCCTCCCAGTCGAGGACCGCCACGACCTGCGTGCCCGCGAAGAGCAGGTTCCCGGGGTGATAGTCGCCGTGCACGAGCTGGGTCGCCTGCCGATCGACGAGAGACCCGGCGCGCGACGAGGCATCGTCGTACTCGGCGGCGAGCGCCGCGAGGCGCTCGCGCCACCGATCGACGCCCGGTCGATCCGGCGCCGATGCGAGCGCGGCGAGGACCGTCCGCACCCGCGCGGAGTCGTGGTAGGAGCCGCGGACTCCCTCGGGCGGTCGCCAGGCCGCGAGCAACTGGTGCAGCCCCGCGAGCGTCGCGCCGGCGGCACGCGCCGCCTGAGCCGAGCCGTCGAATCGTCCGCCCTCGACGAAGGGGAGGAGCTCGAAGCATCGCCCGTCGCGCTCGACGAAGGGACGACCATCGACCGCCGCGCGAGGCGCCGGCACCGGCGCTCCGTGGTCCGCGAGGAGCCGCTGCACCGAGGCCGCGAGGAGACCGCCCCGCGCGGCGCTCGCCCGCCGCTCCTTGAGGAACCAGCGGCCGCCTGGCGAATCCACCACGAACTTCGCGTTCCGCCGCGAGCCGCCGCGGACCGCCCGCACCGAGGACGCCTCGCCGAGCCCGAACTCCCCCAGCACCGCCGCGAGGATCGCCGCGGAGGGCGGCGTGCCTCGATCGACGCCGGCTTCCCCCAGGCTCGGATCCCGCTCGCGCATCGCTCGTCGGACCTCCGGCGCCGCGTCACTCGACGTTCTGCGCCTGCTCCTTGATCCGATCGATCAGCCCCTTGACCTCGACGATCTCCCGGGTGATCTCGCCGTCGCTCGACTTGCTGCCGATGGTGTTCGCCTCCCGCAGCATCTCCTGGCTGAGGAAGTCGAGCACCCGACCGGCGGGTCGACCATCCGCGGGCGAGAGCACCTGCTCGAACTGCGCGAGGTGTCCCTTGAGGCGGATGACCTCCTCGGCGATGTCGCTGCGGTCGGCGTAGATCGCGACCTCCCGGATGAGGTCCTCGTCGCGGAGGGCGGCGCCGACCTCGGCAAGGAGCGCATCGACCCGCTGGCGCAGGCGCTCGCGGTAGGCGACCACCACCTCGGGCGCCCGCCGCTCGATGCGGTCGAGCCGCGCCGCCATCTCGACGGCGAGCCCGCGGAGCTGCGCCGCGAGCGCCGCCCCCTCGCGGCGGCGCATCTCGATGACCCGGTCGCACGCCTCCTCGAGGAGCCTCGCGAGGACGCCGCGACCCTGCTCGAGCACTCGGTCCTCGGAGCCCCCCTCGACCGCGCCCGGAAGCGCGAGCACCGCCGCGGCATCGAAGCGGCACTGCTCCCGCATGTCGGGCGGCACCGCGTCGCGGAGCTGCCGCAGGTACTCCGCGACGACCGCCGCGTTGACCCGCGCCGCCGCCGCCGCCCCGGGCGCCGCGGCGACCCGCACCGCGACGGTGACGCTGCCCCGACCGAGGCGACGCGAGACCGCCTGGTCGATCTCCGCCTCGAGCGGCTGGAGGTCGTCGGGAAGACGGAGCGTCGACTTGTAGAACTTGCCGTTGACCGCCCGGACCTCGACCACGAAGCGGGTCCCGTCGACCTCCCCGGTCGCCGATCCGAAGCCGGTCATCGAACGGATCATGGGCGGCTCCGCGGTCGCGGGAGGGACCGACGCGACGTCAGGGCGTGGTGGTCGCGGGGGTCGTCGCCGGCGTCGCGACTGGCGTGGTCGCGTCGGTCGTCGGCGCCGCCGACGGGTCGGCGACCGCCGCCTCCGCGGCTGGCTGCTCCGGAGCCGGCGGGGCGAGCAGGCTCTTGTCGAAGACGTTGAGGACGATCGCGAGGGCGAGATAGACCAGGAACGCGCCCACCGTCGCCACGGTCAGGACGTCGCCGGTCCGACCTCCGAAGGCGGTCTCGGTGCCGCCGCCGCCGGCGCCGCCGAAGGCGCCGGCGAGCCCGCCACCCTGCGGACGCTGCACGAGGATCATCAGCACGAGCGCGAGCGACGCGAAGATGAAGAGGACGGTGAGGGGAGCGAGGATCGCCATCGAACGGAACTCCGAGGTCGGGCGAGCGGCGGCGCGAGGGTCAGCCGTGGGAGGCTCGCGACGCCGCGGCGCGACCGATCGCCGCGAACGAGTCGACCTTGAGGGAGGCTCCTCCGACGAGCCCACCGTCGATCTCCGGCCGACTGAACAACTCGGCGGCGTTCTCCGCCGTGACCGAGCCGCCGTAGACGACCCGGGTCGCCGCGGCGAGCCCCGGATCATACAGGTCCGCGACCTCCTCCCGGATCCACCGATGCGCCTCGGCGGCGTCCTCCGCGCGGGCGGTCCGCCCCGTGCCGATCGCCCAGACCGGCTCGTAGGCGAGGACGAGGCTCCCGAACACCCCCCGATCAAGTCCCGAAAGTCCCGCCCGGACCTGCCCCACGAGCACCGACCGGGCATGCCCGCCCTCCCGCTCGGCAAGCGTCTCGCCGACGCAGAGGACGACCTTCAGTCCCGCGGCGAGCGCCCGCTCGAGCTTGGTGCGGAGGACCGCGTTCGACTCTCCGATCCCATGCCGCCGCTCGCTGTGCCCGACGAGCACCCATCCGCAGCCGAGGTCGTCGAGCATCGCGCCGCTCACCTGCCCGGTGAAGGCGCCGTCGAGGTGGGCGGAGAGGTCCTGCGCCCCGAGCGAGGGCGGACCATGACCGATCGCCCGTCCGACCGCCTGCAGGTAGCACGCGGGCGGGAACACCACGAGGTCGACCTTCGACGCGAGCGGGATCGCCGAGAGCGCCGCATGGACCTCCTCCGCGAGCTCGACCGCCGACGCGAGGCGGAGGTTCATCTTCCAGTTGCCCCCGAGGAAGGGCCGGTTCGTCGTCGCGGGCATGGATCGCTCCGGGAGGAGGCGGCAGCGTAGTCGCTCGGCGCCGCGCCCGATCCGCTCGGGGCGATCAGAGCTTCCACGCCGCGAGCGCGACCGCCGCCATCAGCAGCACCACCGCCTGCGTGCCGCGGTCGCGGATCGCGAACGCGACCGGATCGTCGTCCACCCGCCCGCGCTCGGCGAGGAACCAGATCCGCGCGACCCAGTAGGTCATGAGCGGCAGCAGCAGCCACAGGATCCCGGGTCGGTTGTACGCCTCCTCGACGGCGGGCGCCTGCACGTAGAGGGCGAGCACCAGCACCGACATCACCCCGAGCGCCGGACCGATCACCCGCACGATCGCGAGGTCCTCCGCCGCGTAGCCTCGTCCGGCGAGGGTCGCCCCCGACGCCGGCGCCGAGCGGCGGAGCTCGACGTAGCGCTTGAGGAACGCGAGGCTCGAGAAGACGAAGAGCGAGAAGACGAGGAGCCACTCGGAGAGCTCGACCTCGATCGCCTCCGCGCCGGCATGGATGCGGATCGTGTAGAGGAGCGCGAGCGCGATCACGTCGACGAGCAGGAGCCGCTTGAGGAAGAGCGAGTAGGCGAGCGTCAGCCCGAGGTACGCCGCGAGCGAGCCGAGGCAGGGGCGCGGCAGCAGCAGCACGCCGATCGCGAGCCCCCCGAGGACGAGCGCGACCGCCAGCCCCAGCGCCGTGGGGATCGAGATCGCCCCCGCCGCGAGCGGTCGATGGCGCTTGGTGGGATGGAGGCGGTCCGCGTCGAGGTCGTGCAGGTCGTTGAGGAGGTAGGTGCCCGAGGCGAGCAGCGAGAACGCCGCGAAGGCGAGACCCGAGGCGAGCCAGGCGCCGCCGTCGAGGACGCGGTGGGCGGTCAGCAGCGGCACGAAGACCAGGAGGTTCTTCGCCCACTGATGGACCCGCATCGCCCGCAGGACGGTCCCGAGCATCGTTCCTTGATCGGCGAAAGACGCCGCGATCGGTCGGTCCTTCGCGCGAAGCAGCCGCTCGAGCGAGGGCGAGCCCACCGGGACCGCCGCCCGCGCCTGCTCGAAGACCGGGGCGTCCTTGCGATGGTGGTCGCCGACGTAGTCGAATCCGCCCTCGCCGAACGACTCCCGCAGGGCGTCCGCCTTCCGCCGCGCCGAGAGGTTTCTCGGGGGATCGCTCGCGAGGACCTCGTCGAAGAGCCCGAGGTGCCGCGCGACCGCCTCGGCGGGAAGGCGGTCGGCGCCGGTGGCGAGGACGATCCGCCGCCCGGCGTCCTTCTCGGCGCGGAGCCACGCGAGCAGGTCCTCCCGCCACGGCAGCGAGGCAGGATCGATCGGCATCGCCTCCGCGACCGCCCGCTTGAGCGCCGCCCGACCTCGACGAAGCGCGAGGAGGATCCCGGGCAGAACCCACGGTCGTCGCATCCCGAGCCGAAGGAGCCCCTCCCAGAGGAGGTCGGACCGCATGAGGGTGCCGTCGAGGTCGACCGCGAGCACGGGAGCGCCCGCCCCGCGGAGCGGCGGGCGTCGTTCGGGGGCGTCGCTGGCGGCGTGACGAGGAGTCATGGGGTCCGCGGCGCTCGGTCGCGGCGGTCGTCGAGGAACGACCGGATCCCGGCGGGGTTCGCGGGAGGCGAGGCTCCCGCCGACGGTTCGGGGCTTATCGACCATCCCCGGGAAGCCCTGCACGCCGGACCGTCGTCGGGGACGATCCCGCGTCGGTCCCTCCATCTCCTACCTTTCCCTCCTTCGACCCGCCTCTCGGCGACCCTCGTCGCCTCCGACTCCGATCGAGCCTTCCGCCATGGTCACCTCGCCCCCCCGCTCCTCGACCCGACCGACCTCGCCCGCGGAGGTCCGCCGCGCGTTCCTCGAGTTCTTCCGCGACCGCGCCGGTCACGCGGTGGTGCCGAGCTCCTCGGTGGTGCCGCACGAGGACCCCACGCTCCTCTTCACGAACGCGGGGATGAACCAGTTCAAGGACGTCTTCCTCGGGCAGGGCTCGCGGAGCTACCGCCGCGCGGTGGACACGCAGAAGTGCATCCGTGCGGGCGGCAAGCACAACGACCTCGAGGACGTCGGTCGCGACACCTACCACCACACCTTCTTCGAGATGCTCGGCAACTGGTCCTTCGGCGACTACTTCAAGTCGGAGGCGATCCAGTGGGCGTGGGAGCTGCTCACGCAGGTGTACGGGCTTCCCGCCGACCGCCTCTACGCGACCTACTTCGGCGGCGACGAGGCGTCGGGGCTCGCCGCGGACCTCGAGGCGCGCGACCTGTGGCGCCGCCATCTGCCCGCCGAGCGGGTGCTGCCCGGCTCGATGAAGGACAACTTCTGGGAGATGGGCGACACCGGTCCGTGCGGACCGTGCTCGGAGATCCACGTCGACCGCATCGGCGGTCGCGACGCGGCGCGGCTCGTGAACTCCGGCGACCCGGACGTCCTCGAGATCTGGAACCTCGTCTTCATCCAGTTCAACCGCGAGGCGGACGGCTCGCTCAAGCCGCTCCCGGCGAGGCACGTGGACACCGGCATGGGCTTCGAGCGGCTCGTCTCGGTGATCCAGGCGAAGCGGAGCAACTACGACACCGAGATCTTCACGCCGATCTTCGAGGCGATCCGCGCCGCGAGCGGCGCGAGGCCGTACGGCGCCCGCCTCGACGACGAGACCGACGTCGCCTACCGCGTGCTCGCCGACCACGTGCGATGCCTCTCCGTCGCGATCGCCGACGGCGCGACGCCCTCGAACGAGGGTCGCGGCTACGTGCTCCGCCGGATCCTCCGCCGCGCGGTGCGGCACGCCTACCAGCAGTTCGGGCAGCGGGAGCCCTTCCTCGCCCGCGTCCTCCCCGCGGTGCAGGCGTCGCTCGGCGAGGTCTTCCCCGAGCTCGTCGCGCAGGGCGAGCGGATCACGCGGGTGCTCGAGGAGGAGGAGCGGGCGTTCCTCCGCACCCTCGAGCGGGGACTCCTCCACTTCTCCGACGCCGAGCGGCGGGCGGAGCAGGGTCGCATCCGCGGCGAGGATGCCTTCAAGCTGCACGACACCTACGGGTTCCCGATCGACCTGACCGAGGTGATGGCGCGGGAGCGCGGGCTCTCCGTCGACCTCGCTGGCTACGAGGCGCTGATGGCGGACGCCCGCGCCGCGAGCCGCGCTGGCGCGGAGGGCGGCGCCGCGGACTCGATGACGCTGCCGCCCGACGTCCTCGCCGAGCTCGAGGCGACCGGCGTCCCCTTCACCGACGACTCGTCCAAGCACCAGCCGAAGCCGCTGATGTCGCGGGTGGTCGCGATCTGGACCGGGCATCGCCTCGAGGGTCGCGCCGAGGGCGGCGAGACCGTCGGCGTGATCCTCCACCAGACGCCCTTCTACGCGGAGAGCGGCGGTCAGGTGGGCGACGCGGGCTCGATCCGCGTGGAGCGCCGCGGCGAGCGCGGGATGGAGACCGGCGTCCTCGAGGTGCTCGACACCCGGCGCTGCGGCGGCTTCGTGCTCCACCGATGCCGGATCGAGCGAGGGTCGCTCCGGGTCGGCGACGAGGCGGAGCTCGCGGTCGACCGCCACCGCCGCGCGATGACCGAGGCGAACCACACCGGGACGCACCTCCTGAACCTCGCGCTCCGCCGCGTGGCGGGCGGCGAGAGCGACCAGCGCGGATCGCTCGTCGCGCCGGACCGGCTGCGCTTCGACTACGCGGGCTCGCGGGCGCTCGGCGCCGCGGAGATCGGCGAGATCGACCGGATCGTCAACGACGCGATCGCCCGCGACCTCGCGGTGCATGCCTCGCCCGCCCCGCTCGAGGCGGCGAAGCGGATCCGCGGGCTGCGGGCGGTCTTCGGCGAGCGCTATCCGGATCCGGTGCGGGTGGTCTCGATCGGCTCGCCGGTCGATCGGTTGCTCGCCTCGCCCGCGGACGCGGCGTGGGCGGAGCAGTCGACCGAGTTCTGCGGCGGCACGCACGTCGCCTCGACCGGGGCGATCGGTCGCTTCGCGGTCCTCTCCGAGCAGGCGCTCGCGGCGGGCGTGCGGCGCGTCTTCGCGGTGACGGGCGTGGCGGCGCAGGCGGCGGCAGCGGCGGCGAAGGCGCTCGACGATCGGTTCGACGCGGCGTCGCGGCTCCACGAGGAGGCGCTCCTCGCCGAGGTCGCGGCGATCGCCGCCGACCTCGACGCGATGACGCTCTCGGCGCTCGATCGGGCGAGGCTGCTGGGTCGGCTCGAGGCGCTCCGCGAGGTCGCGAAGCAGGTCCGCAAGCGGATGGCGGCGTCCTTCCGCGACGCGGCGATCGGCGTGGCGCGGGGACTGCTCGCGGAGCAGACCGGATCGTGCGTCGTCGGCTTCATCGGCGAGGGCGACCGCGACGCGGTGCTCGCGGCGCTCGACGTCGCGCGGGCGGCTCGCCCCGAGGGCGCGGCGCTCCTCGTCGCGCAGGAGCCGGGCGAGCCGAAGCTCGTGATCGTCGCGGCGGTCTCGGCGGCGATGATCGCCAAGGGCCTGAAGGCCGGCGAGTGGGTCAAGACCGCCGCGCAGGCGTGCGGCGGCAGCGGCGGCGGGAAGCCGGACTCCGCGCAGGCGGGCGGCAAGGATCCCTCCAGGCTCGACGACGCCCTCGCGGCGGCGCGGAGCTTCGCGGCGGCGCGGAGCGTTGCCGCATCGAAGGGCGGGTGAAGTCCGCTCGACGGCACCTCACCGCCGTCGCGGCACCGCCGACCCGCCGAGGCGCCGCGACGAGTGGGAGTGCCGGAAGCCGCAACGCCTCTCCCGCGAGGAGCATCGCGACGAGTGGGAGTGCCGGAAGTCTCAACGCCTCTCCCGCGAGGAGCGCCGCGACGAGTGGGAGTGCCGGAAGTCTCAACGCCTCTCCCGCGAGGAGCACCGCGACGAGTGGGAGAGGCCGCCTCGCGAACGCAGTTCGCGAGGCGGGTGAGGGTGGCACGATTGGCGACGAGCGCCGCGCGGCGGGCTGATCGAGACATCGCGCGTCGATGCGGCGCTTCGACCCGGTCATCGTGCTTCGGTCGGCGCACGCAACCCGTTGGAGTTGGTCCCCTCCGTCGCCTCGCTCCGCGAGGCGACACCTCCCCACGGCTGCAGCCGTGGGGAGGAGTTCCAGAGCGAGGAGTTCCAGAGCGAGGCGTTCCAGAGCGAGGAGTTCCAGAGCGAGGAGTTCCAGAGCGAGGAGTTCCAGAGCGAGGAGTTCCAGAGCGCACCACGTCGGGATCGCGCGTTCCGACACTCCGGAACTCCTCCTCGACCGAGCACCGCGAGGTCGGGGAGGTGGCTCGCTGGCGGAGCCAGCGAGACGGAGGGGAGGTCCGATCAACGGGGTGCTCGCCTCGCGCACCGCACGAGCACGCAACCCGTTGGAGTTGGTCCCCTCCGTCGCCTCGCTGCGCGAGGCGACACCTCCCCACGGCGGAGCCGTGGGGAGGAGTTCCAGAGCGAGGAGTTCCAGAGCGAGGAGTTCCAGAGCGAGGAGTTCCAGAGCGCACCACGTCGGGATCGCGCGTTCCGACACTCCGGAACTCCTCCTCGACCGAGCACCGCGAGGTCGGGGAGGTGGCTCGCTGGCGAAGCCAGCGAGACGGAGGGGAGGTCCGATCAACGGGTTGCTCGCCTCGCGCACCGCACGAGCACGCAACCCGTTGGAGTTGGTCCCCTCCGTCGCCTCGCTGCGCGAGGCGACACCTCCCCACGGCTGCAGCCGTGGGGAGGAGTTCCAGAGCGAGGAGTTCCAGAGCGAGGAGTTCCAGACCGCACCACGTCGGGATCGCGCGTTCCGACACTCCGGAACTCCTCCTCGACCGAGCACCGCGAGGTCGGGGAGGTGGCTCGCTGGCGAAGCCAGCGAGACGGAGGGGAGGTCCGATGAACGGGTTGCTCGCCTCGCCATCCGCAGATGCGGCAGGCGTCCGATCAGCCGATCGGACCGCCGCCGACCGCGCCGAGCCTCGCCTCGACCGCCCGCGCGACCAGCTTCGCGAGGCAGTCGCCCTCGAGGTTCGCGCCATGTCCTTTCGCGAGGTCGCGGAGCGTCGTGCGCTCGAGCGTCTCCGGGATCAGCACGACCTCGAACCAGCGCGGACCGAGCTCCGCCACGGTGAGCGAGACGCCCTCGACCGCGACCGATCCCCGGCGGACGAGGAGCGGCTCGAACGCGGGACTCACCTCGATCCGGACCCGCCACTCGCCGCCCGCGGTCGAGACCGAGCGCACCCGCCCCACCTCGTCCACGTGCCCCTGCACGAGGTGACCGCCGAGCAGGGTCTGCAGCGTCGCGGAGTGCTCGAGGTTGACCCGCGAACCCACCCCGAGCGAGCCGAGGGTGGTCGCCTGCAGGGTGTGGTGGACCGCATCGAAGCGGACCGCCTCGACCCCGCCCCCGGGCGAGAGGCGGCGTTCGGCGACGGTCAGGCAGCATCCGGAGGTCGAGATCGACTCGCCCGGCTCGGGTCGATGGGACCAGCCCTCGAGCGAGATCCACAGGCTCGCGCCCGCGGGCGAGGGCACCTTCGCCTCGATCCGACCCATGTGCTCGACGAGTCCCGTGAACATGGACGGCAGCGTAGCGGTCCGGTTCTCCTTGACGCGTCGGAGGGCGACTCGGATACTCCGATCCGTCAGGCGTCGAGGAGACCCCGCTCCGCGCATCCCGAGTCGATCGGGGCGGTTCGAGACCCTCGACCTCCCGCCCCTGCCGCGCCGCGTCGGGAACGGGAATGGGCGGGCGGACCGACCTCGGGCCGTCCGGCACCCTGATCCCCACCCCGAGGCGGAGGCGGTCCTCGATGCCACGCGTTTCCCGTCGGTCGGTCCTGCTGGTCCTGCCCCTCGTCGCCTCGGTCGCTCCCTCCGTCGCGGCGCAGGAGGATCCCGGCGCCGCGAACCGCCAGCGCCTCGAGGCGATGCAGGCGGCGCTGGATCAGGCCTACCTCCTGCCGCCCTCCCGCCTCGGCGACCTCGGCTACCGGATCGACTGGCAGACCGCGGTGCCGCTCTCGCCCAACGCGACGCTCCGCGGCGCGTTCCCGCGCGGCGACGGGCTCTACCTGCACGACTCGAGCAACCTGCTCACCCGCATGAACCTCGCGAAGGGCGCCTCCGTCTGGCAGTCGCCCGTAGGATCCTCGACCGGCGAGATGCTCGACGTGATCCTCGCGTCGCCCGGGGGCGAGCCCTCGGTCCTCGCGGTGACCCGCACGGAGGTCGACGTCTTCGACGAGTCGAGCGGCACCATGCGTTCCCGGCAGCGGCTCGAGCCGACGGCGTTCACGCCGCCCGCGCAGGTCGGGAACTTCTTCATCTACGGCACCCGCGGCGGCAAGGTGCTCTGGCACCAGTTCATGATCGGTCACCCCTGGCGCGGCAACAGCCTGCCCGGCGCGGTCGCGGCGGCGCCCCTCATCGCGGACGGCATGGCGTTCGCCGTCGGCTCGACCGGACGGATCCTCGCCCTCGACGCGGAGACGACGCGGCTTCGGTGGGAGAAGCAGCTGATCGCGCCGATCTCCGCCCGACCGGCGTTCGCGGACGGTCTGCTCCTCGTCGCGGGCGGCGACCAGTACCTCTGGGCATACGACGCCCGCAACGGCCGCACCGTCTGGAGCTACTTCACCGAGAGTCCCCTGACCACGAGCCCGACCGCGATCGGCGGCTCGGTCTATCAGTACGTGCCCGGCGAGGGTCTCGTCTGCCTCAGCCTGCGTCCGACCGACCGCATCGACGGCGAGGTCCGCTGGCGCTGCGCCGATGGCAAGGGCGAGGTGCTCGGCGTGCATCGCGGCAAGCTGCTCCTCTGGGATGGCGGCGAGCGCACGATGCGGATCGTCGACTCCTCCACCGGTCAGGTCGCGGCGTCGATCCCGCTGCCCCGGGTGAGCGTCATCGTCCCGAACGGCTCCGACTCGCCGGGAATGGTGCTGCTCTCCGAGGACGGCTTCGTCCTTCATCTCCTGCCGCAGGGCTGAGGCGAGGCGACTGCATGCTTGGTCTCGTGCCGGTCCGGCGGGCGCTCCTCTCGGTGAGCGACAAGACCGACCTCGTGCCGTTCGCGAAGGCGCTCGCCTCGCTCGGCGTGGAGATCGTCTCGACCGGCGGCACCGCGGCGGCGCTGACCGCGGCGGGGATCCCGGTGGTCACGGTCGAGCAGCTCACCGGGCACCCCGAGATCCTCGACGGTCGCGTGAAGACGCTCCACCCGCGGATCCACGGCGGGCTCCTCGGTCGCCGCAACCTCGCCGCGCACCTCGCGGCGATGGAGACCCACGGCATCCCGCCGATCGACCTCGTCTGCGTGAACCTCTATCCCTTCGAGCGGACCGTCCGCGCCGAGGGCGTCTCCGAGCCGGAGGCGATCGAGCAGATCGACATCGGCGGTCCCGCGATCATGCGGAGCGCCGCGAAGAACTTCGAGTTCGTGGCGGTGGTCACCTCGCCGGCGCAGTACGACCGCGTCGCTTCGGAGCTCCTGGCGCACGACGGATGCACCACGCGGGCGACGCGGGCGGACCTCGCCGCGGCGGCGTTCGGCCGAACCGCCGAGTACGACGCGGCGATCAGCGGCTGGATGGGTCGGCGGCAGGCGCACGCGTTCGCGGAGACCCTGCGGCTCACCTACGTCGGGCGGCAGATGCTCCGCTACGGCGAGAACCCGCACCAGCGCGCCGCGAGCTACCGCGATCCCAACGCGGCGGGACCCTCGGTCGTCACCGGCGAGGTGCTCGGCGGGAAGCAGATCAGCTACAACAACATCCTCGACGCGGCGGCGGGGCTCGAGCTCGCCCTCGACCTGCGGTCGATCGATCCGCCGGGACCCGCCGCGGCGGTGCTCAAGCACACCAACGCCTGCGGCGCCGCCCGCGCCGCGACCCTCGCCGAGGCGTTCGAGCGGGCATGGTCGGGTGATCCCCTCGCCGCGTTCGGCGGCGTGGTGGTGCTCGCCGGCACCGCGGATCGCGCGGTCGCGGAGGCGATGGTCTCCGGCTCGCGGTTCCTCGAGGTCGTCGTCGCCGACCGATTCGATGCGGACGCCGCAGGCATCCTTGGCGAGCGATGGCCGAACGCCCGGCTCGTCGCGGTCGGTCCGCCGGGCGACGATCCCTCGCCGATCGCGATCCGCTCGGTCCCCGGCGGACTCCTCGTCCAGGACCGCGACACCCACCCCGTCGATCCGGATGACTTCCGCCTCGCGGCGGGACCCGCCCCGAGCGACGCGATGCGCCGAGACGCGGCGTTCCTCGTCTCGGTGGTCAAGCACCTCAAGTCGAACGCGGTCGTGGTGGGCGCCGACGAGACGCTGCGTGGGATGGGCGCCGGATGCGTGGACCGCCTGCAGGCGTGCCGCGTCGCGGTCGAGAAGGCGGGCGATCGCCTGAAGGGTCGCGCGATCGTCGCCGCCTCGGATGCCTTCTTCCCGTTCGCCGACGGACCCCGGGTCCTCCTCGACGCAGGCGTCCGCTGCCTCGTCCACCCCGGCGGATCGAAGCGGGACGAGGACACCTTCGCGCTCTGCCGCGAGCGCGGCGTGACCTGCCTGCTCACCGGCGTGCGGCACTTCCGGCATTGACCCCGGCGCGGACCGACCGAGCCTGCACGATCGCCATCAGGCAGCGAGCGACGGGTGCTCCTCGGTGCCCATGATCCGACGCGCGCGGCGGAGGATGAGCGTCGCCGCGACTCCGATCACCACCGAGCAGGCGAGCAGCCCGCCCGCGACGAGTCCGGCGCGGGTGAGCTGGGTCGCGTCGATCGGTCGGGGATCGAGCAGCGAGTAGGCGATCTTGCCTTCCTTCGTCCGCTCGCCGACGACGATCGCGGCCGTCTGGTCCGGTCGCCTCGACGCCTGCGTCGCGCTCTCCTTGGCGAGGGTCGTCGCGACGGTGTCGAGCACCACGGGGAGGGCGTTGCGGTCCTCGCCCGAGAGGACGAGCCGCAGGCGACCCGGTCCATCGGCGTCGACCTTGAGGTCCTTCGAGAGCATCGCCCCGACCTTCGCCGGATCGCTCGGCGTCGCTCCGCGGGCGGCAAGCCGCTCCGCGACCTGCTCCGCGAAGAGCGGATCGCCGAGGAGCGCCGCGTGCCAGGTCCCCCAGCCTTCCGCGAGGCGCGGATCAATCGGCTGTCCCTTGGCGCCGCGGGCGATGAGGTCCACGCTCGCCGTGCCCCGCACCGGCCAGACGAGGTCCGCCGCCATCCAGCCGGCGACCGCGAGGACCACCGCGAAGACGCCCGCGAGCATCCCGAGGCTCGCGCCACGGTGCACCGCCCATCGGCGCACCAGCCGGACCTCGCTCTCCGCGAGGAACTTCTGCACCTGACGCAGCTCCTCCCGCTTCGCCTGCAGCTGCCGAAGCTCGATCAGCGTGCTCTGCCCGCTGGTGCGGGGAGCCTCGACCTCCGGGGTCGGTCGGGCAAGACCCTTCACCCTGCGACGAAGCGCCTCCCGCAGCCGATGGAGCCGATCGCGCCGCACCCGCAGCAGCTCCGCGGCGCGGGAGAGCTGACGCGCCCGCTCCTGCAGGCGGCTCGCCTCGCCGGCGTCCGCGGTGCCGCGGGCGTTCCGCGCCTCCCGCACCTCCGCGGCGAGCGCCTGCACCCGCGCGTCGCGCTCGACGAGCATCGACTTCGCGGAGGAGAGCTCTCGCTCGAGGCGCTCGACCTCGGCGCTCGATCCCGCGGCGACCGCTGCGCTCGATGCCGGCGTCCTCGCCCGCTCCTCCTCGATCCTCGTCCGGAGCGACTCGACCTCCGCCTCGAGCTCGACCGCGCGGCGCGAGGACGACTCGAGCCGCGCGTTCGCCTCCGCGAGGGCACGACGCGCCGACTCGATCTCCGACGAGGACGCCGCCTGCTGGTCGAGCTGCCGCTGCAGCGTCGCGATGCTCCGCGTCTCCCGCTCGATCCGCGACTTCGCCTGCTCGAGCTCGCCTCGGAGCGACGCCGCCTCGCTCTCGCTTCGGTCGAGCCTCGTGCGGACCCCGGCGAGCTCCTCCTGCAGCTCCGTCGAGGCGTTGCGGCGGACCTCGTCCTCGCGACGCGCCGCGGTCGCCGACTCGAGCTGGCGCCGCAGGTCGGTCGTCCGAACACGCTCCGCGTCCGCCTCGACCCGCGCGTCCGCGAGGGACTGCTCGAGCGACGCGAGCCGACGCCGGAGATCCTCCGCCTCGACGCCGCCCTTCCTCGACTCGACGAGCTCCGCCCGCGCACCATCGAGCATCCGCTCGGTCTGCGCGAGCTTCTCCTCGAGGGATCGACGGGTCAGCGCCGTCGCCGCGTCGCTCGCGGCAAGCCGCTGCTCGAGGTCGCGGACCTTCGACTCGACCCCCCGGTGCAGCTCGCGCAGCCGGGTCGCCTCGACCTGCTGCCGCTCGGCGCGGGCGTTCGCCTCGGCAAGCTGCTTCTGGGCATCCTCGAGCCGGACGGAGAGACCCCTCGAGATCTGGCTTCGCTCCTCGTCGCCGGTCCGCAGCGCGTCGAGGCGTGCCTCGGTCTCGCGAGCCCGCCGGACGAGCGTCGCGCGGTCGCCGGCGAGCGAGGCGACCTCGCCCTCGAGGCGAGCGCGGTCGGCATCGGTCTTCGCGCGGGCATCGGCGAGCGCCTCCGAGAGGGCGGCGATCGCCTGCTCCTGCCTCGCGTGCCGCAGGGTCATCTCCTCGAGCGCCTGCGCCTGGCGCGACGCCTCGAGGCGGTCGAATCCGACCACGCCCTCGCGGCTCAAGAGGTCCGCCTGGCGGCGCTCCATCGCCTCCATCGCGCCGCGGAGCCATCGCTCCCCCGCCTCGAGGCGGGCAAAGCCCTCCGCGACCATCGCCTCGCGCTGCGCGAGCTCCTGCCAGCGCGCCCGCAGCGCCTCCAGCTCGCGGTCCTGTCCGGACTGCGCGGCGCGGAGTCGGGCGAGGTGCTGCTCGACGTCGCCGAGCAGACCCATGGCTTGCTGGGGGCAACCGAAGTCGGTCTCGGGGGCGAACGGCGCGGCGGGATGGGTGATCGGCGGCATGGTCGAAGCTCTCCTCGCGCCCGGGAACCTCGAGCGCTCGGAGGGTGCATCGACCGGGGTCGCAGGCGCCTGAAGGCAGACCGCCGAAGGCGCCGAGAATCCGCCGCCACCCCCCTCGCGAGTCGAGGAGAACCGCGACGGACCCGAACCCGCCGCCCTAGGTTCGGCGAAGGAGGGCGCCGAGGCGGAGTTCCTTCGACGACCCGCCGGAGTTCCCTACAGTCCGCCCCCATGACGCCCGCCGCCGCCGCCGATCCCGCCCGCCACACCGCGCCGAGCGCCACCGTCAAGTCGCTCCGGACCCGCCTCCGCGATCCCCGCCTCCGACCGGTCGTGGAGAAGGTCGCCGAAGGTCGCCGACTCTTGCGGGAGGACGGTCGACTCCTCTACGAGACGACCGACCTGCACGCGGTCTGCGGGCTCGCGGACCTCGTGCGGCGTCGGCTGCACGGCGACCTCGCCTTCTACAACGTCAACCGGCACATCAACTACTCGAACGTCTGCGCCCTCCGCTGCAGCTTCTGCGCCTTCCGTCGTCGCCGCGACGAGGAGGGCGCGTACGAGATGGACATCCCGCGCATCGTCGAGGAGGCGGTGAGGTCCGCCGACGCCGGCGCGACCGAGCTCCACATCGTCGGCGGGCTCCATCCCTACCTCCCGTTCGATCACTACCTCGGCATGCTGCGGGCGATCCGCGAGGCGGCGCCGCAGGTCCACCTCAAGGCGTTCACCGCGGTCGAGATCGTGCACCTCCAGCGGGTCTCGAAGCGCGGTCGCGAGGGCGAGGCGGGACTCCGCGCGGTGCTCGAGGACCTGCGGGCGGCGGGTCTCGGATCGCTCCCCGGCGGCGGCGCCGAGGTCTTCGACGACCGCGTTCACGACGCCGCGTTCAAGGGAAAGATCCGCGCCGAGCAGTGGCTCGAGGTGCACCGCGTCGCCCACGAGATCGGGCTCAACAGCAACGCGACGATGCTCTACGGGCACGTCGAGACGCGCGAGGACCGGCTCACCCACCTCGAGGTGCTGCGCCGCGAGCAGGACCGCACGCTCGCCGGATGGGCGGCGGCGCAGGGCATCGCCCGCGACGGCGACGCGGTGGTGCTGACCGGTCCGGCGGAGCGTCATCCCCGCGCCCGCCTGCCTCATCCGGGCGCCGCGGGGCTCGACGGCGGCTACTTCCAGACGATCATCCCGCTGCCCTTCTTCCCTGACGGCAGCGACCTCGGGCACCTGCCGGGTCCGAGCGGGCTCGAGAACCTGCGGACGCTCGCGATCTGCCGGCTCATGCTCGACAACGTGCCGCACGTGAAGTCGTTCTGGATCATGCAGACGCTGCCGATGGCGCAGCTCCAGCTCGCCGCGGGCGCCGACGACCTCGACGGCACGGTGGTCTGGTACGACATCACCCACGTCGGCGGCGCCTCGACCCATCAGGAGGTGGGCGTCGATGACCTGCGCCGCGCGGCGCGGGAGGGCGGCTTCATCCCGGTCGAGCGCGACACCATCTACCGCCGCGTCGAGCGGTTCGGTCCCACCGGTCGCGACTGGCGGTCGATCGAGCCCACCGCGTCCTAGCGTCGATCAGGACGACGGAGTCGGCGATCCGGGTCGATCCGCGCGGCCGATCGCCCACGCGAGCTCGGGCATCCGCTGCAGCCGCGCGACCGCGACGACCACGACCGTTCCCACGCCGACGAGGATCAGGATCGTCGCGAGCGAGCCCCACCAGCCGTGCTCGGCGGGAAGGTGGGCGAGCAGGCGCAGCGCCGCCCACGTCGCGGCGCTCATCGCCGCGGTGACGAGGACGCTTCGAAGGATGCTGCGACGCACCTCGTGGTCGAGGATCCTCGGCGCCGCCGCGTCGGCGGGTCCGACCCGCCGCGCGATCGCCCGCATGAGCCACGCGAGCTGCACGATGGCGCAGATCGCGGTCGACCACGCGAGCCCCGCGGTGCGGAGCGGCGTCCAGATCAGCGTCACGTTGAGGAGGAGGTTCAGACCGACCAGCCCGACGGCGATCCTGACGGGAGTCATGCTGTCGCCGCGGGCGTAGAACGCCCGCACCAGGACCTGGTTGAGCGAGTACGCCCACACCGCTCCCGCGTAGCCGAGCAGGATCCACGCCGTCTCGCGGGTGTCCTCGGCGGAGAACGCCCCTCCCTGCAGGATGACCGCGGTGAGCGGCTCCGCGACCAGCATGAGCCCGGCGCTCGCGGGAAGCCCGATGAAGACGACGAGCCGCACCCCCCGCCGCAGCGTCGCGGCGAACGCGTCGGCGTCCGGCGCCTGCCGCGAGAGCGCGGGGAAGATCGCGGTCGCGACGGCGATGCCGAAGACCCCCAGCGGGAACTCGTAGAGCCGCTGCGCCCAGCAGAGCCGCGCCATCGAGCCCTCGCCGAGGGGGTAGTCGAACCCGAGGATCGTCGGTCCGATGACGCTTGGATAGCTCGCGATCAGTCCATCGAGGAGCGTGTTCAGCTGCAGGACGCCGAGCCCAAGCCCCATCGGAAGCGCGAGCCGCGCGACGCCGAGCGACTCGCGCCACGCCGCCTCGCTCCTGACGCCGGGTCCCAGCGGCACCGAGCGGCGAAGCGCGACGAGCGACCACGCGACCTGGATCACCCCGCTCACGAGGACCGCCCAGGCGACGAGTCGGATGCCCTCCTCCGGCGTCACGCGGAGCAGGACCGCCGAGATCGCCGCCGCGACCACCAGCGCATTGAGGACGATCGGCGACGCGGCGGTCGGTCCGAATCGATGATGCACCTGCAGCATCGCGCCCACCAGCGCCGTGAGGCACACCAGCGGCGCAAACGGCAGCATGATCATGAGGAGCCGAGCCCCGAGCGGCTCGAGCGCCCCCCGCGCCGCGAGGAGCGCGGTCCCGAGCTCGGCGAGCAGCACGACGCCGGCGAGCACCGCGGTCGAGCCGCCGACGACGATCCAGGCGAGCCGCTGCGCGAGCGTGGGGTCGCGGTCGCTCGCCCGCGCGTACGCCGGCAGGAACGCCGCCGAGAGCGCCCCCTCGCCGAAGAGGCGGCGGAAGAGGTTCGGCACCATGAAGCCGAAGGAGAAGGCGTCCATGACGACGCCCGCGCCGAAGACCCGGCTCAGCGCCGCATCGCGGGCGAGCCCGCCCAGCCGGCTCGCGAAGGTGAGCAGGGTGACGGTGCGGGCATGACGCTCGAAGGATCGGCTCACGTCGCGGGGTTCGGCGTCGGCGCGGAGGCGGGCGCCTCCGGAGGCTTGGCAGGCTCGGCGGGCGGCGCGGAGGGTGACGCGGGCGGCGGTGCCTCGGGCGCGACGCCCGAGGGCGCCGGCGCGACGGTCTCGCCCGGCGGCGGCGCATCGGCGGGTCGCGGACCGACGAGCGACACGTCGATCTGCGCCTTCGACATCGGCGGGTCGATCTGGTTGGCGACGATGCTGATCGTCGCCTGACGGTCGCCCTTCACGACGACCGCCATGCAGCTCGCGTCGCCGGTCCGACGCGAGGCGAGCGTCCAGCCGCGGGCGCGGAACTGGGCGAGCGTCCTCTCGAGCAGCGACCGCGCATCGTTCACGCGACCATGGAAGACGAAGCGTCCGGCGATCAGCTCGTCGCCGCGCCGCTCCAGCCCGCGGGCGAAGACCGACTCGAGTCCCGGCGGCGCCGGGATGTCGGTGTCGAGGATCACGGAGGGCTTCGCGCTGCAGGCGACGAGGAGGATCGCGAGCGATGCGGTCGCCAGCAGGAGTCGGACGATCGTCACGCAGGGCATGCTACGACCTCGCCCCGCGCGCCGCCGCGACGGCGGCGTCCGCCGCGAGGCGACCGCTCCGCATCGCGCCGTTCAGCGAGCCGTCGGCGAGGTGGTCGCCGCAGCGGAAGAGCCGCGGCGCGACCTGCGTCGGTCGCGGCGCAGCGAGGTCCTCGGGATGCTGGCGGGGCAGCGCCCGCGCGATCCGGACCACTCGCCGGAGCGACCAGTCGGAGACCCGCGAGGTCGGGAACCAACGGGCGAGCTGCGACCTCGCCCGCGCCGCGAGGTCCGGATCGCCCAGCGCGAGCGCCTCCGGATCGACCACGTTCGCGTAGAGGAGCCCGCGTCCCGACGGCGCGTAGTTCGGGGCGACCGAGGAGATGAAGCAGGCGTGGTTGATCGGACCCTCGCCGGTGCCGTCGAGGAGCAGGATCCCCCGACCCGCCTCCTCGGCGGGAAGGTCGAAGGCGAGCATGGCGGTCGACTGCCACGGTCGCGGGGAGGTCTTCTCGCCGAGCAGGCGACCGCACTCGTCCATCTCGGTGGCGACGACCACCGCGTCCGCCGGCTCCCGCCCGCCATCGGCGAGCGTCACTCCCTGCCCATCCACCGCGACCGCCCGGCTGCCGAGGCGGAAGGAGCCGGGAGGAAGGTCGGCGGCCATCTGACGGGGGATCTCCGCCATGCCGCCGGAGGGCACCGCCGCCGCGCCCGCGGCGAACATCGAGAGGCAGAACTCGAGCTGCCCGAGGTCGGTGCCGAGCGAGCGGTCGAGGAAGACGCCGCCGAAGAAGCTCCGCAGGAACGACTCGACGAACGTCGGCCGCATGCCGCGGGCGATGGTGTCGGCGACGCTTCGACCCGCCACGCGGGGGAACGCGGGGCGCCGCAGGACCGCGCGGATCGCCAGCGGCAGCACCGCCGCCGCGTCGCGCACGCCCACCACGCCCGAGAGGACCGCCCGGACCGCCGCGAGCGGTCGCCGCAGCGGATGCGGGACGAGACGGAAGGCGCGACCGTCCCACACGAGCGCGCCCGGCTCGAAGCGCCGAAGCCGCAGCCGCTCATGGTCGAGCAGGCGCCGCGCCTCCGGATAGGCGACGAGCAGGATCGCGAAGCCGCGGTCGATGAGGAAGCCATGACTTGGCTCGGTCGCGACGCGGCCGCCGACCCGAGAGTTGGCGTCGATGAGCACGGGCGAGCCACCGAGCTCCTGCACCCGCAGCGCGCAGGAGAGCCCGCTGATCCCGGCGCCCACGATCGCGATGCGCACCGCCGACTCGCTCATCCCGGCATGGTCGCGGGCGACGCGGAACTCGGCAACCGCGGGCTCCTCGCGATGAACGCGCCGCCGCAGCCTGGGCACCGTCCGAGGGCGATCCCCGCCTCCACGCCGGGCTGCGCCGCGCGGAGGTCGGCGCCGCACGCCACGCACCGGCGGTCGCCGGCATCGAGGATCGACGCCACGCGGAGCCGCGTCGCGCGGATCGCCCATGCGGCGCCGAGCGAGATGACCACGATCGCGATCGCCGCGCGGGTCATGGGATCGAGACCATCGAGGAGACCTTCCTCGCGGTCCTTCGGGGGCGTCACCCCGGCGAAGATCGCCTGCTCCGCCGCGCGGAGCAGGAGCAGCGTCGGCACCACCACGACGAGCGATCGGAGGACCGGTCGCCACGCGAGCGACGCGATCCTCCGGAGGGGAATCGCCGCCCGGACGATCCGCCACCGCGGCGGGATCGAGTCGTCGGCGAAGGTCGGCTCGGTCCAGCGGCGCCGCCGATGACCTGCCGCACGCGAGAGCGCGATCAGCCCTCCCGCCGCAGCCCCGAGGGCGGCGCCCCCCATCGCCACGACCCCCTCGTCGATGCGGATCACGGGTCCGAGCATCACGCCGAGCGGCACCGCGACGATCGCGCCAAGCGCCGCGGCGCAGGCGAAGTGCAGCCAGTTGGTCGGGACCGCCGCGGCGCCAAGCCGCGACGCCTCGCGCCTCGCCTGCTCGTCCCGCGCCGCCTTTCCTCCCATCGGTCCGAGCGACCAGAGGATCGGGATCGCCACGGCAAGCCCGCAGACGTCCGCCATCAGGTCCTGCACGTTGAAGAAGCGGCTGATCGGCAGGATCTCCTGCGTGACCTCGTCGAGCACCGCGACGACGACTCCGAGGACCGCGAGCATCCACAGCCGAGGGAACCAGCCCGTCCACCACCACGGAACCGTCATCAGCGCGAACGCGATGACGTGCAGGAACTTGTCGGCGGCGGGACCTCCACCCTCGACCTCCGGCAGGCGCAGCCTCGGCCAGTGCGTGCCCACGAGGAACGCGACGAGCGAGAGCACCGCGACGATCCGCCACGCCCGGCGGGCGATGACCTCATCCCGCGCGAGGGACGAGTCAGGCACGGGTCGCCGCCGCGTCGCCGCGGGCGCGGCGGGTCCGCTTCGGCGTCTCGACCACCACCGGCGCCGGCTCGGCGACCGCCCGCCGACGGACCCGCTCCCGCCAGTCCTCGACGATCCGGGTCGCGAGCGTGCGGTAGTCCATCGCGCCGGGGCAGGTCGGCGCGTAGTCGAGGATCGTCTGCCCGAAGCTCGGCGCCTCGGCGAGCTTGATGTTCCGCCGGACCGCCGGCAGGAACACCACCGCCTCCTCCCATGCGGCGGCGGTTCCCTTCGCGGCGGCGAAGAATCCCTTCAGCTCCTGCACGACCTCGCGCCCGTGGCTGCTCTGGCTCTCGTGCATGCAGAGGAGGATCCCCGCGACCTTGAGGGAGGGGTTCACGCCGCGACCGACGAGCGAGACCGTCTCGAGCAGCCGACCGAGACCCTGCAGGGCGAGGAAGTGCGCCTGCATCGGCACGAGGACCTCGTCGGCGAACGCGAGGGCGTTCAGCGTCAGGAGACCGAGGCTCGGCGGGCAGTCGAGCAGGATGAAGTCCCATCGCCCGACGTGCGGGCGAAGCCGGCCGCGGAGGATCGCGTGACGTTCCGCCGCTCCGGCGAGCTCGCTCTCCGCGGCGGCGAGGTCGACCGTCGCCGGCACGACGTCGAGGTTCGGTCGCGCCTTCTGGATCGTCGCGTCGAGGGTGACCGCGGGATCGATCAGCAGGTCGTAGATGGTCGGCCCGCAGGTCGCCCCGTCGATCCCGAGGTGGAGCGACAGGTGCCCCTGCGGATCGAGATCGACGAGCAGCACGCGATGTCCCGCCTCGGCGAGGGCGGCGCCGAGGTTCACCGTGGAGGTGGTCTTGCCGACCCCACCCTTCTGATTGAGGAGCGCCATGACCCGCGTGGGAAGTCGCTCGGCCTCCTGCCGGACGTCGGTCATGGGGCGAAGTATAGGGATCAGGACTCGCCGCCCGACCCACGCGGTTCGACCGGCGCGACGTCCGTGCCCGGCGCGTCGCCGCCCGGCGCCGGTCCCTCCTCCCACGCCGTCAGGTCGAGCGCGACGGTCGCCCCGTTGGGTCGCCAGGGCGGCAGCGGCGGTCCGATCGAGGAGACCTCCGTCGAGCCGTCCGCCAGCTCGAGGCGGCGGTCGATGGAGAGCCCCACCGCCGGCGATCGAAGCCCGACCAAGCTCTCGGCAAGCCAGGCCGCGGGCAGCACCACGCGGCCTCGCCAGCGATCGGGGTAGGAGCGACGCTCGACGGACGCGCCGGACGCCTCCACCTCACCCCGCTCGCGGACCCGGATCAGCGGGACCCGCGAGTCCGGACCGCCGAGTCGGATCTCGACCACGTCCTCCCTGGCATCGCTCGGGCGGAAGCACTCGAAGAACACCTCCCACTCGCGGTCGCGACGACGCACCTCCGCCGCGGCGCCGCGCGACGCGGCGGTCTCGAAGGCGACGCCCTGGACCTCCGCGAGGCTCGTCCGCGTCGAGAACGCGCCGAGGGACTGCCCGGGCGGTCGGAGCAGCGCGGGCGAGGCACCGAAGTCGAGGCGCCGCCGGTGCTCGCCGCGCGTGACGACCAGCACCCCCTCGGTCGCCGTGCCGCCGGAGGAGCGGACCGGGCGATCAACCTGCACGCGGCGCAGGCTGCGCGGCGGGATCGTCACCGCGACCGGAATCGGATCTCCCTCAAGCCAGCGGCAGCGGAGGACCGCCTCGTCGAGTCGAGGGTTCGCGACCGCGAAGGACACGCGGTCGGCGAGCGCCGACTCGATCCACATGGTCAACTCGTCCTCGGTCCGGAGCCACGCGAGCGACGCCTGCATCGCCGACTCGTCGTCCCGCTCCGGATCGAGCATGATCCCGAGCAGCATGCGGGTCCTCGTCGGGGAGGCGAGCCATGCCGCGACCTCGCGCCTCGGCTCGTCGGAGTCGAGGTCGGCGACGGTGACGGTGAGGCGCTCGCGGATCTCCTCGGCGACGCCGGGGCTGCGGCGCTCGACGCGGGCGATCGCGGCGCGCCAGAGCTCCGCGAGGTGCCGGGCGGCAAGCCGTCCCGCCTCGTCGCCGCCCGGCGGCGGCGGCTCGATCCCGAGCCGATCGGCAAGCACCGCCCAGCGCCACCACTCGAGCGGCTGCCGTTCATCCGGACGCGCCTCGGCGGAACTGCTCGCGACCTGCTGGCGAGGGCGGACGAAGGTCGGCGCAGGGTCGAGCCACCGTGGCGAGACGGTTCCTCCGCCGAGCCGCAGGCGTCCGCGGTAGCCCTCCGGCATCGGCACGAGGAGCCATGCACCCGTCGCATCGCCGGTCGGAGGCGGCTCGCTCGAGAGCGTCGTGCGCTGGCCGGAGGCGCTCCACGCGCGGGGCGCGGGCGGCTCGTCCGCGCGAGTCCAGCCGACCACCCCCTCGACGACCCGACCATCGTCGAGCCGTGCCCCGACCGTGCGCGGCGCCTCCTCCGCCGGATCCCAAGAGACCGGGAACACCACGACGCCCCCCGCGACCGCGACCGGAGACTCCTCGAGCGGGCGCACCACCGGCGGCGCCGCGACCGCTGCGATCGACACGACCGGAACCACCCACGCGAGGAGTCCGCCAAACCCGAGGGCACGACGCGGCACCCGCTGGCTCCTGGTCGATGACCGGAGGTCGCGCCACCAAGGCGTCGCGCAGGCAGTCGGTGGCGATCGACGGGGCGTTGGGGAGCAGGAGGACACGGGACGCTCGGACCGCGGAAGACCCGCCGATCCGCCGCCCCGCGGGCGACGGTCGAAGGGAGGTCGAGATGGTACGAGCGTTCCCGGACGAGTTGGTCTTCGCGTTCAACGACCCCTGCGCACGGAGCGTCGAGATCCACGGTCACGGCCCCGACGGGGTGCCCCGGGTCTGGGCGATGCGCCGCGGTCAGGACGGCTCCTGGCACGCCCGCGTCCGCCTCGAACTTCCGTGGTTCGACTTCCGCTACCTCGTCGATGGTCGCTTCTGGGCGCTCGACGCGGGCGTCCGCACGGTCATCTCCGAGCTCGGGGGAGCCTGCTGCAGCCGCCTTGACCTCGCGGCGGGCTGATCGTCACGGCGCCCCGGCGGCACCGAGCAGGAGCGCCGCCAGCCGGCGGCGGCGGTACTCCTCGTCCACCATGAAGAGGGGTCCGCGCTCCGCGGACTCGCGCGGTCCCACGACGAAGACCGCCGCCGGGACCCCGTAGCCGAACCGCGGCTCCTCCCCCTCGGGCTCGAGGGTCCGCAGCGGCGCTGGGATCCACGCCCGCTCGCCGACCCGGAGGTCGAGCGCCGCATCGATCGGCTTCGCCGTCCCCGGTGATCCATCGACCTCGGCCCGCAGGTCGATCGGACCGGTCGGCGGCGCCGCGGCGTCGGCGAGCGATGCGCGGGCGCTGCCGATGCGGAAGACCGCGGAGGGCGGCACCGCCACCGCGACGCCCCGCTTGGTCGGCACGTAGACCGAGGAGGGGAAGACGATCGACAAGCCGCCCTGCACCCGCATGAACTGGTCCGGATCCTGCGGATCGACGTAGAGGCGATCGAAGGAGCGACCGTAGCCGAGCTCCGGAGGCAGCCGACGGAGGCTGGTGCCCAGCACGTTCCGATCGGCGAGCCCCTGATCCACCGGGCGGCGCATGTCGACGAGCTCGGGACTCGCCGCCGCGACCTGTCGAGGCGAGGCGTGGGTCGACGCGGTCGCGCCGAGGACGATGAGCACGGACGCGGCGAGCGCACGGTGGGGACGGAGCCGGTTCACCCACCGTCCATCGACCGCGCGACGCCGGTCGGTCCAGACTCCTTCCGCGCGAAGTCGAGGAGCGTCGCGCCCGCGGCGGGAATGCGCCGCACTCCCGATCCGAGGTCGAGCTCGATCCACTCGACGGGGTCGATCGACACGACGCGCCCCGCGAGCTCCTCATCGCCGACCTGCCATCGGCTGAGCCGCCCGCGGAGCCAATCCCGCGAGCGCCACGCCTCCCGCACGAGGGCGAAGGGCGCCAGCATCCATCGGTCGATCGCCGCGAGGAGCGCCGCGGCGACCCTCTCCCGCGGGGCGCTCCTCGGCGCCGCGTCCTCGATCGCGAGGCTCGTCGCGGTCGGGGCGAGGTCCTCGTCGAACCGCTGCTGCCGAACGTTGATCCCGACGCCGACGAGCGCCCGCCGGTCGTCCCGCACGATCAGGATGCCCCCGATCTTCCGCTCGCCGACCATCAGGTCGTTGGGGAACTTGAGCCGCGCGACGCCGACGCCGAGCCATCCATCGAGCGCCTCCGCCGCCGCGACGGCGGCGCGGATGGAGACCTCCCGCGGATCCCCCGGCGGCGCGACCGCGGTGCAGGCGACCCCCCCGCCGTCGTCGATCCATCGCCGCCCCAGCCGACCTCGACCTTGGGTCTGCCGAAGCGCGAGGAGGAAGGTGCCGACCGGTCGATCCGCGGCGGCGTCCATCGTCGAGCCGACCTCCGCGAGCACCTCGACCGCGCGGAGCCAGGACGCGCGCGACGCCGCGCTCGAGATCGCCGCGCGGAATGACTCGAGCGACTCCGCCGGCTCCCGGGTCACGCCGAGGTCTCGAGGTCGAGCCCGAAGTCGATCGAGGTCGCGTCCTTGGTGAGGGCGCCGCAGGCGACCCGCTCGACGCCGGTCGCGGCGACCTCGGCGACGGACTCGAGGGTGACTCCGCCCGACGCCTCGAGCGGCAGCCCCGGTCGCGCCGCGTCGCGGCGGCGCACCGCCTCGCGGAGGAGGTCGAGGTTCATGTTGTCGAGGAGGACGAGGTCCACGGCGCCCGGCGGAAGCTCGAGGATCCGATCGAGCTGCGCGAGCGAGTCCACCTCCACCTCGACGAACCGGACCGCCCGCTCGCGCCTCGCCTTCGCCGCCGCCTGCTCGATCCGCGCCGCGAATCCCGCGGGATCAAGCGCCGCGAGATGGTTGTCCTTCACGAGCATCGCGTCGGAGAGGTCGAGCCGATGCAGGCTCCCGCCGCCGCAGCGAACCGCGTACTTCTCGGCATGCCGAAGCCCTGGCGTGGTCTTGCGGGTGTCGCAGACGACTGCCTTGGTGCCCGCGGTCGCCTCCACGAACCGCGCCGCGTGGGTCGCCACGCCGCTCAGGCGCCCGAGGATGTTCAGCATGGTCCGCTCGAGCGGGAGGATCGCCCGGAGCGGGCCCTCCAGCTCGAGCACCGTCCGTCCGGCGACGAACCGCTCGCCGTCGACCGCGGTCGCGCGGAAGCGCGTGGCGCCTCCCCGCTTGCGGAGGATCACCTCGAGGAGCGGCAGTCCCGCCAGCACCCCCGGCTCGCGGGCGGCGATGCCTCCCTTGCCGACCGCGCGGGCGTCGACGAGGAGCTCCGTCGTCACGTCGCCGCGCCCGAGATCCTCGTCGATCGCGAGGTCGAGCATCCGGGCGACGAGCGGCGAGCCGAGCAGCCGCTTCGCGAGCTCGGGCAGGTCGAGGCGGTCGAGGTCCGACACTCCCATTCCCGCACGGTAGCGGAGGAGGACGAAGAGGAGGAGCCAGATCGCCGACCGGGCGCCCCTCCACCGAAGGAGCCCCGCGACGAGCATCGCTGCTGGACGATCTCACCTCTCCCGAGAGGAGCACCGCGACGAGCGGGAGATCAGAGGACTCGTTCGAGTCCGATCTGGACCGCGGGCATCCTGCCCGCATCGGGTCCGCCACGAACCTCGACGGCGCGGGCGGGACGCCCGCGGTCCACTCCCGGAATCAGAGGACTCGTTCGAGTCCGATCTGGACCGCGGGCATCCTGCCCGCATCGGGTCCGCCACGAACCTCGACGGCGCGGGCGGGACGCCCGCGGTCCACTCCCGGAATCAGAGGACTCGTTCGAGTCCGATCTGGACCGCGGAGCACGCGGAGATCGTCTCTACCTCTCCCGCAAGTCGCACCCGTCCGCGCGACGCTCGCCGGGTACCTTGCGGCGATGAGCACGATCTTCTCTCGGATCATCGCGGGCGAGATCCCATGCCACCGGCTCCACGAGGACGAGCACGTCCTCGCCTTCCTCGACATCGCCCCGCTCAGCCCGGGGCACGCCCTCGTGATCCCGAAGGAGGCGAAGGCGCATCTTCACCAGCTCTCCGACGCAAGCGCCGCGGCGCTCGGTCGGGTGCTTCCCCGCATCTGCCGGGCGATCCTCGCGGAGACCGGCGCCACCGCCTACAACGTGCTGCAGAACAACGGCGCCTCGGCGCATCAGGCGGTGATGCACGTCCACTTCCACGTCATCCCGAAGTACTCCGACGGGCGCGGACTGGGAATCGTCTGGAACGCCGGTCGCGA
>Ga0194132_10000523_pt1 | contig 78601 bp, 70 predicted proteins | sample TA2KigOf80mmetaG_FD_148612 | JGI IMG/M metagenome (GOLD analysis project Ga0194132, IMG submission 148612) | Freshwater microbial communities from Lake Tanganyika, Tanzania - TA2015054 Kigoma Offshore 80m | ecosystem: Environmental > Aquatic > Freshwater > Lake | place: Tanzania: Lake... | reverse complement strand
CTGGCGCACCCACTTCCGTAGCGTCTCGCCCGTCATGCCCAGCTTCGTCGCCACCGCCTGCCGCGCCGCCCACTCCGACGGGTGCGCCGGCCGCTGCTCCATCACCAGCCGGACCGCGCGCTCACGCACCTCCGGCGAACACCGACTTGGACGTCCCATAGACCCCATCCTCCCAAGAAATGAGGTCTCGCGAGAACCCGGTACGCCTCAGCAATCCGTTGAGGTCGATCGCGTGTGCTCGTTCGTGATCCAGCATGCGAGGCGCATCCAGCCTCGGCAGCGTTTGGTGCTGCGCAAGCACGAGGACTCGTTGTGCGGCCCGCCGCCAGCCGCAACCCAACGACGATTTCGTAATCAATTCGAAAGTGTCGTCGCGGGCTTCGACGACTAGACCCTTTCAATTTGAGGCGGACTCCCATATCCTTATTCGGTCTCCACTGCGATTGGGCTGGCTGCCCGCCCGGTCTCGGGAGCGTCTGGCATCCTGTCCGTCCGCAGAAAGGACACCTGTGCGCATGGCTGCCCCACACAGCGCGTCAGCCGTCGACCGTTCCGCCGCCTCCGTCTCGCGATGGGGGCAACTCTTCTTGGGCGTGGCGTGCATGGTCGCCGCCTCCAACATCCAGTACTCCTGGACGCTCTTCGTCCCCGAGATTCTGAAGGTGCACGACTTTTCGCGCGCCGCCCTGCAGACGGCGTTCACGTTGTTTGTCATCGTCCAGACATGGTCGACGCCGGCGGTCGGCCACTTCATCGATCGCCACGGTCCGCGGCCGTTGGTTCTGTTCGGCGGTGTGATGACTGCACTGGGCTGGATCCTCAACGGCTATGCCACGTCGTTGAGCGGGTTCTACGTGGGGGCGATCATCGGCGGGCTCGGTGTCGGCGCTGTCTACGCCACTGCAGTCAACAACGCACTCAAGCTGTTCCCCGAGAAGCGTGGGCTCGCGGCTGGTCTCACAGCCGGTGGCTACGGATCCGGGACGGTGTTGACGATCATCCCGATCGCCAACATGCTCAAATCGTCCGGGTATCAGTCGACGTTCCTCAACTTCGGCCTGCTGATCGGCGTCGCGATCTGCGCGTGCGCGTGGTTCCTGCGGATGCCGTCCGCCGCGGACGTGCCGAAGTCCGCGAAGGTGGTGCAGTCGGGCCGCGACTACACGGTGGGTGAGGCTCTGCGCACGCCGGTCTTCTGGCTCCTCCTCCTCATGTTCACCGGCGTCGTCACGGGCGGACTGATGGTGACGGCGCAACTCTCCCTCATGGCGAGAGATCTCGGCGTTGAGAAGACCAACGTCAGCCTCTTCTTCGTCTCCATGGCCGCGCTGCCGTTCGCGCTCATGCTGGATCGGATCATGAACGGCCTGTCGCGTCCGGTATTTGGGTGGATCTCGGACAACATCGGCCGCGAGCGGACGATGTGTCTGGCCTTCACGATCGAGGGATTGGGAGTCCTCGCGCTCGGCTGGTTCGGGTCGAACCCGACGGCCTTCGTCTTCCTGTCGGGGATGGTGTTCCTGGCGTGGGGCGAGGTCTACAGCCTGTTCAGCGCCACGGCCGCCGACACGTTCGGCACCAAGCACATCGGGAAGATTTACGGCGCGCTGTACTGCGCGAAGGGTATCGCCGCGATCCTGGTGCCGTTCGGCAACGTGCTGATGGAAGCCACCGGCACCTGGAGGTCGGTGCTGTATTCGATGGCCGCCATGGATCTGCTCGCGGCGGCGGCCGCACTGCTAATTCTCCGACCGATGCTGCGCCGCCATCACGCGCAGAACGCCTCGTCGGTCGGGTACGGCGCGGCGGCGGCTCCGGCGCGTAGCGTGACAGTGGGGTAGGGGCCGCTCATCGTCAGGCGGTCGAACGCGCCGGCGTCGCGCGGTGCAACGCGACTGCCGATCCGGTGTGCCTCACACGCCGGCAACCCGCGGCAGCCGGTTCTTGCCCAGTCGCTCGTCCACGAGCGTGACGATCTCGTCGAGCATGTCGAGCTGCAGTCCTTTCTGCTGGGCGATGCGCCGGACGAGGCAGTCGACCCGCTCGATGCGCTCGGCGCCGCCGAAGAGCGAACGCGCCGCCGAGGAGGCCTTGGCCAAGCTCTGGGCAGCCGTCGCGTACTTGTCGAACGGCACCATGTCCTCGTCTGCAGCGCCAAGCGACGCGCAGAGCTGCCACACCCAGTCGTAGACCCTGCGGGACGTGTCGACGTCGGCGTGCACGGCATCCCTGATTGGAATCATGTCGTCGCGCCGAATGCAGCGGTAGTTCCCCGCAATCAGCATCGGCCACTTCGCCAGCGGCACGAAGAGGGATTCGTGCACTTTGAGTTTCACAGGGATTTCAAGAAGGCCGTCGCCGGGATCGTATCGAGCCGCCTCGATGTCGTTCTCGAGGTCCCGAAGCACGGTCGTCGCGTCCGGGCTCTCGAAGCGTGCCGCCTTGAAGTTGGTCGGTAGTCCCACCTGCAGCACGTTCTTGGGCTGGTCCGGCGGGCGGAACGCCTGCGGATCCGGACTCGCCAGCGTCACCTGCGCGGGGTCGAAATCCTTCCACACGCCCGGGTCGGCATAGCACGCCTGGAGCGTCTCAGTGGCAAGTCCCGCAATGCGCTTCAGGTAGGGCAGCGGCGGCATGTTCATGATGGCCAGACACGGCTTCCGCGACCGCGCCACGCGATCCATCAGGTCCCGTACGCCGTCGGCCCCGTACTGCGCCTCCTGCATGCCCAGAACGATCAGATCGAACCGACCCGGATCCACGGCCGCGGGTGTGGTCGCCGACAGCACGCCGGGCAGGTGCTTCGACGAGAGGTCCACTGGCGCTGGGCGTCCTTTGACGGGCATGCGGACGATGGTCCCCTCGCGGGTAATCAGATCGGCGGTGGGCGCGGTGCACACCAGCGTGGCCCGGTGCCCAGCCATCAGCAGCTTCGTCGCGAAGAGCGAGCCGTAGGAGGCGCCGAGAACGAGCACGTCGTACACCACGGGTCCCCCTTAAATCGCGCCCTGTTGACGCGCGGCCAGGATTTCCTCCTCAGACAGGGCGAGCAGAGTGCGGAGCACTTCTTCGGTGTGCTCGCCGAGCAGCGGCGACCGCCGGACCTCCGTGGGTGAGTCCGACAGCTTGATCGGGTTGCCTACCGTCAAATACTTTCCGCGGGTGGGGTGGTCGACCTCTACCACGGTACCGGTGGCGCGCAAGGCAGGCTCCTCGGCGATTTCCTTCATCGAGAGAATCGGCCCGCACGGAACGTTCAACGGATTGAGCGTCTCCATGACTTCCATCTTGTTCAACGTCATCGTCCACTTCTCAATTTCCGCGAACACGTGCGCCAGCCTGGGCAGGCGCGCGTCGGGGGTGTTGAAGTCTGGATCCTCGAGCCAGTCGGCGTGCCCAATCACCTTTGCCAGCGTTGGGAACGCCTGTGCCTGCGCGATGACGTAAATGTACGCGTCCGGATCGGTCTCCCACCCCTTGCACTTGACGATCCATCCGGGATGACCGCCGCCAGACGCGTTGCCAGCACGGGGGACGGCCGCGCCGAACGTTCCGTTCGGGTACTGGGGATACTCCTTGAGCGGGCCGTGCGCCAGCCGTTGCTGATCGCGCAGCTTCACGCGACAGAGGTTCAAGACGGCGTCCTGCATCGCGCAGCTGACGCGCTGACCGCGGCCGGTCTTCTCACGCTGGTAGAGCGCGGCCAAAACGCCCGCCACGAGGTGGATGCCGGTGCCGGAGTCGCCGATCTGTGAGCCGGTCACCAGCGGCACACCGTCGATTGCTCCGGTGGTCGAGGCGGAGCCGCCCGTGCACTGGGCGACGTTCTCGTACACCTTGCAGTCCTCGTAGGGCCCAGGCCCGAACCCCTTCACCGAGGCGTAGATCATCCGCGGGTTGATCTGCTGGATCTTCTCCCAGGGAAAGCCCATGCGGTCGATGGCTCCAGGCGCGTAGTTCTCCACCATCACGTCGCACTTCTCGATCAGCTTCGTGAAGATCTTCTTGCCGGCGTCGGTCTTGGGGTTCAGCGTGATTCCACGCTTGTTGCTGTTGAGCATCGTGAAGTACAGGCTGTCGACTCCGGGAATGTCCCGCAGCTGGCCTCGCGTCGGGTCCCCTTCACCCGGCCTCTCCACCTTGATGACGTCCGCGCCGAACCAGGCCAGAATCTGTGTGCTCGTGGGTCCCGACTGCACGTGCGTCATGTCGAGGACGCGCACACCCTCTAGGGCTCTTCCCCCCATCGATGACCTCTTCCTCGTGATGCGTGACGATGCTCGTCCGCAAGCAAGATTCTATATCACTCGCCTGCGGCGGACCGGCGCGCCAGACTCACGACCGGACGGCGCGATCACCGTCGTCCGGCGCCCCGCACAGCGGCTGGTCGCTCTACGGTCTGAAGCAGGCGCTGGCCGCACGGGGGGAGGACCGACGCTGGGATCGTTCGAGACTTCGAGAGGAGTCGGTCGAGGGCGGAACACGTGGGGATTTCGCCGCGCACCGAGAACCGTGTCCGTGACGCGGGCAGTCCGAGCTTTGCTCCTCGAACGATCACAACTGATCCGGCTCCGCCGTGCCGCGCCGGCCGCCCAGCTTCTTGATGGCCTCGGCCGTCTCGGGGTGCGTCAGGAAGACGCCGCTGAAGATGCCCTCCGCGACGTTCAGCGGGCTCCGGCCTTTCTCGTCCATCGCATTGATGTCCGCGCCCTTGGACACAAGATGCACGAGCGTATCGTTTCCACCTGTGAGCGCTGCGGCGTGAAGCGCCGTGAGACCGGTCTTGCTCTTCGCGTTCACGTCGCCGCCCTGCTCGAGGGCGTACCTCGCCGCCTCGAAGTACTGGCGGAGTTGGGCCGCGCGATCGCCGTGAAACGGGATGCCGTGCCGCTCCCAGCCTTCGTAGTTGTCGAGGCCGACGGCCATCATCAGCGGCGTCGAGCCGTCGTCGGAGGCGAGCGTCGCGTTCGCGCCGCGCTCGACGAGCAGGCGCATCATCGGCAGGTCGGCGAGGTGCGCCGCGAGCCAGAACGGCGTGGCGCCGGTCTGACTGACGCGAAATGCGCCGCCGAGCGCTCGCCCGACCTTGGGCATCGGCTTGGCGAGGCGGCCGTTGACATCGGCGCCCCGGGCGAGGAGCGCCTTCACGACCTCGGGCTGTTGCGTCCAGACGGCCGAGTGCAGCGGCATGCGTCCTGCCGTCTTCGAGCTCACGTTCGCACCGTGATCGAGCAGGTAGAACGCCGTCGCCTGGTGCTTGTCGTTCGGCTTATCGGTCTCATACAGCGCGCGGATGCCGCTGTCGAGGGCGATGATCAACGCGTCGCTGCCGTCATGGGCTATCGCGTTGACGTCCGCGCCGGCCTCGAGCAGGAGTTTCACCCCATCGACGTTGCCCTGCTGCGCCGCGAAGAGCAGCGGAACGAAACCACTCGTCGTGGCGGCCCTGATGTTCGCGCCTTTGCCGATGAGGGCTCGAGCCACCTCGTTGTGGCCTTGTGTGATCGCCCACATCAGCGCCGTCTGACCCCTCGAGCTCTCCTTCGCGTTGGGATCGGCACCGAATGCCAGCAGTGACGCGACTGCCGCGACGCTGCCGGTCCGCGCGGCTGTCATGATCGGCGTTTCACCTGTGCTGCGGGGCGCGTTCGGGTTGGCACCCGCCTTCAAAAGCGCGTCGACGACGGCGGCAGTGCCGTTGACGCACGCCAGCGCAAGGGGGCCAATCCCATCATCGTCCACCGCGTTGACGGCGGCCTTCGCCGCGATCAGGGCCGAAACCATCTCGAGATGGTCCCAGTGAACAGCCCAGTGGAGGGCCGTCGACCCGTCGCCGAAGCGCGCGTTGGTCGGCGCGCCCTGCTCGAGCGCCTCGCGGACCGCGGCCCAATTGCCCTCCCTGGCTGCTTCCAGCATGGGACGTGCGACGGGGGTGCCGGTGCCAGCGCTGCGCGCCGAGGTGACCATGAGCAGGCCCACCAAGGCCAGGCCTGCAGCTCGCCGACTCAGTTCTATGCGCATACCGGATCTCCGAGGCGACGGCCCCACCGTTGGGGCCCCGGTTGGGTAGCCCGTTCGAATGCCTGATGCGGCGGCCCAGGAATGATAAGGCGCTGTGCCGATTGAAAGACTCTAGAATGCCTCGTCATCGCAGATTCAGGGATTCGCCGAGGCGCATGGGTTCGAACGTCCCTCGCACGCGCATGTTGAAAGCCGCCCCGAGGGGGAGGTCCACGACCATGGCGTCCGAGCGCATCGCTGCCGCGATCGGCGGACTCTTCATGGTGGCGGGGCTCGCGATCGGCTCCTCCGCGGTCGTGGATGCCGCCGGCTCGCCCGCAGTGCCGTCGACGGCGGTGCAGCCCGGCACACCTGACGCGGGCCAGTATCGCCCCGTCCTTCAGAAGTACTGCATCACCTGTCACAGCGATCAACTGCGCACGGCGGGCATATCGCTTCAGGGACTCGATCCCGGCGCGGTGCAGGGACACGGCGAGGTCTGGGAGAAGGTCCTGGCGAGGCTGCGCGCACGGACGATGCCGCCGGCCGGCCGGCCGCGTCCGGACGAGGCGACCTATCAGGACTTTGCGGCATCCCTGGAAGCCACGCTCGATCGCGCCGTGGCGGCAGACCCGAACCCGATCGGGCCGACCCTGCATCGCCTGAACCGGACCGAGTATGGCAACGCCGTTCGCGACCTGCTCTCGATCGACATCGACATGGTGGATGGGCGCTCGCTCCTCCCACCCGATGACACCGGCTATGGATTCGACAACATCGCCGACGTGCTGTCCGTGTCGCCGATGCTGATGGAGCGCTACCTGTCGGCGGGTCGGAAGATCGCGCGCCTCGCGGTTGGCGATCCGTCGATCAAGCCAGGTTCGCAGACCTACGCGGTCTCGAAATACTCGCGGCAGGACGACCGCATGAGCGACGACTTGCCGTTCGGTTCGCGCGCGGGCGTGGCCATCAAGCATTACTTCCCGGCGGATGGCGAGTACACGCTCAAGGTCAACCTGCTGCGGACCTACACCGACCTGATTCGAGGGCTCCGTGACGAGAATCAGCTGGAGTTCCGGATTGATGGAGCGTTGGTGCAACGGTTCACGGTCGGTGGACGACTCAATCCGGACGGCACCGAGAAATCGCGGGATCAGCTGAGCGAAGAGCAACGCCTGGGCGATGCGAGGCTGGAGGCCCGCGTGCCTGTTCAATCCGGCCCGCGCGTCATCGGCATCAGCTTCGTGAAGAAGACCGTCGAGCCGGAGGGCCTGCTCAGGCCGCAGTTCAGCCTCGCGAGCTACGAGTATGCGGGAGACCTCGAGGTGCTGCCGAGCGTCTCGAGTGTCGTGGTGACCGGACCCTACAACCCCCAGGCCGCGGGTGATACACCCAGCCGCCGCCGGATCTTCGTGTGCCGGCCCACCAGTCCGGGAAGGGAAGCGCCCTGCGCAACGCAGATCCTCTCGCGCCTGGGTCGACGTGCGTTCCGCCGCCCATTGACGGCGGGCGACATCCAGTCGCTCAGAGATGTCTACGCGCAGGGGCGGCGCACCGGGAGCTTCGACGCCGGGATCTAGTTCGCTATTCAGAAGATCCTGGTCAGTCCCGACTTCTTGTTCCGCACGTCGCGCGTTCCTGCCGGCGTCGCGCCCAGCGCCGTGTACAAGGTGCCTGACCTCGAGCTCGCGTCGAGGCTCTCGTTCTTCCTATGGAGCAGTCTCCCGGATGACGAGCTTCTCGACGTCGCTGTGCGCGGGCAGCTGCGCGGGCCACAGGTCCTCGAGCAGCAGGTGCGGCGCATGCTCGGCGATAGCCGATCGCAGGCCTTGATGTCGAACTTCGCCGGCCAGTGGCTCCAAGCACGGAACCTCCGACTGGCGACGCCGGATCCGATTCAGTTTTCCGACTTCGACGAGAACCTGCGGGAGGCGTTCCAGCGCGAGACCGATCTCTTCCTGGAGAGCCAGCTGCGCGAGGATCGGAGCGTGGTCGAACTGCTGGACGCCGATTACACGTTCGTGAACGAGCGCCTCGCAACGCACTACGGCATCCCGAACGTGTACGGCAATCACTTCCGGCGCGTGCGCCTGACCGATGACCGCCGGCGCGGTCTCCTTGGCCAGGGGACGGTACTGACCGTCACCTCCTATTCGAACCGGACAGCTCCAACGATTCGCGGCAAGTAGGTCCTCGAGAACATCCTCGGCACGCCGCCGCCGCCGCCGCCCGACGCGCCATCCTTGGCGGACGAGGAGAAAGGCGTGAAGCCCCAGACGATGCGGGAGCGAATGGAACAGCATCGCAAGAACCCGGTCTGCGCGAGTTGTCACGCCCGGATGGATCCCATTGGGTTCGCTCTGGAAGGCTTCGATGCCGTGGGCCGCTATCGCACCACATTGGACGGGACGACGAAGATTGACATGTCCGGTGCCATGCCAGACGGACAGGTGTTCAACGGGCCGAGTGAGCTCCGCAAGGTCCTCATGGCGCACCAGGACGAGTTCGCAGCCATGCTGACCAAGAAACTTCTCACGTACGCGCTCGGGCGTGGTGCGGAATACTATGACATGCCGGCGGTACGACGGATTCTGCGTGAGGCCAAGTCGAGCAACTACCGGTGGTCCGCGCTGATTCTCGGGATCGTCAAGAGCGACCCGTTTCAGCTGAGGAAAACGCAGGATCGGACATTGGGTTCTACTAGGAGGGCCAGCGAGCCATGATCGTGACCAAGCGGCACATTGCGCGCCGCACGTTTCTCCGCGGTATGGGCGTCACGCTGGCACTGCCCCTGCTCGACAGCATGATCCCGGCGTTCGCGACACCGAGGCTTGTGGCCTCGACCCGCGCCAAACGTTTTGCTGTCGTCTACATCCCCAACGGGCTGTACATGCCGATGTGGACGCCGAAGGCCGTCGGCACCGGCTACGAAGCGACGCCAATCCTGGAGGCGCTGGCCTCCGTCCGCGAGCACTTCGTCGTGGTCAGCGGTCTCAGCCACAAGCCCGCCGTCTCGCTGCCGGGCGAAGGAGCAGGCGACCACGTGCGGGCGTCGGCCACGTTCCTCACCGGGGTTCGCCCGAAGCGGACCGAAGGGGCCGATATTCGCGCCGGCGTCTCGCTCGACCAGATCATCGCGAAGGAGATCGGCAGGGAGACGCAGCTCGAGTCGCTCGAGATGTGTCTCGAGTCGAACGACCTGGCGGGGTCGTGCGAGGCCGGCTACAGCTGCGCGTATGCGAACACGCTGGCGTGGCGCACCGAGACGACGCCGCTCCCGATGGAAAACGACCCGCGCGCCGTCTTCGAGCGGATGTTCGGTGATACGGACAGCACGACGCCGGCTGCCCGATTCGCGCGCATCCAGCAGGACCGGAGCGTGCTCGACGCGCTGCGAGCGGACGTCGCTCGCCTGGGGAAGAGCCTCGGCACCGGCGACCGCAGCAAGCTGACTCAGTACCTCGACGCGATTCGTGACGTCGAGCGCCGGATTCAGAAGGCCGAGGCACGCCACGTCACCGAGCTGCCGCTCTTCGAGCGTCCGCTTGGCATTCCGTCCTCGTACGACGAGCACAGCCGCCTGATGTTCGATCTCCAGGTGCTCGCGTTTCAGAGCGATATCACGCGCGTGACCACGATGATGCTCGCCCGGGAAACCAGCCAGCGGCCGTACCCGGAGGTCGGAATCTCCGACGGCCACCACGGCCTGTCGCACCACGGCGGCGACGCGGACAAGATCCAGAGGGTCACGAAGATCAACGTGTTCCACGCCAAGCAGTTCGCGTACTTCCTCGAGAAGATGACGTCCACAGCGGACGGCGACGGCTCGCTGCTCGACAACTCCGTGATCATGTATGGGTGCGGCATCAGCGACAGCAACTCGCACCTGCACTCCGATCTCCCGATTCTGGTCGCGGGCGGCACGGGCAGTCAGATCAAGGGCGGGCGTCACATACGGATGCCGGAGGGCACGCCGCTGACCAACCTGCAGCTGACGCTCGTGGAGAAGCTCGGTATCCAGATGGAGAGGTTCGGCGACAGCAACGGTCACGTCGAGGACGTGTCGGCCCTTTAGCCGAACGGTCTCCCCGAGATGTCGGCTGTTTGTGGCAAGGAGTTACGAGATGGCAAGGTGTGTCCCGCTGATGTTGCGAGCCTGCCTGCTCGGCATGCTGTCCCTGATGGCCGGCATCGCGCACGCCCAGGAGTCCGGATCCATCGCCGGGTCTGTCCGAGACTCCACGGGCGCGGTGTTGCCCGGCGTGACGGTGGAAGCGGCTAGTTCCGCGCTCATTGAGAAGGTTCGTTCGGTGGTCACCGATGACACAGGTCAGTACCGCATCGTCGACCTGCGTCCTGGCACCTACAGCGTCACGTTCACGCTGCCTGGGTTCGCGAGCGTCAGGCGCGACGGTGTCCAGCTGACGGCCGGCTTTACTGCCAACGTCGTCGCGGAGCTCCGGGTGGGAGACGTGACGGAGACGATTACCGTCTCGGGCCTCAGCCCGCTCGTCGACGTGCAGAACGTGAACCAGCAGCGGGTCATGACGCGCGAGGTGCTCGATGCCATCCCGACCGGCAAGCAGTTCACCGCGTTGGCGCAGCTCGTGCCGGGCGTCAACGTGGCCGGGTCGAACGGCCAGGTGAACCAAGACGTCGGCGGCATCACCGGCATGTCCTTCGCGCTGGCGACGATTCATGGCGGCAAGGAAGACGACCAGACCGTGCGCATCAACGGCATGTCGATCGCGTCGCTGACCTCCATCGGCAACGCTCGCACGAACCTGCAAGACGCCACCATCGAGGAATACGGCATGCAGATGGCGGCGGCGCCCGCCGAGTTTCCGTACGGGGGCATCTAGGTCAACGTGATCCCGAGGCAGGGCTCGAATGCCTTCCATGGGACCCTGTTCGCCAGCGGCACGAACGAGGACCTGCAGACGAACAACCTGGATGACGACCTCAGGCGGCGCGGGCTGGCGTATCCGAACGCCGTCAGGCGGGTGTTCGACATCAACCCGACGTTGGGCGGCCCGCTCAAGCGGGACAAGCTGTGGTTCTACGCCGGCTTCCGTTACATCGAGACCTCCAGCTACGTGGGCGGCCTCTTCTATCCGAGGGATCCGGCAGCCTGGGTGCACGAGCCGGACACGACGAGGCCGGCGATCAACGATCAGGATGGTAAGAACGAGAGTCTCAATGCGACGTACCAACTCTCACCGAAGAACCGACTGACCGGATTCTACAACTACGATTTCCAGTGCTACTGCCACTTCGGCATCAACCCCAACCAGACGCCGGAAGCGTCGCACTTCATGAAGAGCCGGGCGATCGTCACGCAAGGCACGTGGGTCTCGATGCTGACCAATCGGCTGCTCCTCGAGGTCGGCACCTCGCGGTACTTCAACGACCTGCCGCGCGACGAGGTGCCGGGTGCCACGCAGCCGCGCATCACGGAACAGGCCACTGGGTTGAACTTCAGGGCACAGGCCAACTATCCGCGGAACTCGCAGGTCATCTGGCACCACCGCGCGTCCATCGCCTATGCCAGTGGCAGCCACAATTTCAAGGCGGGCTTCTCGTTTGAGGACCAGTACGCCGACGACAGCACGCGTGCCATCGCGCCCGACGTCACGTACCGGACACTCAACGGTGTGCCCAACCAGGTCACCTTCCAGACCACGCCGTATGTGTTCCCGGTCACGCTGAACCCGTTCGCGTATTACGCGCAGGACCAGTGGACGATCAAGCGCTGGACGGTCAACGCGGGGTTCCGGTTCGACCACTTCAAGAGTCATTTCGACGATATCAGCATCACCCCCACGCGCTGGCTGCCGGTGTCTCGGCAGTTCCCGGGCCAGGACGTGCTCGACTGGAAGGACTTCAGCCCGCGGCTCGGCGTGGCGTACGACGTGTTCGGCGACGGGAAGACCGCCGTCAAGGCGACGTTGAACCGGTTCGTCCTCCAGGAAGGGAAGACGCAGACATCGGCCGTACATCCCCTGATCGCAGCGACGAACACCTTGTCGCGCACGTGGACCGATGTGAACAACGACAGGATATTCCAGGGCGATCCGTTCAACCCGGCCGCCAACGGCGAGCTGGGGCCGTCGCCGAACGTCAACTTCGGACAGCCCACCGCGATTCTGAGCCTCGACCCGGATTGGGCCACGGGCTTCGGCACACGTCCCTATCAGTGGGAGACCACCGTCACGGTGCAGCACGAGATCGTGCCGCGGCTGTCGGTGCTGGCGGGCTTCTTCCAGCGCAACTACGGCAACTTCACCGTCACGGACAACGTCCTGGTGGCGCCGTCAGACCACGACCCGTTCTGCGTGACCGCGCCGCTGGACCGGCGTCTGCCGGGCAGGAGATCTGTGGGCTCTACGATCTGAATCCCTCGAAGCTGGGTCAGGTTCGGCAGATCCGCACGCGGTCGGAGGACTACGGCAACCAGTACGAGCGCTTCCACGGGTTCGACTTCACGATGAACTCGAGGCTGGCCAACGGCTTCCTCCTTCAGGGCGGGCTGAGCGTGGGCCGCCGGATGACCGACAACTGCGACGTCGTCGCCAAGATTGACAACCCAAGCCAGTACCTGTGCAAGCAGGTGGGCAACTGGTTACCGCAGATCAAGTTCCTCGGGACTTACCCGCTTCCGTGGCAGGACATTCAGCTGAGCGGCACGTTCCAGCGCACGATTCCTGAGCCGGCCGGTGGTGCCCGGTTCAACGGGATGGGCTTGTCCGCGGTGTACACGGCCACCAACGCGGTGGTCCGTCCCTCTCTCGGACGCAACCTGTCAGCGGGCGCCAACGCGAACGCGAGCGTCGAACTCCTGGGCCCAGGTCTCTTCCCTGACACGACCTACCAGTTCGACCTCAGGCTGGCCAAGACGATCCGTATACGGGCGAGTCGGATTCAGGGACAGGTCGACGTGTACAACGTCCTGAATGCGAATCCCGTCATGCGCTACAGCACGGCCTACGGGACCAATGGCTCGGGCTGGTTCATCCCGCAGGCGCTGATGCCAGGACGGATCGTTCGCTTCGGCGCCCAAGTGAGCTTCTGAAAACGGAGAGACGGCGTGCCCTGTAGATGTGCCCGTCGATGATCGAGGCGTCGCCTGTCTTGCCTGACCGAGCGAATCCAGATAGGGTGGCGCTATGGCTGTCGAGGACTTCACGGACGTCCCTGTCGAGACCCAACTTGAAGCCGTGAGCGAGGCGATTCAGCGCGCCGAGGCCGATCTCCTGTCCGCGCAGGTTGCGCTCGACCGCGAACGCGCCGATTTCACCATACGGGGGGCGAAACCGTCACGTGCCCTGCTCGTCGCCGCCACCCGTGTCGTCGACGACCTCCGCCGGACGGATGAAGCGCTCGCCGCGCTGCTCAGAGAGCTGGGCCCTCGACCGACGTCCGGGTAGGACCGGGTCGCGAACACCCGAACCAAGCCTCGGAAATGGGACTATAGTGCTGGCCGGAGGAATTCGGTCATCGACCTGCGGATACTCGACGATGCCCGTCTCGAGGCCCGTTGCGCTCGCCGGGGTCCTGACCGCCGCGAGCGCCGACGCGGAACTGGTGCGGGACGACATCACGCGCCACGCCGATGTGTTGGGCATGGCGACGGGCCGATGCCGCGCGCGACGAGCCAGGCCGCCCAGTGCCATGCGAAAATCTTCTCAGCCCTTCTGGAGGCAGTGACACAGATGCGTTTCATGGTCCACCCATTGGTCGCCGGGCTGTTCCTCGCACTCGGTGGTGTCGTCCATGCCCAGGCCCCTGTGCCGATTCCGCCGCCTGGCGATGACGAGAAGAAGTCGCTCTTCGATCGATACACTGAGCCGATCCCGTTCTACGGCAAGAATCTCGGGAAGCTGACGCGGCCCATCTCGTCGAAGAACAAGGAGGCGCAACAGTTCTTCGATCAGGGTTTCCAGATGATGTACGCCTTTGCGAAGGCGGAGGCCGTGCGATCGTTCCGAGAATCGTGGAAACGCGATCCGGACTGTGCCATCTGCCACTGGGGCGAGGCCTGGGCATGGGGGTCATACCTCAATGCGCCAATGAACGGTGAGGAGGCGCCTCACGCGTATGCGGCGCTGCAGAAGGCGATCGGCCTCAAGGCCAAGGCGGACCCGAAGGAACGCGCGATGATCGATGCGCTCACGGTCCGTTACGTCGAGAAGTTCGACCCAAGCAAGCGCGTGGAGCAGGATCGAGCCTACGCGGACGCGATGGCCAAGCTGTCGGCGGCCTACCCGGACGACCTGGACATCATGACGCTCTACGCGGACGCGTTGTTCCTGCTGGAGCCCCGTCGCGGGACGCGTGACATCAACACCCCGAACGTCCAGCGGCTGCATCGGGTTCTCGAGAACATACTCGCGAAGGACGTGCATCACCCCGGTGCGTGCCATCTTTACGTCCACGCGACCGAGTCCACTGTCGTGCCGGGGAAGGCAGAAGAGTGCGCGCAGTTCCTTGGATCCTCGATTCCCGGCGCGAGCCACATCAACCACATGCCTTCGCACACGTGGAACGTGGTGGGGCGCTGGGGGGATTCCGTTCGGTCCAACCTGGAGGCATGGCATTCCGACCAGAAGGCCGCCGTCGGCGAGGGTTTTGCGATCTACCCTGAGCACAACCTTCACATGCTGCTGTACGCGGCCGCCATGGATGGGCAGGGCGCGGTCGCCATTCAGGCTGGCAAAGACTACGCGAAGCTGACGGGCGAGAGCTTCTATCACGTACTGACGCTTCTGCGATTCGGCCGCTTCGATGAGGTCCTCCAGGTCACCAGTCGGCCCAAGAACGAGGTGACGGGCGGCTTCTGGGATTTCGCGCAGGGCTACGCGCACCTGAAACAGGGGGACCCGGACTTCGCGAAGGTGTACCTCGCACGCGTCCAGAAGGTCGCTGAAAGCACGAAGTCCAGCTTTCGCGTCAACACCGGCAAGAACCTGCTCGGCATCGTCGGCTCGATCCTCGAGGGGGAGATCAAGCGCACCGAAGGCGATCTCGACGGCGCGATCGCCGTGTTGCGGAAGGGTGCCGAGATTCAAGATACCTTGATCTACGACGAACCGGAGGCGCTCCCATTCGCGGTCCGGCACTGGCTGGGCGCGGCGCAACTGGAAGCCAAGCGACCGGCGGATGCCGAAACGACGTATCGCGAGTCACTGAAGCGCCATCCGCACAATGGCTGGTCGCTGTACGGCCTCAAACAGTCGCTCGCCGCACAGGGGAAGACCGACGTCGAGGTCGATCGAGACTTCGAGAAGAGCTGGTCGAGGGCCGATCACTGGATTCGGAGCTCGCGGTTCTAGGGTCATCGGGCTCTACCCCAAACCGCCGGCTCCGTCGCTGGCGGCTCGTGTCCCGATAGTCGCCGGCGCACAAGGGATACTGTCTTAGGGGGTCACACGATGCGTGCGTTTCTTCTTGGCATGACCGCTCTGCTTTCGTCTCTGAACGCGCACGCGCAGACCGCGAGCTATCGCGAGGCGGAGTTACCGCTGGCCGACGGCACGCTGATGACCTACGGGATCTCGATTCCGCGGAACGACGAAGTGAAAGACACCCCGCGACCGCTGGTCCTGGCACTTCACCCTGGTGGTCAGCGCACCGCCGGTTATGGGACGTGGTTCGCTCGGACGATCGTGCAGCCGGGCATCGCCAGCCTCAACGCGATCGTCGTGGCGCCTGACTGTCCCACCCCCCGGTGGGCCGAGGAGGGCGCCGACCAAGCCGTCATGAAGCTCCTCGAAACGGTCATGCAAGAGCACAAGATCGACCGTCGGCGTGTGCTCGTCGTGGGGTTCAGCATGGGTGGGCGTGGCACGTGGTACTTCGCGTCGCGGCATCCGGACTTCTTTACGGCCGCGATCCCCATGGCCGCGTCAATCGGCGGCGAGCCGACCGAGAAGCTCGCCACGATGCCGACATACGTGATTCACAGCCGAGCTGACTCGGTGGTGCCATTCGCACCGGCGGAGAAGAACGCCAAGGCATTGGAGCAGCTGGGCAAGCCGGTGAAGTTCGAGCCGCTCGACGACCTTCCGCACTTCAGCATGGGCGGTTACGTGCCCTCACTGCAACGCGGGGTGCGCTGGGTGACAGATCGCTGGCAAGCACGCTAGGTCCAGCCGTTCTCCAGGCGGTCGATGGCACGCGGATGTGAGCCACAGCTCCCAGAGTCGACCACCCGAGGCAGCCGCTGCCGGATCATCTGTGATGGCCGTGCGTTAGTCGCTCCAGACGTCCCGCGTGCCCGCCATGTCGATCAGCGCCCTGGTACGCGGAAGAAGTACACCGAGTGCCCGTCGAGCACTTCGCGCTGCACGGGTTTCCAATCGTCGGTCAGGTCGTAGTTGTGTGTCACGATGCGCGTACCTGCCTTCAGCTTGCGGAATTTCGGCACCAGCCGCTCGTTCAGCACAGGGAGCAGATAGGTGGTGATGACGGTTGCCTCCGAGAGGTCGGCCTCGAAGAGATCACCTGAGACGAACTGCACCTTGTCGATGATCTTCGCCGCCCGGGCGTTCTCGTTGGCTTCCTTGAGCCTCACCGGATCCAGCTCATAGCCGACGGCGCGTCTGGCGCCGAACTCCTTGACCGCGGCGATCACGATCCGGCCGTCGCCTGACCCGAGGTCATACACAACGTCACTCGGCCCCACTTGGGCCATAGTGAGCATCTTGGCCACGATGTTGTGCGGCGTGGGGACGTAAATCACATCGAGCGGTTTGATCTGCGCGGTCTTCGCGGACACAGAGGTCCGAGCGACCGGACCAACGAGCGCGACGCTCACGGCCGCCACGGCCAGAGAAACCGAAACCCGACGACGCGAGCCGCGCATGTGTCTTCCCCCAAGAGAAACCAGCAGTTCTGAGTGTGTGTGACGTCCAAGCACGGCGTCAGTTCGGCGACGTCATCGCGATCGCACGGAAGAGATCGTCGGCAGACTGCAAGATGATACGACGGAGCCGGACGGGGTAGTCGGGACGACTGTCGAGAAACTGACGAACGAGGTGCCCGACCTGTCGAGACTGATGGCCCGATAGCGTGGCATCGATCCAGTTGCGCGGGAAGAAGATGTCGCCGGTTCGCTGGATGTCCTGCAACAGTTCGAGTGACGGCTGCACGTAGGCGGCAGACTCTGAGGCGCGTAGCGGATGATGCAGGTAGGTCAGCGCCTCGATGACCCATGGTTCCCTGCGTCGATTGGCCACGTCTGAGAGGCTGGCGAAGAACTGCTGGCGCGTCTCCGGCGACGCTGACAGCGCCGGCATCACGAACGCAAAGCGGGCTTTTCGATCCGGATTCGCTATCCGGTTCAGCTGTTCGTCGAGGATGGCGGCCGCGTTCGGCACGCCGCGCACGGCAAGGTCGAGAGCCATGGTGACCTCATCTGGCTCGGCGAGAGGGAGTCCCGGAATCCGTTCTGTGCGCGACCACACGCGCTCCAGGTACTGGACACCCGCCGTCGTCTGCACCATCGACCGGAATCCGCCGAAGTAGGTGCTCTTCGCGCTGGCGGTCGTGCTTCGAGCGAGCCCGTCCCGCATCGCCCGCTCGATTGCCGGTGCACGTGTCTGGCGAGCGCCAGGCTCGAGGAATCGCCAGTAGGCATCCCGGAGGTATCCCACCATCAGCTGGGTGTTCTGTTGCACGTCCTCTCGCGGGAGCATGCCGAGCACGGCGTCGATGAACGCGTCGGGTGTGACCCGCCGCTCCAGCAGTTCCTCCCAGAGCGTGATCCAGACGGCGCCTCGTGTGAGCGGCTCTCGGATCTCGTGAACGCCGTGCAGCAGGTACCGACGACTGTCGTCATCCAGGACGATATTGCCGTAGGCCAGACCGCCGCCGGTCGGCAGTACGAATTGAACATCGCGCATCCCTCGAGCGTCGGGCACGCTGACGCGCGCGGCATTGAGCTCGACCGGAAACAACCGTACGGTCTTGCGCGCGCCGACCAAGACCTCCAGGGCCTCGATCCACTGCAAGTGACGTCCCGGTTGGCCGTCGGTCTGCACGAGCGCCAGATCCGTGACTGAGCCGCCCGCATCGCGTTCGAGAACAGTCGCGATGGTCGGCCGACCGGCATCCTCGACCCACACCTGGCTCCAGGCCGCGAGGTCGCGATCGCTGCGGTCGTCGAGGATCCGCACGAGGTCTAGCCATGTCGCGTTCCCGAAACGAAATCGGGACAGGTAATCGCGGAGGCCGTCTCGCATCGTTGCTTCGCCAAGCAAGCGCTCGAGTTGCCGCATGACAATCGGCGCCTTCTGATAAATGATCGCGCCGTATTGGCTGCCCGCGTGGCTCAGGTTGTCGAGGGATTGACGGATGGGGTGGGTTCCAGCGGTGCGGTCGACTCCGTAGGCGGCGGGGTAGTGCGCGACGAGGAACCGCAGGTCGTGATCGATGTGGGGGAAGGACGGGTTCACGATCTTCGCGGCCATGAAGTTCGCGAACACTTCCTTGATCCACACGTCATCGAACCAGCGCATCGTCACCAGATCGCCGAACCACATGTGCGCGGTCTCGTGCGAGATCGTGCTGGCTCGGTTCAGCATCTGGTTCTCGGTCGCCGATGGGTCAAGAAGCATGGACGAGGCGTCGTACAGAACCGCGCCCGGATGCTCCATGCCGCTGAACTGGAACGACGGAATCATCACGAAGTCGAACTTGCCGAACGCGTACGGGATGGCCGTGTAGCCTTCGAGCCAGGCGAGCGCGCGATCGTGAAGGTCGAAGATGGCGTCTCGGTTGCGGGCAACCTTCCCCGCATCGGTCTCGCGGTGCAGCATCCGAAGCGTCCGGCCCCGCCGGACGGCCGTCTCGGTCTGAAACTGGCCGGCAGCGAACCCGAACAGGTACGTGGAGATCGGTGCGGTTTCGGAGTAGCTGACCAGCACGCGCCCGTGCGCCTCGGTTCTCGTCGATTCAGCACCGTTTGCCACGGCGGTCCAATCTGGAGGCAGCGCGAGCCGCAGCGTATAACGCGCTTTGAGGTCGGGTTGGTCGAAGCAGGGGAAGGTCAGGTGTGCACGGGCCGGCACGAACAGCGTGTACAGAAACTCCGGGTTGCGATTGAGTGCCTCCTCGCCGGCGCGGAACGTGATGTCCACGACGGTGTCCTGAGCCTTGAGGTGTGTGACGTCAATCACGATGTGATTGGCGGCCGTGGTATAGGGCACTTTCGCTCCGTCGACGGTGAGCGAGTGAATGGCGTCGGCACCGGGCGCGAAGTCGAGCACGAGCGGCTGGCTGGCGTCAGCCAGCGAGAACCGAATGGCAGCGCGACCGGCGATGGGGTCAGAAGCGGAAGGTGGGATGTCGAAGCTCAGCTCGTAGCGAAGATCGCGGATCCTCCGTGCGCGCTCAGTGGCGAGTGCGAGAGAGATGCCAGGCTCCGGATCAGGAGGACGCATCGGAGCGGCCGGCGGACCGCAGGCTGTCGCGAGCCAGAAGCAGCCCGTCAGAGCGATATGGCTGAACAGGACCCGGCCCGAGAGGATCGAGGCCGCCACATGGACCCTCGCTAGGTTCGCGGCGCCGGTGGGGGCACGTTGAGGAGCTCGCGAATGCCACCCAGCGACGAGAGGATGCCGGTCGCCTCGTACGGCAGGAAGACGAGCTTGTCTGCATTGTTGGCGATCGCACCGATGGACTCGAGATAACGTTGGGCGATGAGGTACTGCGCGGGGTTCCCGGCCGAACCGATCGCATTCGCCACGGTCTGAATGGCGGCCGCTTCGCCCTGGGCAATTCGCGCCCGCGCTTCCTGCTGACCCTCGGCGGCCAGAATGGCCGCCTGCTTCTCGCCTTCGGCCGTGACGATGGCCGACTGCTTCTGGCCTTCGGCCCGAAGAATAGACGAGGCTTTTTCGCCCTCGGCGGTCGTGACCGCAGCACGACGTGTCCGCTCTGCGGTCATCTGCTTTTCCATGGTCAGCCGGATCTCTTCCGGAGGCGTGATGTTCTTGAGCTCGATCCGCATGATCTTGACGCCCCAGAGCTGCGTGGCGGCGTCCAGGGCCGAGCGAAGCTGCGCGTTGATGGTATCGCGCGACGTGAGGGTGTGATCGAGGTCGAGCGCGCCGATCACGTTGCGCAGCGCCGACAGAGTGAGCTGCTCGATGCCCCAACGGAGGTTCTGCACCTCATACGTCGCACGGACTGGATCCACGACCACGAAGTAGATTACCGCGTCCACTTCCATCGTCACGTTGTCGCGTGTGATGACCGCCTGAGGCTCGATCTTGGTGATTTGCTCGCGCAGGTCGATGGTGTCGCGCACGGAGTCAAGAAAGGGTACGATCGTGTTGAGCCCGGCCTCGGCGGTGCGATGGAACTTGCCGAGGCGCTCGATGATCTTCACCTGTTTCTGCGGGACGATCTTGACCGCCTGGAACAGGATGATCAGTGCAAACAGCGCGATGAGAGAGAGAATGATCGTCATACCTGAGAAGTCCGTCAGACCTAAGAGTTGGAGGAGCTCCGTCACGCCGGCGTGACCTCCAACACGATCCCGTCGGCGCCGACGACCCGAATGCGGGTGCCCGTGGGCAGGGGGAGCTTGGCCCGCGCGGCCCAATCCTCACCGCCGACGTTGACGCGCCCGGCGCCCACAACCTGATCGATGTCGTGAGTGACGACGCCGTCCCGCCCGAGCAATTGCTGGGTCCTTGAGGGCACTCCAGGTCCCTGCTGCTGGCGCGCGAGAATGCGCGGGCGGAGGACGAGCAGCGAGGCCACGAGCACGAAAACGAAGACGATGAGCTGAGTCGCCGTCCCGAGGCCCAAGGCGGCGACGATCGCGGCGGCGACAGCTCCCAGGCTCGCGAAGATAACCCCGAAGTGCGGGATTGACACTTCGATGAGGGCCGAGACGATCGCCACGGCGACCCACAGGACCGCCGGCGTATCGAAGCTGAGCATGTGTCACCAATTATAGCGCCAGCTCTGCGGTCGGATCTCCTGACTCCAGACCTCAGACGATGCCGCCTGGATCATTCGTAGCGCAGGGCCTCGACCGGATCCAGCTCGGCGGCTCGCTGCGCGGGCCAGTAACCCGCAGCGAGACCGACGAGGACCGATGTGATGAGGCCAGCGGCGACGGCCCACGCGGGTGCCACGGCGGAGAAGCCGGAGATCGCCAGCGTGAGCAGGAGGCCGACTCCGAGCGCGGCGGCGACACCAGCGATCCCACCGATCGCGGAAAGAAACGCCGCCTCGAGGAGAAACTGCAGCAGCACGTGGTTTCGTCGCGCGCCGAGAGCGCGGCGGAGGCCAATCTCTCGCGTGCGCTCCGTCACGCTGACGAACATGACGTTCGCGATCCCGATAGCCCCGATGAGCAGACTCACCCCCGCGAGGCCAACAGCGACCAGGCCAATGCGTGCGCTGATGCCGTCGAACGTCGCGATGATTTGATCCGCGGTAGACAGCGTGAAGTCGTTGTTGGCCGTGACCGGAAGCTGACGAAGCTGCCGCAGAATCGCCTCGGTCTCGCGAAGCGCCTCGGGACGGCGACCGGCCTTCGCGCGCATGTACAACACGACGCGATCCGGTTCACCGAATCGCTTGCGCACAGTCGTCGTCGGAAGGTTGAGGACGTTGTCCTGTCGATTCTCGCCAAAGAACCCGCCGCGACGCTTCTGTAGCTCTCCCACAACGGTGTAGGTGTCGCCGGCGAGGGTGAGCGTCCGCCCGAGGGGGGACGCGGCGCCGTAGAGCGATCGGGCGAGGCTTGCGCCGACCACTGCCACCTGCGCCCCTTGGCGTTGCTCGAGCTCGGTAAACGGCCGTCCGCGTGCGAACTCCGCGCCGATGATATCGAAAAGCTCGGGGGACGCGCCCTCAACGAGCACGGTGTCGTTCTCATTCCCACCGGCCCGGGCCACCAGCACTTCTTCCGGGCGCGTCGTTGGCACGATCACCTGCGCCCCGACGTCTCGAATGGCCGTGCTGAGCCGCATGAGGTCCCCGGTCCACTCGAGCTTGAGCGGCTTGCGGCGCGCCTCCTGTTCGCTCACTTGAACGTAGGGGTCTCCCGTGAGGTGGAAGGCGAAGACGTTCTCCGTGCCGAGATCGCGAAAGAGCAGCGCCACTTGGTTCCGTACGTTGGCCAGCACGGACGCCACCAGCACGACGGTCACGATGCCGATGACGATGCCGGCGATTGCGAGGAACGATCGCGTGCGTTCGGTCCGCAGGGCGACCAGCGCGAGCCACGCCGGCTCGGCGAGAGAACGACGGATTGCGCTGAGGGGCGCCATCACTCAACTCGCAGAGCGGTCACCACGTCGATGGAGACGGCGCGGCGGGCCGGATACCAACCCGCCATCGCTCCGCTGAGGCCGGCCGCCGCCAGACTACCGAGGATCGTCGACAGCTGGAGATCCAACGACAGCGCGAAGGCCCGAGAGGCCAGACCCAACAGGCCAGCGCTGACGGCGATCCCGATGACACCACCGAGGAGTGCGATCACACTGGATTCCGCGAGTGTTTCGATCAGTATTGTCCCACTCGAGGCGCCAAGCGCCCGTCGGATGCCAATCTCGTGCGTTCGCTGAGTGACCGAGACGAGCGTCGTATTGGCGACCACGACGATGGCCGCAATGAGGGCCATGATCGAAATCGGCGGTCCCGCGAGGCCGACCCGTTCGGTCAACGCGGTGACGAAGCTGCGGGAGGCCTCCGGTGTGATGAGATCGAACGTGTCCTCGGCGCCGGGCAAGAGGTGGCGGCGCGCGCGCATCGACGTGATCGCATGGTCCTCGGCGGCGACGACGCTCGCGGATCCCTCCGGTCCACGAGCGAACACTTGCAGCGAGGCTGGTACCCCGAACGCGCGCTCGAAGGCGGTGATCGGCATCCAAATGTAGCGGTCGAGCGAGACGCCGCCCGCCGTGCCCTGGCGCGTTTGCACGCCGACGATCCGGAAGGCGCGGCCGCCCATCCGCACCGCCTGGCCGAGCGGATCGAGACCGGGGAAGAGCTCCTCGACCACCGAGACGCCGGCCACGATCACTTGCGCACCCCGCGCTTCCTCGTCCGTCGTGAAGAAGCGACCCGCGGCGACCTCGATGTTGCGAATGTCGCCCAGCGAGGCTTGTGTGCCGTTGACGGTCGCGTTCTCGAATCTGCGTCCGCCGGCGATGACGTCAGCCGCGCGTTGCGCGGTCGCGGCGTATCGGACGCGTTCGCTGGCCACGCGGTCCAGAAAACGGACGTCACTCCGCGTGATGTTGGCGTTGCGTTGCGATTTCAGCGCGAATTCGCGCCGACTGAGCGTGCCGCCGGCAACCCGTGCGAGCACGAAGGTGTCGGTGCCGAAGGCACGGGCGCTGGCGTCGCGGGCCGCGGCCGCGACACCATTCAGGCCGGTCTGAACGATAGCGGTGGTGGCCACCGCCGCGGCGACCGCCAACGCAGCCAAGGACGACCGCAGCGGATTCCGCGCGATCGTGCCCAGCGCCTCCGAGAGACCGGCCAGCCAGCGCGTCATGCGCCTCGCGGGGCCTCCCGTACCAGCGCGCCGTCCTGTAACTCGCGCAGAACCTGGTAGGGACCGCTGATGATGCGCGTCCCTTCAGCGACGCCTTCGACTTCGATCTCCAACCCTCCAATCGCGCCGGTGGTCACCGCTGTGAATCGTGCCGATTCGCCGTCGAGCACGAAGACACCGGAACGGTCGGTCCCCTGGGCATCGGTTCGAAGCACGACGCTCTGCAGCGGCACCGTGAGGATATTGGTCCGCTCTGCCGTGACGACCTCGGCATCACACGTGAGACCAGGACGCAATCCTGGGTCGGGGTCGTCGAGGCGCACCACGACCTTGAACTCCCGCGCAGCCGCGCCGGTGCCGGTGACCGGCAGCGCACTCGCACCGATCTCGACCACGCGACCCGAGAAGACCCGTCCGGGGAGCGCCTCGAGGGTGACCTCTGCCTTCTGATCCCGTTTCAGGCGTAGGACGTCGGCCTCGGCCGCCTTGACTTCGGCATCGATCGCCCCCAGGTCGGACACCGTCATCAGGGTGGTACCGGGTTGGTTCTGTAAGCCGATGACCACCATCTCTCCCTCACGCACGCGAAGGCGGGTCACGACGCCGTCGATCGGCGAGACGATGGAGGTCTTGGCGAAGATGTCGCGCGCGCTGGTTTGCTGGGCGCGCGCTTGCGCCGCGCGTCGCGCGGCGCTCGCCAGCGTCTGACGCGCGCGGTCGACAGCGGCCCGTGCGGCGTTTAGTTGAGCGGTGGCCAAGTCAGCGGCGGCAGACGCCGCATCCAGGTCAGAGGCGGGCGCCAGACCCTCCACCGCCAGCTGCCGAGCCCGAGACAGCTTCTGCGTGGCATCCCGCGACCGCGCATCGGCCGCGGCCACCTCGGCCTCCGCGGCCCTGACGGCTTCGCCCGCGGCTTGTGCATCCGCCTGCAGCGCCTGGACTTGCTCTGTGGCGCCAGCCAGGTCGCTCTCGGCTTGCACGGGATCAATCCGCGCGAGAATCTGTCCGGCCTTCACGCGGTCACCCTCGGAGACCGGCAACGAGACGATCTTGCCCATCACGCTGGACCCGATGTCGGCGTACCGCGTCGCGACGATCTCGCCCGAGGCCGTCACAGTCGAACGGAACTGGGCCTTCCGTGCGACGACGCTGACGTCCACCGCCTGACGGTCAGGTCCTCGGCGAACCACGACAGCCGCGGCGACAGCCCCAAGGAGCACGAGGACCGCGGCGAGAAGGAGCGCTCGCCGCTTCACGGTTGCACGGCAACTCGGAACAAGGGTCGGCTGACGCGGCTTCCGGGCCACGGCGTGCCACCCAGCATGGCCACTACCGCGATGCTCACGCCGATGAGCAACCGCCGTCGGCGCGAGCCCGGATTCGCCGCCTTCCGTGCGAGCAAGCGCGCCAGATGCAGAGCGACGACCGCCACGAGCATGATCGTGACGTGCTCGACTGCCCAGAAGCGCAGTGAGGCGATGCGCATGGACTCGCCGAAATTCGCCCGAATCGACGCCATGTAGGGGCTCGCAACGAAATACAGCACGAGACCGATGACGAGCTGGAGGTCCAGCGCGATGAGGAAGAACAGGCTCCACCGATCCGATGGGCTGGCCTCGCCGGGTCGCGGTGGTTTCGACGTAATGAGCGTGATCGCGGCGAGGAGGCCCGCGAGCAGCGCACCCCACCGCAGCCATGAGTGGAGGATCAAGAACAGCGCGTACATAGTGAGAACGTTAGCACGGCCGCACGCCGAATTCGAAGGTTCGCTGGTTCGAGGGCGCGCGGTACGGCACGGAGGACGAACCGATGTGCCGGGCAGCCGCTTTTGAGCGACGTGAAAACCTGGAGCCGTGGCTCAGCCTCGCCAGGTCACGTCTCTCTCAGCCCCGCGATCGTCCGTTCGGCCTCCTGGCCCGCGGCGACGGCGGTTCGCGCGGCGGTCTGGGCGTCGGCCAGGGCGGCCTTCGCTTGTGTCAGACGCAACTCAGCGTCGTCCACAGCCTGGGCGGCGGCGGCGGCCGCCGTCTCTCGAGCGGCCGCTTCGTGGCGGCGAGCGCTGGCGAGGGCCTCGGTCGCCTCAGCGCGGCGAGCGGCGGCTGCTTCGTGTGCGTGTGCACGTGCGCCGGTCGTCGTCGCACGGGTCGGTGTCCTGAGGCTCCGGGCGTCCGGCAGCGGGGTGGCGATGCCGCCGGGCGTCTGACTCGGCGGGGCGATCGTGACGCCCAGCAGTGCTTCGAAGCCGGCTGGCTGGACGGGTTCCGTGAAACGTCCAGGCGGCTCCGCCGTGGACGCCGCCAGCGAAACGGCTTCGAGCATGCGTGCGAGCTGATCGACTGCGGGTTGAGCGCCGGCGTCCGCCGCTGCGCGGACGGCCTGGTGCAGCGCATCCGACAAGGCCCGTCGATGCGCGCCTGCGAGGTCCTCTGCGGCTCGGTCCGCCCCACCAACCTCGACCGCCTTTCCTGCCCGCCTCCGAGCTCCACTCGGCTTGCCTGGCGCACCCGGCGTGACGGCTTCTCCGCCGAGCGCCGTGAGCTGGTGTGTGCGAACCGCCTGGCCCGATGCCATGAGCCGGTCCCAGATCGATCGCGCGCGCCAATACACCTGATTGACAGCCCAAGGGATGACGGTCGGTTTGGTGAGCGTTTTCACGCGCGCGGCGTCAGCCTTCGCCCCGCCGGACAGCGCTTTCGCCAATCCGTTGCGAACGGTCGTGAACTCACGGAGTGGTCGTTGGTACAGCTCGTCGATCTGACGCTCGAGATCGGACGCGATGATTCCCATCTCCGCCCGTCGTGTGAGCCACTCCGGCCAGACGTGATCCTGAGTCTGAACGTTACGGGTGATTCACTTGCACCGTGTAGTTCTGAGGCGAGCTCACGCCACCGCCATTGAAGACTTGGAGGCAGAAATTCCCGCGCTGCAGGACGGGTGTCACCATGACGTCCCGGTTCAGGCCACTGAGATTGTTCAGCGTGAATGTACGGCAAGCGCCAGAGATCTGTTCGCCAAACCCGAGGCCGATGAGTGCGGCGTTGTTCGGCGTGATGGACGTCACGCGAGCCGACATCTCTCCCGTTCGGTTCACGGTGAAGAGATGAGTGATGACCGGCGATGTCGAGCCCGTCTCTGGAGCGACGGTGCCGCTAAAGGTTTCATTGACGTTGTTCGACGGGCTGTTGATGCCGCCGCAACCGAGCAGCACCGCGGCGGCGCAGCAGAGCGCATAGGGTCGAATCATGGCCTTCATGAACGTCGATTCTCTCACAAGCCGACACGAGCGGGCGTATACTCACCGACTATGAGAAAAGCTCTTCTAGCCGCGTGTGCCGTGGCGCTCCTGGCGCCCACCGTCCGGGCCGAAGTGACGAAGGTCGAGGTCAAGAGCCGGGCAGCGATCGGGGAGTCCGGCTACGAGAAAGTCGCGGGCACGGTCCACTTTGCCCTCGACCCGAAACACGCGCGTAATCGTGTGATCGTCGACTTGGACAAGGCGCTGGTGAACGCTCAGGGAAGGGTGGAGTTCTCCTCGGACTTCTACCTGTTGCGCCCGGTTGATGCGGCACGCGCCAACGGTGTGGCGCTCTTGGAGGTGTCCAACCGCGGACGGAAAGGGCTGATCGGCACCTTCAGCCGCGGTCCGGGTAACGTGGACCCGTCCACTGACGCGGATCTCGGAGACGGCTTCTTGACCCACCAGGGCTACACGCTTGCGTGGGTGGGCTGGCAGTTCGATGTCCGACCCGAGGGTGGCCTGCTGACGATGAACGCGCCCACGGCGAGGAACACATCACTTGTCGTCCGCGCCGAGCTGACGCCGAACGACAGGGGTCCCAGCATGACCGTCGCTGATTTCGCGGGGTATCCGCCCAGTGATGTTTCGGGTCCCGACACGCAGCTCACCGTGCGAACCGAGCAGTACGGCGCCATGCAGACCGTGGAGCGAGCGGCGTACGAAGTCAAAGGCAACACGCTGACCATGAAGAACGGCTTCGAGCCGGGGAAGATCTACACGCTCGCGTACCGGACGGCTGATCCCGCCATCGCCGGCGTTGGCTTGGCCGCCTACCGTGACTTCGCGGCGTGGTTGAAGCACGGCGGAACCGGCGATGTGAGCCCGCGCGTGAAGCACACCTACGCGTGGGGCTCGTCGCAGAGCGGTCGCTTCTTGCGGACGTATCTCTACTACGGCTTCAACGCGGACGAGAAGGATCGGCTCGTGCTGGACGGCGTGATGGCGCACATCGCGGGTGCGGCACGCCTGAGCATCAACGAACGGAGCGCGACGCCGAATGCACTCGCGATGTTCGCGGCCACGGGATTCCCGTACGCCGATCGCGCGACGACGGATCCGATCTCGGGCCGCACCGAAGGACTCCTGGAAAACGAACGAGCCAAGGCTCATCAACCGAAGGTGTTCTATACGAACTCGGCCGTGGAGTACTGGGGCGGAGGGCGGTCCGCCGCGCTCGTGCACGTGTCGCCCGACGGCGAAACTGATCTCCCGTTGCCTGACAACGTGCGGGCGTACTTCCTGACCGGCACCCAACACTCACCCTCGCGCTTTCCCTCGCGTATGACGCAAGGACAGCAGCCGGAGAACCCGGTCGAGTACAACTACACGCTTCGCGCGTTGGTCACGGCCATGGACGGATGGGTTCGCAGCGGGAAGATGCCTCCAGCGAGCCAGTACCCGAGGCTGTCGGATGGCACGCTCGTCCCGGTCGGGCAGGTGAAGTTCCCGGCGATCCCTGGGGTCGCATCCCCGAGGACGGTGCCCGCACAGCGCATCCATGATCGACCGATTCCGTTCCTCGTGCCGCAGGTAGACGCGGACGGCAACGAGCTTGCCGGCGTCCGAACGGCCGAGATCGGGGTGCCGGTCGCGACCTACACCGGCTGGAACTTCAGGAGCCCGAGCATCGGCGGGACGAATCTGCTCGTGTCGCTGATGGGCTCGGCGGTGCCGTTCGCGCAGACGGCGAAAACGAAGTCGCCGGGCGACCCCCGCGCAACGATCGAGGAACGCTACGCCTCGGAGTCCGCATACATGGCGGCGGCCACGTCGACAGCCGACAAGCTCGTGGCCGGCGGCTACCTGCTGAACGGCGATGTCGCGTACGTGCTGAAGCGAGCACAGGACCACTGGGCAAACGTGCACGCCAGGGTCGTGCCAACGGGCACCACCGCGGTGCGCTAACGAATCGGGCTCCGCCGCGAACCCGGTTCAGTCGCGGCGCGGGTCCCCGCTGACCCACTGTGCTCCCTCTCGGGTGCCCTTGCGCGCGCCGCCATTTGGGAACCAGGCCCACCCGGGCTTGAAAGGGTATGCATTCGCACCGCTTATGGTGGTTCATCTTGTATAATTGGGATGAATGATCTGAGAAGCAGTTTCGATTTGACAGATCGCGGCTAACTCGATGTAATTACTGTCACATGCTGTTCGTCGGCCCGATTCGGATTTCGCCGCCTGCGCCGAACGTCCTCGATGGACTCGAGCTGCGGGCCGTCCAGGTCGTGGTTCCGGTGGTCGGTTCTTCCGCTGGGGGAGAGCCGGCCGGATAACGATGACAGCCCTCGCCTACAGTGCACAAGTTCTAGGGCCATCATCCGACACGGCCAGCAGTGAAGGGTGATGGCCCTTTTTGTTGAAGATTGGAGATTGACGATTGCAGATTGGGGGCCGCCGGGCGGATTCAGATCGTGATGGCTGCTTGGACACGCGCTCGGATTCGAATGGTCGTGGCCGAGACAGGGCGGCGGCTTCGGGTCAACCCGAGCCGTATGGCCTGCCATCTTCTTCAATCTTCGATCTCGAGTTCCCTCTTCAATGAAGATTGCGTACCAAGGCGAGCCGGGTGCATTCAGTGAGGCCGCATCGCGTCAAGTGAACGCGATGGCCGACCTGCTGCCGTGCCGTGCGTTCGAGGACGTGTTCGCGGCTGTCAACGAAGGGCGCGTGGACTACGGCGTGTTGCCGATCGAGAACTCGATCGGCGGGAGTATCCATCGTAACTTCGACCTGCTCCAGCAGAACGATCTGCCCATCGTCGCGGAGCTCGAGGTTCCGGTGGTGCACCATCTGTTGGCGCTCCCCGGAACGACCCTGCCCGAGGTGAAGCGCATCTACTCGCATCCCCAGGGGTTGGCGCAGTGCGAGCACTTCTTGCAGACGCTGATCGGCGTCGAGCTGATCGCGAGCTACGACACGGCGGGCAGCGCGAAGATGATCGCAACGAATCGAATGACCGATGCCGCGGCGATTGCGTCCCGGCGGGCCGGTGAGGTGTTTGGATTGGACGTGCTCAAGGCGGGCATTCAGGACTACGAGCACAACACGACGCGATTCCTGGTCATTGGCAGGAAGGCAGTGTCGGACGCGCCACATGACAAGACCTCGATTGTCTTCACCTTGCCCAACGAGCCGGGCGCGTTGTTCAAGGCGCTCAGCGCCTTCGCGCTGCGCGGCATCGGCCTGACGAAGCTCGAGTCACGGCCGATGCCGGCGCGGAAGTGGGAGTACTTGTTCTACATGGACCTCAAGGCGTCGCCGGAGCAACCGGCGTGTCAACGGGCGCTGGCGCACCTCGCCGAGATCGCGCCGACGCTTCGAGTGCTCGGGTCCTACGCGAGCTGCAAACCGACGTAGGCGGGAGCGGAATGGGGCGGGCCGTGGGACGCGTAATGGAACGCAGCGGGGACCGGGGCTTCCCCCCTGGACTCATCAAGGAGTGTTATGAGTGCGAAGACGTTGACCGGAGCGCAGATTCTGTGGGAGTCGCTCGTGCGCGAGGGCGTGACCGTCGTGTTCGGCTATCCGGGCGGCGCCATCCTGCCGTCGTATGACGCGATGCTCGACTACCCGATTCGCCATGTGCTGGTGCGCCACGAGCAGGGCGCCACGCACATGGCGGACGGGTACGCCCGAGCCACGGGGAAGGTGGGCGTCGCCATCGCGACGTCCGGTCCCGGCGCCACCAACATGGTGACCGGCATCGCCACCGCGATGATGGACTCCTCGCCAATCGTCTGCATCACCGGACAGGTCGGCAGTGCGCTGATCGGCTCAGACGCTTTTCAGGAGACAGACATCACAGGGATCACGCTCCCCATCACCAAGCACAACTTCCTGGTGACGCACGCGGACGAGATTGCTCACGCGATCCGTGAGGCGTTCGCGATTGCAGCGAGTGGGCGTCCGGGCCCCGTGCTCGTCGACATCACGAAGGACGCGCAGCTCGGGACCTGCACCTTCGACTGGGAGGCTGCGGCGCCCGATCTGACGGCGTTGGCCCGCCCTGGACATTCGAGTGGCGTGGATCCCGTACCCCTCATCAACGCGGCGCAGCGGCCAGTGATTCTCGCCGGTCGAGGCGTCATGCTGAGCGGCGCCGAGCGCGAGGTTCTCGAGCTCGCGGAGAAGGCGCGCATCCCGGTGGCGATGACGTTGCTCGGCATCGGCGGCGTGCCCGCAACGCACCCGCTGAACCTCGGCATGATGGGGATGCACGGCGAAGCCTGGGTCAACCACGCGATCCAGGAGTCCGATTTGCTCATCGCCCTCGGCATGCGCTTCGACGACCGTGTCACCGGCAATCTGAAGACCTACGCGCCCAACGCGAAAAAGATTCATGTCGACATCGATCCGGCCGAGTTCAACAAGAACGTCACGGTGGACGCCGCGATCTCCGGAAACGTGAAGGACGTCGTGCGGACATGGCTCGCGCAGCTCACCGACCCGAAGCGAGAAGCGTGGCTCGATCACATCCACGAGTTGAAGGGGGATTCTGCGGTTCGCGACATTCAGAACCTCCCCGATGACGGCCATCTGTATGCTGCCCACGTGATCAACGACATCTGGCACATCACCGAAGGCAAGGCGATCGTCGTCACCGATGTGGGGCAGCATCAGATGTGGGAGGCCCAATACTACCGGCACGATCAGCCGCGAACGCTCGTCACGTCGGGCGGCCTTGGGACGATGGGGTTCGCGCTCCCGGCCGCCATCGGCGCCAAGATGGGTCGGCCGGACGCGGAGGTCTGGGTCGTGGTCGGCGATGGCGGATTCCAGATGACGCTCTGCGAGCTCGCCACGCTGGTGCAGGAGGAACTGGACGTGAAGATCGCCGTCATCAACAACGGGTACCTTGGGATGGTCCGTCAGTGGCAGGAGTTCTTCTATCAGCGGCGTTACGCCGCGACGCCGATCTCTGCGCCCGACTTCCAGAAGCTGGGTGACGCATACGGCGTCTGGTCGGCAACGGTCACCACGCGCGGCGAGCTGGCGGGTATCGTCGAGAAGGCGCGGAAGCAAAGGGGCGCGCTCATCGACTTCCGTGTCGAGCAGGAGGATTCGGTCTACCCGATGGTGCCGGCGGGTGCGGACCTCCACAAGATGATCCGGCGACCCTCGCCCATTGCGGAAACGGCCGCAGACTGACATCATGCACACCTACGCTGTTTACGTGGACAACAAGCCCGGCGTGCTGAACCGGGTGGCGTCGCTCTTCCGGCGACGCGGATTCAATATCGAATCGCTGACAGTGGGACACACGGAGACGGACGGCATCTCGCGCATGACGATTGTCGTCGATACGGACGAGCGCGGGGCGCGGCTCGTCGAAGCGAATCTGTACAAGTTGATGCCCGTTCGCCGAGTGGACAATATCACCCGCCGTCCGGCCATTTCCCGTGACCTTGCGATGATCAAGGTCGCGGCCATTGGCGACGGCCGCACCCAGGTGATGCAATTGGCCGACGTCTATCGGGCGCGTATTGTCGACGTCAGCCCCGAGACGCTCGTCATCGAGGCGACCGGCACCGAGGAGAAGATCGATAGCCTCGTGGAGATGCTTCGACCGTACAAGATTGTCGAAATGGTCCGGACGGGGCGAGTGGTGATGGCGCGCGGCAGCTCGATGACGCCGGCTAAGACCGACCGTCAGAAGCGCACCGGTGCGCTCGAGGACGCGGCCGCAGGGTCGGTGTAGGAGACAGGATCACACATGGCGAAGATGTATTACGACAGGGACGCGGACCTGAGCCTGATTCAGGGCCGGCGGGTCGGCGTGATTGGGTATGGATCGCAGGGACACGCGCACGCGCTCAATCTGAAGGACAGCGGCGTGAGCGTGCGGGTCGGCCTGCCTGCAGCGAGCCGGTCGGTAGCCAAGGCGCAGGCTGCGGGTCTCGAGGTGGCCGAGGTCGCCGACGTTGCCAAGTGGGCGGACGTCGTCATGGTTCTCGTGCCTGATCAGACGGCGGCGACGGTCTACCGCGACTCGATCAGGCCGCACATGACGCCGGGCAAGATGCTGATGTTCGCCCACGGCTTCAACATCCGCTTCGGAACGGTCGACGTCCCAAACACCGTCGACGTCACGCTGATCGCCCCCAAGGCGCCCGGGCACCGCGTCCGCGAGTTGTACGTCGAGGGCGCCGGCACCCCTGCGTTGGTGGCTGTGCACCAGGACGCCACCGGGAAGGCCAAAGCGATGGCGCTGTCCTACGCCAAGGGCATTGGCGTGACCCGCGCTGGCGTCATCGAAACGACATTCGCGGAGGAAACCGAGACGGACCTCTTCGGGGAACAGGCCGTGCTCTGCGGTGGGGTCAGCGCGCTCGTCAAGGCGGGGTTCGAGACGCTCGTCGAGGCCGGCTATCAGCCAGAGGTCGCCTACTTCGAGTGCCTGCACGAGCTGAAGCTGATTGTAGACCTCATCTATCAGGGCGGCCTGAGCTACATGCGCTACTCGGTCAGCGATACGGCGGAGCATGGCGACTACACCGGCGGACCACGCCTCGTCACGGCCCAGACCAAGGCGGAGATGAAGAAGATGCTCGACGAGATCCGGTCCGGCCAGTATGCAGCGGGTTGGATCAAGGAGAACGAGACCGGTCGGACCTGGTTCGAGGCGAAGCGCAAAGAAGAGCGGGCGCATCAGGTCGAGCGCGTGGGCGCCGAGTTGCGGGCGCTGATGCCGTTCCTCAAACCGGTCTACGTCGCTGAGCTCGAAGGCACGGTGACCAGCGGCAAGAATGTCTAAGACGTCGACCCCCGCCGCCCTCGAAGCGCGCGAGTCGCGTCGACTTGCGACGCTGCTCGAGGTGAGTCAGGCGCTTTCTGGTACGTTGAATCTTCGGTCCTCGCTCCACCGCGTGCTGGAGATTCTGATGAAGCACCACGGGTATATCCGTGGCTTAATCACGTTGCTTCACGAGAACGGTGAGATCCAGATCGAGGCCGCCGACGGACTCGAGGGTCCGTCCCACCACATCAAGTACCGCGTCGGGGAGGGGATCATCGGGAGGGTCGTCGAAAGCGGCCGACCGGTGGTCGTCCCCCGAGTCAGCAAGGAGCCGGCGTTCCTGAACCGAGCCTCGAAGCGATCCGAGGCGGCCAAAGAAGAGCTGAGCTTCGTCTGCGTCCCCATTCTCCTGAGTCGCCGGGCCGTGGGGGCGATCGGTGTCGATCTCAAGTACCGAGCCGACCGCGACTACGATCGGACCGTCCAGTTTCTCAACATCGTTGCGTCAAGCGTCGCACAAGCCATCAAGATTCAGCGGCTCATCGAGGACGACAAGCGACGTCTCGTGCAGGAGAACACGCAGCTCCGCCAAGAGCTCAAGGAACGCTACGACTTCTCGAGCATCATCGGGACGAGCGGGCCCGTGCGCCAGATGTACGAGCAGATGGCCCAGGTGGCTGGCGCCAACACGACGGTGCTCATTCGCGGCGAATCCGGTACCGGCAAAGAGCTCGTGGCGCATGCCATTCATTACAACTCACCTCGAGCCAACAAGCCCTTCGTGAAAGTGAGCTGTGCGGCGCTGCCGGACAGCCTGATCGAGTCCGAGCTGTTCGGGTACGAGAAGGGCGCGTTCACCGGCGCCGAGCAGCGCAAGAAGGGCCGCTTCGAGCTGGCAGAGGGCGGCACGCTGTTCCTCGACGAAATCGGCGACATCAATCTGACGACCCAAGTGAAGCTCCTGCGAGTGCTCCAGGAGCGAGAATTCGAGCGGTTGGGGAGCACGGAAACCATCAAGGTGAACGTGCGGCTGGTCGCTGCCACGAACAAGGACATGGAGCGTGCGGTAGCGGCCGGCACGTTCCGCGAGGACCTGTACTATCGCCTGAACGTCTTCGCGATCTTTGTCCCTCCGCTTCGCGAACGGAAAGCGGATCTCCTCTTGCTCGTCGACCACTTCCTGGAGAAGTTTTCTCGAGAGCATCGAAAGAGCATCAAACGGATCTCGACGCCCGCGATCGACATGCTGATGGCCTATCACTGGCCCGGCAACGTGCGTGAATTGGAGAACACACTCGAACGATCGGTGCTCATGTGCGATGGCCAGGTGATCCACGGCCATCATCTCCCGCCGTCACTTCAGACCGCGGAAGCGTCGAATACCATCACGCGTATGTCGCTGGCGGACGCCGTCGGCGCGTTCGAGAAGGACCTCCTCCAGGACGCCTTGAAGACCACCCGTGGGAACCGCGCCAAGGCCGCACGCCTCCTCGACACCACCGAGCGCGTGCTCAACTACAAGATCAAGAAGTACAGCATCGACGCACGACGGTTCGCGAAGTGATGCCTGGAGACAGGCCGAAGAGTGCCGTCTCGCTCAGACGCAGAATCCAGAGCGCGGAACTCACAAGGACGCTGCCTCCTCACCGCAAGTAATTCGCCATCGCCTGCCCTGAGTAGCCTGTCATCTCCAGGTAGCCACGGCCTGTGATTGGGCGGCCGTCGGCTGTGCCGCGGACGTCGACCGTGCCCTCCCAGTAGGCAACGCCCGTGGATTCGGCAGTCCTGAGCTCTTGATTGTCGAGAACGGCATCGACGGTCAGATCCAGCCGCTCTCGAGGCAGCGAGACACGCCAAGCGACGGGATAGGGAGCCGTACTCGCCGTCGAGATCCACGCTCGGCCTGGCGTCAACGTGACGGCCTCGAATCCGACGGGCGTCGCGCGGCCGGCAGCGTCGATCACGGTGCCGCTCGACCGCGGATCTTTGGTGCCGTCGCTTCGGCGAAATCGATAGAGCATGAGGCTTCGACCGTCGGCGAGCTGGATGGCGAACCAGTCCCACCCGATCTGGCCGGTCTCGAGAAAGCTGGTGCCGAACTCGTGGTCCATCCAGCTCAGGCCCGTTACCGCGAACGTGCGACCGTCGATCGTGAGCGAGCCGCGAGTGGGCATACGCGTCAGCGAGTAGTAGTGAGAGGCGTTCCCGGGATCGGAGCCCTTTCGACTGTAGCCGGCGTCTCCATGCAAGGCGGGAGGCTGGGTTTCCGCGAGTGTCAGATCGAGGCTGAAGGAGAGCGGCCTGTCGCCGACCGAGACAGCGGCCGCCTTCAGGTGGTGCGTCGCACCCTGCAGCGAAGCCTCCCACTCTTCGTTCCACACGCGGTAGCGCTCGGTATCGGCGCCTGCCCATCCGAGTCCAGGACGATTCAAGCGCTCGGCGTACAGGTAACGCCGGCCCCGCACGTCGGTGATTGCCACGTGCGTCATGATGAGATCTCGGACGGCCCAGCGCGAGCGGTTCTTGGGCGCCGGGTCGACGCCTACTCGGAAGAAGGTCATCTGGAAGCCGTAGCGAGCGCCATCCGCACCATCGAGATTGCCGGTGTAGTACCACCATTCGAGCTTGTACTCAGGATGGCTCGCATGGTCGGCCGGCAACACAATTGGACGGCCCGGCGCGGCCTGTCTCCAGGTTGACGCGCCCGTCCCGGCTGTCGTCGTCCCGCTCTGCGAGGCTTGGCCAGGGACGACGCACAGTCGGCTGCCGACCGCCAAGGCCGCTGCGAGTCCGCACGCCGAGCGAAAGTGGGCGCGGAGCGGTCTCCTCATGACGATCGCGGGAGTCCATTCTGCTCGATGGCGCGGAGGTCCACGTCCGAGAACGGCGGCGCGAACAGGGACGGGTCTTCCTGATAGCGGCGGAAGAAGTCCGCGAGGAAGTGCATGCGGTCAGACAGGCTCGACCAGTCGGCGGTGCCGCTGCCCACCGTCGAGTCCGGGGTCGGATCGAGGGCAGCCAATTGCTCGGCCAGTGCGTCGTTGGTGACGGTTGCCAACGATGAGGGAAAGACCGAAGGGACGTCCGCGCCGAGACGAAGGACCTCTCGCTTTGGCATCTCGATGCTCATCAGCCGCTCCGTGATCACCATTCGCGCTACCGCACGGAGCTCTTCTGAGAGCTCGTCCGCCAAGCCGTTGAACACGCGCTTGCCGAGACCCGTGTGCAGGACGCCGACCGGGCCCCCCGCCAGCAGTGCATCCAGTCGTGAAACCACCCGGCGCCTGGTGTCGGCGACATCGAGCAGGGCGCTATCCAACGCTTCACGGATGAGGGGGTGCGCGACGGTCTGTTCGTGGAGCGCCACTTGCACATTTCCCAAGAGAATCAGCTGGGCGCGCGCGCCAGCCTCCCCGGTCTGCTCAGCGGCTGCGTAGTGCGTGAACGCCGATCTCAAGAGGTCCTGCCCCTCGGGTGACGCGCCCGGCCGAAGACCGTCACCGAAGGCCGAAGCCCCATCCATCAGATAGCGCGAGAACTCACGCCCGATCTCGCCAAAAATGAGCGCGTTCCCGGTCGCGAGGGCGGCCGCGGTCCGGTCGATCCCCGGCAGACCCTGGCTCAGATTGCCGACCAACCTGAGCAGGTAGCTCTCATCGTGTGAAGCGCCCCACGTGCCCCTGAGGACGCGGCGCGCCTCGTGCAGAATCGGGCGGTGCTCGAGTCTTGCCTGCACGCCTCTCGCGACGGCGCGCTCGAGATCCTCCTTGCGAATCGACGTGCCCGCTTGACGTGATGCCCACGTGCCGAACGCGCACCACGTAGCCCCGCCCGGCAACCGGTCTCGCATCGCTCGCGCGATCTGCCAATAGCCAACGGTGATGCGGTAATTCCGCCTCACCGGATCGCCGGTGTCGACGATCGCGGCGACCTGCCGCAGCGACGGGTAGCCGTGCTCCACGCCGTTCATCCTACTCCTCGTGCACCATCGTCAGGCGACTCGCACGATAGGCCGGGTACAGTCCGGCCAGCGCCGTCGCTATCAGGATCAGCAGCGTCGACTGGATGATGAAGGCGATCGGCCAGTGAAACTGAATGGTCCATCCGAAGCTTTGGACGTTGACGACGAAGATGAGCAGCAGCGAAAGCGCAAGGCCGACGATCAGGCCCAGGCCGTGACTGATGGCACCGATGATGATCGCTTCGCCCACGACCATCCGACGAATCTGGCGCCGCTCGGTCCCCACGAGACGCAGGATCATCAGCTCGCGTTCTCGTTCAAGGACGAGCGTGAGTAACGTCCCGGACACGCCTGATATGGCGACGATGATGGCGATGAGCTCGAGGGCATAGGTGATTGCAAAGGTGCTGTCGAAGATCCGCAAGACCTCGATCCGAAGCGACCGATTGGTGTTGATGAACACCTCGTGCCGGTCGCCGATCTCCCTCAGCAGGCGCGCGCGAGCCTCCTCAGGATCGATTCCGTCCTGTAGGTACACCGTGATGCCACTGGTCGAGCGATCATCGAAGTGACGCTCGAAGACGGTCCTGTCTAACATGACGACGCCGCGGTCGCTCGAGTAGTCGTAGTAGATCGCGGCGATGGTGAAGGGCTCACGCCCCCGGTCCGTCGGCAGCTCGATGACATCACCGATACCATGCTGTTGTTTCAGCGAGAACGCCTCAGAGACGACGACCGCGTTCTCACCGATGGCGGCCCGCATGCGCTCGCGCGCGTCGGCCGGTGCCTTGAAGAGCAGAGACCCGTGCCCCAGCACGACGGAGAAGTCGCCGCTGCCGACGCGGATCACCGTGTCTCGGTAGGGAACGTCAATCGCTCGATACCGATCGACAGCTGTTACACCGGGCGAACCGGCGATCAGCGCCGGAAGCTCCGTGGAGAGTATTTCACCGGCGGCTGGCGAACGCCCCGTTCCCGGACTCACGAAGAGATCGGCCTGAAGCGTTTGCCCGATCCAATAGGCGACCGTCTCACGAAAGCTCCCGACCATCACGGCAATCGCGACCATCATCGATAGGCTCACCGCCAGGGCTGCCACCGAGATCGACAGGCGGGGCACGGCGGCAGACAGGTTCGTGACGGCCAGCCAGTCTTCCACCTTCAGCCATCGACGAGCCGTCGATACCAGCCCGCGCACGGCCGCGAGCAGAATCAGCGGAACCAGGAACGACACACCGAACACGGTGGCGAGCGCGGACGCGTAACCAAAGAGCGGGAGCCCATTGACGGGGCCTCGGGTCGCAAACCAGATGGCCGCCCCCAGGAGGACTCCTGGCACCCAGAGGTGGCGGCGTGAGACGCGGGTGTGTCGGTCGACCTGGTCGGCGCCGCGCAGCGCCACGGCCGGAGGAATCGTCGCAGCCTCCTGGGCGGGAACGAGGGCTGCCAGCAGGGCGAGAGGCACGGCCGAGCCGAACGCCAGGGCCACGTGCCACGTCTGCAGGGCGGGCGGGGCGGCCGCTGTCGCAATGTAGATTGCGGAGACGGCGGTGGCCGTCAGCGCCACGGTCGCGTCGGCGAGCAGGCGTCCGAGGAACAGGCCAACCGTCGCACCCACCAGCGACAAGACCGCGGCCTCCCCGAGGAAAAGACCACGTACGCCGGCCTTTGACACGCCGATCGCGCGAAGGGTGCCGATCTCCGACCATCTCGACAAGACGGAGACCGATACCGTGTTGTAGACCAGGAAGAGGCCGACCAGGAGCGCCACATAGGACAGCGCCGTCAGATTCAAATGAAAGGCTGCCAGCATCTGTTCCACCTGCTCGCCACGCTGTGCCGGTCGGCGGACTGTGAGTCCGCTCGGCAGACGAGCAGCAATCCGAGCCTGCGCCGAGGAGACGTCGCCGCCTTGGGGAATGCGGAGATCGATTCGGTCCACCCGGCCGTAGCGATCCAGGAGCTGCTGAGCCCCGGCGATGTCCATCAGCACGAAGCGACCGTCGAGCACACGCGCCGGTCCTTCGTCTCGAAGCAAGCCACGCACCTTCAGCGCGGCGCGACGATCACCGACGAGCACCTCCAGTGTCGACCCGACGGCGAGTCCCCTGGGCGAGGCAAACTTCGCCGCCAGAATGGCGGAGCCCGGGTCGACCAGCAGATCGAGGAACTCCTGGGGCCGCGGCTCGGGCGAGGCGCCTGACCAATCCAGGAGCTGATACTCGCGAAACGGCCGGTCGCGGAGGATGTCGATGCCCAGTACGCGCAGGCGCTTGCGCGGGCCGTTCGCTTCGCGCACGGCCATCTCGCCCTCGACGACCGGCGAGACGGCGCCGAAGTCTCTCAGCCACATGAGCTCAACGAGGCGGCGCTCGTCGATCCCGAGGCCAGTGGCGACGATCTCGAGCGACGTCCGTCCCGAGATGGTGTCAAGGGCGGTTCGAAATCCAGCCACCGAGCTGGCATTCGTCAGCTGAATCGCCACGATGACCGCCACCCCGAGGGCGATGCCCACTCCCGTCGTCATCGAGCGCAAGGGGTCCTGCCTTAGCGAACGCAGGATGAACCAGGAGAAGAGTCGAAAGGCTGGCATCAGGTCTCGCTCTCGATGCGCCCGTCACGCATGCGAATCACGCGCCCAGCCGCTCCAGCGATCTCGGCGGCGTGCGTCGCGAGCAGCATCGTCGTGCCCGTCTCGCGGTTGAGCTCGATGAGGAGCTCCAGCACGGCCGCGCCGTTCTCCGAATCGAGGTTGCCGGTCGGCTCGTCAGCGATGATGAGGGCCGGGCGGTGGACGAGGGCGCGTGCCAACGCGGCCCGCTGCATCTCGCCGCCCGAGAGTTGCTGTGGATAGTGGCGCAGGCGCGCTTCGAGACCGACCCGCGTGAGGAGGACTCTCGCGGCGCCCTCAGCGACGCCAAGCCGCTGTCCGGCAAGCAGCTGGGGCAGGGCAACATTCTCGAGCACGGTCAGCGTCGGCAGCAGATTGAAGAACTGAAAGACGAACCCGATGCGCTCACGCCGGATGCGTGTCAGTGCATCGTCCGAGAGATCGTTGAGCGCGGCTCCTTCCAGGCGAACGGTTCCGCTGGTCGGACGGTCCATCGCGCCGCACAGATGGAGGAGCGTCGACTTGCCGCACCCGGAGGGCCCCATGAGCGCGACGAAATCTCCGGGGGCGAGAACGAGCGTGACGTCCGAGACCGCAGGCACGACCGCGTCGCCCGTGGCATAGTGCCGCGAAACCCGTTCCACCGCGAGGAGCGAGGCCGGCACTGCCGTCACGCGTCGGGCCCCGAGAACACGTCAGCCGATGATGGTGGACAGCGTGAGGAGCACCGCCGTTCCGCCAATGAGCTGAATCCACAAGTCCGCGCGTTCACGCAAGAAGAGCAGGCCCGCAACGGCAATCAGTGCGCCAATGACCAGGAATCGCCAGTACAGCTCTTCGGCTTGTTCTGTCACGCCGATGGCCGGCGCCCTGCGCTTCGCCGCGTCGATGATCGCGTTGGCGATTTGGCGATCACCGTCCCGGTCGAGCTCGAAGTACTGACCCCCGCCGACCGAGGCGATCCGCTGAAGCCCCTCGCGGTCCAGCCGCGACATCAGCGGTGTTTCCGGATCCGCTTCCTCGTCTGGCGTCTTCGGTACCCACTTCGGCATCCGGCCACCGCCGAGCGTGCCGACGCCGACCACGAACAGCGGAACGTTGGCATCGACCGCCCGTTGCAGCGACTTCTCGACTTCACCGCTCCACGCCTCGCCGTCGGACAGCATCACAAAGAGCTGTGCATTCGAAGAGGGACCGTGCAGCTCTTCGTCCTTTTCGATCAGGCGAAGCCCCCAGTGAATCCCGAGCTCGAGGTTGGTGTCCCACGTCGAGTCGTCTTCGATACGAAATGGCGAGTTCTTCTCGAGGTTGTCCAGAAAGAAGAAGAACGTATTGGGATCCTTGGTCAACCTGATCTGGGGCGCCGCGATGCGCGCAAAGACTGCCATGGCGATACGGTCGTTCTGCCAGCTCATGGAATCGCCGAGCATGCGCAGAAACCGCGTAGACCGCTGCCAACGGTCACCAGGCACGTCCTGCACGCGCATCGACGCCGAGCCGTCTTGCAGGATCACCAAATCCATGCCGCCCTGGCGTAGCGCGATCGCCGGGCCGTGTGGCCGCGCGAGTGCCAGGATGGTGAGGACCGTGGACAGGATGAGACAGAGCCAGAACGGCAGCTCACCCGCAAATGCGAACCGCGACTGGCGAGGAACCAGGCGATTGCGAATCACGTGACGAGCGTCCGCTCGGCGACGAATGAAGCGCCAGACCCACAGGAGCAGCAGCAACCCGGGGAACACCAGCAGCCAGAGGTACTCTGGCGAGCCGAACGTGACCTCGGTGAAACCGATGCGCGGAAGCACGTTCATCCTCGACGGCGCGGCTGGGCACCGCGACCGGGATCGGTCTCCTCGCGCTCGTCGTACGGCATGGGCGCGATCGTCTTGAACTGATTGCCCGGAATCTCTGGCGGCGGACCGCCGGGGTGGCCGTAGATGGTCGGTCCCGTCGGGAGGTCGACGCTCTCGATGACTTCCTCCGACTTGAACAGGTTCTTCGGCGTCCGGTCACGCGGCCGCATCTTCGCCAACCGATCGCGGAAGCGGACGACGTACTCGTAGTTGTACGAGGCGTCGGCTCGGCTCGGATCGGCACGGAGCACGTCGGCGTATGCACTGATGATGCCATCCAGGCGTTCGAGGATCGCGGCGTCTCCGAGCCGAGACAAGCTGGCTCGGTAGGACGCGTTGGCGCGCACCATCATGAGCGTCGGGTCGGCGGCGACGAGCTGCTGGTCCGTCGCCTCGAGTGGCGACGTCAACGCGGGATACTCACTTCTCCAGTACGCCACCCGTGACCGATGTCGGCGAACCTCGGACCCCAGCGTCTCGATTGGCAAGGGCACGCGGTCGAGCAGCGAGGCGGTCTCGCCGATTCGATCGTCGACGTCGTACTTCAGCGTCGCGAAGCGCTGATAGGCATCGGCCACCCTCTGGGCTGTCTTCGATTCGTTCCATGCGGCAGCCCCGGCCACGAAGAGTACCGCTGCGATCAGAAACTGGACGACGACGGATTTCATGCGCATTTAGCTTAGTTTCGAAAAATGCGGCACCGTGAGCTTCAACGCAATCGCCAGTGACCACACAATCACCGTGATGAACGCGAAGATCGCGAACCGCGGTTGCTGGCTCGTGTACTGCTTGACCTGAATCGTTCCGGTCGCGACGCGATCGATGTCCTCAATCGCCGCCAGGAGCGCCTTCTCGCTGCTCGCTGCGTAGAACTTGCCCCCGGTCTTCTCGATGGCGGGAATCCACATTTCGTCCGGGATGATCTGCCCTTCGCCCTTGTCGTAGTTCGTCCGGACGAAATACACAGGCACCCTTGAATCGATCGCGAGCTGCACGACCTGGTCGAGGTTCTTGTCCTCGAGCTGGTTGTGCGTGTCCTCGCCGTCGCTGAAGATGACCATGATGTTTCCGGACGCGTCGAGGAAGTTGAACGCCTTGTAGAGGCCGATGATCTGATCGATCGCCTTGGCTGTTACCGTCCCTTGGTCGGGAAACATCGAGAACTCGACGGGATCGCCAATGAGGGAGATGCTGAGCAGGATGTTGTCGTAGTCGTTCGTAAACGGCGTGACCACGTACGCTTGGTTCCCGAACTCGACGAGACCCAGCAGGTCGCGCTGCTTGTCCTGCATCCGCATCCGAACGAATCGTTCAGCAGCCGCGACGGTGGTGAAAAATGCGGCATCGGTGGCGGCGCGCTTGTTCAGCGTAGCCGCCGTGAACGGCGTGCGCATGCTGATCGACGCGTCGATCAGCAGACCGATGCGACGGCCTGGGAATGACTCCTGCCGGCTGATGAGGGCGCTGTACGGATCGGCCAGTGACAGCACGAAGAACCCGAGGCCCACGAGGAACAGCGCCCACGGCGTATGCCGCAGGAACGACAAGCGGGCTCGCGGGATCGATCCGAGCAGCGCCGGCAACACCAGCCCATGACGGCCGCGCCATTCGTGGGTCAACGAGCGGACGACCAGTAAGATCAGCGTGAGGCTCAAGAGCGCCAGCAGCATGAGCCGCGCCTCGCTGCGGTGCCAGAACTGCAGCTCGTCCACGCGCAGGTTCTGCCACTCCGCGAGGGCCTGGTCGATCAGCGTGCGAATGCGGTTCAGACCAATCACGCGTGTCTTTGAAGCAGGGGGACTCGCGCCGTCAGACGCCTCAACCACTCCCGCGGCCGCGACAACTGCGACCGTACCTGACGCGCCAGCTCCAGCGCCTTGTTCACGATGGTGTCGACGCCGCTCCTGTCCGCGCCCGGGCGGCTGTACTGTGCCGCGGAGAGGGCGCGAAGCGTCTGCTGGAGCTCCTCCAGGAACTGACGCTTCGACGACCCTTCCGGGATACGACGCAACGCGCGATCGATATCGTCACTGGTCACGGCGGCCGACACGGCAGTCCGCTTGACGCGGCCCAGTCTCGAGATCACGAAGCGCCCGTCGCCGGCGGTCACCTCCGCCTCGACGACCTGTTGGCTGATCGGCCGGTCGGTGGCACCCGCCGCCGCCAATCGCAGTGCGCCAGCAGTTCGACTCAGCGCGGCATCGGTCCACCCGCTCGCGATCCCCTCCTGCTGTGCAGCACTCAGCTCTCGGACAGCCAGACGCATGAGAGCAGGCCGACTCAGGAGACGCTCTTGGGGTCCTTTGGCCTGTCTCGCCGCGCGCCGCGCAATGCTGATGAGAGCGAGCAGCGTCATCACCCCACCGAGCACGACCAGCGTCGTCCCCACAATCTGAAGCGCGCCGGCTCGGAACGCAATCTGCTCGACGCGCGAGAAGGACGCCTCGTCGGTATCGCGAATGTCGGTGGCGTCCTGCGGTACGACCGAGAGAACCTTCACCCACATCGGCGGGAGTACGTAGGTCAGCTCACGGCCCTGCATCTGCTGGTTGCCTGCGATACGGCTGTTGACGCGATAGGTCACCTGCATGAGCGGAATCGGCACGTCGGTGCCGATCGCGTCCGGATTGATCATGCGGACGTTGTAGTCGTACTGAAAGAAGCGACGACTGTTCGTCTTGATATCGGCCGGGTGAAACCCGCCGGCGACTTCAAACGGAGTCATCTGGACGACCGCCACGCCCAGCTTGGATTCGTCGGGCACAACCTGGACGAGATCGGATTCGATGACGGCGCACGTCAACGTGACCGTGAAGGTCTCGCCGATCCGCACCGCTCCGGCGCTCGTGCGCGTCCAGCACCGGATCGGGTCGTTCTCGACGTGGCCACCCAGGCCGGTGGGTTCGACCCCCGGATTGGGGGGCGGCGCCTGAGCGCTGGTGGCTGGAGGCGCGGTGGTCGTGCCTTGGGCGCCGACCGTCGCGACGGTCGGGCTCGCAAGGCTCAAGAGTGCGGCCGCTATGAGCGGCGTCAACGGAGCAGGCAACGTCGGTCGTCTCACGAAACCCTCATCGCATCTAAACAATCAGTTGTAGGTCTTCCGCAGTCGCCGTTCGGCCACGAATTCGCTCAAGTGCACGTCGGCCTGTGCCTCGTCTCGGCCGACGATCACCACATCGAGATCGTGATCCTTGGCGATGCGCCGGACGTCTGCCTGCCACGCCTGGGCGCGCTCGGCGAGCTGCCTCAGCGTGTAACGGGAAATGGTTCGGAGCTCGCCCGTCTCCACGTCCCGCGTGTCAATCCACCCGGACGCGATCCTCGGTGCGTCGAAGGCGAACGCGCTGTCGATCATGACGAGGAAGACATCGTGTGTGGCGCGGACGAGCGAGAGTTCGCGCAGCACCAGCTCCGGTCTCTCGAACAGAAAATCGGAGATAATCGCCATCAACGACGGATTCCTGACGTAACCCGCGAGCGTGGCGCTGATGCTGCCCGTCCGACGGAGCGCCTGGAGTCGGCGCTCCCTCTGGTACGCATCCAGGCAGTGCACGACGTGCCCCTTCCCGGTCTGTGGACGGACGCCGCCCAGATGCTCGAATCCGGCGTTGAAGGTGATCAGGCCGAAGGGATCCTGAAAGAACACGGCGGAGAGGCCGATGGTCGCGATCGTGCGGGCGACGGGAGCCGCGATCGGAACGCCGTTGACGCCACACCGGGTGGACAGTGACACGTCAGCGACCGTGACGACGGTGGCCGTGCTCGGCTGTTCGAAGTCGCGGACAACCAACGGTGCGAAGTTGGTGAGGCTGGATTGGCCCCAATCGATGGAGGAGAATCGATCTCCGGGTTGCCAATCCCGCAAGCCGACGAAGTCGAAACCGGTACCGTGCTGGCGACTGCGGTGATCGCCCATAGTCACATCGCGCATCCGCTTGAGAATCACCAGTTCGATCTCGGTGATGTCCGCCAGACTGACGAGGGATGCGCCGTCGTCGTCTCCAAGTCTCATGGAATGGCAACCCGGTCGATGATGTCCTGAATGACGGCGTCGACGGTGAGGCCATGACTGGCGGCGTGCGGCCCAAGCCAGATTCGATGGCCGAGGATGTATCGCGCCAGCCCCTGGATATCTTCGGGATATACCTCGGTGCGGCCGCATTGAAGCAGCGCCCAGACCTTGGCGAGCCGTCCCCAGCAGATGATGGCGCGAGGCGACGCGCCCAGGTCAACGCCTTTTTCGACCAGTTCGGAGGGCGAGTGCGTGTACCAGTCAGTGTCCGGGTTGTAGGGACGCGACGCCGCGACAAGCCGCTGGACGTATCGGCCGAGGAGCTCGTGGAGAAACACCTGCTCGTTGATGGCGGAGCGGAGCTGGATGATCCGCTCTTTTGTCATCAACGGATTCAGACGGACGCGCTTGAAGTCGAAGTTGACGAGTCTCTCTTCCTCGGCAGGCGGCAGGTACCCGATATTGATCATGATCGCGAAGCGGTCGGTGGCCGCCTCCGAGAGCGGAAAGGTCCCCTGTCCGAGTTCGACGGGGTTCATCGTCGCGATGGCGAAGCTGAAACGCGGCAGCTCGTAGGTCTGCTTGCCGACGGTGACCGTCCGGTCCTGTAATCCTTCGAGGAAGGCGCTTTGAGATTTGAGGGGGATGCGGTTGATTTCGTCCAGCAGGATGACTTCGGCCGAGGCCATCGGGCCGAATTCGGTGATGAGCTCGCCCGTTGACGGATTGATCATCTGAAACCCGACCACTTCGGTCGGCTGCAGGTCCGCCCGGCCCTGGAGACGCGCAAACTTGGCGTCGCTGATGGCCGCCAAGATGACCCCGAAGAACGTCTTGCCGACGCCCGGCACGCCGCGAAGCAGCAGGTTGCCCGCGTTGACCTGGCGCTGTTCGTTCTTGTCGTAGGTCGTGGGGATTTCCGAGAGCAGGACGACGTTGGCCAGCGCCTTCGCTGTGTCGTACCCGACGAGCGCCTTACCACCCTCGGCGATGATCGCTTTGTGAAAATCTATCGCTTCCGCGAGCTCGGGAGTCACTACTGCGTAATCCTACTACACGGTCCAGCATTCATCGGTTCGAAGGTTCGAGGGTCGGAGGTTCAAGGGTTCCTGGGTGCAGTCGACCGGTTCTTGGGTTCATGCAAACCCCGAACCCCTGAACCTCGAACCTTGTGTTATTTTCCCGCCAATGCATGGCTTGATGATGGACTTCCCGCTCACCGTGCCAGCGATGGTGCGACGGGCCGCGACCTTGTTTCCCGAGCGGCGTGTCGTGTCACACCGCCCCGATCGCACACTCGATCGGCGGACCTATGCGGACGTCATCGACCGTGCGCAGCGGCTTGCCGTGGCGCTGCGCGATCTGGGCGTCACCCGCGGCGACCGCGTGGCGACGCTCTCGTGGACGCACCATCGACACCTGGAGGCGTACCTCGCGGTCCCGTCGATGGGAGCCGTGCTGCACACCCTCAATCTGCGCCTCCACCCCGACGACCTGTCCTACATCATCAAGGATGCTGGCGACCGTGCGATCCTCGTCGACGAGAGCCTTCTGCCCCTCCTGAACCAGGTCCGCGCACAGGTGGAGATCCCACATGTGATCGTGCTGGCCTCGGGAAGCGGCGCGGCGTCGACCGGCATGGATTACGAGACGCTACTCAGTGCCGCCAACCCGGACCGGGCGATTGATGTCGCCCTCGACGAGAACGACGCCGCCGCGATGTGTTACACCTCCGGCACCACTGGGCGGCCCAAAGGGGTCGTGTACTCGCATCGCGCACTGACCCTGCATTCATTGGCGCTCGGCATGCGCGACTCGCTCGGCCTTGGACGTGACGACATCGTGCTGCCGATCGTGCCGATGTTCCATGTCAACGCGTGGGGGCTCCCGTACAGCTGTGCCTTCTTCGGGTGCGATCAGGTGTTGCCGGGTCCGCACCTCGACGCGACAAGCGTTGCCGAGCTGCTGGCGGGCGAACGCGTCACGTTCACGGCCGGTGTGCCGACGGTTTGGCTCGCGCTGTTGCAGGAGCTCGACGCCAATCCTGGGCGCTACGACCTGAGCGCGCTCCGCGCATTGGTCGTTGGTGGCAGCGCAGCGCCGCTGTCGATGATTCGGGGTCTTGAGGAACGCCACGGCATCCACGTGCTTCACGCCTGGGGGATGACGGAGATGACACCAGTGGGCACCGTCTGCAACCTCCCGCGTGAGCTTCGCGACGCGGCTCCGGAGGATCGATTCCGCTATCGTGCCAAACAAGGCACACCGGTGCCACTCGTCGAGATTCGTGCGCGCGGCGACCGCGGTCTCGTGCCGTGGGATGGCGAGACGCTCGGTGAGCTCGAGGTGCGTGGACCGTGGGTCGCCCGCAGCTACTACCACGGCGAGTCGGCCGATAGCCGCTTCTGCGAGGACGGCTGGTTCAAGACCGGCGATATCGTACGCATCGCGGCGGACGGGTGCGTCGAGCTCGCGGATCGCTCAAAGGATCTCGTGAAGTCCGGCGGTGAGTGGATCAGCTCAGTGGCCCTCGAGAACGCGCTGATGGGTCACGCATCGGTCGCAGAAGCCGCGGTCATCGCGGTGCCGCATCCGAAGTGGGACGAACGCCCGCTGGCGGCCGTGGTCCTGAAGCCTGGCCAGCAGGCGACGGCAGACGAGCTCCGCGCGCTTCTCGCACAGCACTTTGCGAAGTGGTGGCTCCCAGACTCCATCGTTTTCGTCGACGCCATTCCGAAGACCTCTGCGGGTAAGTTCCTCAAGTCGGCGCTCCGCGACCGCTTCCGGAGCGCGTACGAGGAGGGCTGAAGGCGTGTATGGTAGGTGCCACCATGACCAACAACCCGAGAGCACACGTCGCGTGGGCGGTCGCGTTTGCGGCTGCAGCGGGCACGATCGCGGTCGCCGGGGCGCAGTCGGTCGAACGAGGGACGGTCGGTCCGCCAGCAGCGAACGAATGGGTCACCGCCTGGGGCACCGCGCAGCAGGCCCTTGGCGAGACCGCCATCACCAACGCCACCGTGCGCCTCATCGCACGCGTCACGATTCCTGGCGAGGTCGTCCGCGTCCGTTTGGACAACGGCTACGGGACGGCGCCCCTTCGAATCGGACGCGCCACAATTGCGCAGCGCATTCAGGGCCCACTCGTCGCGTCAGGCTCGATGAAACCGCTGACGTTCGAGAAGAGCGCCGAAGCGACCATTCCGCCTGGGGGCGCGGTCTGGAGCGACCCCGTGACCATGCCGGTCTTCGCGCAGCAGGATCTGGCCGTCACGCTGTTCATCCCGGGCAGCGAGGTCAACCCGAGTCAGCACACCAACGCGGTCGTGACGTCGTACCGCACGCCCAATGGCGCGGGCGACAGAACATCTGACGGGTCGCGCACGCCGTTCACCGAAACCTTCACGGCCACGTGGTGGCTGAAATCGGTGGAAGTCCAATCGGCGATGGCAGGCGGCGCTATCGTGGCGTTCGGCGACTCCATCACCGACGGCACGTGCTCGACGCTGGACGCGAACGATCGCTGGGTCAACGTCCTCTCGACGCGTCTCGTTCTCCACCAGGAGGCTGCGCGCGCACAGGCCGGGAGCCGCGCGAAGCTGAAGGCGATCGTCAACGAAGGCATCGGCGGCAACACGGTCACGCGCAACGTTCAGCCCGCGCCCGACAGCCTGCCGGGCCTCGAACGCTTCGACCGCGACGTGCTGTCGCATCACGGCGTGACTGACGTCATCGTGTTCATGGGGACGAACGACCTACGCCGCGAAGCGTCGGTGTCCCAGGTCACGGACGGTCTTGCAACGATTGTGAAGCGTGTGAAAGCGGCTGGTCCGCGCGTGTTCGGCGTGACCATGATTCCTCGGCACAACGTCGAGTCCAGCGGCACGAATACCGGGTGGAACTCGGAGAAGACGCGTCGCCGACGTGAGGTCAACGACTGGATTCGCACCAAGGCGGGATTTGACGCGGTTCTGGATTTCGACGCGATGGTGCGTGACCACGCACAACCCGACTTGATCCATCCGCCCTTCAACTGCGGGGACGGCATCCACCCGAGCCCGGCGGGCTACTTCGCGATTGGAAGAGCGATTCCGCTCTCGCTCTTCGAACCGCCCCGCGGCGCACGCTGAGTCTTCTCCTGGTCGGCCGGGTGAGCCTGCTGGGTGATCTATCGCAGGGGAGCTCTCGGTGGTCCGGCGGCGGTCGGCGCGGGCGATACCTGACACCGGAAGTTCGCCGCGTCGTCGATGCTGCCGCTGCCCGTATACGTGGCCATCTGCGGATGCGGACAGAGCGGTCGCGTGCGATCGACCTTGCCATCCGTCCTGTGCGTCGCGATGACCGGACCGGGCTTGAGGCCTCTCTCCGACCACTGCTCCAATACCGTCAGCATGTCGAATTCGTTCGGGCCGGGACCGCCGGAGCAGTGGTGCATGCCGGGGATGAGATACAGACTCACGAACGACTCGAGCGCCTGCGGCGAGCCGACCACGTTGCCAACCTTGTTCGAGTAGTCCAGCGTTCCGAGCGCGCTGATGGCGGGATCCGCCCAGCCGTGGTACATGAGCAGCTTGCCGCCCCTCGCTTTGAACGGACGCAGATCCGGATCGAGCGGGCTCAGGATGTCCGTCATCAGCTTGAGGCGCGGCAGGTCACGATCCAGGTTGAGCGTTCGCCAACTGAAGCTGGGATCGTCCTCCTCGGTGGTGAGGAATCGGAAGTTCGAGTCAGAGAGCCGATAGCCGCTCGGAAGCTTCTCGGTGAAGGCGAGCGTGCCGTCGGCTTGCTTGGTTGGCGGCACGCTGCCGTTGATCCACGCTTGCCAGCCTGTCGCCCCACCTTCGTGCCCTAGCGGGAAGCCATATGCGTACGCGTCTCCGTTGGAGAGCCTCACGCCGTCATAGATCTGATTCACGACCTCGAGCTGCTTCGCGTTCAGGCAGTTGGGTGCGTCCGCCCCCCGGCACTTCAGCATCTCCGGCTTGAACGTGCACGTCCGCGGGTCGCTGACCAGACCGTCCTTCAAACCGTCGCTCGCATCACAGGAGTCGAGCGTGGCCTTGGACAGCAGCTCGACCTTCGCCTGGGGCAGATACGCTTCGGTCGAAGCCAGCATCTTCTGGAAGACCAGTCCCCGAGCCACCTGCATCGGCGTGCCGGTGGCTGGGTCGCCCGCGATGATCCCGTCGAAATCCGACGGGTATCGCTGCACTTCCATCAGCGCCTGGCGACCGCCGTTCGAGCAGCCATTGAAGTACGCACGGTGAAGCGGCTTCTCGTAAAACGCCTCCGTGAGCGCCTTGCCGGCCACCGTCGTGACGTGCGTGCCGCGGTGGCCGTAGTCGACTTCCTTCGCGCGGTTCGCGCCCCACGTCGGGTCGCTGTCGAGGTGACCGGTGTCCGTGGTCGCCGTCGCGTAGCCGCGCTCCAGACCCTGGCGCAGGTTGCCGAGCTGACCCGCCAATCCGCCGACACCGATGAACAGAAACTTGCCGTTCCAGTCTTCGGGCAACCCGACGCGGAAGTTGATCTCGTTGCCCGGCACCGCGACGTGTCCATCCACCTGACAGTGGCGCCGCTGCGCACCGTTCGCCTCGACCACCCTGGCGTCCGTGATCGTTGTCCCCCTGGGCGCTTTCTGTTGGACGGCACGCACGGAGCACGCGGTCGCTGATGCCGCGCCTCCGCCTTGAACTTGTGGCTGCGCCCGAACGTGCATGCCGAACGCCACCGAAGCCGCCGCGAAGGTCGCCAGGACGAGATGTGCAGAAGACATGGCGGTTACTGTAACAAAGGCCGGGTGGGCCTGGTAAGCCTACCAGTCCTCGACCCGACCTCCCAGCCTGACCAGGAGTGCCCGCCTCAAATCCCGAGACACAAGTATTTCACCTCGAGATACTCCTCGATCCCGTATTTGGAGCCCTCGCGGCCGATGCCGGACTCCTTCACGCCACCAAACGGTGCGACCTCGGTGGAGATGAGCCCGGTGTTGACGCCGACCATGCCGTACTCGAGCGCTTCGGCCACGCGCCAGATGCGGCTCACGTCGCGACCGTAGAAGTAGGCGGCGAGCCCGAACTCGGTGTCGTTGGCCAGCGCAATCGCGTCGCCCTCCGAGTCGAACGCAAAGAGCGGTGCCACCGGCCCGAAGGTCTCCTCGCGCGCAATCAGCATCTGGGGCGTCACGTGCGTGAGGACGGTCGGTGCGTAGAAGCGGCCGCCCCCGCCGAGACGAGAGCCCCCTCGGAGGATCTTCGCGCCCTTCGCCACGGCATCCTGAACGTGGGTCTCCACCTTCTCGAGCGCCTCAACGTCGATCAACGGACCCTGAGTCACGCCGTCCTCGAGCCCGACGCCAACTCTGAGCGCATCGACGGCCGCAACCAGCTTCCTCGCGAACGTGTCGTACACCCTGCGTTGGACCAGGATGCGATTGGCGCAGACGCACGTCTGCCCGGTGTTGCGATACTTCGAGGCCATCGCACCCTGGACGGCCGCGTCCAGGTCCGCATCGTCGAACACGATGAAGGGCGCATTGCCGCCGAGCTCCAGTGAAACCTTCTTCACCGTGCCGGCGCACTGCGCCATCAGAACCTTGCCGATGGCCGTGGAACCGGTGAAGGAAAGCTTACGCACGGTCGGGTTCTCGGTCAGCTCTGCACCGATCTCGGAGGCAGACCCCGTCACGATGTTCAGCACGCCCGGAGGGAGACCGGCTTGCTCAGCGAGCGCCGCCAGCGCCAACGCACTGAACGGCGTTTGCGAGGCCGGCTTGACGACGACTGTGCAGCCCGCGGCGAGTGCCGGTCCGACCTTCCGCGTGATCATGGCGATGGGGAAGTTCCACGGGGTGATGCATCCCACCACGCCGACGGGCTGCTTGATCACGATGATGCGCTTGTCGCGCGCGTGCGACGGGATGGTGTCACCGTAGACGCGCTTGCCTTCTTCGGCGAACCACTCGATGAAGGATGCACCGTAGGCGACCTCACCGCGCGACTCGGTCAGAGGCTTTCCCTGCTCGAGCGTCATCAGCCGCGCCAAGTCTTCCTGGTTCGTCATGATGAGGTCGAACCAGCGGCGCAGCAGAATGGCGCGCTCTTTCGCCAGCAGGCGGCGCCACGGCGGAAAAGCCGCGTGGGCCGCAGTGATCGCCTCTCGGGTCTCCGTTCGCCCGAGCTTCGGCACGTGACCGATCACCTCACCGGTTGCTGGGTTGTCCACGGCGATCGAGGGTCCGTCCGTGGAAACCCAGCGGTCACCGATACGACAGGCCTCGCGCAGGAGGGACGGGTCGGCCAGCCGGGCCTTGGTGTCTTCTGTACTACGGGCATCGGTATGCGTCGCCATGACAGGTCCTCGACAGCCGATCGTAATACGACCCGTCGGCCGGCCGACGGTCTGCCGCTCACCGGTCATTTCGTTCGCGTTTCCGCGTACACTGTCCCCGTCCATCACGAGTGAGGCCGACATGTCAGAGCTACGCTTCTTTTCCCGTCGCGATCTCTTGAAGACGGCGGGTGCCGTCGGCGCGGCGGTCGTCACGAGCAGCGGCACTGAGATCGGTGCGGGTGTGGAAGCCGAAGCCGCCCAGCCGTCGGTTCGGGCCTCGACGGGCGCCGGCTCGTCGGTGCGTGAGGCGCACGAGAGCCTCACGGCACACGAGGCAGATACCCTCGAAGCCATCGTCGGGCGGCTGATTCCCTCAGATGCCCATGGTCCGGGCGCGCGGGAAGCGCGGGCGGCGCGTTACATCGACCGTGCGTTGGCTGGTGCCCTCGCGGGCTCGGTCGGCGCCTATCGTGCCGGGTTTGCCGCACTCGATAGATACTGCCGGACCTCCAAGGGAAGGCTCTTCGTCGAGCTGTCTCCGCCGGACCAAGACGCGGTGCTCACGGACGTCGAGCGCGGTGCGACCACCGGCTCGGGGTTCATCGGCAGCTCCTCCGCGTTCTTCAACATGGTCAAGGCTCATACATGGCAGGGCACCTTCGGTGATCCGTACTACGGCGGCAACGCGAACTTCGTCGGGTGGAGCCTGCTCGGGTACCCGGGCGTGCGGGCGATGGTGTCGGCGGCAGACCAGCAACTCTTGGAGAGGAACCAGCTCCAACCGAACCGTCGGTCCGCGTACGACTTCGATGGCTTCAACAAAGCGACAGCGCGCGCGGACGAGCCTCACACGGGCCCGGACGATAGGCCGCACAACGATGCCTCGGACACACGCCGCGAAGGAGTGGCGACCACACATGGCGACTAGTCTCCCGGGCACGGACGTCGTCGTCGTCGGGCTTGGCGCCGCCGGTGGCGTGGCCGTTCTGCCGCTCGCGCAAGCTGGCCTCGACGTCATCGGCCTCGAGGCAGGAGACGCGCTCACGCGGCGCGACTTCGCGCCAGACGAGATTCGCAACAACGTCCGCGATTGGCCGATGGCGGTTCAGAAGGCCAATCAGGAGATTCCGACCGCGCGGCCCAACGCCCAGTCGCCGACGACGCGCATGGCAAGCCATCCGATGATGAACGGCGTGGGTGGAACCACGCTGCACTACTGGGCGCAGAGCTGGCGGCTCAACCCGTGGGACTTCAGTGTCGTCAGCGACACGAAGAAGCGATACGGCGCCTCTCGTATTCCCGCCGGATCAACGGTCGAGGACTGGCCCGTTGGCTACGACGAGCTCGAGTCGTACTACGACAAGGTGGAATGGGAGATCGGTGTTTCTGGCCAGGCCGGAAACGTGAAAGAGAAAAAGGACCCGCGAGGGAACATCTTCGAGGCGACGCGGCAGCGCGAGTACCCGATGCCACCGCTTCGTTGGACCGGCTGGCTCGAGAAGATGGCCGACGCCGCGAAGGGACTTGGATGGCATCCGTTCCCCGGTCCGGCTGCGATCAACACGCGGCCGTATCAGAACCGGTCGGCCTGCATGTACCACGGCTACTGTAACCGCGGCGGCTGTCACGTGGACGCCAAGAACTCCACGGCGGTCACCACGATCCCGAGGGCGGAGGCGACCAAGCGCTTGAAGATCGTCAGTCGCGCCACCGTGACGTCGATCGACGTCGACAACCAAGGTCGCGTCGCCGGTGTCACGTACCTCCTCGATGGTCAGGAGTACGTCCAGCCGGCGAAGGCCGTGCTCTTGGCGAGCTATACCTACGAGAACACGCGCCTCTTGCTCCTCTCGAAGTCGCGCGCGTTTCCAAACGGTCTGTCGAACAATCACGCGCAAGTGGGGAAGCACTATTCCAGCCATCACACCCTTGCGAGTGTCATCGCGTTGTTCCCGTACGACTTGAAAGCATGGTACGGACTCCCGGCACAGGGCGTCGCCATCGATGACTTCGCCGACGACAATTTCGATCACGGCAGCCTCGACTTCATCGGGGGCGGCAATCTTTGGGTTTATTCTGACCGTCGACCGATCGCGGCCGCCAACATGAACACGTTTGGTCGGGTGCCGGGTTGGGGCTCGGCGTGGAAAGGGTTCATCAAGCAGAACGCCGATCGCTGGAACACGGCGTACATACAGAAATCCACGCTGCCGTACGAGACGAACTATCTCGATCTCGATGCGGAGGTCAAAGATCCGCTGGGCTTCCCGGTGATCAGGATCACGGCCGAGTACAAAACGAACGAAGAGCGGATCGCGGCTTTCACCCAAGACAAGATGGAGCAGTGGTATCGCGTCGCAGGCGCCACCGAGGTCGTCCGCGCTCCGCTCGGTGGGACGATGCTGCCGAGCACACACGCGTATGGCGGGACCCGTATGGGCGACAATCCGGAGACGAACGTTGTCAACCGGTTCGGCTTCTCACACGAGGTGCCGAACCTCGGCGTCCTGGGTGCCAGCGTCATGGGCACGAGCGGGGCCCACAATCCGACACTGACCGTTCAGGCGCTGGCGTGGCGGACCGCCGACCACCTCGTCAAGCAGTGGAAGGCGATCACGCGCTAACACCAACAGCCTGGCGGGACTGCGGTGGGGAGGGGTGAGCGCGACCAGGCTGCTGGCGCCTTGCCGACGTCGACCGAACTGACGAACACCACCTCAGACAGCACAACCCGCGCCTCGGAGACCCTGCAGGTGACCGTGGAAACACGCACAGCATACGCGGCGTCTACCGGATGCCCGTCATGTCCTCCGGCCAGTCGGAAGCCAAGCTTCCGACATTGCGGAGTCAGGACTCAAAACGCAACACTCGGAACCGCGCTATCTCGGTACAATCAGGCCCGCATGAATTCCAGCACACGCCTCTTTCTCTCGCTTTCCGCAGCCTGCGCGCTGTCTGGCCTGGCTAGCCTGGGTGCCGTCCTCAGCGCACAGCAGCCGGTGGCACCGATGCCGCCCATCCTGCAGAACTACAAGTCGGTGACGTCCGATCGCTTGCTGAAACCGGAGGACAGCAACTGGCTGATGAACCGCCGGACGTACGACGGCTGGGGGTTCAGCCCCTTGACGCAGCTGACGCCGGAGAACGTGGGTCGTCTACAACCCGTGTGGTCGATGGCGACCGGCGTGAACTTCGGGCACGAAGCGCCGCCGCTCGTCAACGACGGCGTGATGTTCGTCGCGACTCCCCAGAACCAAGTGATCGCCGCCGACGCGAGGACAGGAACCGTCCTGTGGCGCTACCGAAATCCGGCACCCGAAAACACGATTCTGCTGCACCCCACGAGCCGCGGCGTCGCGCTGTGGGGGGACAAGGTCTTCTTCGCACGAGCCGAGGCGGTGCTCGTCGCATTGGACGCCAGGACGGGACGCGAGGTGTGGTCCGCGACGGTCGAAGACAACAAGAAGGGCTACTACATGTCGCTGGCGCCGCTCGCGGCGAACGGCGTGGTCATGGTCGGAACCTCCGGCGGCGAGCTCGGCGTGCGCGGATTCGTGTCCGGGTTCGACGCCGAGACCGGCAAGCCGCTCTGGAGGACCTACACGGTCCCGGCACCCGGGGAGCCGGGCAGTGAGACGTGGCCGAAAGGCGAGCAGTGGAAGACCGGCGGTGCGTCCATCTGGGTCACGGCGAACTACGACCCTGAATCGAACCTCGCGTACTGGGGCACCGGGAACGGCGGTCCGTGGATGGGCGATCGGCGTCCCGGCGACAACCTGTACACCTCGTCGACGGTCGCCATCGACGTGAAGACGGGCCAGATCAAAGGACACTTCCAGTACAGCCCGAACGAATCGTGGGACTGGGACGAAGTGTCACCACCGGTGCTGATCGACTTTCAGCGAGGTGGCCGCACCGTGCGTGGGCTCGTGAACGTCGCGCGCAACGGCTACATCTGGTTCCTCGAGCGGACGACGCAAGGACCGGTGCGGTTCGTCGACGCGACGCCGTACGTGAAGCAGAACGTGTTCCGGAGCGTCGATCCGAAGACCGGACGACCCGACGTCGATCCAGATCGAAAGCCTGGGACCAATAAGAAGGCCGAATTCTGTCCCTCGATCTGGGGCGGCAAGAACTGGCCGCCGATCGCGTTCAACCCGCTGACGCGGATGATCTACATCCCGGCGAACGAGAACTTCTGCGCCTCAATCGAAGGGCGTGCGTCAGAGTACACACCGGGCGCGTCCTTCACTGGCGCGACGACGACCGTCACCCCGGTGGCGGGTGCCGACCACTACGGTGAGGTGCAAGCCTGGAACGTGGATACAGGGAAGCGTGTGTGGACGCACAACTACGCGGCCTCGCCAAACTGGGGACCGATGCTCAGCACGGCTGGCGGTCTGGTGTTTAGCGGCGGCACGAACGATCGCAGGTTCCACGCGTTCGACGCGAAGTCCGGCAAGCTCCTCTGGGAGTACCCGACCTCGTCGGGCATCATCGGCCAGCCCTCGACGTTCTCGCTGGACGGCACGCAGTATGTCGCCGTCCAGTCGGGATGGGCTGTCGACGCACGCGCCATGCAGGCACGCTTGAATGCGGCATTTCCCGGCAGGTACCCCGAGGTCCCCGAGGGTGGGACGATCTGGGTGTTCGCGGTGAAATGAGCTGGCTCGAGGCGCTGGGCGTCGCGTCCGGCGCCCTCGCCATCGCGCTCATCGCGCGCGAGAGCATCTGGGGTTGGCTGGTCGGCATCGTCAGCTCGGCCCTATACGTAGTCGTGTTCTTCCAAGCCAAGCTGTACGCGGATAGCGGACTGCACGTCTGCTATGTCGTGCTGAGTGCGTACGGCTGGTGCGTCTGGTGGCGCGGCACGACGGCGAGTGCAGGCACGCGGGTCTGCGTGACCCGTGCGCCCTGGGCCGCCCTGACGGTCGCGCTCGGGGCTGGGGTACTCGGCTCTGGCGTCGTGTACCTGGTCCTCGCTCGCACGGATGCCGCGCTCCCGTGGCTCGACGCGCCGACGGCGAGCTTCAGTCTCGTCGGCCAGTGGATGCAAGCACGGAAGTGGATCCAGAACTGGCCGCTCTGGATTGTGGTCGATCTCGTGTACGTTGGCCTCTACATCCTCCGCGCGCTCTACCTGACCGCCGGGCTCTATCTCGTCTTCACCGCCATCGCGGTCCTGGGATGGATGACATGGCATCGAACGTTGAGGCTGCGCAGCACCGGCCTCGCGTCGTCGTTCTGATCGGCCCGGAGTCCACCGGCAAATCGACGCTGGCAGAGCGACTCGCGAGCCGATTCTCGGCCCCACTGTCGCTCGAGTTCGCGCGCGAGTACGTGGCGCAGCGGACGACGACCCTTGATCACATCGATGTCGAGACCATTGCTCGTGGACAGATGGCGATCGAGGACGCCGCGTACCGATCAGCGGCAGAACGCGCAGCACCCCTGCTGATCAAAGACACCGACCTCGTCAGTACGGTTGTCTACGCGCGTCACTACGATGGGCATGCGCCTCCCTGGATCGAGCGTGCCGCGACCGAACGACGAGGCGATCTCTACCTCTTGTGCGAGCCCGACGTGCCGTGGGTGCCGGACGGCCTGCAGCGCGATCGCCCGCACGCGCGCGGCGAGCTGCACACACGGTTCGCCGCTGTGCTGTCGACGCTAAAGGCCACCGTCGTGGCGATTGCTGGTGTCTGGGAAACGCGCGAAAAGAGGGCTGTCGCCGCCATCACCGGGCTCGTCACGCAACCGGATCGACGCGCAGTCACGCGCCCTCGTCTTCCTCGGTGAGCGCGTTCACGAGAGTTTTTGCAGCGCCCGCATCCACGGCATCACCGACGACGGCGACCCGCCTTTCTGCTCGACGACGATCTGACGGGTGTTGTAGCCGACGCCGTAGACCTTCTCATTCGCATCGCGATCCGCCCGAATGGTGGAGCCTGCGAGGCTGATCCCGGCAAATAGACCGCGCGAGCGCGAGTAGCTGAGAATCTCGGCTTGAAACTTGTAGTCAGTGGCCGCGGTTGCCTCTCGGCCGACGGGGCCCGCCGCTACCGATGCGTCGCCGCCAATCTTGAAGCTGTTCTGCATGAGGTTGTTCAGGCCTCGCTCGTTCATCACGACGAGCACGACGTCGGTGGCCTGGCCGCCGATCTGAAAGCCGAAGCTGGCACCCGTCAGCGTGATGAACGCCGGAGGAGACCAACGGCTGCCCGAACGGCCGCTGATGACGCCCTTGCCACGCTGGCCGCCGACCACGAACGCCCCTTTGACCGTCGAGGGAATGACGACAAGGGCCGCAGCCTTGTCGAGAATCGACTTGGGGATCCCGTTGTCCTTCGCCGCGAGCATCTCATCGAGGACCTTGGCCGCTTCTTCGACTCGATCCAACTCGGCCTGTTGCGCCCTCGCCATCGTGAGACTCGCCGCCACCGCCAGGACCACGAACAACACACGTACGCTGCGCTTCATGGGTGCCCTCCCTCTCGGTGCCGCGCGGTCGGAGCCTGCAGCCACCCGAGTTCGTGCCGCTTCCTCCAGATTCACGCCCACAGTGTCAGCCCGCGCACGAGATCGAGCGGATGAACGGCTCTGCCTGGTGTGCGCAAGGCCCATAGTACCGTATGGTCTCACTCACACGATCGACGCGAGCGGCGACGGGACCAGCCGCGGGCCTCGGCTAGAATGGACGCATGCTCAGAGAGACGTCGAGCAGGCCACGAATGCAGCGGGCGGCCGCAGCCGTGCTGGCAGTCCAAATGTTCACGCCCGCCTGCGGCGGCGGCAACGAGCCGACGGCCACGTCGGCGCCGGCTACCTCGACGGCCGCGCCCACCGACACGGCCGACGGCCCCGGCGTCGTCAGCGGCGTCATCACGTTTGCCGGCACCCCGCCGCCACCGCGCCCGCTGCCGATGGACTCCGATTCGAAGTGTACGCCGCTTCCCGGCGCTGTGTCGGAGCGCCTCGTCGTGGGCGCCGACGGCGGCCTGCAGAACGCGTTCGTCTGGGTGAAGGAGGGGCTCGGCGCCCGGACCTACGCGGTGCCGGCCACGCCCGTCATGCTCGACCAGAAGGGCTGCCAGTACCTACCGCACGTCTTCGGCGTGCAGGTCGGCCAGACGATCAAGGTGACCAACAGTGATGCGGCGCTGCACAACGTCCACGCCGTGCCGGAGACGAACCGGGAGTTCAACTTCAGCCAGCCCCCCAAGGTGCCGCCCGTCGATCGCGTCTTCACGCAGCCCGAGATCGGCGTGCCGCTGAAGTGCGACGTGCACGGCTGGATGATCGCGTACGCCAATGTGGTCCCGCATCCCTTCTTCGCGGTCACGGGGGCCGACGGCCGGTTCGAGGTCAAGGGCCTCCCTCCCGGCACCTACACCGTCGAGGTGTGGCACGAGACGCTCGGTACCCAGACGCAGTCGGCGACGGTGGACGGCAAGACGCCAGCGACCGTCACGGCCGCGTTCAAGGACACGCCGTCGTAGGGCGGGGGCCCGCCCGCGCTCAGCGTCCGGCCGCCACGTCGCCAGGCGAGCCGCTCGTCGACGCTGTGAGCTATAATTCTCGCGGTTCAAGTCGCCCGGACAGCGGCTGGCGGCGAACGCCCAGCGGCTCGGGTTTCTCGAGAGGGAGCTGAGATGAGCAACCGAGTCGTAATGGCCGTAGCCGGCTTCGGGCTGGCCGCGATGACCGTGGCGTGCGGCGGCACCGAGGCGCCGCCCGCGAGTACGACGCCTGCCGAGAGCGTGCCGGCCGCGGCGCCGGCTGACGCGGCGGTGCGCGTGTTCTTCGTCTCGCCGAAGAACGGCGACACGATCAAGCCCTTGTCCAGCGTCGAGTTCGGCAGCAGCGGCCTCACCGTGGCCGCCGTGCCGAAGGGCGAGCTCACGCCGGAGCAGGTCCGTCCGCAGACCATCCACTACCACCTGGGCACAGACACCGACTGTCTGCCGCCGGGCACGGTGATCCCGAAGGCTGATCCCTGGATTCACTTCGGCGACGGCAAGAACGTGATCGAGATGTCGCTCGCGCCCGGACCGCATCGCATCGCCGTGCAGGCCGGCGACGACCGGCACATGACCATCGCAGGGCTCTGCGAGGTCATCAAGGTCACCGTCGCCCCGTAGGGGCCCGTGGCTTGACCGGGCGCCCGTGGCCGGCTCCCGGTTCAGCCCTCCAGCCACGCCTCCGCGTCGCGCCTGGTTGCATTCGTCGGTCCTCGCGTCCTGCAGGCACCTGAGAATCGCAGGAGCCACCCAAGGAGGCGCCGACCGTAACGCACTGACGCGGCGCGACATCAGCCCACGTGACCTGGTAGCTCAGTGGTAGAGCATCTGACTTTTAATCAGAGGGTCGCGGGTTCGATCCCCGCCCGGGTCACCAGAATAATTAGAAAAATCGCGGATTGTTTCTGTAAACGATTCGCTGATCTCCAAGTCTTTGCTCGCGCGCCAACCAGAGAACCCGTATGACGAGAACGCGATTGCTGTGTTGACAGAGCACGGCGACATCGTGGGTCACCTGTCTAGAGAGGACGCATACCGGCTGCAGCTACTGGCTCGAGAGTTCGACGACAGAGGAGAGTTGCTGTGCTGTGACGGCAAGCTATGCGGCGATGACATTATCGGTGTCTGGCTTAACCTTCCGCATCTTGTCGAGGCAAAGGGCTTTCAGCACTCTATCGGGTCCACTGGCGCCGAGCCTCAGCCCGAGTACGACAATCTTGATGTGTGCCGAGCCATACAAAACGTGAGCGACCTGATCGGAGAGCGACGTAGGTACACAAGATCAAAGCCGAATTGGGCGGACTCGCGGATCGCCGCAATCGGCGAGGAGCGGTACATCCGAAACCTTGAGCGCGCCTCAAAAGGGAGATGCGAGAACGGCGAACGCATACGCCTTAATGTGCTCTTGGTGCCGGACATTGATAATCCGATTGACCCATCCGCCGTCATCATCACGACGACAACGGGTGACGTACTCGGCTACCTCGCGAAGGCTCACGCCATGCGCTGGGGGGGCGGCATTAGATCGTTTTTTGATTCTGGTCGGGTTATTTGTCGGGAGGCTGGACTTCATCAGAGAAAACTCAAGAGCGGCAAGATGACATTTTATCTCGCGATCGATATGACCGATGCGGACTGGCTTGAGCTAGCAGCCGGCAGACTAAGAGTCTGAGCCCGTCGCCATCGAGGGTCGAGTTCATGAAGCGAATGAGACGCAGAGAAGAGTCGCTCGGTTAACCCAGACCCCCGCTAATGCTGCCTACGATCCGGCATGATGCAGGCAGGGCCGGAGCGTCTCAAGAGCCCGCTTGACGGCCGCGAGGCGATCATCAAGATGGGCACGAAGAAGGCGCCCTGCACATCGTCGTCGCGCCACATTGTCACCAACCCGGTCGTCCGTCCGAATGGCGACGGCACGGCGCGGGTGTCCGCGTACATCATGCTGTTCAATCAGGCCGTCAATCCGCCGACGCTCATCAGCCACCGGGCGACCAACGACCTGTGGGTGAAGACGCCCAAGGGCTGGAAGATGAAGCACCGGATCAACAGCACAATCCCGAGCAACACGCCGTTCGACAAGGACGCGAAGTGGATCAACGGCGCGCGGGTCTGCGCCAACGGCTGCGGCTAGTAGGTTCCCCAGAGGCCAGTTCTCACCCGTCCTGACGACTTGCAAAACTTGACCAGCAGCGCCCTCAGCAGGACTCGGCCGGTGGCGTGAACTCGAGCCGCGACAGCGCCTGCTACCCCATTCGCAGGGAATCGTTCACGAACCACGGAGACACGTCGACCGGGCGGCCGCGAAGACGCAACTGCACACGGGTCGTTCCGACGGCCAGGTAGACGGGCGCCGCGGTGAGGCGATAGAGGACGCCACGCACGGCGCGATCCTCCGCCGGCACCCGGTCCGCATATCGGACGAAGATCCAAGCGTCCTCCTCCACCAGCACGCACCCGTACAACTGGTCGCCGCGAGGGCCTGGAACCGGCGCCGGGGAAGGCACCCCCGCCGCGTCGGCAGTCGCTGGAACCGGGGAGGTGGCTGGCCGCACTGTGGCAGGCCTATCAGGCACCGGAGGAGGGCGGAGAGGCTGCTCCCTCGATGAGTACTCGCGGGTTCCCACCACGATTGCGACCATTACGACGACGGCGGCCATGGCGGCGAGGCCATCCGTGGCACCCGGAAGCCGCGCCCGCCCGTGAAGGCGCTGCGCTTCGCTTCACCGCCGAGCTCCTCCCGGCTCAGGGAAGGCAGGTCCGGCGCGCGGGTACCTCGAGGTACTGCGCGTAGTTGCGGAGGGCCTGCTGGTAGAACCACTGGTTGTAGAACGCCCGGCTATCACCCTGTCCGAGCGCGCGAACCTGGGCCGTCGAGAGCAGCAACTTCCGCGCAGCAAACTCGACTGACAGACCCTTCGAACGTCTCGCCGATGCAAGGAGGGAGGCGGAGGCGTTATCCATGCAGAGTCACCGCGTTCAGGGTAGCGGAACCGGGACCCGGCGGGGTCACCCACCGGGTCCCACTTACACGTGAAGGCGGGTTAGAAGCTGAACCGCACCCCCAGCCGTACTGCCCGTGGTCCCTGGAACAGATTGTCCATGCCATACGCAGTGTTCTTGCGCTGCGGTGCGGCCGTGCTGTTGATGTAGGCGTCCCAGTTGCTCACGATCCCGTTGGTCAGGATGTAGTTCAGCGCGGCAGGCTCCCCCGAAACGGGCAGACCCAGCGTCGCGATGCTCGGGTTCACTCCGGCGCGAAGCGTGTTCCGGCCGAGCACGTTCGCCTCGTCGAAGAGGTTCAGGACGTTCAGCTCGAATGTCAGGGTGCGTGCGCTCTTAAGCTGGAGCCGATGCGCCAGCAGCAGGTCCGTGTTCGTGAACACGGGCGTGCGTCCGAGGTCACCGCGTCCGAACAGGATGGCCTGGGCATACAGCGTGTAGAAACTGGTTAACGGCGTTCCCGACTGGACGGTCGAAAAGACTGACACCGTCGTCGACTGCCGCCCGCTCCACTCATGACCGTACGCACCGTAGGCATTGAGCACATGCGGACGATCCGTGGCCAGCCGTCCGTTGTCGGGGTTCCCCGCCGCCGTGAAGCCGATGTGCGGCAGGTCGAAGAACCGGTTCACGCCCGGCGAGGTGCGCCCCTGGCCGCCGGTCACTTCGTCCGAGCTGGCCAGCCCGGAATAGTTCCCGAACAGCCGGCTCAGGGTGTACGAGACATTCCAGGCCACGCCCTTGGCGGAGCGGCGGTCCAGGCGCAACTCGAGCGCGTCATAGTCGCGAACGGCCTTCAGGGTCTTTGCATAGCCGAACTCCCTGGCCGTCGTCGCGTGCAGCCCCTCGCCGGGGTTGCCGATGATGTAGGCCTCTGAGCCTTCAGCCGTGGGGAAGCCCGCATCCTCGATGGCGTGATCGACCTGCTTGTGGGTATATCTCGCCGACAAGAGCATCTCGGCGCCCAACTGCCGCTCCATGCCGAAGGACCACTCCGTCTGCGTGAACGGCTTCAGATTCGGGTCGACCGCACCCGTGTAGATGTCCGCATTGGGACTGTTGGAGGCGATGCGGTAGTCGTACTGGCAGCGGGAGAGCCCCGAGCTGTTAGTGATGGGGCACGTGCCACCGAGCACGTCCCGGTTGTTCCCGAGGATGCGCTCCAGCGAATAGTAGGTGTACGGCGTGTTGGGCTGGATCTCGAAGAAATCGAGACGGTAGAAGTCACCGCCGAACGACCCCCTCGGAAGCTCGAACTTCAGGCGGTCCTGGAAGCGATTGAAGCTGCTAAACACCTTAGTGCGGTTGTCCTCGGTGAGCGCGTAGGCCACGCCCAAGCGGGGCACCATCTTATCGAAGAAGCCGAAAGCGATAGGCGGGGCAAAGCCGTTGAACGACGGCAGGTCCTCCTTCTCCATTCGGAGTCCAGCGTTGATGGTTAGCCTCGACGCCGGCTGCCACTGGTCCTGCAGGAAGATGGCGTGCGTGGTGTTGCTGGCCTTCCCCACCGTGCCAAAACGCACCAACTGTCCGGCGCCGATGGCCGTCGGGCTCACCGGGTCGTCGCGACCCGAGAGATCGTTAATCTCGTATCCGTAGTACAGCTGAACGTACCCGAGAGGCACGTAGCCACGATTGACGTCGTTCGTGAGCCGGGAGAACTGGTATCCGCCTTTGATCTGGTGATCGCCGCCGAACTCCTTCACCCGCCAGGTTCCGCTGGCCTCCACGCTCATGCGCGTCGACTTCTCAGCGCGAATCTGGGTGTTGCCGGACGGCAGGTTGTTGAAGCCGAGCGCGCATCCTGCGTAGGAGGGCGGGGCCAGGCCGGTGCACACAAAACGGGTCAACTCGGGGATGGATCGCGAATTCAACCGCTCGTTGAGGTAGCCGCGCGCAGCGCGGAGGTTGCCCAGAAACGACGTCGAGGGAACCCAGTTCGCATTCACCCAGGTATTAAGGCCGTCCTGCTTGCCGCCCTGCCGGCTCGTCAGAGTCGGTCCGGACAGGACACCGGTGGAGCCGCCGAAGTTGGCCGAAGGCGGCGTGTTGCCCAAGGAGATCTGGTTGTGCGGAAAGATCCCGTTCTCGATATACGGATTGAACGTCATGGCGCCGGATACTCGCAGGGTGTTCGACGGCTGGCTATCAACGCGCGCCTGCACGTATTCCGCATGGCGCGTGCGTGAGTACGTGGCCTCAGTCGTCTTCGTACGTGTGCGCGGATCCGACGTGAAGTATTCGGTCGTGCGCGTCTCGCGGAAGACCTGCGGCGTGTAGCTCATGAAAAACCATACACGATCCGCCACCACCGGGCCGCCGAGGCCCATCACCGGGAAGTAGTTCGTGAAGGTGTCCTTCTTCGGCTGGAGGTATTCATTCACCTGCACGAAAGCCGCGCCCGTGCCGCTGCGGAACGCATTGAGAGTCTTCCGCGGATTGCCCTGCAGGCCTCCCGGCTCGAACGTGGATCCGAAGAGGCCGCGAAACTGGTTGGTGCCGCTCTTCGTCACGACGTTCACCACGCCGCCTGTCGCCCCACCGAACTCGGCGTTGAAGCCGCTCGTCTTGATCGACATCTCCTCCACGAATTCGAACGGCAGGTTGTTGTTTAAGTTGAGCACACCGGTTCGGAAGTTCGAGGTCTCCAGGCCGTCCACCAGGAAGGAGTTCTCGGAGCCCGAGGCACCGTCGATCTGGAACTGGCCGCTCAGCGGCTCTGGGCGTGCGGCTGGCGCAAGCTTGAACACGCTGCTCATGTTCACGCCCTTGGGCAACGTCTCAAGCGCCGCAGCCGTGAGGTTGGTCTGGATGGTCGTCTGCGTCGTGTCGAGGCGTGGCGTCACGGCGGTCACCGTCATCGCCTCGGTCACGGCACCCAGGGCCAGCGTGACGTTCACGGCCGTGGCACGCCCGATGAGCACGTTGACATCCTCGAGCACCAAGGTCCGGAATCCGTTGAGCGCCACAGTCACCCGGTGCGCTCCGGGGGGGAACGGCGGCAAACCGATAGCGGCCCTGACCATCAGTGGTGGTGGACTGGCTGACCGCTCCGCCCTCTATGCGGACCGCTGCACCCGGAATCGCACCACCCGACGAATCGACGACCGCGCCCTGTACGACACCCCCGGTCTCCTGGCCCTCGGCACCAGCCGAGCACACGACTAAGACAATCAGAGTTACCCCAACGAGTCTCTTGATTTCCATCGCCCTACTCCTCCCAAGGCCCGGCCGACCAGAGGGGGCGCCATGTAGCTAGCGTTTGCTGGGACGTAGACGCTGCAGTAGCTACCGGAGCAACGCCTCAAGCCGCAGGCCGGTCATTACGATATTAAACTCACGGACCAAGATCCAGCTCGCGTCGGACGTCACACGCGATCCCTGAAACGCGACCTTCAGAGATCCATTGAAGGTGAACTGGAACGGCTCGGACTCTTTCTCACCCATAGGGTGTCACCCTCCGTGGCGGGGTTCCTCGCGTCAGGGCCCAGGAAAATCAAGGCTCGACGCCTGTTCTGCGGGGTAGGGTACCACGACCAAATTGGAAATCCGGGTTGATATAATCCCGGAACCACTAATGTCCACGCGTACAGTCCCTTGCAGCCGAACGGGCAGCGGCCGGCTCGACGGGCGGCGCCCGGAGCGCGCCTGACGTGGAGTTCCGCTGTCGCTTAGCGTCAGCGTCGGGCGAAATCACCCAGGGTGTGTACGTCGCGGAGAGTGAGGCGCGGTTGCGCCACGACTTCGAGGAGAAGGGCCTGTTCGTGTTGTCACTGCAGGCCAAGGGGTCGCTCGGCGGAATCTCGTTCGGTCTTCCGCAGCGTCACGGCGTGCCGTCACGTGAATTCATGGTCTTCAATCAGGAGCTGGCGACATTGCTGAAAGCCGGTATGCCGCTTGTGCAGTCGCTGGACTTGCTCCGGCGGCGCGCGACATCGCCAGTCTTCAGGGCCGTGCTCGAAGATGTGCATGAGCGTGTGCGCTCCGGATCTGCGCTGTCGGACGCGTTTGCCGCTCACGGCACGTTGCTGCCCAGCGTGTACACGGCGTCGCTCCTGGCTGGCGAGCGCAGCGGCAGTCTCGACACCGTGTTGCGCCGTTTTGTGGAGTACTCAAAAGTCATCGCAGCGGTCAAACGCAAGACGCTCACCGCATTGGTGTATCCCGCTGTGCTCATCGCGCTCGCGGTGGCCGTGGTCGCCATCATCGTGCTCCGCGTGGTCCCAGCCTTCTCAGACTTCTATGAGGGGTTCGGGGCGGATCTGCCGTTGATTACTCGGGTGATCGTGGCTGTTTCGGACAGGGTGCGGGCGCAGTTCTTCCTTCTGCTCGTCGGTGGGGTGGTGGCGGCAGTGGCCTTCTATGTTTGGCTGGGGCAGGCTGGACAGAAGGCGCGGCTCGACCGGGCGCTGTTGCGCGTGCCGCTGGTCGGCGACATTGCGACGAAATTCGCGACCTCACAGATGGCGCGGACGCTGTCGACGCTCCTCGGGGGCGGTCTGCCACTCGTGTACGCGCTCGACATCGCCACGCAATCGATCGGCAATCAGCACGTGGCACGAGAGCTGCAAATCGTGGCCGCTCGAGTCCGCGAAGGTGCCTCGCTCTCGGCATCTCTCGAGGCGCGCCGCGTGTTCCCCGAAGTCGCGGTAAAGATGGCCGAGGTTGGGGAGTCGACCGGGGCGCTGCAGGAGATGTTGAACACTGTCGCGGACTTTTTCGATGAAGAGATCGAAACCAAGATGGAGCGGTTCGTGACGCTCGTCGAGCCGGTGCTTCTCGTGCTGACGGGCATTGTCATTGCGGCGCTGCTCTTGGCACTCTATCTGCCGCTCTTCCAGCTCCCGGCAGTGCTGTCGTAACGGTGCAAGTCGGAAGGATCGCCAGTCTCCGATGGCTACCAACGTGAACCCCACACAGATACACGCGACGGGCGTGGAGCTCGGTGCCGACGAACGGCGCGCCGAGCTCGAGCAGGCCCGTCACCTCGCGGCGCGGTACCACTTCCAGTTCATCGACATGGACACGTTCCGCATCGATCAGGAACTGTTCCGATCGATCCCGGCAGACCTCATGTTGCGATACGGGTTCGTGCCGTATCGGCGAGAGGGCAAATCGCTCGTCATTGTCGTGTCGGATCCGCGCGATCTGCTGATGATCGACGAGCTCGGCGTACTTCTCGCGACGCCGATCACGGTTACCGTTGGTCCGAAATCGGCCATCGAATCCATCCTGAAGAAGAGCGAGAGCTCGCAGCGCATGCTCGAGGAGGCCACCGAGAGCTTCCAGTTCCAGCTCCTGAAGGAAGACGAGCACGGGGAAGAGACGCTCTCGGTCGAGCGGCTGACGAGTGACATCAGCCCGGTCATCAAGCTCGTCGACTCGACGATCTACGCCGCCATCCAGCGACGCGCCAGCGACATCCACATCGAGACCCAGGACGATGCGGTCCACGTGAAGTACCGGATCGACGGCGTGCTGCAGCCGGCGATGCGCCCGATCGCGAAGCAGTTCCACGGTCCGATCATCTCGCGCATCAAGGTCATGGCGGAGCTCGACATCGCCGAGAAGCGGGTGCCGCAGGACGGGCGCTTCAAGCTTCGCCTCCCCGGGAAGACAATCGACTTCCGCGTGTCGATCATGCCGAGCGTGCACGGCGAGGACTCGGTCATCCGTATCCTCGACAAGGGATCGATCAGCGAGCAGTTCGCCGAGTTGCGCCTGGACATCCTCGGGTTCCCCGAGTCGGAGTTGCGGCGGTTCCGTAAGTACATCGCCGAGCCGTATGGGATGGTGCTCGTCACCGGTCCGACGGGGAGCGGCAAGACCACGACGCTCTACGCGGCGCTCTCGGAGATCAAGTCGGTCGAGGACAAGATCGTCACGATTGAGGATCCGGTCGAGTACCAGCTGAAGGGAATCACACAGATCCCGATCAACGAGAAGAAGGGGCTGACATTCGCGCGCGGGCTCCGTTCGATTCTCCGGCACGACCCCGACAAGATCATGGTCGGCGAGATCCGCGACAACGAAACGGCGCAGATCGCCATCAACTCCGCGCTGACCGGCCACCTGGTGTTCACGACCGTGCACGCGAACAACGTGCTCGACGTGCTGGGACGGTTCCTGAACATGGGCGTGGAGGCCTATCAGTTCGTCTCGGCGCTGAACTGCGTGCTCGCGCAGCGCCTCGTGCGCGTGATCTGCTCGCACTGTAAGCGGCCCGTGCGCGTGTCTCGGGCGATGCTGGAGGAGGCAGGGCTCGACGCGGCGCTCGAGGGGACGCAGACGTTCTTCGAGGGCGTCGGCTGCATCGAGTGCAACGGCACCGGCTTCAAGGGCCGCATGGCCATTTGCGAGCTGCTCGACCTGACGGACCGGATCCGGGAGATGATTCTCGAGAAGCGGCCGACGTCCGAAATCAAGAAGGCCGCGCGCGACGAGGGCATGCGTTTCCTGCGGGAGTGTGCGGTCGAGCGCGTGTTCGCCGGTATCACGACGCTGCGTGAAATCAACAAGGTGACCTTCGTCGAATGAGCGCCCTAGCCGACTGGCTCTCGCTGCGCAGCGCCTCCGTCCCGACGATTGCGGTCGAGGTGGCCACCAATCACGTGTGCGCGGCGAGCCTCGACCTGGGCGCGCGTGCTGTGGTCAGGGCCTCGGCCCTCCAGAGTCTGCCCGATGGGGCGCTCGTGGCCTCCTTGACGGGCGCGAACGTCCAGGATCGGCCGGCCGTGATCGACGCGTTGCGTCGAGTGCTCGACGAGGTCGGGCGTCCGCGCCGCGTCGCCTTGATCGTGCCCGACACGGTCGCTCGGGTCTCATTGGTCCGATTCGAGAAGCCACCGGCCAACGCGACCGACCTCGATCAGCTGATCCGCTGGCAGGTGCGGAAGGCTGTGCCGTTTCCGATCGAGGACGCGCAGGTGAGCCACGTGCCGACGGTGCGATACCCGGATGGTCAAGAGTTTCTTGTGTCGGTGGCGAAGCGGACCGTGATCCAGGAGTACGAAGACGTGTGCCAGGAGCTCGGCGTGCACGCCGGTCTGGTCGATATCTCCACGTTCAACGTTGTCAACACGGTGCTGGCCAGCGGGTCGGCCGCGTCGGGTGACTGGTTGCTGGTGAACGTGGCGGTCGACTCTGCGTCGATCGCGATCCTGCGCGGCTCCGATCCAATCTGCTTTCGAAATCGTCCCGCCGACGCCGAGGGGTTGCTGGCCGACCTCGTGCGCCAGACGGCGATGTACTACCAGGATCGGCTCGAGGGAACCGGATTCTCCGGCGTGTGGCTGCGTGCCGCCACCGCGGCCGCCGGCGGACGAAACGACCATGGCGCGGATCGTTTGCGCCAGAGCCTCGAGCAACGGCTGGAGATGAAGGTGGAAACGGTCGATCCACGCCAGGCGGTCACGCTGAGTGACCGGAACGGGGGGCCGCCCGCGTTGCTGGACGCACTCACGCCGGTGGTTGGCGCTGTGTTGCGCACGCGGAGCGTGGCAGCATGATTCGCACCAATCTCTCCACGCGTCCCTTCTACGACACGCGCGCGGTCGCGCTGTGGCTGGCGGTCGCGGCGTTGTTGGTCGCGGGCGCGACGCTGTTCAACGTCGGACGGGTGCTGCAGTACACGCGCAGCGACTCGGTCCTCGGGAGACAAGCGACCCAGGACGCCGAGCAAGCGGCGAGTCTCCGGGCCGAAGCGGCGCGGCTGCGCGGGAGCGTCGACAGCCGCCAGGTGGCACGGGTGTCCACCGAGGCGCGACTGGCGAACGACCTGATCGATCGCCGGGTCTTCTCCTGGACGGCACTGTTCAATCTGTTCGAAGAGACGTTGCCGCCGGGCGTCCGTGTCACATCGGTGCGGCCGCTGGTCGATCGTGATGGTCGCATTCAACTGACGATCACCGTGGTCGCTCGTGCGGTCGACGACGTGAACCAGTTCATGGAGAGTCTGGAGACAACGGGAGCGTTCCGCGGATTACTCACGCGCCAGGAGGTTGTGAACGACGCCGATCAGATCGAGGCGTCGCTCGAGGCGTTCTACGAGCCGCAGGCCGGGCGGCCGGCCTCCACGAAGGAGGGATCGGGTAGCCCCACGACGCCCTCGCCAGCGACGGCCGCGCCATCCTCGTCGGCGCCGCTTGAGGGGCCGCGATGACCCTGTGGTCGCGTGCACTCCGCGAGTATCGGACGATTCTCATTCCGCTTGGGGTTGGTGCCGCCCTGAACGTGCTCGCGTACCTGTTTGTCGTGCAGCCGCTCGCGGCGCGGTCAGCCGGCGCCGCGGGGCGAGCTGAGGCGGCCGCCGCCGCGCTCCAAGGGGCCCGGCGCGAGCACGAGCTCGCTACGCAGTTGGTTGATGGCAAAGCACGCGCCGATCAAGAGCTCGACGCCTTTTACGGCAAGGTGCTGCCCGCGGATCTCACGGCGGCACGCCGGATGACCTACTCGAGCTTGCCGGCGCTTGCGAAGCGGACCAACGTCCGGTACGAGACGCGGCGGTTCGAGACTCCGGATCCCGAAAAAGACTCCCGCTTGGGGCGCCTAGGCATCCGGATGGTGCTACAAGGCGAGTACGAAGACATCCGAACGTTCATCTACGAGCTCGAACGGTCGCCCGAGTTCGTCATCGTCGACGACGTGACGTTGAGCGAGACCAACGAAAACGCAGCATTGACCTTGCGGCTGAACCTCTCGACGTACTTCAACGTGAGGACGGATGAGCGCTGACCGAGGGAAACAGGTCGTGCTCGCGGTGCTCGTCGTCGGGCTTCTCGCCGCGGTGTACAGCACATTCAGCGGGTCCGGGGGCGGAGCGGAGCCGGGCTTCGCGGGCGGGGTCCAACGCGGGGACTTAGGACCGGACACGGTGGCTGCGCCCGACGTCCGGCTCGAGTCGCTCGATGAGGCGCGCGTCCGACCGGCCGGCGCCGAGCGCAACCTCTTCCGGTTCGGGACGCGGGCCGCCGCCAACTCGAGGCCTCGGGAGGCCGGTCTGCCGCCGCCGACACCCGCCGTCCAGCCGGGGCCGACGGTGCCTTCAGTGCCGCCGATCGCCCTGAAGTTCATCGGCGTCGTGCAGGCCACGGCGCAGTCGCAGATCTTTGCGGTCTTGCGCGACGATCGCGGCGTGTACCACGGACGTGAAGGCGACATCATCGAGGGCCGCTACCGCATTTTGCGCATCGGCACCGAATCGGTCGAGCTCGCGTATGTGAACGGAACGGGAAGGCAGACGATCCGCTTGGGATCTTAAATGGGCTGTGATGCAGAGATGCGAGGCGCGGTGACGAGGCGGAATCAACGCGGACGCGTGAGGCTCGCGAGCGTGATTCTCGTGGCCTCGACCCTTGTCTTGAGCGGCTGCGCGTCGGGTCGCGCGATGCGCCAGGGGGACGTCGCCATGCGCGCGGGGGATCCCGATCAAGCGGTCGTGTACTATCGAACTGCCGTTCAGGCCGACCCCAACAGCGCGCGCTACAAGATTGCGCTGGAGCGGGCGATGCTGGCGGCGTCACGCAATCACTTCGAGCGCGCGAAGGAGCTCGAGGCGAACGACCAGCTCGACGCGGCTCGTGGCGAGTATCGCTTGGCGAGCGAGTTCGATCCGAACAACCGCCAGGCCGCGGCCAAGGTGTCCGCGCTGGATCAGATTATTCGCGAGCGTGTTGAGGCCGCGCGGCCGCGCCCGGCCATCGAGCAGTTGCGGGCGCGTGCGCGGGCGGCGTCCGCCGAGCCCATTCTCAATCCGGCGTCGCGCGAGCCGCTGAACTTGCGGTTCAACAACGCGAGCCTGTGCGACGTTCTTAACTTCATCTCCAGCGCCACGGGGATCAACGTCACCTACGATCGCGATGTAACGGATCGCCCGGCCACCGTCCAGCTGGACGGCGTGACGCTCGAGCAGGCGCTGCAGCAGATCCTCACGGTCAACCAGTTGTCGTACAAAGTGCTCAGCGAGCGTTCGATCCTCGTGTTCCCGGACACGCCGCCCAAGCACACCCAGTACGGCGAGCAGGTGGTGCGGACGTTCTACATCTCGCACGCCGACGTGACCGAGCTCACGCAGCTCCTCAGCTCGATCATCCGCCTGCCCGGCATCCCCATTCAGCCGGTTATTCAATTCAACAAGACCGCCAACACCATCGTGGTCCGTGGCACCAGCGCGGTGGTGGACATCATCGAGCGGATCATCTCGCAGAACGACAAACCGCGCGCCGAGATCGTGTTCGACGTCGAGATCCTCGAGGTCGACCGCGCGCGCGTCAAGCAGTACGGACTCAACCTGACCGAGTACGCGCTGGGCGGCATTCTGTCGCCGGAGTTCGCACCGGGCGGTGGGACGACCGCCCCAGCTAATGGCGGGAACAACACCCAAGCGACCGCGGGCGGCAGCTCGACGAATCCAAGTGGCGTGCAGTCGCCCAACGCGTTCAGCTTCAACACGATTTCGCGAGGGGTTTCGACGTCCGACTTCTATCTGGCGATCCCGGCCGCCTTCGTGCGGTTCCTCGAGAGCGATACCAACACCAAAGTCGTCGCGAAGCCGCAAATCCGTGGTCTCGAGGGCCAGAAGATCACGATGAACCTCGGCGACGAGATTCCGATCGTGTCGACGAGTTACACACCGATTGCGACCGGTGGCGTCGGTGTGAATCCCCTCAACTCGTTTCAGTTGAAGCCGGTCGGGATCAACCTCGAGATCACCCCGCGCGTGACGCTCGAGGGGGATGTGGTCATCGACCTCAACATCGAGAGCAGCTCGCGTGGCGCGGACGTCAATGTGGCGGGCACGATCTACCCGTCGTTCGGGACGCGCAAGGTCGGCACGCGACTGCGACTGCGTGACGGAGAATCGAATCTGCTTGCCGGGTTGCTGCGTGAGGACGAGCGGAAGTCGCTCAACGGCGTGCCTGGCGCGATCCGAATACCGGTCCTCCGGCAACTGTTCTCGAACAACGATCAGACGATCGCGCAGACCGACATCGTCATGTTGCCCACGCCGCACATCGTGCGGACGCCCGGGATCACCGAAAGCGATCTCAGGCCGATCTACATCGGCTCGCAGCAGAACCTTGGGCTCGGCGGCCCGCCGGCGGACGTCGCAGCCGGTGGCGCAGCGGTGCCGCCAGGAGGCGTATCGGCGCCGCGATCCCCGGCGGCCGCGCCAGGTGCCTCGCCAAGCGGACAGGTGCAGCCGCCGCCGGGGACCACGCTTACGCCACCGCCGGGTTCGACGCCGGTTCCCGGAGCCGTGGTCGTTCCGGCTTCCGGGGCCGCGCCGCCCCCGGTGCCGCCTCAGCCGACGGCGCCCCCGGTGGCCCCGCCACTGCGACCATCGCCGCAGAGCACCGGACCGGGATTCAGTGCGCAGCCAAGTCCGCAGGCGGCCGTGCCTCCCGTCGGTGCGTCGCCCGCTGCGGAGCCCGTCACGACATCGGGCCTCGGCCAGGCGCAGGTGACCGCGACGCCACCGGCGCTCCCGATGCAGGTCGGTGGGAGGACCGTACACCATCCCAGTGTCGATCTCGAACGTGTCTCAGCTGTCGACGATTACCATCACCGTGATCTTCGATCCGGCAGTCCTCCGCGTGCGGTCCGTGCAGGAGGGTGGCTTTCTGCGGTCGGGTGGTGTGTCTGCGGTGTTTACGCAACAAGTCAGCCCGGGGCGGGTCGATATGACGATCACGCGCTCGGCGGATGCGACCGGCGCGTCTGGAACGGGGCTCCTCGGTGCGATTCTGTTCGACGCGGTGGCCCCAGGCATCACGAACCTCTCACTCAGTGGATCGGCCACGGGGCCGGGCGGGACGCCGATGGGCTTGCAGTTCAGGCCCGCGACCGTGACGATCAAGTAGTGCCTGTCGTTGAAGAGCGAAGTGTTGATGTCGTGGGTAGCTAGGCCGAAGCGGCGGGACGAGCCCCAACCGACGAACGCCGCGGGTTATACGTTCGTCGAGCTGCTCGTGGTGTCGTCGATCATCCTGATCCTGGCGTCCGCCGTCATGCCACTCGCCAAAGTGAGCGCGACGCGGCAGCGTGAGGCGGAGTTGCGTCGCGTGTTGCGCGAGATGCGGACGGCCATCGACAGGTACAAGGACGCCGCCGACGTCGGACAAATCGGGTCCCTGGAAATCAAGGCGGGGAGCGAGGGCTATCCACCGCAGCTGCAGACTCTGGTTGAGGGCGTGGCTGCGGCAAACGACGCGACCGGTCGAAAGCTGAAGTTCTTGCGGCGCATCCCCGTCGATCCGATGACGCGGTCCACCGAGTGGGGACTGCGATCCCACCAGGATGCCCCGGACGCGACGCGCTGGGGGGGCCAGAACGTCTTCGACGTCTACACGACGTTCGGCGGTACGGCTCTCGACGGCACCAAGTACAGGGACTGGTAGCGGTGGGGAGGCTACCACTGCGGCGTCCGGCGAGCAGCCGTCCTTGGGGCGACCAACGCGGCTTCACCTTGATCGAGCTCATGGTGGTTGCGTCTCTCATCGTCATTCTCGCGACGATGGGGTTGGTGCAGTATCGGCAGAGCATCGTCCGATCGAAGGAGGCCGTGCTGAAGGAAGACCTCTTCCGGCTCCGCGACGCCATTGACCAGTACTACGCCGACAAGAACCAGTACCCGAGCACGCTGGAGACGTTGGTGACCGACGGTTATCTGCGCCAGATGCCCAAGGATCCGTTTACGAATTCGGAGACGACCTGGCAAACCGTTCAGGCCGAGCCCGACGCGAACAACGTGACGGCGGAACCGGGCATCTACGATGTGAAGAGTGGCGCCGAAGGCGTCGCCCTCGACGGCACGAACTACAACGAATGGTGATAGCTCGCTCGAGGATTCTTGGGTTCGATGAGAACCGGTGAACCTTCGAGCCCTCGAACCCTACCGATGTGCGCTATCCTCCCCGGATGCGCGCACCTCTTCGATTCGCGTTCACAGCTCCTAGCGCCATCGCGCTGATTGTCATCCTGGCCGGCTACGGCCGAGGGCAGCAGGCACAGCCCGCCGCCAAACCGTTCGAACCACGCGTCGGCCAGAGTGGCAAGGACGTCGTCTGGGTGCCGACGCCGCCGTCGGTTGTCGAGAAGATGCTGGACATGGCCCAGGTCACCAAGCATGACATCGTCATGGATCTGGGCTCTGGCGATGGCCGGAACATCATCGCGGCCGCCAAGCGAGGTGCGCGCGCGATCGGCGTCGAGTTCGACCCAGACATGGTCGGGCTGTCGCGGCAACTCGCCGGCGAGGCCGGCGTCGGTGAGCGAGCGACGTTCATCGAAGGGGACATGTACACCGCCGACATCTCGAAGGCGACGGTGATGGCGCTCTTCCTGCTGCCGACGAATCTGGAGCGCCTCCGAGACACGTTTCTCAGGCTCGCGCCCGGCACGCGGATGGTGCTCAACACGCTGGCGATTCCGGAGTGGGAGCCCGACGCGCAGGAGGTCGTGACGACGGGTTGCACGAGCTGGTGCACGGCGCTGCTGTACTACGTGCCAGCTCAGGTTGAAGGCCGCTGGAAGGCGATGGGCGGCGAGCTGGTGCTCAGTCAGAGGTTTCAGATGGTGACTGGCACGCTCACGTCCGGCGGAACAACCACTCCGATCAAGGGTCGTCTGCGTGGTCGCGAGCTGGAGATCAGTGTCGGCAGCGACACGCTTCGCGGCACGGTGACAGGGGATCGGATTGAGGGTCCGCTAAGCGGCCAGCGCATCGAGAGCCCCTGAACTTTCGATGCGCCAGGGCGAGGGCCGACGGTGCCCTCGCCCCGTCTTCAAGTCGTCGCGTTGTCGGACGTGACCGTCGCGCCACCAGCGGGCTGTTCGCAGTTGCTGCCAAAGGTGCATGGCACGCGCAGGCCCCAGTCGGCCGAGTCAGCTTGCACCTGGAAATACAGGTGTGCACCGGAACTGCGTCCCGTGTTGCCCGAGCGCGCGATCACCTGGCCTTGCGTTACCTGATCGCCCACGTTGACCCCCACGCTGTTGGCTTGCAGGTGGAAGTACCACGACGTGAAGCCGCCGGCATGACGCAGCCGGACGGCGTTGCCCCAGTTCTGCAGGCTGCCGGCCGGGAAAGGCATGTTGCCCGGGCCTGACGCCTGATTCGGATTGAACGTGGCCGTCAGGTTTTCCTGCAGCCATTCGACCCTGCCGGCGCGCGCGGCACGAACCTCCGTGCCTGCAGGCAGACCGAAGTCGAACGCCCAGGCCTGCGATCCGTTGTGCGACCCTCCGGCGCTGTTGTTGCCCTGACCGACGCTGTACGAGACGCCACCCTTCCACGGATACCGATACGCGCCCACCGGGTCGTCTTGCAGCTCGAAGCGCGCGAGGCGCAGCCCACGCGCGAAGTAGGCCGAGTCCTCGGCCTTGAAATCCACGACGCCGCGCTTCGAATGCCACCACTGGGCGCCGGCACCCGGCCGCCACACGGCGGCGTATCTGCCGGCCTCGAGGACCAGCGACGAGATGCGCAGACCCTGAGCGAAGTAGGTGCGATCCTGTGCGACGAAGTCGCCGACCGACAACCCCCAGTGCACCCACTGCGCGCCGGTCCCTGGGCGCCACACGGTGGACAGCCGGCCATTCTCAATCTCGCGCTGCGGCATCCGGCGTTAGAGTACTGCACCGAGCTCACGCATCGCCGGCCCAAGCACTGGATCCGTGATGTCGACCGACTGCACGAGCTGCTGGCGACCTCTGGCGACGACGCCGTGCGGGCGGCCTTCACGCAGGGGCTGACCG